>OLGH01000038.1_pt1 | contig 174624 bp, 202 predicted proteins | sample 1604851 | NCBI WGS metagenome assembly OLGH01 (sample SAMEA3888894, study PRJEB22519) | human gut metagenome | biome: human gut; feature: human-associated habitat; material: faeces | place: Denmark | collected 2010 | reverse complement strand
CCGGACGGTTAAGCCTTGACTTTTTGGTTACTTTTGGGTCAAGCCAAAAGTAACAGTTATTATCATAGTGAACAATAAAATCCCCACAGTGAAACAGAGAACACTGTGGGGATTCTTATTTATTGGACCTGATCCTGTTTGTTTAGAACAATTTAGCAGGATATTCGCCTGCATCGACCAATGCTTGGATTTTATCTACTACTTCCTGGCGGTCTTCCGGATAGGTGACGCCGAACCATTTGCTGGCAGTATCCAATACTTCGACCGTAGCAGTCTTGTCACTGATCAATTTATCTACCATCAGCGGAATGAAGAATTCGCTCTTCAGGTTTTCCATGTTCTTCGGATCGCTCAGAAAAGTCTTGAAGAATTCCTGGCTGTAAGCGAAGTAATCAGGAGTGAAGCCCCAGAAGTTCATGCTTACCGGAGTCGTGTCGGGGGTAGCTGTCCATTCGCCGTTGTCGTCGATGTATTTCACTTCTCCGTCGATACGCTGGATTTTAGTACGTTCGACAACCGAAGTCAACAACTTGTTTGCATCTGTACTACAGATACCGCGTGATACCGTACCGCTTTCGCTCAATGTGTTGCCTACGCGGAAACCTACCATCGAATATACGTTCTTGGAACCTTCAGGCAGGGCAGCCAGGAATTTACCCATTGTCTGGAAAGAGTCGCGTCCGTAGAAGTCATCGCAGTTGATAACGGCAAACGGTTCTTTGATCACGTCAGCTCCCATCATGACGGCATGGTTCGTGCCCCACGGTTTTGTACGTTCTGCCGGGCAGGTGAATCCTTCGGGCAGGTTGTCCAATGCCTGGAATACCAGTTCGCAAGGGATGTGACTTTCATATTTGGAGAGGATTTTGTCGCGAAAATCCTGTTCGAAATCTTTACGGATAACGAAAACGAGTTTGCCGAAACCGGCGCGAATGGCATCGTAGATGGAATAATCCATGATTGTTTCACCATTAGGACCCAGTCCGTCCAATTGTTTCAAGCCTCCATAACGGCTTCCCATTCCGGCAGCCAATAAGAATAATGTAGGTTTCATAATCTTCTAAGTTTATATAGTGTTTTTGTTTTCTTCGGGCAAAAGTAGGAAATAAATATGATTTTTGATTTATGATTTATGATTTATTCGTTTACTCCTGACTTGATACCATAGACAACACTATGTTCAATCATAAATCATAGCATCATTTCACTTCCAGTACGACGATAGACTTGGCGGGCAGGTCGATTTTGAGCTGTCCCTTTTCGATTTTCGCACCGTCGAAGGTTGCCGGTTTTACGGCATCCGGTTTCTCGAAGGTGTTATGGTCATTGATGGAGGCGGAGGTCAGGATACGTCCTTTCACGCTGCCGATCTTTTGTCCTTGCAGGTCGAGGGTGATGCTTTGGGCGTTGTCGACATCTACATTGGCCAAAGAGATGTGGATACGTCCGTTCTTGTCTTTGGAGGCGGAAGCGCTTACCATCGGTACTTCTCGGCCTCCGCGCACTTTGGCCTTGTCGCAGATCAAGTCCATCGGCAGGAAAGTGGCGTCCTGGTGCACGTTATACATCTGGAAAACATAATAAGTCGGCGTGAGCAACATCTTCGGGCCGTTCGTCAGGATCATGGATTGGAGCACGTTGACGATCTGGGCGATGTTGGTCATCCGGACGCGGTCGGTATATTTATGGAATACGTTCAAAGTGAGGGCTGCCACGAAAGCATCGCGCATGGTGTTCTGCTGGTACAGGTGGCCGTTGATCGTGCCCGGCTCTTCGTCCCACCAGGTTCCCCACTCGTCTACCATCAGGCCGATCTTCTTCTGCGGGTCGTATTTGTCCATGATCTGGATATGCTTCCTGACGACATCTTCTATTTCGAGACATTTGCCCATTGTCCAGTAATAGTCGTCCTTGTTGAAATCCGTAGCCGATCCTTTGCTTCCGTTCCATCCCGTGACCGTGTAATAGTGCAGGGAGATGCCATCCATGCGGCCGCCGACGTTCTTCATCAGCGTCTCCGTCCAGTTGTAGTCGTAGTCGCTGGCTCCGCTGGCAATCTTGAAAAGGCGGTTGCCGTCGTAGTTGCGGCAATAGGTGGAGTAGCGGCGGTAGAGGTCGGCGTAGTATTCGGGGCGCATGCTTCCGCCACATCCCCAACTTTCGTTGCCGACACCGATGAATTTGACTTTCCATGCTTTGTCGCGTCCGTTTTGCCGGCGCAGGCGGGCCATCGGGCTGTCGCCTTCCGAAGTCATGTATTCGACCCACTTGGCCATCTCTTCGACGGTCCCGCTACCGACGTTGGCGCTGATATAAGGTTCGCACCCTAACAGTTCGCAGAGGTTTAGGAACTCGTGCGTACCGAAACTGTTGTCTTCGATCGTGCCGCCCCAGTTGTTGTTCACCATTTTCGGACGGTTTTCTTTCGGGCCGATGCCGTCCATCCAGTGGTATTCGTCGGCGAAGCAGCCGCCCGGCCAGCGGAGGTTGGGGATTTTCAGTTCTTTCAAGGCATTCAGCACGTCGTTCCGATAGCCTTGTGTATTGGGTATTTCGGATTCGGGGCCGACCCAAAGCCCGCCATAGATACAGGTCCCGAGGTGTTCGGCGAACTGACCGTAGATATGTTTGCTGATCTGTTGGTTTCCTTGCTCAGGATAGATACGGATGCTCGCGTCTTTCTGGGCGAAGAGGGGCAGTGTGGCGGCTGCCATTAGGCTTACTAATACTGTTTTCATGTTATTTTCGTTTACTATGTTTTGTTTGAATGAAAGCTATGTCATGATATAAAATTATAGGTTATAAGTATTTTCCTGAGGACAAAAGTATATAAAATACACTTATGAACGAAATTATAAAAAGAAAAAGATATTACTATTTGCCTCAATTTGTGTACCTTTGTCGGATAAAATGAATGATTAAACGTTGAACAAAATGAAAAAGTTAATGGTAATACCGCTTGTTGCCGCTGGAATGGCCGCAATGGTGGGGTGCAGCAAAACTCCTGTGAAGGAGGCTGCAAAGAATGACGCTATCAACCTGGCCAACCTGGACACGGCTGTGGCTCCGGGGACCGATTTCTATCAGTATGCTTGTGGTGGCTGGATGAAGAATAATCCGCTGAAACCGGAATATGCCCGTTTCGGTACATTCGACCAGCTCAGGGATAACAATCAGGAACAGATCCGTACTCTTATCGAAGGTCTCAGTGAGACACCCGGGCAGGAGGGGAGCGTCGGGCAGAAGATCGGTATGTTGTTCGCGATGGGGATGGACAGCGTGAAACTGAATGAAGACGGTTATGCCCCGATCAAAGACCAGCTTGCTGAAATCAACAAGTTAGGAACGAAGGACGAACTGACCAAGATGGTTGCTACCTTGCATAAGGAGGGGATGGCTCCTTTCTTCGCCTTGTATGTCGGAGCCGATGAAAAGAACAGTTCCATGAATATCGTACAGTTATACCAGGCTGGACTGGGTATGGGAGATCGCGATTATTACCTGCTGGAAGACGAAAGCAGCCAAAAAATGCGCGAAGCCTATAAGAACTATATTACCCGTTTGTTTACCCTGATCGGAAGTTCTCCCGAACAGGCCGATGCCGCCGTCAATGCGATCATGAAGATAGAAAGGGGCATTGCCGAAGTTTCTTTCAGCCGTGAAGACCTGCGCGATTCCCAAAAGAACTATAATAAGATGTCTATCGAAGATTTCAAGGCTAAGAACGATCTGTTAAACTGGGATGTTTATTTCGAAAGTATGGGGATGATGGATATCAAATATCTGGATGCGAAACAGCTCTCGTTCTATGAAGGTCTGTCTGCCTTGATGAAGAATACGACTTTGGATGAACAGAAATATTACCTGACATTCAACTTGCTTAGCTCTGCCGCTCCTTACCTGAGTGATCCGTTTGTCGCTGCCGATTTTGATTTCTATGGGAAGACGATGTCCGGCCGTCAAGAGCAGCAGCCACGCTGGAAACGTGCCCTGTCTACGGTAAACGGTGCCCTGTCGGAAGCTGTCGGCCAGATGTATGTGGCTAAATATTTCCCGGCTTCTTCCAAAGAAAAGATGTTGAAGATGGTCGGTGACTTGCAGAAAGCGTTGGGTGACCGTATTTCCAGCCTGGAATGGATGAGCGATGCCACTAAGGCGAAGGCGCAGGAGAAATTGGCTGCTTTTATCGTCAAGATCGGCTATCCCGACACTTGGCGCGACTACAGCGGTCTGGAGATCAAGAATGATTCTTATTGGGCGAACGTACGCCGTTCCAATATCTTTGAGGTCAATTATATGTTGGCGGATGTAGACAAACCGGTCGATAAGGCTCGTTGGGGAATGAGCCCGCAGACGGTGAATGCCTATTACAACCCGACAACGAACGAGATTTGTTTCCCTGCCGCCATCCTACAACCTCCTTTCTTCAATCCGGAAGCTGACGATGCCGTGAACTATGGTGCTATCGGTGTCGTGATCGGCCACGAAATGACTCACGGATTCGACGACCAGGGACGTAACTATGACAAGGAAGGCAATCTGAGTGACTGGTGGACAGCCGAAGACGCCGCTCTCTTTACGCAACGTGCCGACCGTCTGGCTCAGCAATATAGTGATATCATTGTTGTGGACAGCGTTCATGCCAACGGACGTTTCACTTTGGGCGAGAACATTGCCGATCAGGGGGGGCTGATGGTCGCTCATTTAGCATATCTCAATTCTCTGGAAGGAAAAGAGACACCGGCCCCGATCGACGTTTTTACCAATGAACAGCGTTTCTATCTGGGCTACGCCAATCTTTGGGCACAGAATATCCGTCCCGAAGAAATCCTGCGTCTGACCAAGATCGACCCGCACTCATTAGGCAAGTGGCGTGTCAATGCCGCCCTTCGCAACATTGATGCTTTCTACAGCGCATTCGATATCAAAGAAGGCGAACCGATGTATATGCTGCCGGCTGACCGGGTGGTGATCTGGTAGAGTCCTGACAGCTATATTGTCATTAGAAATATCCTGATGTAATTCATTTTGCATCAGGATATTTTTATTTAATACAAATCAGCTCTGTTTAGCCGGCCTGACAAACGAATGAGAGAAGTAAAAGTAAAATTAATTTATGTATCTTTGCATCTTTCTTTAACACTTTAACAATTTAGGATAATAAGATGAAAAGGCTCTTTGTGCTGGCGGCTTTGCTGGCGATTGTTTGTTACGGGAAAGCGCAAAATGTGCAGTTACATTATGATTTCGGAGGTGCTCTTTATGACAAGGACTTACATGGCCGTCCGGTGCTGACCTCGACGGTGGAAATGTTTAAAGCGGATAAATGGGGAAGTACCTATTTTTTTGTCGACATGGATTATACCAGCAAAGGAGTTGCAGCCGGCTATTGGGAGATTGCCCGCGAACTGCGTTTCTGGCAACCTCCTTTTTCCATACATGTCGAATATAACGGGGGAGCATCGAGCAGTTTCTCCTATAATAACGCCTATCTTGGCGGTGCAACCTATACCTGGAATAATCCGGATTTTACGAAAGGTTTCACGCTTACCGCTATGTATAAATATATCCAGAAACATCGGGAACCCAACAACTTCCAGTTGACAGGCACTTGGTATGTTCATTTTGTCAAGAACGGTCTTTGCACGTTCAGCGGTTTCGCAGACTGGTGGAGGGAACGGACCGATTATGCGGACGGTAGTCACCGGAACTTTATTTTCTTGGCCGAACCGCAGTTCTGGGTGAATCTTAACAAGCTAAAACATGTTGATGATAAGTTCAAGCTGAGTGTCGGCAGTGAGGTAGAGTTGAGCCAGAATTTCGGTGCACGTAAAGGGTTTTATGCTATTCCGACACTGGCGATTAAGTGGTCATTCGATTAATCAGATTGGAAATGCTGAAGAAGTTACTTGGGTTCGACCCACAGACAATGGCATTGCGCACGGAGATCATTGCCGGGATTACGACGTTCTTGACAATGAGTTACATTCTGGCTGTCAATCCCTCTATCCTGGCAACGACAGGGATGGACAAAGGCGCTGTTTTTACTGCAACCGCTTTGGCTTCGGCCCTCGCTACCTTGCTGCTGGCTTTTATGGCAAAGCTGCCTTTTGCCCAGGCTCCCAGTATGGCACTGAACGCCTTTTTCGCTTTTACGTTGGTGCAGGGCATGGGTTATTCCTGGCAGACCGCTATGACAGCGATGTTTGTGGAGGGGGTGATCTTTATCCTGATTACGTTTCTGAACGTCCGGGAGGTGATCTTGAATAGCATACCGATGAACCTGCGCTTCGCTATTTCGGCGGGGATCGGCATGTTCATCGCTTTTGTGGGTTTGAAGAATGCCGGCATCATCGTTCCGAATCCGGCGACTTTCGTGATGTTCGGACCGTTCACTCCGGTTTCGATCCTGGCGATGGTGGGGATTCTGTTGAGCGGTATCCTGGTCTTGAGGAAAGTGAAGGGAGCGTTGTTCTACAGCATTCTGATCTGTACGTTGATCGGTATTCCGTTAGGAGTGACGGAAATTCCGGATGGGTTCCTGCCTGTTTCCATTCCTCATTCGATGGTTCCGACGTTCTGCCAGTTTGATTTCAATGAGTTTTTTACGTTGGATATGGCAATCGTCATCTTTACCTTGCTGTTTATGAATATATTCGATACGGTCGGTACACTGGTCGGCCTGGCTTCGAAAACAGGCATTATGGAAGAAGACGGACAGATTCCCCACGTAAAGGAGGCAATGATGTCCGATGCGATCGGTACGACGGTAGGGTCCATGATGGGAAGTTCTACGATTACCACCTATGTGGAGAGTGCTTCCGGTATTGCGGAAGGCGGACGTTCAGGGTTCACTTCGCTGGTGACGGGTGTGTTGTTTTTGCTTGCTTTGTTCTTTGCTCCCCTGTTCCTGCTGATTCCGAGTGCGGCAACGACGGGGGCTTTGGTACTGGTCGGGGTGTTTATGATGGATTCTATCACAAAAGTCGATATGGATGACATATCCGAAGCGCTTCCGGCTTTTATCACCATGATCATGATGGTACTGACCTATTCCATTGCCGACGGAATGGTTTTAGGATTGTTGTGCTATGTACTGGTCAAGTTAGGATGCGGCAAACATAGGGAGGTAAGCCCTACCATGTATGTGCTGGCAGCCCTGTTCATCTTGAAATTTATTTTTGCATGAATACTCTGTCAGAGTGTGTCGCGAAGTAACCAGAACATGTAAATCACATAGAAGAGAATCAAGACGAATCCTTCCGTCCGGGATATTTTTTGCCCGCTTTTCACCAGCGGCAAGAGCAGGACGGATATGCCCAACATGACCAGTAGGTCGATGTAGTTTACATTTTTGGCCTCGATGGGATGTATAAGCGAGCAAGAGCCGGCTATGGTCAGTATATTGAATAAGTTTGAGCCGACGATATTCCCGATGGCAATATCCGTTTTACGCTTGTAAGCGGCAACAATGGATGTTGCCAGTTCCGGCATACTTGTTCCGGCTGCGACGATCGTAAGCCCGATAACTGCTTCGCTCACACCAAGCTCTTTGGCGATGGAAACGGCATTGTCCACCAATAATCGAGAGGCAAATACCAAGACGACCAGACCCCCGACGATGGCCAGCGTATCGACAGCCCAGTGCTTAGGCTGTTCTTCGAGTTCCTGGCTCGACCCTTCTGTTCCATGTTTGCGGGAGTAGAAGAGGCTGAATATTGTATAAATGATAATACCTGTTAGAAAGAAAAGCCCTTCCGTCCGCCCCAATGTCCCGTTCCAGAAAAGGATGGTGAACAGTACGGTTGCGGCCAGCATGACCGGGATATCGATTCGGAGTAATTGCTTTTTTACCTGAAGCGGGCAAATGGTTGCCGAAACTCCTAATATGACTCCAATATTGAATATGTTCGAACCTACGATGTTTCCGATCGCAATATCGCCTTGTCCGCTGAGCGTGGCGTTCAGGCTTACTACCAGTTCGGGGGCACTTGTCCCGAATGCAACGATGGTCAGACCGACCACCAAAGGTGAAATTTTGGCTTTGAGAGCTAAAGCGGAACTCCCCTGAACTAACCAACCGGCCCCTATGTAAAGCGCTACCAGCGAGAGAATCAATAACGTCAAACTTGTAATCATAGCCCTTTTTTCCTTATTCGTTTGTTAATCTATTAAAATGTCTTGCTTCCTGTTATCCCGGCAAAGAATATTTGCCGTAACCAAGTAAACAGCAAGTTGTTTTATAGGCAGAAAAACGTACCTCGGAAAACCTCGAGATCACCACGAAGTAAACAACAGGAAGCTAATAGACATTCAGTTAGGGTTGTTAGGAATTATTCTTTAATATTCGTATTCTTCATCCTTCGGACTATTGGCTTCCTGCCGCATATGAATGAACCGTAAAGCAATCATCGCTACACTCAGCACGGCAAGACTACCCATTGTTATCTCTTTTAATAACATATTGGAGAAGTCGCTTGTTCCGATTAATACCAAGATAATGAATGACAACATCATAGTTGCATCCACAAGATCTTTATTTATTTTCATGTCTGTATTTTTTTAGGCTGTGAAACGATCTTTTATTTTTCGGGGCTGGCTGTTTCTTCCGTTGTGGAAGGAGTGCTAAGGCCTTTCATGATGCCATACAAGCCTACACCGAGGGCTCCCATGACGACTACCAGTTTCAGATAATCGTTCGGAACGATGGAACTGCAAGCGAGTACACAACCGATAATAGTAATAACGACATAAATATAGATACTGAATTTATTCTTTTTAGTAGACATAATTATTTGATTTTTTAAGTGAATAATAAAATTGTTCGCATTTCGGAAAATGCAATAAAAGAAACGGTATGGAATTCATATCCCATACGAAATCAGAGATTATTCACTTACGATCAAATAATGATTTTCCGCAGGCCATACACATGGTATCCCATGCGGCAAAGGAGGGTTGAAAAGTTAATGGTCTGACATATTGTTACCTCTTCGGATACTTTCCGGAGAAGATTGATTTCTTTCAAGCGAAAATACTGGATTGCCTTTTCTTCGATCTTCAGTAATCGTATGTTTAAAGTATTGCTGACATTCTGGATGCTTCTGCGAGGTGTCAGGCAATTGCAACCTTTCAAGTCGCTGCTGAGTATTTCCAGGTTATGCTGCATGTCAGCTGTTCCTTTTTCTATCATAACAGCCTCTTTCTGCACTTGTAAATCAAGTGTAGTATCGTTGTTCTGTACGTCTTCGGGTACAAAAAGCAACATTCCGAATAGTAGGGTCAATATGAATAGAAAATTCTTCATGTTGCAAAGATATATGAATTCTTGCGTAAAAAACAAATATGTGCCCTTTTTGTTTTTATTTTTGCATGCAAATTATGCTGAAAACAGATATGGAAGATAAAAAATCTCTTGCTGGGGCTTGGGTGGAGGCGGCACGTCCCAGGACCTTGCCGGCCTCTGTCAGTCCGGTTTTATTGGGGTGCGCATTGGCCTATTATGACGGGATGTTCGATATAACACCGGCAGTATTGTGCCTCCTTGTGGCTCTCTTCGCCCAGATAGCCAGTAACTTTGCGAACGATTATTTCGATTTTAAGAAGGGAGCCGACCGGGAGGACCGGTTAGGGCCGGAGCGAGCGGTGGCGCAAGGCTGGATCACTCCGAAAGCCATGCTGGCAGGTACGTTCGTCATGTTGGGACTGGCTTGCTTGTCCGGTTTGCTACTGATCTGTTTTGCGGACTGGCGGCTGATATGGGTGGGACTTGCGATCGCCATATGTGTGCTGGCCTATTCTGCCGGTCCTTTTCCTTTGGCTTATAACGGGCTGGGGGATGTCTGCGTATTGTTGTTTTACGGGGTTATACCGGTTTGTTTCACCTACTATATACAGACGTTGAGTTTCTCCTTGTTGTCTTTCTTGCTATCTGTGGCCTTGGGGCTTTTGTCTGTGAATATCTTAGTTGTCAATAATTACCGGGACTACGTGCAGGATAAGGCTGCCCGCAAACGGACGACAATCGTTTTGTTCGGTCGCCGTTTCGGTCGGGTGTTTTATATTTTGAATGAATGTGTGGCGTTTCTCTTGGTTCTCCCGCTTGTTCTGGATGCTCCTTGGTGGATTCTGTTTTTATTCGGGATCCTGTTCGCCCTTTGCTTTTACACGACACGGGAATTGCTTACACTGGAAGGAAGGGCGTTAAACCGTACATTGGGACATACGGCACGCAATGTATTTCTTTTTGCGGCAGTCCTTTCCCTTTTATTCGTATATGTGGGATCGAGTCTGTAGCCGGACTGCCGTAGATTCTCTCTTGCAAGAGTAAGTACCGTCGGCCCGCACTTATAGTTCTGAGAGTCTGCGATACTTTAATCGCAAGCTCTCAGAACTATAAACGTAAGACGCCGATTGTAAGGACTTATTTCGAAACCTGAAAATGGGCCGCTTTCCTGTATAATTTCCGTAATGTGCCCTGGATCGATTTGGACAGGATAATCATCGTTACAGCAATGATGATAAGCAGGATGCCTACTGCCAGATTGGGGGTGAAAGGCTCGCTGAAAACCAATATCCCGACACATACGGCGGTGATAGGTTCTACGGCACCCAATACGGCGGTAAGCGTTCCGCCGATATTGTGCACGGCAAGCACGAGGGTGATATTCGAGATAACTGTCGGAACGATCGCCAACAGTATCAGATTGACAAATGACATGCTGTCGGGAATCGGTTGTATGCCCTGGTTAGTTCCCGCCTTGATGGCAAACAGAGCCGTGCTGACAACGAATACATAGAAGGTCAGTTTGCGTCCGCCCATCTTTAGTCTGGAGGTTGATCCCCCGGCTAAGAATTTATTGACGGTCGTGATATAGAGCGCATATCCCAGGGCCGACAGCAGCACGATGAACACACCTAATGCGCTCAGTCTTATTTCTTCCTCACCTATCGAAAGACGTGCCACCCCGCAGATTGCCAATACGATCGCCATCAAGGTAATCCAGGATGTCTTTTCCCGGAAAAACAACAGCATGATAAGCGTTACGAATACCGGATAGGTGAAATGCAGCGTTGTGGCGATCCCCGCCGACATAAAATTGTATCCCCAGAACAGGAACATGGCGGAGGCCGTATAGAAAAAACCTAACAATATTAATACCGGGATATCTCTCTTGTCCGCGTGGAAAGATTCTTTCTTTGCGGCCATAATACTTGCCAGGGCCAATGCCGCGAACAGGAAACGGTAGAACAGGATGGAATCGAATTGCATTCCTTTTGCCATCAGGGGCAAGGTAAACAGCGGGATTAACCCGAAGGTTGCGGATGTCAAGATACCAAAGGCAAATCCTTTTAAATTATTCATCGTACTGCGTATTCTTTTTGATAAAACTGATGCAAAGGTAGTCGAAACGGACATTTGCACCAAAATTTGCGCTCGGTGTCTTTTATATGGTATCGGAATATAAAGGGTAAAGGAGGACGATACTCCGGTATTGTTACGGAATGTTTGCAATTAGTAAAAGATGGAAGGTGTCCCAAAACTGTCCTGTTCTCACACCAAAGATGGGAATAAGGGCTTTGGGGACACCTTCTATCAATGTGGACTGATCTTTTTCTTACAAAAGCAACCCTGCGGCAACCTCTTCCGCAACCGCATCGTTCTTGATGGCTGCGACCAGGGCGAGGCCAAAATTCATGACTAATCCGGGGCCTTTGCCGGTTATCACATTGTCGGAGACTTCAACGGCTTCACCGGTGACGTTCGCACCGATCAGCTTCGGTTCAAAACCCGGATAGCAGGTCGCCTTGCGGCCCTTTAACAAGCCGAGTCCGCCCAATACCATAGGAGCGGCACAGATTGCAGCTACGATACGGCCTTCGCGGTATTGTCCGAGCAATGCTTCTTTGACGGCCTCCGAATCGTTCAGGTTCGATGCACCCGGCATGCCTCCGGGGAGAATGAGGGCATCGGCATCATTTAACAGGGCATTGTTCAATGTCGTGTCGGCTGTGACCGGAACATTGTGTGCACCGATGACAACCGGATCGGTTGTGATGGAAACAGTTGTAACTTCGATTCCACCGCGACGCAGGATATCGACAGTCCCCAGGGCTTCCATTTCTTCGAAACCGTTCGCTAAGAATACAATTGCTTTCTTCATGATTTATGAATTATGATTTATAATTTATGATTTATCAACTGCTCATAAATCATAAATTATTTAAGTTTATACAGATAGGTAATCGTACCACTCTGGTTGTTCGCTCCGCTGATGCTGTTGAACTTGGCGCGTTTGGCCGCGTCCAGGGCGCTCTTGCGCATGGAACCGTTGTCGATGTTGGTACCTTTGCCTATTTCTGCAAATATAACATTTCCTTTCGGATCTACCGTAATGTTGATTACGATTCGTCCTTCTTCCTGGATCGTGTAAGCTGGGCGTGGTAGACCTCCCGCTCCGATCGAACGTCCGTTCAGGTTGAACGAACCATATCCGCCAACACCTTCATTAGCCCCGTGGTCGGAATTTCCGAACGGGCTACCCTGATTGCCGGTTCCGGATCCGGCATCTCCCTGGCTGTTCCCTTCTTGGCTGCCTATTCCGAAAGCACCTGCGACCTTGTTGCTGATGGCCTGTTCTTTCTTGCGGCGTTCTTCGGCAAGGCGTTTCTTCTCGGCTTCCTCCTTGCGGATGCGTTCTTTTTCAGCCTCCTCTTTCCGTTTTTTCTCTTCTTCTTTCTTGCGTTGCTCTTCTTTTTCTTTTTTCTTCTTTGCTTCTTCGATTGCGACGCTTTCTTCGATCTCCTGCGTCACTAGATCTTCCTTAGGAGTTTCTACCTTCGGTTCCGGAACGGGAGGGGGAGGAGTCGTCGTTTCTTGTGGAGGTTCCTGTCCGGTATATTTCGGTTCGAAAGTCCCGGCTGCCGCATTGACATTTCCGAAGTTCACCAATATACCGCCGTCTTCATCGGGAACGACGGTTTTGAGAACCGTGAATCCCAGAATCAGCAGGATGAACAGGTGGAATGCCACCGAACCCACTATGCCATATATGTCATCTTTATTTAACTTCATGAATTATGAATTATAATTTATGATTTATGAATTCTGATTTATCATCGACGCATCAATCATAAATCAGAATTCATAAATCTCAACTATTTTTGTGATCGGGTGGCAAGCACCATCTTGAATTTATTCTGATTTGCGATGTTCAGAATACGTACGATTTCTTTATAAGGGACCGTCTCGTCTGCATACAAGGCTACAAACATTTCCGGTTCTTTTGCATAACTGTCTTGCAGGAATGGGGTGATCTCTTCGAAAGACACCTGTTTTTCCCGTTGGTTACCGAAAGCGACATAGTAATTCAGATTCGCATCGATCGTGACACGCGTCAGTGGCTTGGCAGCAGTCTGCTTTTGTGCCTGTGGGAGCGTCACCTTGATGGCGTTCGGAATCACGACGGTGGAGGTAACCATAAAGAAAATCAACAGCAGGAATATGACGTCCGTCATGGAAGCCATGCTGAAGCTTTCGTTTACTTTTGTTCTTCGTTTTAAAGCCATAACTTTTTGAGTTATGATTTATGATTTGTGATTTATGATTGTATCTGTGTCGGGATAAATCATAAATCATAAATCATAAATCTTTAGTTTGCAGGTTCATTCAATAAGTCCATAAATTCCATCGTGCGGGCTTCCATCTTGTTTACCACGTTGTCTACCTGCGAAACCAGATAGTTGTAGGCAAACAGGGTGATGATACCGACAACCAGGCCACCTACCGTTGTTACCAGCGCTTCGTAGATACCGCCCGACAATAAGGTTACGTCTACATTCGTTCCTGCATTAGCCATATCGAAAAAGGCGCGAACCATACCGGTTACCGTACCTAAGAAACCCAACATGGGAGCGCCGGCGGCTGTCGTGGCGATCAGCGGGAATCCTTTTTCGAGTTTGGCGATCTCCAGGTTACCCACGTTCTCGATGGCAACCAGTACGTCGTTCATCGGGCGTCCCAAGCGGGTGATACCTTTCTCGATCATACGGGCGGAAGGGGTGTTGGTGCTTCGGCACAGGTTCAGGGCCGAATCAACCTTCCCTTCATGGATGTAATCTTTGATGCGGTTCATAAATGTTTCATCCTCCTTACCGGCGCGGCGGATGACCATCAGGCGCTGGATAAATATATAACATGCCATCAGCGACAATAGCAATAAGACAACCATAATCCACCCCCCTTTAAAAGCCAGGTCGATTACATTGATTTCAGCTTCCGTGGGTGCTGTTACCGCCGTGAGGTCCGGCATCTGTTCTGCTGTTTGTGCCCCTACTGCTTGCAGGGAAAGTAAAATGCTCATATTTGATTTGTGATTTGTGATTTATGAATTATCTGTTAATTGTCTATTGTCAATAGACGAGACATTCTTTATATAAACGGATTGTTTCCTTCAGCCCGTAATAGAGAGCATCGCTGATCAAGGCATGACCGATGGAAACTTCATCCAGCCCCGGAATGTTTTGATGGAAATAAGCCAAATTTTCCAAACTCAGATCATGACCGGCATTTACGCCTAATCCTAAGTTTTTGGCAAGTCCGGCGGCAGAGATGAAAGGAGCGATTGCTTCTTCGCGGTTTACAGGGTAGAGGGTCGCATAAGGTTCCGTGTATAACTCGATGCGGTCGGTTCCTGTCTTGGCAGCCAGTTCGATATTCTCAAGATCCGTTCCGACGAATATGGAAGTACGGATACCGTGTGAGGTAAAAGTTTCGACTAACTCGCTCAACTGGTCGAAATGGGCTTTCACGTCCCAACCCGCATTTGATGTGATGGCATCGGGAGCATCCGGCACTAGTGTCACCTGCGTCGGTTTTACTTTCAGAACCAGGTCTATAAACTTCTCGCAAGGATAACCTTCTATGTTAAACTCTGTTTTTATTTCCGGTTTCAAGGCATACACATCGCTGTATCGGATATGACGTTCGTCCGGTCTGGGATGAACGGTAATCCCTTGTGCACCGAAAGTTTCACAGTCTAATGCTACTTTTAATACGTTTGGTACATTGCCACCGCGTGCGTTGCGAATGGTTGCGACCTTGTTAATGTTTACACTTAAATTTGTCATCGTATATCGTTATATCTTTTTTCTTTCATTACATTTGCACAAAAGTATCGGCAAATTTAGCAGTATTTAGGGAATATACAGAAGAATGTTGGTGAAAGATTTCATAACGAAGGAACTTCCGGTGTTAAAAAGTTTTGACACTGGGGAATACGCATTAGCCTTGATGGATGATTTTAAGTTAAAGCATCTGCCATTGTTAAGCGAAAACATATATCGGTGTCTGGTTTCGGAAAAAGACCTGTTGGCGATGCCTGATCCAACTGCTATTATCGGTGATCCGGTTCTGTTTTCACCGAGTGTTCAAGAAGATACCCATATCTATGAGGCGTTGGCACTGGTCACTCGCTATCAGTTGAGCCTCCTTCCGGTCGTAAGTACGGAGGGAGAATATCGCGGGGTCATTACGCGCGATAAACTGATCGATATCCTGTCCGAGCTTTGCAATGCCGATACGGCCGGAAGTGTTTTTGTGCTGGAAGTGATGCCGCAGGATTATTCGATGACGGATATCGCCCGTTTGATCGAGGCGAATAATGCGCATATCTTGAGCCTGCTTTCCTATACGGATAAGACGACCGGACGATTGCATCTGATTATCAAAATAGATCTGGAAGACGTCTCTCCTGTGATCCGTAGTTTTGAGCGTTTTAATTATACTGTCCTCTATTATTTCATGGAAAAAGGAATGGTGGACGACCTGTTGCAGCAGCGGATGGAAGAATTGGTCCGTTATATGAACATATAAACAATTGACAATTGATAATTGACAATTAGAAAAATACGAATCGGGGATGAAGAAGGTTGGAATATTTGGCAGTGAGTATCAGGCGGACAAGCAACTTGTGATTAAGCGTTTGTTTGAAAAACTGGCTTCTTTGGAGGCTGAGGTTTTCGTGGACCGTGACTTTTATCTCTTCCTTACGGATGCATTGAACTATGAACCGCCGGTATCGGGCATCTTGACAAGCGACGAGTTTGATTTGGATGTGGCGTTGAGTCTGGGAGGAGACGGGACATTCCTGCGTACTGCCGCCAGGGTGAATAAGCAGGATATCCCCATTTTGGGCATCAATACCGGCCGCCTCGGTTTTCTGGCGGATGTGGCGAGCAATGATATTGAAGATACACTGGACGAATTATTTAAAAACTACTATAAGACGGAAGAACGTACTTTATTGCGCCTTCATACGGAAGACCGGGTGTTTCACGGTTATAATTATGCCTTGAATGAGATTGCGATCCTGAAGCGGGACACCTCTTCCATGGTTACGATCCATACGGCGCTTAACGGGGAATATCTGACGTCTTATCAGGCTGATGGTTTAGTCATTTCTACACCGACAGGTTCGACGGCCTATTCGATGAGTGTGAACGGTCCGATTATCATTCCGCAAAGTAAGAATTTGGTGTTGAGTCCGGTCGCACCTCATTCGTTGAATGTCCGTCCGCTGGTAATTCCGGATTCCTTTACGATCACCCTGGGAGTGGAAAGCCGGAACAAATATTTTCTGATCGCCCTTGATGGGCGTTCCGAGATATTCCCGACCGGCATACAGCTGCGGGTGAGTAAAGCCGATTATACGACCAAGGTGATCAAACGATATAACCATACTTTTTATCAGACTCTCCGTGAAAAACTCATGTGGGGAGCCGATACGAGGATGAAATAGGCCTTCCTCTCCCTTGTGTTATCGTGTGTCCGATACTCCGTTTGTTGCTAGCGGAAGCGTGAACCAGAATGTGGAACCTTTTCCTAAAGTGGAGCAGACACCGATATTACCACCTAGTTTTTCTATGATGCTTTTACTGATGGATAGTCCGAGACCCGTTCCTTGCTTGTGGGCATTCAGTTTGACAAAACGGTCGAATATGTTTTTGCATGCTTCTTCGCTGATTCCGATGCCGGTATCTGTTACGGATACATATATCTTATTTTCTTTCAATCGGTAATCCAGTTTGATTTCGCCATTGGATGTGAATTTGATTGCATTGGTCAGGAAATTGGAGATTACCTGTGTGAGCCGTTTCGGATCGGAGTTAAGTTTGACGGAGGGTAAGTCCCGGTTGAAAGAGAAGCGTACATGATCCGGTATTTTTAAGGTATGGACGGCATAGATCTCCTCGCAAATTTCTTTGAAGTCGAACTTCTTCGGATGAATGTCGAATGTGCTGGCTTCTATTTTTGAGAAATCGAGAATATCGTTGATCAGCTGTAAGAGCAGGTCGCTGTTCTTGTTCAGCCGCATGCAGTTTCTCCCGTATATTTATTTCATTCGTGGTATCGATCAAATTGCCTTCTTTGTCGTATAGCTCGATACCTATCGGAAGCTTCTGGTAAATATTTTCCAGGTTCAGCTCTTTTTTCAAAGGGTTGTGTGTAGGAAAATGAGGCATATCCGTTTTTTTGCATATGATGTCTATTGTGTTGCATATAAAACATTAATCTATTGCATATAAGATCCTAACGCCAATTTCAAAACAGATCTGTTTTTTCTTTTGTTCCGTCTCTTGTGATCTTTTGTATATTTCGTTTATTGGTTTGTTTATTTATGATAAAAGTTATGATAATCATGTGATTTCGTAAAACATTGTAAAATTAGGGAATATAAATGGATTGTTATTCTTGATACTCGGATAAAGTTATGCGAATATGCTGTTTTTGTATACAAAGCCGGAACTGGAGGTTCTCGAAGAAGCCAAATGTGTATCTAAAATTATGTTTTGTAGCATGATTTTGTTAAACATGGTTAAGTAAATGAATTTTCCAAGTAAAAATGTATGCTACATAACATAAAGTTCATATATTTGCACTGTGTTTTTCATGGTATTAGATTTAAGGTTAACAATGAAGATTGGCTGTCCGTGAGGATAGCCTTTTTTTTGTTTTAACATTTGGCATAAAATGAAATTTTCGTAAGATACTGATTATTAATTAAGTGAAAAAATGTGGTAAAACAATTTTAAGACGTTTACCACCCAGATTTATCCAAAAACCAAGCCCATGTACCCTGCTATGTAGGTAACTTAGTTGAATTAACATGAACTAAGACGTGGGCATAAACAACTAATTAACATGTTTAGTATCAAAGTAAAAGCAAGGCCAATTAAAGGAAGAAGTAAAGAAGTGAGATTGGAATTGGTCTTTTTTAAAACCGGATTTCCTCGTGTTCCGAAGGTTTTTAACATTATTGGAGAGGCAAAACGCTGGGATTCAGCATCCCAATTATTTAAGGGGAATGACTCTCTGACTGCTCAGAAAAACGAATTAATCTTAAAAGAAAAGAAAAAGTATTTAGATGTTGCAGAGCTATGGGAATCCGAAAAAATCAATTGGACTCCTAAAATGTGGTCTCATTGTTTCGATGTTGAGGCAGAAGTTAAGAGTAATGATTCTCCGACAGTATCGGTAGTTGAAGTGATAGACTCAATGATCTTATTATTCAAGACAAAGAGACGTGTCAAGAATGGTGTTGTAGTTACGAGCAGCAATAATGCGGAAAATTATTTGTGGATGAAAAGAGCGTTTATGGAATTTACATTAAGAAAATACTCCAAGAAATTTTCTTCTTTTTATTTTCACCACATAACAGAAAAGTTTCTGAGCGATTTTGTAAATTATACATTGAGACGTGCAAAGCTTAAAAATGCAAACAGCCAAGGTGGTCTTCCTCATAAATTAGGTCTGCTTCGTGCCGTTTTTAGATATGCCTATAAACGTAATATGTATGGTGTTAATCTGGGAGTATTTGATTCGGTACAAGAATACATGCAGGAGAAACAGCCGGAACCAAAAACGATTTCTCCCAAATCCATTGTCCGTATAGAAAACATGAGTAGGAGAGATTTTACTCCTAAAGAATGCTTCTATATTGATTTGTTTCTCTTCAGTTATTATACTGGTGGAATGGCAAACGTGGATGTGTGTCATTTGACGAAAGATTGCATAAAAGAAAATCAGATCATTTATGAGCGCAGAAAAGTGAACAAGAAGGCTACTCCTTTTCTTACAGACAAGGCTCGTATAATCATCAATAAATACAAGGATGAAGCTTTGGGTGATTATGTATTTCCTATTTTCAAAATCAAGCACAATACTGAAGAAAAGAAACACATGAGGGTTAAAGTAATCAGCATGAACGTGAATAAGACACTGAAGAAGGTAAGGGAAAAACTGAAAATAAAGGATGAAATCACCTGGTATTCGGCTCGTGGAACCTTTATCTCGAAAATGATAGACGAGGGATTCCATCCTATGCAAGTAGCCCAGTTTGCCGGAAACAGTCCTGACATGATTTATCGTCATTATTATAAGAATACAGATCCGAAATCAACGCTGGAGAGCTTGAACCGGATATTTTAAGAGAATAAAGAACCTGTCTTCAGTGGCAAATTAAATCTGGAGACAGGTTTGTGAAATAATTAAAATATCATTTTAAATAGTTTGTATGTTATTTATTTGTTATACATTTGTGATGTAAATGATAATAATCTATGGAAGCAACAGTAAAGAAACAAACAGCCTTCAGATTTGACAGTGAGTTGTTGGATTTATTAAAGAGTGCGGCTAAACGTGAGCATAGAAGTTTGAATAATTATGTAGAGTGTCTTTTGCGAGAAGCCATGTACAGAGAACCAAATGAAGAAACCAAGATGGCTATTGAGGAAGCACGTTCGGGAAAATATGCTGGAACGATAGATATGAGTAGTTTTGATTCTTTTGTGAAATCTGTGAATGATATAGAATGAAGACAATTCATTATAGTACCAAGGCAAAGAAAGATTTAAAGAAATATCGGAATAATATTCGGCTAATGGAGGCTTTGTATGAAGTTCTGAGTAGCTTGGTCAAAGGAGAAGCTGTTCAGGAAAAGTATAAGCCGCATGAACTTACAGGAAATTATAAAGGCTGCATGGAATGTCATGTCGGAAATGATTTTCTTTTAATATGGATAGATACAAAGCAGGATGTGATAGAGGTAATCAGATTAGACAGTCATTCTGAACTTTTTAAATAAACAAAGCCGTTAGGGAAGAGATACTATTTATTCCCAACGGCTTTTTGTATATGGCTTATGTAAGAAAATCAAAATAAAAGCCTACCCCAAAGAAGTTGTATGAATGAAATGAACATGAATTGAGTTGGGGTAGGCTAAAAGTAGACCTATGAAGTTTTAGAGTTCTTTATAAGAACGTGACTAAAACTCTGTTTATTGTACAAGCGTTGAAAATTATGCTTGTAAAGCGAGTTTGGGTTATAATCAAAGTGCTCCCAACAGAAGCCCTACAGCCCCCCAAACAAGGTCGTGCCACTCTTCAGTTCCGTTCTTCAACCACTTGTCCCAAACAATCTCTTTCGCAACAAGTATCACCAAAGTAGTTAAGATTGCCGCTTCAACCGGCATAAGGTATTTGAGCATGTCATAAATCAATATTCCGGCAATCAAATGCTGTGCGCCATCCATTCTCATTTTATTGATGCAGAAATCGTCTATCTTCTGCCTGATTCTTTTTAGATAATCCATTTTGATAAAGAATTTAATTGCTGTTGTTTATTTTAAGATATTGCAGCCATCCGGAAAACAACGGTCTGTTTTCTATGTAGTTGCAGTTCAGTTCGCAGGAATATGCCTCTTGTTCAAATGACACTTTTTTGTATGCGGTTTTTGAATTTCGATAAACGAGCAATTTTATAAACCACTCTATCGCATACCAGATATAAAAGGCAAGAGCAGCTACGATATACCATATAGGCGATATATCAAAAATCAATTGTAGAATTAACACCACACAAGCCGCAACACAGGTCGTTTCTATCCATTGATATGAATGGCAGGTTTCATGGTTCCTGACTCTTTGCGTTATATGCTCCGGAGATAACTTGCTTAATACAAACGGGCCAATCGTGATTGTGTGACAAGAACTGAATGCCAATAGTATCTTGGCGATTCGGTTGTCGTAATAAAATCTTTTCATACCTGCCAGGGGTTTTTGTATGGATCATAAGATGTCTGGAATGTCGCCATCTGCCAGTCTGTAACCGGCTTGTTATCTTCTGCTATTTTTCGTGGAATCTGAGGGTTGATTTTCAGCTTAGAAGCATCATTAAGCCACTTCATGGAATCCTCATAATCTCTCATTCTAACAACACTGACGTTATTGGGAGCAATCAGTTTGGTAAGCTCGTACACAGCCAACCGAATCATGTGCTTTTTGAGATTGTAGTTTCTGGGATCGTGTAGTGCAAGATTTTCCCCGATAACCGGACTGTCACTGTTCACGTCTATTTCAGGATAATACACTTGGCCATCATATACAACGTACTCATGTGATGAAAGTTCGTATTCGTTGTACTGAGGATCATAATCGGCAATAGCACCCCAGTTTTCCGATTCCAAAGGGTTTTTATTATTGTCGAACCCCTCCAGTGACATCAAAGTATAATAGGAACCGTCAAATTTTACGACATTCCAAAGCTCGTACTCAATCGGATTCCAGTCTGTATATTCAGCAAGTTTCCATCCGTTTACCATCGGGATTCGTATATTCCCAAATTTCCATCCATTTTCAACAAGACAGATATAAGGCGTATCGTTATATAAGACAATATTACCTTTGTAATAGGTTTTGAACTGGCTGTATCGTTGAAATTCCCGTATCTCGCCTTTCTCATCCACAAACTCTTCCCAGTATTCCACGGAAGAAGGAGCCTTGTATCCGCTGATCGATCTTATTATCTCGTGGATTTTACCATCAAAATAAATATGTGCTCCGATCGGATAAGTTACCTTTCGGTCGTATTCAGCGATATATTTCCCTTTATTCAGTTCTTTTTCAATCTCATAGTTCTCACTCAGATACTCTATGACACTCATTTCTGCGGCTTCCTCGGCTTGAATGAATGTTTCCGGTTCGTTTCTCGTTATCTGGGAAAGGCTGTCTTGCGTGATGATTCCCAGATAATCGCTATTGTTTAAAAATCGTCTGTACATAGATTAATGGTTCGTTAATAGTTAAATCCTTCGTTAATGGTAGCTGTGGAAAGGATGGTCATAGAACCGTCCCCTCTTTTGTATTTCGTCCAGCTATCCCTTAAATAATAGCATAGCAGGTAATCAAGGCAGTCGGACAAGTGGCCGTATTTTTCGTATTTTACGCCTGTTTTAGCGTCTGTAACCTTTGCCTTGCACTTTGTACCATCCTCGTTCTTTAACTGGTAAATAAGGTCTTCTGTGAGCTTCCTGCAACGTAAATCAATCATCAGTTTCCATCCGTCAAATCCCTCGAACACCTCATTGACAAATTCACATCGGGTAACTTGTGGAGGCTGCTTTTTTAAGAGCTTGATCTTAGGTTTCAATACGCCCTTGCCCAGTGTTTCCGTGATGATGGTGTAGTTGTTTGTCCCATCTTCATTTGTGGTTGAACGCTGTAATCCGGCAGGGTCTCCTGTCACGTCCACCCCTCCGATATGTTTTTCCCTATACAATTTCTGTTGTATCTTCCTTGCCAGAGCCGGAGTATTGTTTTCCTTCTTTTCCGGCAATCCCAATATTTCCTCTATGACATATATCTCTTTTTTGTCATAGTTTATCTGAGCCAACAAAGTAGACATTCTGGGTGCGACATTGAAGTCCCAGATGGTAATGATAGGTTTGGTCGGATCGTAGACCTTTTCCTTCAGGTTCGTTATAAGATGTCTGGAACCGTCAAAATTGTGGTAAACGGCCATATCGTTGGCTTCCACGAAATCCCAGTTACCATATAACAAACGCTCCTTTGTGGCTTGGTCACGAATCTTGTTCAATGCCGCCTCGTAAGTCTGCCGGAAAGCGATGTCCGGGTTGTCGAATACGGAGAACGGTATATAAGCCTCTCCCTCCCGGCATTCCACCTTGTCTCCGTTTTCATCCTGTACGAACCGGGAACGTACCCAGTTTGTAGTCGGGTTGGTGCTCATAAACATTCTGGATGTCTTGAATGTCTCGTGTATTCTCCAACGAAGACGGGAAAAAAGCACTTCAACCGCCTTTTCCGAAATCTCCGACACCTCGTCGATCATGGCAATCGTATATTCGGAAGAACCGAATCGCTCGAAGTTCGGGTCAGAAGGCAGATCGACCATTTCCTTCATGATAATGACAGAGTCGTTCCAAAAGGTAAGCGTACCTTCCAGATTATTGATTCTGTAGTTCACTTCTTCTTTTAATCCCCAGTTTTTTAGAACCGTCTTGATCGTATTCCAAGTAGATTCCTTCAAAGACTTGATTGTCTTACGTGCCACGACCGCACGGATGTTCTCAAATCTCATGCAGGAAATAATGAGCCAACAGGCTCCCAAAAACGATTTTCCACCACCTGCTGATCCACCACCTAATATCATTTGTGGCAGATTTGTGTTTCCACATGACTCGCAAACAGGCTTGTATTGTGGATTCTTTTTTACATCGTATCCGATGAGTTTCTGTGTTATATGACCGCCACATTTGGGACAATAATCCGGTTGAAGCAATTTCCATAGTTCATATTGCCTTTCTGACGGTCTGAAATCAATTTTAATGTTCTGGGGTGGTCTCAGTTTTGCATAAATTCCCATGTTTAGATATTTGCAGCGGCAATCGTAATGACAGAAACCGCCATGATTATAAGTATGTTGTTTAGAATTATCTTTCTCATAGTCTGGTCTTATATGGAAACAGCACCCAACTTTTTAGGGCTGGATGCTGTTTCGGAAGTGTTCTTATGAAATATGAATTTTAATTTCTCGCTCTTTCTTTAAAATCTCATTCAAGGCATCCGAAGTGGCTCTTGATTCCAGCACCTTGCCTTTTACCTTGTTTTTCCCAACAAGAATGCACCCTGCGCTATCGGCAGCGGTGTTTCCGGGATGTATTAGGATTCCAATAAAATGCGGCACATCATGCAATCTTGGTAAGACACGTTTGAATCTGGGTGAGTATTCCATTGTGACCTTGTATTCTCCAGATGGGATAGCGGTTTTTGAATAAACCTTTTCCGGACATTCGCAATTCAATCCTTTGGGCGTGTTCGGACAGTATGCCGGAAGTTCTCTTACCTTGTCTTCCAGAGTATCGCAGAAATATTTTCCGTCAATGTATAAACGCCCGATTGTATAAGTCGCTCCTTTGAAAATTCTTTTCAGTTGCAGTAACATTTTGGTTTCGGTTTAAAAATGAACAATATGTGATTTTGTTTTTAATTAAGAATAGTGGTGTCTGGTAGGGGATGGTTATAAAAAAGGGGCATACCTTTAATTAGGCATACCCCTTTAATGCAAAAGATTTGTTTGTATAGAACTATTTTTTGTTCAGGTCAAAAGACAACTTGATCGGATTTTTCAAGAAGTTTGCTTCGCCCACCATAGCCTCCGTTGCTGTAAGGCTGAATTTTAAATTCTTGTCTTTAACTGCAAATACGCCGTTCTCTTCAGCTTCAATTGACACTGCAACTTTCAGCTTCAAATCTACAAAATCAAAAAGCAATTGTTCCGGGGACAGTTCCAAAGAAATTGAGTCGTTTGTCGCATTCATGGTAGCCTTATAATCAGCAGCATAACTCATAGTTCCGATTTTCTCGATAATACCAGCAGCAGCATCCTTTCCAATGATTTCTTCTACTAATACTCCGTACGGGAACTCGGCAAAAGAAATGCGATCATTTTCCACGCTCAGATTAACTCCCACCGTATCTTGGGCAGAAACCGCATAAGTCATATTCCCTGCATATTCACCGTTCACATCCTCTACTGTAGGCAATTGAACATCATCATCGTCACAAGAAGTAAATATCAAACCAAATACTGTCAGCATCATCAGCACTGACCATTTCAATGTCTTTTTCATTTTTAATTGCTTTAGAATATTAATAAATAGTTTTCGTAAAGTATGGATGTCGAGTATTTATGAAATGCTGCATGAGTGTCTTATTTTTATATTTCTCGAAAATAAAATATGTATGTCGTAGAAAAAATCTACAATGTTCCACACTTTTGTTTCATAAATACACAGTTCTTAATTGTTGTAAGTAATTATATGTAATTGATTTGTAGTTTGTTATATTGTTTTCAGAAAATTGGCATATTAGTTGTATAAAATTTAGAAAGATTGTTTAGGCATAGGCACTATTTTTTTATTTTCTTGACACGGATGTCGTTTGCACATCATTTATCGCATTACTTAGGATTAGTAGAGTATTTGTTTTTTTCATTTATCAAAAGAGAGGCCGCTTGCGAAGGTGGTCTCTCTTTATTTTTATATTCAGTCAAGCAGATTTGTTTGGTGCTTTGATTATTCTACAAAGCCAGATTTTTGTTGGTTTCAATGAAATTTTAAGTATGGTTTGCTTTAATTAAGGGTAAGTATGTTTGTTTACGTGGGTTTCTCGCTATCTTTGTACAAAACAACAATTCTTTTTAGTGTATTTGTTTTTATTTTGAAATAGTATTTGTTTTTAGGAGCAACCTGTGAAGGTAGCTTCTAAATGTCTTGCAATTAATAAAAACACTTATGGCATAAAAAAATTTATTACCCTTTAAGGAGCCACTTGTGAAAGCCGTTCCTTTTTATTTTCGTATTTAAACAGAATATTTCAAATCGGTATATTGTTGGTTTAAATACAAACAGGAAGATATTTTCATTCAGAGTAGGGTTAAATGTTTGTTATATTCATATATTTGTGCATTATTTTCTAAGAGGGAGAGATTTTTCATAAAGGCGTTAGCCGAAAAATTCGTTTTTTTCATATCAAAAAAGAGCTATCTGTGAAGAACGCTCTTTTTTGATTTAATTACATCTTTGGTATAAAAAGAGAGGCAGCTAAAACACCGCCTCTCTCTGTATCAGGTTTTCAGAAACATATCCTCTGACCTTTCTTCTAAGTTCCCTCAGACTTTTGCTGTAAGAGGTCGGAATAATGGAACCGTCATAAATATCTCTTGCGTAATACCGTCCTGTTTCTGCGTTCCGGAAAGGGAAACAATATCCGTTTTCCCAACGCCTGTCCCATATTTGCTGTTCCATATTGGACGGCTTATGACTGGATCAATCGGTTAAGCTGTTCCGCTTGTTTGTCTGCTTTGTTTTTAAGTTCTTGAAGAGCGATATTTTCCACAGACAGGCTTTTGATTTTTGCATCGTTTTCTTCCATTTTCTTTGAAACTCCGCTACTGATATTCTTTAGCTTGCTTACCGCATCGGTAAAAAGTTTGGTTGCTTCTGCCAGTTGGCTTGCAAATGACTGAGGTTTTTCGATCTCTTGGGTTTTGGTTCGCCCACTTAATTTTGAAAACATAGTTTTTAGTCTTTGATTTTTATATACTCTGAATATTTGATTTCCACGTATGGATTGTCACTTGAAATAGTCTGGTGTATCGCTTTCACTTTCCATCTCCACCAAAGGAACTTGTGCTTGTATTCGATCCAGAACGCCTGATTAAGAGTAACGGGCAGATTGATTTTCCCCGTCAGCCTGTCGTTCTCAATAATCCCGTTGATTTTCAAATACGGGGTATCCATCTTTACAGCCTTTAAGAAAACTGGAACGGTATCTCTTATCATCACACTGTCCTTTATTTCCGCATCAATGGGAGCATCCACTTCCACATTGTGTTTCGCTGTCGCTTCCAGATCCTTTATTCTTATCCCCAGTTTCTTTATTTTTTCTTCATCTTCAGCCCTGAACCGTTTGTATTCATCCAAAGACATGGTTAGTGTTTTGATGTCCAGTGCCATCGTTGAAGAATCAGCCTGTATTCGCCGGACTTCCGACATAAGAGCTTCAGTATTGGACTTATAACTGTCTTTTTCTTCGATGAGTCTTTGGCGTGATCTTAGAAGTGAGATTGTGATACCTGAAAGAACAGCGATAATCAAGAAGGAGTATTTATTCATCAGCCTTTGGTATAAACACTCCTTCTTGGGTTATACATCCCACGCAACTGGTAACAAACCCTTCAGGAGCCAGTTGCCAGTTTTTTGCCCATTCCTCCACAACGGTCGTCTTGTGCGGACAATTACCGAATCTTGATTCGACATAGGTATACGGGTGCGTCATTTTGCTATGCTCGTCCGGGAATTGCGCTTTTATCTTCACATCCTCTTTCCACTGTGGCATTCTGATATAACCGGCTTTCTTTTCCTGAAGCATGTAGTAGGCGAGGGGGTAAGGAAGCGTATTGCAGGACATGTATTTCTTCTTTTCGAAATCAGATTGGCTGATCCACCCCATGTGCCCGGATTCATCTTTGATAAGATAGCCTTCTTCCAGCGAATCCTCTTCTTTTCCAAGCATCTTTTTCATAAACTCTTTCTTGGTCATTTCCTCGACCTCGATACATTCTACTCTTACAAATTTTTCCATTGTTATGTAAATTATAAAGTTTTGATTGACTGACTGGGGATGAACCATTCATCTTCTTCTTGAAACGGCTCTGTAAATTCTACAATGTATCCCGGATTTTTTCTTTGCGATTGGTCAAGCGATTCGATGATACGCCCCATTCGACCAATCAATCCTTCCAGTTTTAATTTCCTTAATTCTTTTGAATCAACAATTTCAATTATCTGATTAATCATCGGTTTGTTTATTTAACGTATAGAAGTTCAAACTCATCCTTTCTCCTTTGTCTGATAGAGGAAATCACTTTATTTTTATATCTGCAAAATGAAACGTATTCTTTATAGAAATCCCTGTTTCCGCTTCTTATTTTTCGTATAAGCCGGCTGGCTGGTTTGTTTTTATATCCTAAGATATTATATTCTCCTACATTATAAGCCAACACTCCAAGAATCAAAGAATCCTTTCCATATTTTCTGAACACGCTGCATTTTTGTAGTAGGTCTTTTCTTAGAAGAGAATCAGCAAACTCTTCAGAAATATCATGATTGAAAGTGTCACTTTTCAATAATCTGTGACCGTATCCGACATAGTATTTGTGTCGCCGGTCATGCCATCCTTCTTTTTGCTTAATCAGTTCTACCGCCATGTCAAATTTGGAAATTTTGTTTTCCGTTTTATGTTTTGGAATAGAAGCGGTACTGTTACAATCCGGCTCTACTGTAATAGAAAAGAAGAACAGGGTCAAAATAAAAACTTTTATCTTCAATATATTATCGGTTTTTGGTTATAATTTACTCTGTATATTATCGCATATTTAGTTTGTTATTTTACGGGTTAATTTTTATTATAAACACTCGACAAAAATAACAATAAAAAAAAGAACCACAAAGCAAATGCGGTTCTTTTTGGCGGCTTATCGGGAATTTTTCAAGATTTCCTTAATATCCCTTCTCATCTCTTTTAAATCGTCCTGCATGGACGTAAACTGTTGCATGGTAGCTTCAAATACGGTCTTATCCACCTTGATTGCATCAATCTTCTGATATTGGTCTTCCAGTTTGGATTCAATACGATCACACCTGTCTGCCAGTGAATCTATTCTGGCGGTATTATTGAGGTGTTGGACGTACATCGAAATCAGGAAAGAAGCGACAATCGTAAGGGATTTGATATTGTCGCTTATGAATGTTCTGATTTGTGGCATAGGTCATTCAAGCGTTAGAAGGACTGACAATGCTTTGGAAACGGATTCTATCAGCCTAACCGCCGCTTCCGAATCCCTCAGTCCGTATAATGCCAGAATGATTATGATGGCCATGTAAACATTTCTTTCCGTCCGTTTAGCTTTCGTGCCTTTCTTCTTCTCCATTGTTTTCTTTCTGAGGAACTATAACATTAAAGATGATACCATTATCGCCACCTCCTTCGATCTTCAGTTTTGCTTCCTGGGCGTGTTTGATCGGGTACAGATCCATCAGTGCTTTTGCCGCATTGACTGCCACGGCCCGAAGTGGAGCCGGGGACAAGTCCATTCCCCATTTGTCCTTGTATTTGGCGGTGGAAGTTTCTTCCATCACCGCTTTGAGAGTTTCGGTAACTTGTAACTTTACAGCGATAGCCTCCGTATCGGTTTGCTGTTGTTCACTTAATTTCTTGATACGTTCCGAGATATGAGGTTTGCCAAGCAGCCGCCTGCTTTTTAGACTGACACCTGAACCGGAATCCTGAAATGCTTCCCTATAGCATTTACAGTGCTGTCCTGCAAATTCCCTCCCACCGTTTATATACAGGTCGCAGAACAGGCTTTCCGCTTTCGTCAGTCCCAGTTCGTTCTTTAGCATCTCGGACGCAGATACCTTATTTTCCTTTTTCATAGAATTGATATTATTAAAGCCCAACATAGAACAGGTTGTGTCATGTCGGGCTTTTATTAAGAATAGGGTGTTTGTTATGTATCGGTTTGTTCTTTTCCACTGGTCACAGCTGCCATCTGTTCTTTCGCTATATCGGGTTTCAGGGAGATGAGTTGCTCCATCAGTGCTTGGTAAAAGACATCGGCCAAAGCATCGGCACAGGCTTCCGCATCTGCCAGCGAGTTGATAAGACGCATATTGAAAGACACATCCAGATCGTATCCGGTAATAGCCGCCATCATCTCGTTTCCGTCATATCCGAGAACCCCGTATCTCATCCTTTCGTCTTTTCTGAACGATACGGTTTCATTTTCTTCCGTCATACATTTAGATTTTAAAGTGTGTTCTTGATTTTTCCTTTTTCTGAAGTCCTGCACCCGTAGATGATCCGTCTGAATTTCTCAGTCGGTTGGAACAGACGATTGCCACGTTAAGAGTAGCGGTAACATCCGCATCCGCATCATGGGCATCGTCCAATTCGATACCGAGTCGTTCTGCCAGCAGTTCCAGTTTGTACGATGTCACTTCCGGATCACCGGCAAATGTGAGCTTGCCTAAGTCTATCGTGTCTACATAATGAGGCTGGAAGTTCCCCCAAAAGTCAGTGATTCCGGCAAAAACCTTGGCAAATTCCTTCAGTTTGCCTCCATAGGCCATAAGTTGCTGAAGGAAACCGCAGTCAAAAACAATGTTCTGCCCGATAAGAAACGGCTTTGCGGTCTTTGATTTGGAAAGGGTGTTTCTTGTGGCGAAATCAATCACGTCACTTGCCACCTGTTCGACATCAACTCCTTTTTCATACAACATATCCATTGAAATATCCGAGTAGGTAAGAGCAGCTTCCTCATATTTCATCAGTTGCCCTTCCTCTTCCTCGATTTCCCTTTTGTTTTTCAGAACCTTCTTTCGTGTCTTGCCCAAAATATCGCTCTTGTGTTTATAGGGGTAGATATAATTCATGTAAGTGTCTATAACCTCCCATGTATCGAGCCGTACCGCTTTCATTGCAATCTGGGTACAAGCTCCGTTTTGTGGGTCTAAATCCCCGGTTTCAAAATCGAGTACAATCCCGACAAAAACGGTCGGTTCGCTTTTTGGTGCTGCCATAATTAAAGTTTTAGTTTATAATTTATTGATTTCACTTAATATTTTATTCTCAAACTCTTCTATTGTCCCATCATTGATGATGATACAATCATAAAAACTATCGTTTATGTGAATACGTCTTTTGTCCCTCGCTAATCTGTCCGGCTCGATCCCTCTTTTAATGAGCGTTTCTTCCGAGCATTTCACTGCGACAGGGACAATGAGGTATCTGTTCCCGAAATCCTTGACAAGACATTCCAGTCCTGCCTCGTCAATTACATAGGTACAAATTCCACCTTTAGGAACCTGGCTGTGGAGAGCGAAATACTGTTCACCTCCGAATACCGTGTATGCCAGCATATCGTCCCCTTCCGGCACTTGTTCGCTTCCAATAAAGAAATGTTCCACGCCATCGGTTTCACCGGGTCTTTTGCGTCTGGTCGTGTATGACACGATAGTCGGAATGTTCATTTTCTTTCTAAGGAACTCGGCCATATAGGTTTTACCGCTTCCCGATCTTCCAACGATGGCAATAATTACAGGTTTCATTCAGTTTCTCTTTCTATAAGCATGTTGTTTAATTTTATATGGTTAGTAATTCACTTGATTACAATTCTCAGACATTGAACAGCATGGAAGACTTGTATGTCTGCAAGCAATGACAACCGGAATAGTCGCTGTATTTAATTATAGCTGACACGATAATCATTTTGTTCTTTGACTGAATAACTTTATCACGATTCGCCTTGTAGAAATCATCCCACATCACCAGTTCGATAATATCGTTATTCTGTTGCAGTTTCAGTTTGCAGAAAGTTTTCTTCTCGCCTGTTTTCTTGTCCTGATATTCCACTTCGTCATGTTCCAGAACGGTTGCGCATACGGCTATCCGTTTACCCTCGCTTTCTTTAAGAAAAGCATCCTTGATTGTCATATAGGAAGCCCTTCCCCTTATATGCTGCTTGGCTTCCGAATTGTCATATATTCTCCTGTAATCAACGGAACCGATACCTGATACTTCGATCTGAAGCATTGACCAGAAATAGTGTTTGTCTGTCATGTCGGATGGAAAATCCTCTTCTTTCAGATCAAACCCCAATTCTTTGGCTGCTACACAAAGAATCCTGTATCTTTCCGGAAGCGACTTGACGTTTTCAATCTTATCGAAGCATCCTGCCAGAATAAGGTGTTTCACGTGCCGGGCGTTTACCGGTACTTTTCTTGTTTCTTCCTCGTTATCTGGATCATCCCAGTATTCGTACTTTTTAAGTTTGTACTTGAATATGCGGTGGATGAAATTCTCGATGGATGTAAATGCCCCGTTCTTCTGACGCTCTTCCACTATGTACTCAACGGTCTTGACACCAACCATCTTGATTCGTGTAAGTGACCAGAAAATTTCATCATTCTGGTAGTCGGTAAAGAATTGCACATCGGAAACGTTAATATCCGGATGCACGATTTTAGCCTTGCTGCATTGTTCCATTTCCGACATGAGAGAAGGTATTTCCTTGTCGTCTGCCCACTGGAGGGCGATGGTATAGAAAGCTGAAGGGTAGTTGGCCTTCAGCCATGCTCCACAATAGGCTGTTAATGCGTAGGCTGCTGCGTGGGAGCGGTTGAAGCTATACTTTCCTGCTGTTTCAATTTTGTGCCAAATGTCTTCTGCCTCATAATCCGGACATCCGTTTGCAACAGCCCCTTTGATAAAATCGTCTTTTAATGTAGCCATTAAGTCTGCCTTCTTTTTACCGATAGCCTTACGCAAATAGTCTGTTTTACCCAAATCAAATCCGGCTAAAGTATGAGCAACTAACATGAATTGTTCTTGGTAGCACATAATTCCGAAAGTATTTTTGGTTGCCTCATACGTTCCATAATTATATACCGGAGTCGCTTCATTGTGTTTATATCGCACATAATCGTCAGTCGCCCCGATTTCAAGCGTTGCCGGACGATATAAGGCATTGATAGCAATAAGGTCTTCAATATTATCAGGCTTTACTTCCATAATAAATTTTGTAATACCACGGGAAGCGAATTGGAAGACATTCTGGGTATATCCGTCTGAAAGAATCTTATATGTATTCGGATCGTTAAGTTCGTTTTGAGTGATACTCTCAATGGAATAATGCTTGTTGTATTCCTTGTTTACAATATTGATAATGGAGCTTAGTTTCGACAATTCCTTGGTCGCCAACACATCCTCTTTAAGCAATCCGATTTCATCCGCTGCATATCCATCGAACTCCGATACCAATAACCCATCCATTTTTCGTATAGGAAGAAAATCAAAACATTCCACGTCTTTTTCGTTATTTCTTGTTTCCGGAGTAACAATGATAGCTGAAGCATGAATGGATGAAGCCTTGGGTTGCCCCATCAATGTCCGAATGTCTTCAATGACCATAGGATAGTCTTGGATGAACTTGTTTACCTTTTTGTTTGTCGCAGCTACTTTGAACAGGTCTGTCCAGTCCATTTTGTCGTCCTCAAAGATTGCAGTAATATAGTTTACAATGGCGTGCGGAACCCTATGAACCCTCGCCACATCCTTTAAAATAGCCTTTAACTTCAAAGTAGTAAAGGTTCCGGCAGAGAACACACGTTGTTTGCCATTGATATTGTACCTCTCTTCCAAATACTCTTTCATTTCCTGCCTCCGGTCGGAAGCATAGTCTACGTCTATATCCGACTCACGGAAGGGCGGAATGACCGCCCCTCTTCAATCCCTTTCCGACAAAAAGATCAACGACTGACGTTGTCTCTTTGGCTTTCTTTAATTTTACGTTTAAAACTTTCATTTGTCAAGATTTGATGTATTATTGAATTTCGTTTAAAGTCCAGATTAAATCCTTATTGTCAAATATAATGTCGTCTTCAGGTTGTAATTCATCGGCATACACGGTCATTTCTTCATCACCACGTTTTACTCTGATTTCAGCATCCCTTGAAACCTTTAGTGTTTTGCCTTCCAGTTCTAATTCCACATAATCTTCACCGAAGAGAACATCTATGTCTTCTCCTATGATAGTGGTATTGTCATTCCATTGGAGTCCGCATCGTTCCGGTACTAAGAATCGGCTGAAGATCAAATCATATTTTAACGGGTCAATGGAAATAATGCCAAGCAGATAAGATACTAAGGAGCCTCCTGCCGAGCCACGACCGATACCCGTAACGATTCCTCGTTTTCTTGCTTCGTTGACCATATCCCACTGTACAAGAAAATAATCCACATTGTTGGTGGATTCGATGATATATATTTCTTCTTCAAGTCTTTTGCGATACCTCTCATGTTCTTCCACTGGTATTTTGGAAATCAATCCTTCTTCCAATAATTCTAAAAACATGGTATGTCTGTCTCCATATTTATTTATTTCATCCGGGAGCATGATGTATTCCGGCATGAACATTTTTCCTGTCTCAAATCGTGCCGTAGCTTTCTCCGCTATTTCCACGGTCGGCTGGCACATAAGTTCCAAGAGAGCTTCCGCATCCCATTTCTCAGAATCAAATATAGACTGAAACATTGCTAAATGCTCGTCTATATCCTTGAAATACTGGTCGTCACTCTGGTTGTGAGCCGCCTTTGTTGCAATCTTGTTCAGAATAATCTTGTTCTTCGCATCGTCCTTATCAAGATAGTAGTTGTCACAGATAAGAATCGGCTCCACCTCAAATATTCCCTCGTCCTCCAAGAAAAAGTTATCGAAATAGAACTTGGTGGCATTAAGAATTTCAATATCAATTCTCTCTGCCTTGTATTCGCTTAGATCAACCTGATAGAACATCATATCAAATGTTCTTTCCAGTTCTTTTACGACATTCATGTTCTTTTTCATCCAGAACGAAGAAAGTTTACCGAATACCAATACGTTTCCTTCGCCGTGAGTCAAAAGCTGGGAAAGCGTCAGTACGTTCTCTTCTGAATCCACCATGATTTCCTTTTGAATGCGAAGAAGATTGCGAAGCCCTTTTTGCGATAGGGAATATACCTTCATATCCACTTTCTCATCATAGAACTGTAGAGTGAACGAATAGCCGAATACGTGTTTTATCCCGGCCTTGTCACATTCCTTTTGTAGATTGAAGGTTGCCGCCATCGTATTGCGATCACAGATTCCGATAGCCGTATGACCGAGATATTTGGCTTTCTTGACCCATAAACCCAAATCCCCTGAGCCGTTCAATAATTCATAAGGGGTATGTACTCCCAGGTTGACAAAGGGAATATCGGTCTTTACAGCCTGTCGTTTGCCTATATATTTCAATATGTTGAATTTGAACTCTTCCCTCAAATCATAATAATACCAGTTGTCACCGAACTTGAATGCGACATAATAGATGTCTTCTTCCATCAGAACTGAAGGATCTTCCATGAGATTGAAAGACACTTCATCATCCTTTACCTTAAAGATGGATTTTACACCGCTAAGGTCGGCCAAAAACATTTTGCCGAAGTCCTCGATCTCTATGACTTCATTGTCTATCATTTTAAATGATATTTTATTGGCATCAAGCCACTCTGTTAATTCTTCCATTGGTTAAAGTGTATTTAATTTAAATTCAATAGGGGAGAGCAAGTTCTGGGAGAAGGTATCGTAGGTTTCCCAAAACGACATTTCATCCCAGTCTTTCCCATTCTCTGCGTCAATTTTGGCAATGAATACGTTGAAATATTCATTAAGGGTGCTCGCTGCCTTATTTATAGCTTCCGTTGCATCCGAGTCATACCCAAGCACAACGGTTTTCACTCCTTTGCATTGCAGCTTGTATATCTGTATCTGGGAAATCTTCTTTCCGAAAGTCGCTACAACGGCTACGTGAGGGTTGTCATACAACTCCAGTTTCCGTGTCAGGGCAATGACATCGAAGATTCCTTCCACTATGATAACCGTGTCGGTCTCATCTTCAATGACCGCATCGTAGTTGTACAGGAGTTTCACAAAATCGTTTTCTATCGAGTTCCTGTAGCGCAGAATCCTGTATTCCCCGTTAATCTTTGCCTTGCAGTTATGCCGGTCTATCTCGTCCTTTGACCAGATATGACGGGAAACATAGCCAACGGTATCGCCATCGTCAATGATCGGGAATATCACATAGTCGTTGAACTTGAAATTCAGTCCTCTTGTCGTACCGACCGGAAAATACTCATAATCATCAAAAGTAAAGCCTCTGGATTTCAAGTACGAATTGGTATAACAACGCTTGTAACATTCCGGGAGTTCTATGATGCTTAATGAATCATCAATCTCTTTCTCGCCATCAATGCGGAAAAGGAGCTGGACCTCCAGTTTTGCTTCCAGATCGGCAGTAGGAGAGACCATCAGATCCGGCCTTCCGATTGTTTCCAACAGTCCTTCCAGCGTTGTCGTGGAAAAGCCGCAACTGAAACAATGTGACATAAACGGCTTTTTCCGTTCCGTTTCTTTGCCTACATAAATTCCGAACTTATTCTCTTTTCCACAATGGGGACATTTTGGTACAATAAGATTCTTATGGCTTCCATCGAATTTTGCTCCCAGTTCCAGACTTATTTCCTTGATGAGATAATCTTTCTCTGCTTTGGTTAAATCCATGTATACAGTCTTGGTTAAATATTTTAGCTTAATCGGCTATATTGTAGTCACGTAAATTGGTGCAAAAATATTATATTAATTGGTACAAAACAAGAAAATGCCTATAACATTCTTCAGTTATAGACATTTTTACCTCTTTATGAGGCAGACCGGGCCTTCAAGCTCATGGTTCTTCTTGCATCATAGAACACTTCGTTTGCATAGTCAGTGGCAATCTTGAACGTGTCTCCTTTGCTAAAGAATCGGGACTTTGCGATATGCAGACGCATCGTATCCTCTTTTCTTTCCGCTTCGGATTGGTTCAGCGTAATCAGATGGGTAAGTGGTCTGGAAAGCCCCTTTGCTTCAGAACAGTTGTATTCGGTCAGAACATTTTTCTCATCGTTGAGCCAATCCCTGTTCTCGATGGTCGCCTGATAGGTAACGACCATCCAGACATTCTCATCGTTGGCCAAGTCTTTCAAATCGTTTGCCACTGCGATACGTTTGGCACGTTCATGGTCAGCTCCCCAGTTTCTTCCGCTTGAATCGGTAAGCAAGTCCATCGAATCCACAATCACGATGTCGGGATTGTGACCATGTATCTTACGATATTCGGCAATACCGCTCTGAATATCGACGGTTGATACGTTGTTATTGAATCTGGGAAAGGCTCTTACAATAATACTTCCGGTATAGGCTTTCATCTGTTCCTCAAAAATCCTCATTTCCGTATCTGAGATTTTTCCTTTCTCAAAAAGAAACGAGTTCTTGCATATTAAAGCTCCGGAATAAGCATCTACCACTTCTTCCTCAGAACCCTCCAACTGAAAATGAAGCACGTTCAATCCATCATCCACCATAGCCCTTACTCCGACATGGCGTGCGATATGCGACTTTCCCACACCCGTACTGGCAAGGAAACAGGTAAGCTGTCCTCTGAGATTTCTTCCATCGTTCAGTTCGTCTATATCGTCAATGAAGAAACGTGTCACCTGTGCAAGCCGTGAGTTCTTGTTCTCATTCTCCCTTTGTCGGTTCTGTAGGAAACGCTGGGTGAATGTCTTGGTAATATCCACGAACTGACTTGCTTTTAGTGTGAACTGACCGAGCCATTCCGCATATTCCATCAGTTTGTTCTGAGCCTTTTCCTGTTCGTTCTGATTGTATAGCTTTCCAACTTCCACATAAACGGCCTGTAGCCGGACGCTTTTGATGTATGATTCCAGCATATCCAACACGGAATCCACTTTTCTGACACCTTCATAGTCCTGAAACGTATTAATCAGTTCCGTGGCATCGTAGTCTCCGGCAAAGGCTTGCAACAAGACCGGGTAGGAAGGCGGTGTCTTGTAGGTTTCATAATGCTTGGCTATGACCTTGTTTATCGCTTGAAAGTATTTATCCGGCAGATATTCTTTTTTCATGTTTTGCACTACTGCGGCACATACGTTGTCATACTTCATTACGCAATAGTATAGCTCAAAGAGGAAATCTAAACTTAAAGGGTTGGATTTATTTGGTTTCATTTTGATTAAATTCTTCAGTTCTGATTCGATATAGTTCAGGATAAGCTTGCCGGGTTCTTTGTTTACAGGCTTCGGCTTTGGCACATTGTTGGCAGGAGACGGAAAACGGAGTCCATAGCAGGGTGGATTGTCCGCATATATAATATCCCACGTCCGTATTCAACGCTCTGGATTTGGTGCTTTCCTCGTACTGGGGAAAGATGAATTTGTATAGCGGATGTTTCCGTCTGTCCGCAATGAGAGCGAGAAGCCTTGCTCTTGGCATTTTATCTCCCAGCCATTTGTCCTCGTAATACTTCCGGTTCTTGTTCGTCTGGATGAAGCATTCCACGGCCTTGCTGCCGAAGTATTGTTTCACGCCCCATTTGTCTGTATATCTGGAATCCGTGTTGTATACCCGGTACGCCTGACATACGCAAAAATCAACTAACCTTTCTCTACTAATGGCATCGCCAAAGTCGGCTTCAAGCAAATCCAGACATTTCCCGATGGTTTGCTGAGTAACCCCTCCTTCCGGATTTGTGATCTTGAAAGAGGGGTTAATCATACTTTTCATAATAGTAGAGAAAACGAGAATGATATTCTTAATTTGTTCTTTTTTCTCCATCTCGGTTTATCATTTTTCTCATTTTCTTTTTAGCCAAAAACAATCGGCTTTTTACGGTCTCTATGTTTCTGGTTTTAAGACTACCGCTTTTATACGTGATGTCCATAATCTCGTGCAATTTGTATCCGGCCTGTTGCAAGAGCAATGCTTCCTTGTAGATCGGTTCCAACGAATCCAATGCTTCCAATATATCATCATTGTAATACTGCCTGTAATTCTCAACCGACATGCAATTGGCATTGATCTCATCATCGTCCAGTATTGTATCGCCTATATCCGAAACCTTCAGATTATCGGAAAACTTCATGTGTGAACGTTTTGAGTCCGCATCTATGATATATCTTTTGGTTACGATATGAAGCCACGTCTGTATTGACTTTGTAGGATCGTAGGTTTCGATATATTTGAAGAAGTTGGTGAGCACTTCCACATAGTTATCATCGATGTCTTCTGGGTTTGCGGTATACTTGATACACAACTTATATACGAGGTTCCTGTGTGGAATCACGTATTTTTCAAATAAAACGGTTCTGCGAGCCGCCGATTCCGCATCTATGTATTTTATTGGGCAGCTTGCTTGTCTCGGTTTCGCTTCCACGCCTTTTCCACATTCATAACAAATAAATCTTTAGCTGATTCAGTCAATTTATGTGAAGCGCAGTAGTTGTGCCAAGCGTTTCTGTGCCGGATAAACGTTTCCCTTACCGCTTCGTCCGAAGGTTTGGGAGAAGAGGATAGGAACTCGTAAAACTCCGAGAGATGTACGGCAAGCACGTTTGTGCGCTTGTCTGCGTCTCTCTGTCTTTTTCTTCTTTCGTTTCTTGCTTTACTCATAATTGGTTTTAGTTTAAACGATATTTTCTTGCGTAATAATAAAATATACAGATAGCGTCACTGTGGTTGTCGTCAATGGGAGTAATACCGTATCTTTTATAGCAGAACTCCATCATCTTCTTTTTGTCTGCCCTGCCATCTCCGGTAGTCCATTTTTTGAGTGTAGCCACATTGATAAACTCCGGTTCCGGCAAATCGAGTTCGTCACACACTTCTTTCAGTATGCCTCTGAACTCACACAGTTTCCGCATATCGGTAAAGTGATTGTTCACATTTACATCTTCAGCGACTATCTGTTTGATGTCGTATTTCTGAATGAAGGCCATAAGTGTATCTCTGAAATCCTTGTGTTGTTTGTTATTATTCTTTCTTTTGGATTCTGTGAAATTCCACGTACCGCCTTCATGCAGTGAATAATATCCCGTATGTGTGGCAATGTCCAGTGCCAAAATATCTTTCTTAGTCAATTCATCGTTGATCGTTTCGTTTTTAGTGGTTCTCATCAATGTATGATTCTCCGTTTTGTTTGTTAATAATCAACTTGTAAGGGTAGTTTTCAGCTACGTTTCCATGACTTACTACAAGGGCGGTAACTCCGATATGGTTGATGGCCGAGAACATATTAGCCAGACCATTTTCATCCACCGCTTCAAGTATCTCATCCAATACCAGCAAGTCAAGTCCCTTATCACCGTCACAGTTTACATTTATCAGTTTGTGCATTGCAAGGATATTAGCCAGATTGACACGAGCCTTTTCTCCTTCACTCAGTTTTCCAAATGAACCCGAATCAACACCGTCACGGATGATGGAGATTGAAATTTTGTCTCTCAGTTTTCCTGTTTTCAGTATCGTATAGCCGGAAAATTTAATCCGTATGTCGCTGCCGATGCTTTCCAAAAACTCATTCGTAATCTTGCTGAGAGCTTCGATCTTGGTGTTGGCCAGATAAGTCTTGAACTCCACAAAACGCTGTCCTTGTTCTTTTAAAGCGTTTAGCCTACTCTCAATCTTGCTTCTTTCTGAAACAGCTTTAGTAGACTTTTTCATAAATTCCTTTAGTGACAGCCTGAGAGATTCGATAACTTCTGTGTCGGATGATTCTTTCAGTTCTTTGATAGTCTGCTGTAAAGTCTCGATTGAACCTTCCGTAGCGGAAGTCGTTTCCTCCAGTTTCTTGATTGTACGTTCCTTTTTGCCAATCTCATCATCCAACAGATCAAATGCTTCATCGAAAATTTTCTTTCTGACATTACTTAAATCGCCTTGTATCATTGCAATCTTGTCGGAGATTGTTTTCTGAGACAAGTTAAGATCATTGATTTTCGATTTCAGCCTGTTGATTGAGGACTGGACGGAAGACAGTTTTTCTTCCCAGTTGGCGTTTTCTTCTCTTAACTTGATTTTTAAAGACTTGGTTTTATCAATCCTGTTTTCGTATTCAACCAGATTGCTGTTTTGTTCTTTAATGCAGGAATCAAGGGCTGAGACAGCCTTTTCTTGCTCTACCAATGCTTTTTCAGCTTCCTCCACGTTAAAATCCTTGTCTGAAAGAAGAAACTCGTGCGAGCATTTGGGGCACTTGATTGTTCCTGCCAACTTGGTCTTCAGTTCCTCTATGGCGACATTAAGATTTCGTTTGGCTCTTATATTCTGCTTTACGGATTCCGTGAGCGAAACGATTTCCTGTTGCTGGGAATTGATCGTGTCGTCATATTCTTTCAGTCTGTCCGGATATTTGGATGAGAATTTTTGATAGTCTTCGTTTAGATTGTCATAATCATTCTTTAAACCATTCAGCTGGGATTCAACCACTGAAATAGACGCACCATTTTCTTCCAGCTTCTTTTCGAGACTCAAAATAGATTGTTCCTTTTCTATAATATTTTGTTTCCAATCCGACAACCCAGCGATGGAAGCTTCCTTGAAAAGAGCCGCAATTCTTTCAACCGCTTCGTTGGGAGTAATTTTATCGTCTTCCTCAATTGTCTGGAGATTGCCATCTACATTGTCCAAACGATCCAAGGCTGCGTTTATCGAATCAATTTCTTCATTGCATTTTCTGATTTCAGCCCGTTTTGAAACGATCAGGGATTCTTTCTCTTCGATTTTCTGGAGCTTTGTCTTAGCTCTTTCTTCTTTTGCATTTTCTTCTGCTTCAATCTGTTCCTGTAACATGCTGACACGTCCGTCAATGTTAGCCACGTTCAGATTGGCCTCGTTTAATTCTCTCTGGAGAGGAACCATATCTTCTTCCAGTTTTTCGATAGCCTTATCCACGAGAATGCCGTTTGAGAACCGGTTGATGATTTCTTTCTTGTCCTTGTCGGAACAGGAAAGAAAATCTTGGAACTTATGTTTGGAAAGAACGAAGTTGTTATACAATTCGTCTTTGTTGATGCCCAACTTCTCTAAGATATACTTGTCATACTCGCTAACGCTTGAACGTACCGCCTCGTCCGTTTCCACCGGTCTGCCATCACGAATAATGGAACACTTTACCGCTGATGCTGATTTTCTGGAAATCTTTCTTTCAACAATAAATTCTTCTGTGCTGCTGTCGCTTAGGAATCTGAGACGGATAAAACATCCATCGGCTGCATCATTGATAATCTCTTCGTTCTTGATTTTACGGAGCGGAGTACCGCCTATACCGATTGCAATCGCTTCAATAAGGGCTGATTTTCCTGAACCGTTTGATTTCTGGGAATCGTTGTCCAGATTGTTCCCGAATACAAGAGTCGTTACGCCTTGTTCCAGTGTATAATCAAGTTCCTTAAATGCACATAAATTCTCAACATGAATATCATTAAGTTTCCACATAATCAATCTATTTTAGAAAGGTAAGACAAACCGAGTGATGGGTCGGCAATTTCTTTTTCTTCACAAAAATCCTCGTAGGTCTTTTTGATCTGCTTGTTGTCGAATTTCTCAAAGAGGCTTGATTTTGCAACTTCCGTCTCTTCGATGTCTTCCGTTACAATCTCTACTTTGTTTGCGCCGGCTTCAATGAGCAGGTTCTTGTCTATCAAAGAGGCTTCAGAACCGGAACAATGGATACGAACCTTTACTTTATATCGGCTGTCGTTCTTTATTTCGGAAAGCTGATTGTAAAGGCTGATGTTTACTTTTGAGAAGGGAACATCCAGCGTTTTATAACGGATATTCACCTGGTTCTTTATAAACTCGTATGAACCGTCACTGTAAAGAAGGGTGTAGCCTTTATCCTCGTCTTCTCCGAAATTATGCTGGCGGCTTGAACCGATGTATTCGATAACAGTTCCTTTGATTTTGGTTCTGTTGTGGTAATGCCCCACCAGAACCTTGTCGAACGGTTCAAATAATTTGGCTGGAAGCTCCTTGTCAGAAGATTGTGCAAGTGCCCCATTAATTCCTTCATGGATATATAGAATATTTTGCTTTGTCTCGGATAAATTGTTTTGAATAATATCCTGAAGTCTTTCTGTAAATGAACCGTTCTCAGGGAAATAAGCCATTATGAACAGGTCAAATCCGGGATAACCTGCGATATAATAATCGTCCACCACATCTACATTCTCGTGCTGGTCGAATACATGACAATACCCACGAATGGCTTCTTGATTTACCTTGTCATGGTTTCCGTTTGCAATAATTATTTCAATCTGTCTTTTCTCGGCTTCAAGCAGCGCATCGTGTACGGCTAAAAGTACATCGAGAGTCTGGGAAGCACGGGATTGAAACAAGTCTCCACCAATGGCAATCTCGGATATATCGTACTTGTCACATATATTAAGAGCTTCGTTCCAGTTCAGTTTAAATTCCGGAATATTATCGTTTGAAACATGTATGTCGTTGAATAACAAGATACATGGAACTTTCTTTTCAGTCATGGTTAAATCTCTGCATTAAAAAGGCGTACAAGTACATGTGTCAGATGTAAATGTACGCCTTCGGGGTAAGTATTTAAACTTTAATTATCTGTCTCTTCTGCGTACCATTCTTGCCGAACGTCTTTCTCTTTGGATTGCAGGTTCGTTCGTATCATCGTTTCTGGTGGTACGGAGGTCTTCTTCCGGTTCAGTTTCCGGTTCTGGTTCTGAAGCCGGTTCTTCTTTCGATTCTTCCTTTTCTTCTTCCGGTTCCTCGGCAGACTCGGCTTCCGGTTCTTCATTCTGGGGAGAACCACCTTGCAATACGTCCTCAATCATGTCAAGCAACATGGCATTGGTTGTTGTACGGGTCATACGGATTTCGAGTTTTTCTTGCTCGATAAACTCACGAATCTTGCCTCTGAGTTCCTGACCTTCTTCCGTCTTGTCATTCAACCCTTTTTCCTGAAGCTCATCGTACATGTCGAAAAGAGAATCAATAGTGATTACGCCACTTGTGTTGTCCTTGTCTGAATCACTATCTCCTTTCTTGTCAAAAGAGAACGAGCTTGTATCATCGGAAGGAAGTTCTGCTTTCAGGCTTTCAATGGCTTCTTTCATTTCATCCATTTCCATAATCTTCAAATCGAACTGTTCATCGCATTGTTTCAGATAAATCAGAGTTGCCTCAAAGTGAAAACGGGTATAACGATACATGACTTCGGGAATACGGGGCGCATTAAGCAGTGCGGTCAGTTCTTCCGATGTCAACACATCCACATCCGATTCATTGTCGATATTGATGGAATATTCGGTTTTAGCACCGTTCTTTTTCTTTTCAATCTCAACCGGGAATGCGTTTGCAATTGACGAGATAGGGCAGGGGTATTTCGGATTCTTCTTCAGTTTCTTCTGCCATAGCTTGAACTTGCATTCGTCCAAAGTCTTGAACTGTGAATGACTGAGACGGAGAAGCTGAATGCCTTTGGCACGTTCGTCCATATCGAACACGTACATGGCATGTGAGTAATCGTATTTGACACCACCTTGGAATCCATCGTCCAGTTTTTCTGCAAGCTTGTCGTCATTCTGCGCTTTGGCTTCTGCGATTGCCAGTTTGCGGTAAGTGTCAATAAGGTCTGTCTTGTACCCTGCATAACCTGCACGGCAAACAGAAACGTATGTGAACTGCTGTTTTCCGTTATCTGAAGGTTTTTGAATCTTCATTAGTAACTGGTGGATCGGATACTCGTAGCTCTTGCGGTCAATTGTACCATCTGCTTTAGGAGCAATCGGAAGGATACGGAAAGTGTAGGTTCCGAACTTGTCCATCTTGATGAACTCCGTCTTGACAAACGACTTGTTCTCTTCTGCGGCTCTGGCTTGGGCTTCTTCATAAGTTTCCTCGGCTGCGGCAAATAACTCAAACACTGATAAGGGCTGTTGCTCCTTTTCTTCAAATTTTTCTTCTTGCATAATGTAGATAGTTAAAGTTTAAAATTAAATTTTTCGAGAATAATCTTTCCATTGAGAAGCATAGGCATCGGCATAAGGTTCTGACGCTGAAGGAAGTTTCAATTCGTCTCTTGTTATGATTTCTATGTTCCACTTGGTTTTGGCATGATGAATGATTTTCTCGATAACCTCATTCATTTCACTTGATTTTGCGCTTTTCAAATCGAAATACTCATAGGTTTCTCCGTCTATTTCATCTTTGAGAATCGGAGCGTACAGTTCTTCAAAGTATCTGTATAGTGCAGATATACCGGGATGTTCCGGTAGTTCCTCAGATATTCTCTTTAGAACGACACCATTCAGGTATTTCAACTGGGGAAGAGTCTTGTTCTTTTCCTTATCGAATATGAGGAATCCATATTCTCCGTCTGAAAGGTCGTACAAACTCTCTTTAAATTCATTAAGGTCTACGTCTCCATCATTGATAGTTACGATACCCTTTGAGCGTATAGCCATAATTAATTAGTTTTGGTTTTAATTATGATGCAAAGATATATGATTGTTGTTTGATTTACAAAATATTTTCGGAATAATTTTCATTATAAGTTTGCATTGTATTGTTTGATAGTTTATTATTGTTTTTATTTTGTATGTTATGTATATAGACTTACTCTTTATTTAAATGGATAATTCTTTGGTTTGAAGAGCCTCTCCATTGAGGATGTGGGATACTTTTACTCTCAATATATCTTCCATCAACCAGTACATCTATATATTTTAATATAGGCTCATCTTTGATTTTTTCATATTCAAATCCTGTGTACATCCAAATTGTTTTATTGGGGAACAAATACTTGATTCTTTTTACAAAATTCAGTATATCTTTCCTGTTATCATAAAACATTGGATCACCACCAGAGAGGGTTAAGCCGCTTACATGGTCTTTTCTTAGTTCATCAAAAATTTCAAATTCTGCCAGATGATCAAATTTCTTTCCACCTTTTGAATCGTGTGTGAATGGATTCTGACAGCCGGGACAGTTATGGGAGCATCCGGCTACCCATAACACAACCCTTAGACCGTCACCATTCAGCATGTCGTTTTTAGTTATGCTGTAATAGTTCATTGTTTTTGTTACTTTAAATCATTACATTGATTTTCTGTCGTTTATTTCCTCCATCTTGGCTTCATTGAGCATGGTGTCACCTTTTACCCGACTGTAACTGAGGTATCCGTTCATCCGATCGATTTTGGTTAAGTTGCTACTACCGCATACAGGGCAGGTGTCCATATTTAACTCTTGATGTCCACAATCATTACAATAGCTGAGAGCCATATTGATACCTTCATAATAGCCCATTTTCATAGCTCTTCTCACCAGAGTTTTGATTGCTTCGATATTATAATCAATCGGATAGCGGACATATTGGATTTTACCACCATTGAATAGATTCCAGAACTTATACTCAATATCCTGTTTTTGTATCGGATCAATATCTTCTCCTACCCAGCAATGGAAAGAGTTAGTCGTATAAGCACGGCTGGAAACACCTTCAATGATTCCGTATTTGGCTCTGAATTGTTCAATCTGAAGACCGCACAATGATTCTGCCGGAGTTCCATAAATGGCGTATAATCTTCCATCTTTTTTCTTGAACTCTTCTACTTTCTTGTTGATGTATTCCATCACCTCTAATGGGAATTGTCCATCTTCAGTGATAGTTTTACCATTATATAATACGTTCAATTCATTCAATCCTGTAATCCCGAAGCTGGCGGTTGCGGATTTTAAAACAGGGGCGATTTTATCGTTTGGTTGTAAATGACCACCATAAAAACCTCCTTCACAATAGGTAAGAGGACTAATGGACGCTCTTTTGTTTCCCAGAAATTCATAGGTTCTAAGATGAAGACCACGGATCATTTCAAGATAATAATCCAATACCTCATAAAAATCCTTATCTTCTTCTCTTGCTTTTGCCAAGATCATAATGAGATTAAGAGTAATAGCTCCGACATTGAATCTTCCGGTGAATACTGGAGTGTCGTTCTTATCAGCCGGATTCATGCCACCTCTCTCATACCAGGGGGATAAGAAAGCTCTACACTTGTCTTTCGACACGGACTATCTCTTTTACGCTGCTAACGCTACTCTGCGCTTCCACATCTGGAATTTCACCAACTATGTACTCTACTCGTTTATTCTCTGGAAACGAAGCTTTTATTTCCAGATATACTTTCGATAGTCTCTACACCTGCTTCTTTATAAAAAGAAGATTGGCACGGTATTCTTTGTAATCAGTTCGCCGTTAGCCAGTATAAAACTGACACCCTATTTTTATAGGTTCACAGAGTTTTAAATGAGCCGTAGTTTATGCAACCATCAGTTGACCCATTGGATATACAACTTTCCCATATTTCTTATACATAGATGGTACGTATCCTTCTCCAGTTAAAGAAAGGAAATCAGGATACATACATTTGCTGGAACATTCAATCGCAACATCAAACAATCTTTCCAATTCTCCACCGGCTCCATGTAAATTTTCATCATACAAGAAAATCAATTTGGGAAATAAAACCGGACGTTTAAACCCTTCCTTTCCTTGTCCTCCCATACGAACTCTCAATGCTGTTTCAGAAACAACACGACCCCATTCGCTTGTGTCGATTCCGAAAGCAAAACTAACAAAAGGATAATCCCCTCTTGAAGAGGCAACAGAGTTAAGTTTTATTTCCAATCCCTGTAATCCTTGTTCAAGCTCTCGAATCGTATCTTTTCTTGCATATTTGACAATATCGTTATTTAAAGGTTCTTGCCCGGTTGCTTTTTTAATCATATTGAAATATTTGGTGTAATATTTATCAAATGATTTCCGACAATATGGAGCAAGAAAATCGTCAATTCGGACAGACAATCCACCATATTGACTGGAAGCAGCAGCCATAATTACATCTCCTAAAACATCACAAGCTACATCCACAGTATGAGGATCTGTATAAAAGATATTTCCCATCTCAAACCCACCGTCAAAAACTGCCTTAACGTCCAATAAAGCACAGTTCATCGTGTCGAGCCGTGCTGATCTGTCGTGAATATAGATATACCCATCTTTTGCAGCCTGTCGTTCTTCCGGATTCAAAAAGAACTTTTTATATCGCTCGTCATTGAATTTATTATATCCGATACTACGCTGGGTAGTTACCAATTTACTGTCTGTATTGCTGTTGGATTTGTCGCCTCGATAGGCAACCGCATCAATGGAACGATGTACCCGGTCAAACATATCGACAAATTCCTGCTTGTAATTTCGATAATCCCGATAAGACTTAGCAACGGACTGACTGACTTCGTCTAATGCCATTTCTACCAGTTTGTGCATGGTTGGAACATCGACATACTGGAGATTTCTTTGCTTATAAAGATTACCCAGTTTTTCAGTGATAATTTCTATAACCCTGTCGTACTCATCCTGTGTAAATTGTACTAAAACCCGATCTGCACTTTTAGTAACAGCTGCTTTAATTTTATCAGGGTTAAACGATACAATTCTTCCGTCTTTCTTTTTAATTTTAAAGACCTGATTCATGATTAAAGTTTAATTGAAAATTAGTTATTAGATTTTGCTCCAATCTGAAGAGATGTAAAATTCTTCAGATATTCACTTAATTCCTTTTTAAATACCGGGGTGTTATTGAATCCGCAGCATCTCGATTCGCCGCATAGTCCGTTTCGATACACGCATTTTCTTACCATCATTGCTGCCAGTTCTGAATCTGCCTTTGCAACCTCGTCCTTGATCGCTTGGAATACCTCGATTGTTTCAGCGTGCGCCTGTTTGCAAAGCCGTAGTTTGGCCATATCAATAAGTGACTGAGCGTTGATGAACAAACCTAAGTTTACCGGAGTGTAACGATCGGAATTTCCCTGAAGGTAAGTAAGTTCGTCCTGTATCTCGGAAATGACGAAATCGGCATAATCCGATCTTCCTTCCTGCACCTCGTTTACGATATTGTTGAGTTTGGATTTGATTTCCTCCAGCTTTTGAATGAGACTGGGATTACCGCCTTTTCGATCGTCCCGACAGGTAAGTTGGAAAGGAACGGAGCCTACATGATGTCGTAACAGGTGTGTTGCTATAAACAGCGGAATGTTCTTACACTCTATCCAAAATACCTGTGTTCGGGTAGGGGAGTGTTCCGCTTTATACATACTGAGAAGTGATTGTTTGCTTGTGCCTAAAAAAGTCATTTCACAAGCTCTTTGCATAAGTTTCTTGTCAGTCAATTTTCTAACTGACACTGTGAAATTTTGGTTCATAAGTTTTGGTTATTATTGAAAAACGTGGTACAAACTTACTATATATAAAAATATTATGCAAATATTAGTGATGAAAATAAGCGTATAAAAACTCGAAGACCTCTCCGGGTGCGCTGTTCTACGGGAAGCGTGAGAGGTCATATTGGTTGCAAAGATGAGGTTAATATTTGAATTATCAAATAATAACCGAAAAGGAATAACCTATTATATATTAAAAGACGGTCAAAGAACAACGCCTCTCTGACCGTCTCAAAAACAAATAACTCTCTATAATATGAGTCTCTTCTTTAAAGCTTTGATTTTCTTTCTGTTATTGGATATGAATTTCTTTAGCTTTTGATTCCTGACGGATTCATAATACGCTTTCCTCTCAGGAGTCAGTTTCTTTCCTCTTCTGCAATACAAACCGTGTTCCCTGTATTCCTCCAGATACCGTGCAAATTTCTTTTTCTGGAAGGAAGGGTCTTTTGATGCCTTAGCTATTATTTCAATAACGTCTGGAGAGGGTTCTGGAAATGGAGAGTTGGGTGTGGATTGCATGATGAGATTGTAAACGACCGGGGTTTCATACAAGAGCATGAACCCCAGCCGTGTTTCCTCAAACCTGAATCTTTTAAGCGTCCCTTTTGGTCTTCCGTCCAGTTTGTTTCTGTTCGTTGCTCTCCGAGGCTTTGTCAGTCTTACTCCGTAAACTTTCTGTGCTTTCGGCATTTTTCTTGTTTTCTGAAGGTTCGGGGCTTTCTTTTATCTTGATAGCCGGAGCTATCCGTTTGGAAATTTCAGCCCTGCTCTTTAGATCGTTGTAAACATTAGTTACTCGTCTCATAATTAAATCATGTATGTAAAATTAAGTTCTGTTTCGCCAACATAATCACTTTCGTTCAGTTGTACGTTGCGACTTCCTCCTTTTATGAAAAACTCCGCACCTCTGTTGTCGTTATGTTTTTCATTAATTTCACTGAAAGAAGTTTTTACTGAATATCTGGGTGGATCTATTTGGTTTGGTATTACGGCTATGACACCGCCCCAGTTACTACCATTTCTTTTAGCAGTATGAACTCTTCCCTGTATGGAAACAATATCTCCAATTTGTCTTACATACAAACCACTTGTATCTGTTTCGCTACCGGAATTGCCCATTTGTAACCAACCAGTATCTTTCAGTTTTGTTTGATACTCTTTGGCATAGGCGGCTCCCAATCTATTGCAAATCTGTTTTTTGTCCTCTTCATTAGCAATTGAAAGGTCTGAAAGTTTATTGTTTTTTTTCAGAACATCTTCGTTTCCGGGACAACTAATCTTGTCTCTGAGAGCCTTTTGAGCGTCCGCTTGACTGGTTCCTTTGGATATTTGGTAGTTTATGTAATCTTGGAAAAGACTTGAAACACTGGCATATTTCCCGTCCGCTTCACTTTTGGTATAAACATCAATGTTTTTAGCAATCGTCTTTTTCTCATCTGAGTTATATCCGTCCAGTAATTTGTTGGCTTTTTTATCAAGCTCGTCCTTAACCACTTTGCCTGTGACAAATCCTTCTGTGTTTGATGTCAAATCTCCCACAGTGATACCATCCAACTTATCTTTCAATGCGGTGGTAAAATCTTCGGTGGACAATTGTTTTCCCTCGACTTTATCCACTTTCTTGTTAAGGCTGTTTGTCAGGTCTGTTTTATTGGCATATATGGAACTGATATTTTCACCTTTGATTTTTAACTCACCTTGAATGTCAACGTAGGTTTTAGGGGTCAGAGTGATGTTGCCAATTATGTTTTTGATATTGAAATCCTGGGATTGGTCAGAATCAAATCCTACTGAAGCGATGTTCTCATTCTTACTGTCAGCCCATTGTAACGTATTTGTAAGAGCCACATTGTCTTTCGTGTACTGGGCATTAAGCAGTACCAACCCATCTCCGGCGTTTTTGACGGTCAGTTTTCCGTTGGCATTGATCTCTTTTGTGCCTCCTTTTACTTGTAAGATTGCGTTTTTCTTACCGTCATACACCGTGAAATTTCGGAATCTGGAGCTTTCGTTGTTAAACCCCGTATAATTGATGTCCACCTCTCCATTATCATCGTCACTGGTAATGTTGATGATATGGTTATCTGATAGACAGATAGAGCCGACTTTGATTGTCTTGTGAGAAACGCTATCTACCAGAACCCCGTCTATCGTGAATTTGGCTATGACCCTATCTTGTTTCAGCAATGTAAACGATCCGTCTGTGTTGATGGATAGCTCATTTACCAATAGTCCATTGTAATACAGTCCGACCGATCCGTTGCCATTTCCCTTTACAATGCTTTTGAGCACATGACCGGATGCCGGATGATTGATAGACACTGAAGTTTTGGATTCAATTGCCTTATCCGCTGAGAAATCTCCGGCTACGACCAGATTCTTTTTTATCGTTTGCTTTGAAAACGGCGTTTCCAGAAGAACCGCATACTTTCCGATGAACTTATCTATAAATCTGGGTGCGTATGAGGAAGTAACCTCAATGAATTGAAGTGCGTTTTTTGTGAGTGATTCAGTCGGTTTTGTCTGACTTCCCACACACAGATAATTATTTCGCCCCCTTTTAACCGCTTCTTTTGCATACATAACGGAATCCACGGTGTTCTTCTCTACAAGATAGTAGGGAAATTTGATCCCTTTGCTTCCTTCAAAGTATCGGATTTTCTTGTTTATCCAAACATACCCGGAAGTGATCTCATTATCTGAAACAACTTCGCATCCGGATATGATGAAGTTTGCACAATCCGTAAATATAGAGGTCATACTGAGCGTTAACTCCTGTAAGTTCAGAATATCGTCTACATACGTGTATCGCCCCCCTGCCTCTGCTACATATTCTTTCATTATGCTTTATTATTTAGGTTTTTGGTTTGTTTATTGTCAGTTTTAATGACACTCTGTTTCAATGTCTGCGTCATAAGTAATCTTCTTCTAAACATACTCATGACGCACCTCCAATCACCGCTAAGTTATTTACAATACTTACTTGATAGGTTTTGTTTGGCTCTATCGTATGGTCTCCAATCCATCTAACGGAGTCAGGCATATTTAAAACCGTTGCGGTTTCTCCAGAAGTAAACTGAAACATATATTCGTTCAATACATTCGGGGTTTCTGGGGAAAAAGTTATAGTTAATGTTGTAACACTTTCGAATTTATAGAATTTATTGGGACTGATAGACTGGGTAGGTGTGGCTCCTTCTATTAAAACAGAAGACATAATTCCACTATCGCCTTTGTCTCCTTTTAAGCCTTGTGCGCCCTGCTCGCCTCTTTCTCCTTTTAAGCCAGAAAAAGCAAATGAAAACGAAGTAGAATCTGTATTTTCGGATTTTGTAACTTTTACCGATGGTGTTCCGGTTGTGTTTGCGATTGTTGCAGTGGCTTCAATAGCCGGAGTTTTCCCATCTTTTCCATTAGTGCCCGGCTCTCCTTTATCGCCTTTAACTCCCGGAATCCCTTGCGTTCCTTGTTTACCGGGTTCTCCTTTCAGACCGGAAAATTCAAATAAAAACGAAGGAGATTCATGGTTTCCGGTCTTTGTTACTTTGACAGCAGGAGAGCCACTTGTGTTTGAGATTGTTGCATTAGCTGTTATTACTGGGGTTGTACCATTCTTTCCGTTGATTCCCGGTTCGCCCTTTTCACCTTTATCTCCTTTGCTTCCCGGAAACCCCTGTTCTCCACGATCTCCCTTATCGCCTTTCAACCCTTTTAAAAGAGAAGATTTAATCCTGCCATTTATTGAACGGTCTTGAAACGGAATGTATTCTTCTCCGGTTAAAGATGTCCGTTCGGGAACTTCTATGATTTGTTTTCCTTTTATTGCCATAATTCATGTTTGGTTAAGTAATAGGGTTTGAAGCAATCAGTTCACAAGTGGCGGTCTTGCCACCGACTGTTGCTGTTATATTTGCTTGTCCTGCACCTACGACAGATACGATGCCTTCTATGACCGTTGCAACACTTTGATTAGAACTTTGCCATATAATCTTTTTGTCAGTAGCATTGTCCGGCAATACCTTAACAGAAAGTTCAGCTTCATTCCCGACATTAAGGATAAGCACGTTTTTGTTTAGGGTAACAGACTGAACCGGAATATCTGGAGGTGTGGTATCAATTTTGATCAGATATGTTTTTCCTGCTATTTTATATGTGTTTATCACAGAAGATAACATATAGACAAATTCCTTTTGTGAGATTCCCTGTATTCGGGGGACACACACCATGAAGCTTACCTTATTGATCGCTTTTTCTTCCGTGATAAAATAGAACTCCCGTGGCTTTTCAAGTGGGTCGTCTGTCAGTTCGGATTCCTTCATGTCTTTCCAGATAACGAACGGCTTGCCATATTTGGAGGATTCCCGATATAAATCTATTCCTATAATCTGAGAATCCTGTATGTATATCCGATCGTTCTTGTCTGCAAAGTATTTTCCGAACTTATGGTTCAGATACCACTCGAAATACATCACTTGACTGGTCATGCGTGCTTCGATATGCCGTTCTTTGGCAAAGTCAATAAATCTGTCATTTATTATTTTCAACGGATAAACCAAACTCTGAATAAAAAGAATGTACTTTCTTCCTCCAAGATAATGCGGAACAAGTTGGTTCACCAGTTTGTCTATCGGTAACTTGTATCTCATTTGGTATCTACCACTAATTTGATTGCTTCTCTAAAATTGGGAATGTCGGCTTCCTCATTCTTGCCGGAAGACTGCCTTAGATAACCGGATTCCGTCTGCATGACTCTTCCGATTTTTTTCTGGGGACTGATATGTCCGTCTCCGTCATAGCAAGCGAGGAAGATTCCCTGTCCGGCCACGTCTTCCGGATCAATATAGACATCCGTTACATGTTCCGCACTTTTAATCACTTCAAGAATTTTAGAGGTATACACACTGGAATCAAATTCCATGTTCATTATGTATTCGTTCAACTTGGATTCTATATTGTCGTATATCTCAGCCTCGGTTACAGCACCGTCATAATATACCGTCACTTTGGGAACAAGGACATCTCCTTCACGACTGATAACCGAAATTCTTGTTCCTGCAAACTTTATCTGATTGATATATGTGTTAATCATCTGCATCTCTTCTTCCGGTATCTTTGCAAGTTTGCCTTGTTCCCCGGTTGCAACCTTCAATATAAGCGTACTGTCCAGATTCTCGTCCTGTGTGCTTTCTATATAGGAAACCTGGGTGATGATCCGTTTAGTCTCGTCTACGGTCGCATATCCGAATGCCAGACCGTCTTCCCGAACCACAAGCGTGTCTCCTTTTTGATATTGCAGCAAAGCGTTGGCGTAATATTTTGGAGTTCCATTAACTCTGTTGTTGATTACGGTTGAAATATCAATAGCAAATACATCCAACAGCATTTCAAAACTCTGTATCACGGCTGCAAATGTCCATGTGATACCGTTTAGAACGGAAACCTTCGAGTCACTGTTGAACTCCTTCAGTTCCATTCTCTTGTTTCTTTCCTCTACGGCTGCTTTATATATATCGTTGATTGTTCTACTCATTTTGTGGCGTATAGGTATAAATAGTATCGTTAATTATAAACTTCCATGCCCCGGCTTCATTCCATGCCGGTTCGTGGGTCAGAACCCAGACCGCTTCCATGCCGGAGCCAACAATATAGTTCAGATTCTCGTCTCTTTGCGGTTCCCTGTATTCTCCGGATGGAACAGTTGTCATTGCAATTTCACAGTTCCGTCTTCCATAATGCTGCTTTACCAGCCCGATCAAATATTCGTCAATGGCTTTCCTGCTGCATTTGATATTCTGGAGATTCAGGCTTTTCAGTTCCTTTTGTCTCAACAAAGGAAGCAAGCTGCCGGTTGTACTGCCGGAACAATCCATTTCAAACATTCCTTTGGACAAAGCAATAAATTCGATTGTCGTGGATATGTTCTTCATCACAAAACGCTCAATATATATGGGCTTTAAGATATATATGTCCGCGTCCTTGATATTTGAAATATCCAGTTTTTGTATTCTGGCATTTTCATCCCCATAAATACAAGTTCTTCTTTTAGTTCCGGTATTGTTGTCGAAAAAGTGGTTAAGCTCAATAGCCTGTTTGGATAACCGTACAATCTGTAAATCAGTATTGTCTCCCCAGTCTATCTCTATCGTTCCCGAACCGGAGATTACAAAACCGATGGATGTTCTGGTATTCTCAATATAAATGTCCATCAGTCTGGGTAGGGTAGGGGATTTAGGATAAACATGCCTCTCACCGTTTGCCGGCATGATTTCATTTACCTTGTAATATGCGGCCACATCTTTGTTTATGACATAATCGTCTGTATAGACAAGTTCATCTCCTGCCTTCAATGTCTGGTCTAAGGAAAGTGATGTGTTGTTCATCATCAAGTCAATAACCCCTTCGATCGAACCATATATATGCAGGGCTACATCGTAAAGGTTTTGTCCGTGTGTTACAATATATTTACCCATTTTGTTCTTTTAGTTCTAAAGACAATTCTCCGGAAACCGAGTCCATGTACGCATTGACTACTGTTACCTTGTCATTGTCAAATTCTTCCTGTAACTTCTGAGCCAGTCCGGTATTCTCAAAGTTACCATGCAGGTAGTCGATGAGTCCGATCCCGGATGTGGGGTGTTGATATAAATTCCCGGCAAATGCTTTAAGTAGAAACGCTTTGTTCTGTTCTAATGACTCACGAATTATCAAGTCGGTCTCATGACCGCTGAAAACTGAAAGATAGCTTCCTTCCTTCAAGATGAAATTGAAATTGCCGTTCTCATTCAGCAGTCTGTACTCGGAGAGCTTTATAGAATCTTTCTTGTCTGTCGTATCGCCACGATATACCGGAAACCATATTTGATTGTTTCTCTTGTTCAAAACATATTCAATATGTCCGTTGCCGTAATCAATGCGGAACCTCACCATCAGTTCTTTGTATTCCGCTATATATGGAATCCTGACATGTATTCCATCTTCGTCTTTATATGATTTTTCAAAGCTGGGAGAAACTACTATCTCGGAATAGCAATAGTTGTCATTGTCCATCCCGACTTGTTCTTCCAATATCTTGAAGTCGTATATAATCTTGTTGGTCAGGTTGTCAGAGGTCTCCAATTCTCCATATACGACATCCATGTTAATATCCTGTCTTGCCATGTTATCGGTTTTAAACAAAAATCCCCCAACCAACAAGAGTGATTGGGGGATCGCACTCTTCTTTAAAAAGATTAGAGCACGCTTTTAAGAATAGTTGTAATGATTATTTAGAAGCATCAGAGTCGTATACTTTCTCTACTGTCGCCCACATATCGTCCGGCAGTTGTTCGTCCGATATTTTTTCACAGGCATTTTTCATGTACTCGATTTCCTCTGCTGTGAAATCCGTTACCAACGGCACGTCTTTTTCCATATCCCATTCGATACGGTTGTTTTCTGCATTTTGTCTGAGATTCACAGTCGCACGTTCCTCTTCCGAAATCTCGATTTTTTTCAGAATTTCTTTCTTGATATTGAACTGCTTGAAGTTGTTTTCTTTAGGCAGAAAGCCTGGGATGTAGAGCCTGTCTTTGATTGATAGTTCCATTGCTTAATTTATATATTTAGGTTATTATTTTTATTTTGATAGATAAGTCGGCTGTTTGGCTACCGCTTCCTTGATTTCTTCCAAGATTACATTGAAGTCCTCAAAATATTTACTGGATGCAATTCTTTCTTTGTAGGGGAAGGTTCCAGACAGATAGTCTCCGTCCAAAGTAATTGTTCCCAGATATTCATTGGTATCTTCAGGCTTTGGCTTATGAATAGAGGCATTTACTCTTGTGAGCAATTTATCAGATACGTTGTATTCGATTTCATATTTGGCATTTACCGTTGTTTTGGTGCATTGTGTCTGAATGTTTACTTGTTTAATTTCCATATAATCGATATTTAATTGTTGTTTTATTGAAGAATAATATGTTGCAGGTGTTTTTGTTTGTTAGCCGCAATAAAACATTAGCCACCCACTACTGCATTTTATAAATATGCGTGCGCAATTGTCTTTAATCTGAAAACTACTCACTGAATTACGGAGTGGCGCATCAATGATCGTTCCTTTAATGTTATACCATCTTGAACTAAGGCTTTTTACATAAATGATTTTACCGTCTTGGCAATTAGGTAATGTTATGGTAACATCTGTGGATGTTTGTTGTATAATTACCAAATCATCATTGGAATAAAGAGATGCTGTAGAGTAAATGTTTCTTACGCTTACGTGTAATCCATTTATTCTTATTCTTTCACCACTTCTTGCGTTCAACAATACATTTCCATAACTTTCAATAGCATATCCATATCCAGAAGCATTACATAATACAGATATTCCTTTTGTACTATTATTGCTTCCATAGGTAGATACACTTAATGCTGTTCTTCCGTCTCCACGTACAGAAACCATACTGCCATCATTAACACGAAAAAAATTGGTTCCGCTGATGTCAATATTGAATTTGGAACTTGAATTTCCAGTCATAACGAACCCTCCAGAAGCATGGAATGTGGTAGATCCCATACCAAAACTTGCAGATCCGTCTGCATTCAGTGCCCAATAATCCTTACTATCAGATTTTCTTGAATTACAAATATATCCGGTTTTATGAATTTCAATTATGTGACCATCTGTCGGATTATCGTATGTGGATATTTTGTGTCCGTAAATAGTGAACCCACCGATTTTACCCTGAGTGAAGTTACAGTTGGCAGCGTTGATCTGGCTGGCTGTAAGGGTTCCGGTATAGATCCCGTTTGCGTCAATTTTAGTCAATCTGGCTACAGGGAATGTGACGGATGTTTTAGGTGAAACAGTTTGGCCATCAGTCGTATATCCAGTAGAGCGTAAAACTGGAACTCCACTTGCGTTTTTCACTCTAAATATATATTTTCCACCCCCTCTGACATATATGTATTCTACAGAAGCATTGGTAAGTTGCCCAATATCACCAACAATGTTTCCATTATTCCAACTTTGACTTGCTTCAAGTATTTCTCTGGTTACGGGAATAGTACCCCAGCCAGATCCATTGGCTGTCCATCTAACCCTTACAGAATAACTGCCGCTGCTATGTGTAGCCCACGAAGGTTTTACTCCGCTATTTAATGTCCAATGCACGCTTATTTCAGTTGCCATAAATTGTGATATAGTAATACAAACCGGATAGTATGTATTTTCGTTTAGCCCTGTAGCATCGATAGTGTATTCTTCATAATCCTTCATTGTCGGTAATGCGTTTGAGCTAAACGTAAGTGTTCCTGCCGCATTCCACTTAATATTGCCATTCGCAAGCTGTCCTGAACCATCATTGTTCAACTTCCATTTCGTCCCGTTGGTGATGGAACCGTCAGAACCCAAAGAGACGCTGTTCTTGGTGATTGCACTTTCTGATATGTTCCAACCTCCGATCTTACCTTTGGTAAAATTGAGCGACAATCCTTGGATGTAGGAAGTATTGATGATATTGGTCTTTATACTATCGGCATCTATTTCGTTTGCGGTAATAGCTCCAGCCTGAATCTTATCTGCTGTAATGGTACGTGATGCAATCTTGTTGGCTGTGATGCTTTCTGCTCCAATAAGATGGGCTGAAATCGTACCTGCTACGATTTGTTGGGCTTGAATTGTTCCGGTATAAATGCCTGTTGCATCAATATATGTTAATCTTGGTTGTAGGTTAGGTAATACAGTGCCTTCAACCAAACCTGCCACATACAAAAATAACCCATTGCTTGCTGTAACAGGCTTATCTTTAATATGCGAATACACATGCAGTTCAAAAGAATCGGTATCTAAAAAAGAATCGTCTGTCATTAAGTATGTACTACCTCTTAATTGTGACTCGTAGTTTTCAAGCTCCGTAGGCAAAATGGTCGATACATTTTTTAGAACAACATATTTTAATTGTGTAGCATTATAAATGCCAATTGTATATTGTTTTACTGATTCATTAAAATCGTTATAATCATCACTTTCAGCAAGCCCCCATCCTGCACCGCACCAAGTATAGGTTGTATTTTTCAATAAAGCTGTTTTGATTGGGATTTTTAGATATTCGTTTTTATTGATTTTTGTCTGCCATGCTTCTGCCAGTGCTTTGGTTTCAACTGAAACATTCTTTAATGCCTTATCAATGCAATCTGTCCATTGTAATGATACTGATTTGTCGAACATAACATTTCCATCAATATCCCACGAAATATTACCTCCTGCCAGTGCGCCAGCCCCAGAAGAGTCCAGTTTCCATTTAAAACCTCTGATTCCGTTGCTTCCAATCGTTATAGCACCTGAAGCGGAAGTATAAGTCCCGGACGTATTGCTTTTTGTACCTCTGAAAATAGAATCTCCATCAATAGTCCATCCTCCGATTGTACCTTTGGTAAAATTGAGTGTCAATCCCTGGATATAGGCTGTATTGATGATATTGGTTTGTATACTATTTGCGTCCAATTTGTCAGACCTAATGCTCCCTGCTGCTATACGGTCGGCAGATAGGATTCCCGTTTTTATACTGGAGGCATTTATATTTACGGCATTGACCTGTTCAGCGGTAAGAGTTCCGGTATAGATTCCTTTACCATCAATATAGGTCAGTTTTGGGAAACCCTTTCCTCCAAGAGCCGTATTGATTGTTTCAATAGGCTGTGTCCAATTGAGAGAAACGTCCGAACCGAACTCGATCTTTCCGGTTGTAGCATTATATCTGATAAACTGATTCCCTCTTCCCAGTCCAGCGTCGCCCGTATTGTTCACATAGAACGTCTTATATCCGTCTTTGAATCCATAAATACCATTGATTGTTTCGGTAGTCACAACTCCGGATGAATTTAATACGCTGAGAGAGAATTTACCCATAGCAACCCCCGTCAATGTTCCGTTCGAGTTTTTTGTTCCGGCAAATATTTTAGGTGTAATGACAGAATTTTCATTGATTTGAGTTTTGTTGTTGTTCCAATCTTTCACCCAATCCAACATATTAGAATCCGCTCCGGCAGCTCCTGCACGTGCTTTTGCGTATGAAAATGAAACAGCAAAGCTCTTTCCGTCCGCAACAACCGGGATACTAATAGTCCCATTTTCTGCCAGTGATGTGCCTACGTTAAAAACAATTGTTACGGTAGCTCCGCTTTTAGACAAAGTACAACCTGCCACCGTGGGTAAAGCCCCGATAGTGGGAGTGACAGGTGTACTTCCCTTCAGAATAGAAATTGTCGTATTTGTAGTTACCGCAGTGTGTATCCTACCATCTTTGTCAGTGGAAACAATATATGAGTTTCTGGAAGCAGACACAGTGTATCCGTCTGTTCCAGGCTTTCCGTCAGAACCGTTTTGTCCATCTTTGGATTTTGCCCATTTGAAAGATATTGTATATGTATTTCCCTCTATGATGATTGGGATAGGGATTGTTCCGTTATCTGCCAGTGTTGTAGTATTTTTATCGACAACATAGGTTATAGTCTTGTTGTTATTATTGACACTGATAATTGAAAACCCTGCCGGTTTATTGATAGTTCCGATTGTAAAATTTGTAACGATATTGTCTCCGGATGTCACTTTGATAGTTGATACAAACGTAGCGGTTAATCCTATTGTACCATTATTTAGTGCATGGAATATATATTCTCCGACAGATTGATTGATGGTGTATCCGTCTTTTTGACAAACCACAACGGCTTGTCCTCGTGCTATGATTTCTTTTCCCATTTCTATTCTTTAGGTTTTGATTTTACCTAAGAATAGCATAAAAAAAGGGCAGGTAGTTTGTCGCTACCGCCCTTGTGATTAAAAATTATGCTTTTGAGACTTCACAGATTAAAGCTCCCTTTCCGGTCACATCTGCTTTTGAGACCACGATGTTTTTGCCATTATATGTTTTGAGCACCGCAGATCCTGCATTGTTGTATAATTTCCATGAATAAGTGTATTCTTTGCCTTCCGCATCAATTTCCGCACCGTTTCGATACAATATTGCTTTCACATCCACATCATTCAAATTGTTTTTGATAGTGAATCCCTTTGTGCTTTCCAAGAATACCTGAATGGGATCGGACATATCGGAGAATGAGATAATATCACAAACGACCTTGTTTGCAGAAGCATTGCCGGAACTTGTGTCTGTATCCTTGATGGCGCATTTGAAAGTTTCAAAGTTCAATACTGCATCTGCCGAAATGGTGATTTCGTTAGTTGTCCATCCTGCTGTAACCCCCATTTGGTTGGTGGAAGTCAGATGAGACCACCCAGCCCCCAGCATTGAGTCATAAAAAGGACTTGTAACTTGTGCGCCTACCGTCACGTTTGCCGTAAGAGCAGAAGTCAATGTTACGGTAGTGGTATTTGTTATAACAGTCTTGATTGTGTATTTGGCAGAACCGATTTGAATTTGAGTGCCCGGTTCCATATTGGCAACGCTGTTTAACACGATGCTTGTTGCACCCGTATTTGCTGCTGTTTTAACTGTGGTCGGAGCAAATACGCTGTTATCCTTGATACCCCAAGCATAAGAAACATTGCTTGTATCAATCGTAGCACCACGCCACAAATCACAATGCGCCCTAAGTGCTTTTACTTCATCGTTTCTAAAGATCACTCCGTCCGGGGCATAGGCGATAGCTGCAATTGTAGCACCTGCGCTTTGGTGTTGTGTGAACTGGATAGTTGCCCAGAAAGGAATTTCCAAACCGTTTGCGTCTATATAAATACCCTCTATTTTATATTGAACCTGTGGGGCGGTAAGGGTCATGTGGTTGGTCTTGATTGTCAATGCGTATTTGGCACTTGACGCACCGATAGTACACCCGTCTTGTCCAGAAGTGATAAGGGTATTGTTTTTATACCATTTGACGGAACCTGCCTTAACACCCGAAGTAAGACTGGCCGCATTGCCCACAGAAGTGATTTTATCAACCGATCCACCTGCAAAAAGAGATGGTGTTAAAATAAGCCCTGTTCCCGATGTCCAGTTCGGAGTATACGAATTGTTATCCTTGTTGTAAATCTGCGTCAGAGCCAAATTGGAAGAAATGAACGCCTGAATCGAAACCGCATCGTTCTGGTCAATAATGGTTACTTGACCTCTTGCTATTTTTTGAGCCATAATTGAAATTTGATTTGTATGATGTTTAAAATTTGATTTTATAATAAATAGAATATGAGAGGGGAATAGGTTTAGCAAGAGAGTGTTTTAAAGATAATTCTCATATATAAAGCAATAAATTGAATTGTCACTTCGTTTTTGTCAATAATATTAATATTGTATTAACTTATGTATAAATACTATTTGTTATTGTTGTGTGTATTCACAATCTTGTTTTCTTGCTCTAAACATGAAGGAGTGTATCAGCGAACCTCCTGCCGAATGGAAGTAAAAGAAGGTTCAGTCTTTACCTTATATGATGAATCTCTAAATCCGATAGACGATTTGATTTTTAAAGAGAATGTTACTTTTTATGGGGAAAGAATGGATTATTTGCCAGAAGGAGACAAACAGATTTATTTTATAGAAGACATAGATACGATTTTCCCAAAAACTGGAATCAGATTTAATGATTTAGCAATAACGGTTGAAGACGGTAATATAACTTGGATCAAAAGTAATAGTTCTGAAACGAATTTTTGTTTTGAGAATATAGACTATTGTGTAGCCAACGATTCGATTTGTCATTTCAAATGTTATGGTGACAAAAGAAGCCATTGTTTTACTTATAGTATATATGATATGATGATACATATTCAAGCAGATATAAAATTGGCTTTAATAAGCTATTAAAATAACAATATTATGCAGTTGTTTTATTTAATAATGATTATATTTGCAATAACAAATAAAACCTATTATGAAAAAATACTATAAAAATGCAATCTTATCCGGTTTGATAGGCTTGAACATTTCTTGTTCAGACAATATTGGTGGTAATGCAATAATATCAGGATTAGAGAATCAAGTTTTCTTGGAGAATGACTCCAATGATATTAAGGTTATTTCTTCTATGGAAGAATTTTACCAGTTCTTATCAGAAAAATCAACTTTTAATTCGTTAAAAAAGAAATTTATTTCCGAATCTTACGTTTTAGATTCGAGAGCAACTATAAGCTCTGTAACTGTAACAGGATATAAGGATTTTAATCTGTATGCTGGATGCAAGGATATAAGGGTCTATTTTTCAGATTATCAGACTGCTGACAAATTGGGTATTGTAGCTCACAAGACATACTACATGTCTATTGGATTGGCAAACTATATATTCCCCCTTGAAAGCAGTTGGAGACCGGGCATAGCCGAATCTTTAGAGTGCGGCATAATTCTGGGTGATGATCCAAAGAATGATGATTTTGTCAATGCTCCACGAGGATATGTCGGTAGTTACAACGCTCAAAAATCTCAGTATCTTATGAATACCAGTCTTGTTTATTTTGTGGATGAAGCAAATAATCCCGACAGGCCGAAGATTTGGTATCCATGCAGTCCGGACAAACTGAAGTGGAAAGTAAATATATTAAAATTATAAAGACTTATGTGTAGATATTGCTTATTGTTATTATGCTTGGTTATGACTTTGTTTTCTTGTACCAAATATGATGGTAATGAAGAATACATAGTTACACCCTGTAGAGTGGAGATAAAAGCCGGTTCAACTTTTGAATTGTGCACCAAATTTCTCAAACCGATAGAGAAGCTTACTTTTGAAGAGAACACAATCTTATCTGGAAGTCGGGTTGATTATCGTTCAGAAAGCAATAAGTATAGTTATCGTGTTGAAAACATAGGCAAATCTTTCGCAAAAAGCAAAATGATATTCAATGATTTTGACATGACATTTGTAAATGACAGTATAGACTGGATGGGCAGTTATGCGACCAGAGCAAATTTTTTCTTTGAAAATATAGAATATTACGAAATGAATGATTCTGTATGTCATTTCAGATGCTATGGAGACAGTGTCAATTATTTATGGGGAAGCAGCGGTCGTGATTCGAGATTGCGAGTTTGCGCTGAAATAAAAATAACAGTGAAACGTTAAACACTAAAACCTTAACTTATGAGTAAAATTAAAATTATTCCGAATCAAAGGAGTGTCTCTGCCAGTATGAAAGAAAGTAGAAGTTCTTTCTTGTGTCCATCGAATTGTGTTATGACAGGCCGCTGGCACAAAGGTGACGAAAACGGTCAGACGCAATATGAATATGCGACACTGAGAGCCGTTGATGAAAGTGGTAATCCTGTTTCCGGAACCATTACCGTTGAGAATGTGACATGGCACAGTTCTATTAAAGAATCCAACAGCACCTTTAAAGCACCGACAAACCACGTTATTGTCGGCAGAAAACATAGTGGTGATGAAAACGGACAAACAGAATATGCTACAGCCGTTGTAAAATTTAATGGAGAAATTGCTATTGTGCTGGAGGGTACAAATACCACAATTTCCAAAGAATCTTCCGGTACTTGGTACAAAACCGATGCAAATAGCATTATGATCGGAAGATACCATAACCATGATGAAAACGGATACACCACCTATTATGCAGGAACGATGGTAATCGCAACAAGCGGTGAAATGCTGGAGCATACTGACAGGGGGTATACAAAAATGGAAAAAGTTGAAACTTCCGTTATCGGCAGGTGGCCAGAAGGAGATCATTATGTGGCTGGAAGAAAAGTAGCGGATGTATATAAACTTACACGTGAATTATTGGTTTCACGTGATAAATTTTTTGAGCTTGGTTCTCCGAATTGTGGCTATGTATCCAATCCTGTCAAACAATCAGGTGCTCTTTGGATTACAGACAGACGTTATTGGGTAGATCCACTTGTAACAAACAAAATTTCTCTGGTCACTTATTGTGTCCAGCTTGACGGGAAAGCGTGGTATCCATGTAAGCCGGAAGATGTGGAGTGGAAATATATGACAGTTGTGTAAGCGAATGTTATAAAGATGAAACGGGGTTCAACAAAAGAACCCCGTTTTTATTTGTTTGAAATAGCATATTTCAAATCCACATAACAATCAAAGACAGCCTTACTATAAACATCATCTCCTGTAATTTCCAGAGTCCTGCCAATTCGAGGAATACTGTTCCATTCTGCATCGGCTTCTGCATCTTTACTTGTCCGAGTCCAAGAAAATCCTGAAGGGTTTATCTTGTCCGTTATGTCTTCTCCTGCCTTGAACACGTATGCCGTAAGTGTCGTTTTTCCGATCCCATTTTTAAATATCTGACCGTTACTTGATTCGATATACAAAGAATACGCATCGTCCCCGTCATATAATTTATTGATGGTAAAAGAATCCTTATATTCCTTTTCATTATATATGGCAGAATACATGATAGTCAATGTATCTCTGTTTTCCCAGCCTTCAAAATCCGGCTTGATGGTAAGCGTATTCTTCTGTACACCGGGAATCCTTACCCAGTCTCCAGAAGAGGAAAGATAAGACCATTCACGCTCCGTATCTTTGCTGGTAAAATTGTATTCATCCGCAATCAGCCGTATTTCATTTGGTGTACAGACATTCTCCAAGCTGTCCGGATAATGGAAAGTGTTTTCTCCCGTTATCTTGACCGACTTGCTGACGATATTGTCCTGCGTTTCCTGATCCATATCGTCCCATTTGATAGTCACACCGGTCAGTTCGATCGTGTCTTCCGTCCATTTGAACCTTCCACCGGCAAAATGTCCGGTTCCGTCCCGATTGATAACGAATGAATTATTGTTAGAAGAAATAGAACCATCATCATTCAGTCTTAATAACGGATTCTGTATCGTTCCTCCGATACCGCCTCTATTGAACCATGCCCCATAATCTTCCGTTTCGTTCAGGATTTCATCTGTCGCCTGATATAAAGTAGCCCTTTCTCCAAATTCCAGTTGTGCGGATGAGAGATATATTGCCGTAATGTCTGAAGTCAGTTCGATATTGAAACTTTCGTTTTCCTTGTAAGACGCAATAAAAGGAATGCTATATCTAACCCATTCGTTTGCGACTTCAATATTGATTGAGTACAAAGGAGTGGAGTTTTGCGACACAGAAACCTTTCCCGTATTCTCGCATTTCAGCCAACACGAAAAACATAATTTCTCACCTTCATGTTTCTTACCCCAACTTTCTTTTTGTGCAATCAACACTGTTTTCCCTGGAATAAGAGTAAAAATATCTCCCAACCCGGTAGGGGATACCTCATTAATCGCACTGGATACAGGAGTCTGGAAATTGCCATACAATGAGTTTATAAGACAATTCTTGTGTATCTTCCCAACGTAAAAAGTAGAAGCAAATCCCTTTTCATCTCCTGCCGTAAGCGTACCGGCTATATTGACGTTTTTAGTCGCATACAAATTCTGGAAATAACCGCCATATCCATCCAGCAACCCAAACACGGGGTCTACAATGCCTGTAACCTTTCCGATCCTTGCCTTAGTGCCGTTGGAGAAAGTCGCAATGTCTGACAGCAATACGATGTTAAGATCGGAAATCTCACACCAATCACCACCGGACAAATGCTCAGTCAAATCAATCAAAAAACTTCTCATATACTGGGGTGGATAATCCACAACCACAAGTGACAATTTATATTCCCAAGAAGTCGTAATATTAATCATCTCGCTTCCGTCAATCTCACTTCCATCCGTATATCCGAATGAAGTCTTGACATCATTAATGTTTTTAGAAGCCCTGATTTTATACGAAGCCACGATACACTGAGGATTACCAACCTGTCTTTCAATCGTTTGCTTGAAACCGATCGTCTTTAATGAAGAATTATCCGTGTTGTTTCGGGTAATGTGAAATACCCTGTGCACCCCATCTTCCTTTGTCTTGCTGTATTCTTGTGAGACAAATTCTTTCCCAGAGCAAGCGTATTTGTATAAACAGGGTGTGTCTCCATCGCCATCTCCGGTAACAGGATAACAAAGCGAGTTTTCCGTAGCCATTCCGTCTATTACGTCCATAAACGGAGATTCGCTGTCTGAAGCCGTAAGATACAATGCACCGCTACGATCGGCATCGAACAAGTTGGTTACTCTGACAAAATCAAGAATTTCTCCATTCTTGGGTTCGTTTCCTTCAACCAACATTCCGATAAAATAAGGGGAGTGCTTTTCTTCATTATCCTGCCCGGTTATGATGTCTGTTCCGGTTTCAACAACGATCATCAGAGAATATATGTTGTTTGGATAATCAAAATACTGCCTCCTTACAATATCTCCTTGCCGCAGCCCTTGTGTTTTTTTGGAAGAAGGGTCTATTCTGATTTTAAATTTAGGACATGTATATAATGACATATTATTAAACAATTTTTTCTACAATATCACCGCTACATGAGTCGCTTATCCACAGAGAACCGTTTGTCGAACTGTCTTTTTGCACTTCCAATTCATAGACTCTCATCTTCTTTCGTATCACAAGTTCATCGAAAGTGGCAGTGGCATTTCCGGTTGTCGGATTTTTCATAATAGCCCAATCAGAACCAGCGAATCCGGGAGAAAACCTCTCAGAACTAAGATCGCCTGTAAAGTAAGCGTTTCCATAATGTTTTATACCTCCAGCTACAGCCTGAAGGTAACTCATGTTTGTAAAGAATAGAGTGTTGTCAGTAAGTCGGGTTGCACTTCCGTCTATTCCGATATGCCCTTTTGCTTCCAGCGGTTTATCAAACAGAACAAAATCGGCTTTGGTTGATATATACAGGGAATCTGATTTTTTGTCAAGCGGTTTGTAGTGGCTTGTCGATTCTTTTATCTGAAATATCGTATCATATATGTATCTGGTGTTCGTTCCGGTTTCTTCATCGAACCTTTCCGTACCGGCACTGAGAATCAACCCGTCCTTATCTCCATGAAGATAAGTTCCGATATTGTCACCAAATCTCAGTCTCTTATGAATAACCACCCCTTCGTTGGAATCATCTTCCCTATATGTCGAAAGCAAATCTTCACCGAAATTATGCCTTACTTTTAATGAACCGGGAAAATAAGCCTCTCCATATTGAGATAATAAGAGATTTGTCCCGTGAATATCCGTAATGCCGGTCAATAACCTGACTTTGCTCGTTTGATCGGTTCCAAGCAAAATATCTCCACCGACAGCCCCTAATTGAATGTCTGTTTCATTCGGTCTAATTAGAACCGCAGCATCGTCTATCTTTATACCGTTACCGACTGTAAAAGACATATATCCTTTGACTACCGCCTCATTGTCTATGATGGTCAATGTCGTTTTTCCTCCAGAACCAAGATTTACACCATAATTAGCATTGAGAGTATTCTGTAAGGTTGACACCCCTTTCACGCTTAGTGTACCGGCAACCTTGGCATTACGCATAACCCAGTCTATATGCTCCAGATTTGCGTTTCCTGCGTGATACACATCATTGCCATGTATTTGGATTACTGAAGGTGAGATAAACACTCCAGTGGCCTTATTTTGCCCGATAAGCACCTCTCCATTTCCTTTAATAGAAGAACCTCCAAAATCAACGATTGCACCTGAAATAGATGTGGTATCATGGTCTGTGTTGTAAGCAATAACCTTCTTGTTCCCCAGATAAAAGTTATTGCCACCAACATTCAACCTGCCATCTATCTGTATTCCATAGACAGGGTTTTCTTCTTCCGTTTTGTACGAATACAGGAGTCTGGTATTTTCTATTCCTGCTTCAAACCCATAATTGGCTCTTAGTAGCCCGGACATATCACCGCCACTTTTCTTTAAATAACCGACTAAAATGCCGCCACTTTCGCCATCTCCACCGCCTGTTATAGATTCGGAAATCGGGCTGGCAAAGTTGTATGCCGTATTTTTCAATCGGATGGAAGTCTCGTCTCCCTCCACTATACCAAACGGATGATCCTCTCCCTTTTTATCCTGTGCATTAAAGAAACTATTATATAGCTGGATGTAAAGCGAGTAACATAAGCTATCCTTGTCAAGTTTTTCGATTTCCGGATTAAGAATGACACTCATTTTGTATATACCGTTTTACTTAAAAATTTCTGAATCTTGGAAGTTAATGATGTAAAGTTCGGGAAATTCACGGCCGGCATGGTTCCCATGAGTGTTGGGGTGGTTATCTTGCTGCATTCGGTAAGGAACTCCAACATCAGTTGCGCAAGTTCCTGTCCCAATACAACAGGTTCGGTCGCATCTTCACTTCCGAGATACACTTTCCCATCCGTAATCCCGACCGCTGTGTTTCCAACTTTACTTTCTATCTTTTCTGCTGACTGATTCACTTCCGACTTGTCTATTCTATGCTGAATATCGGTAGGAGTCATATTAATTTCAGTCTGTTTCCCGTCTTTGTCTTTGGCAACAGTCGAAATCTTGTCCGGGGTATATTTGGTGGAAGTCTCATTTCCCGTTTTAGGCAATTCATCATAGTCCGGGGAATCATTGTCGTTCGGATCAAGTTTCTCAGTCTCAGTTGCCCCAACAATTGTCTCGTTATGCGCATTTAACTGCAACACGTCTGCATGGGAAAAATTCAGGACGTACATATACTTTGTTCCTGCATCCGAAACGATTGTGACATCCGAGAATAGGGTAGGGACAATAAGGAATCCTCCGGAATTGTCTTTCAGTCCGGACAACAGAACCCCTTTATGAATAATCGGTTCTGAAGAAGCGGTCTCGTCCGGAAATTCGCCTACGTCAATCGTTCCTGCATATTCCTCGTATTCTTCATCATTCGGATCGTCATGTATCTTTGCGACATAGCCATGAATCATTCTGGCCGTACCAACTCCTCCTGTACCGGCAGGACTCATGTTCGCTCTGTCAAAACTTCTTCCCAGCGCAATCTTCCTGATTGCTTCCTGAATCATTCTTTGACTGTTGTTATTGTTCGTGTTTATATTATTTGCTGTTTCCATAAGTGGTCTTTCCTGTTATTTTATATGGTATGGTTATTTTTTGCCTATATCCGTTTACCCCGAATGTAGTTGTCACCTCGTCTACCAGATAGACTCCGTTTTTGCTGGGATTCCTATGGTCAATCAGTTCAACTTGTACAGCAGTTGTCAATCCGAAATCACCAAAAAGAGTCAAATCTCCGGTAATACCATTCAGATTATATTGCTTGAAATAAGCGATTGTTTCCTCTACAAGCTGATCCGAATTGATATTCATTTTAGTAGACATGTAAGGTACTACAGTATACGTGCTGAGATCGACTTTTGTCTTGGTGTCTGCTCCCGTAGCTGTCGTATTTCCGGTAATCTTGTGTGTCTTTTTTGAAATCTGGGTAGCATTGACAACTTGAAACTCCTTGCTTCCCGGTGTATCCGGATCGTATTCGGGATTCAGTCTTACCGTAACTTCAAAGAATTTTTCGTTTGACCCCAATGCTTTTCCCGTAACGGCAAGAAACTTAGGATCGGTTTTCAATATCTTCAAGCTGCTACCGGCAACGTGATAATCAAATTGAATCTTATAAGGAACAGATGAGTTGCCATCACCGGGAAAAGTCGGGTCGCTTTTAAACGATGAATAAGGCCGTCCAATTGCAATTTTAGGCATGGCAGAAGAATCATCCTCGTATTTTAAAAAGCAATACACCTTGAATTTCGACCAGTCATTCAAAACATCGGCTACGGTAAAATTGTCCGTTATTTTTACCTTTCCAATTTGAATATCGAACTTCTTTGTTTCAGAGTGCAGTTCAAATCCGGTGTCCTTCAAAAGCCCGTACTTTTCTCCACAAACATCGTTTACTTTTGTTCCGGCAACCGGAGTTTCAAACTTCGGAGCTTGTTTGAGTTTCAGTTTGTAGGCCATGTTCTCACACTGCAATTCAAATATGCTGTCCGAGTTGTAAGCTGTGATGTAACCGTCAAACATATTCTTCAATACCCCATTGTATCCCAGCTTGATATTGACCCTCTGTCCGATCTTGAACGTGGTCTCGTCAATGACGCTTTGAGTATTCCGCTTTTCAATCAAAACCCCGTCCTGCATGACTTCGGTAGTAATCAAAGAAGCATCTTTCCCTTCAACCGTTCCGTTACCGACAATCGTACTTTTGAATACCGTCCCTTTGGGAAAAACGATTTTGGCCGTGCCAATCAATTTTTTATATGATTCGTGAATCTCTATGTTTTGCACTTCATAAAGTGTTATGGGATTCTTGATTACCATCGGATTCTTTGAATCGGCATCTCCGATGGTAATCTGGCAGCATAGAATATCAAGCGTGCTTATAGCCATAGTTTTGTCACTTTTAGGAGGCTGGCCGGATCAACCACCTCAGTTCCGAATTTTACAATTTTGATCCATTTGTTCGTATGCTTGATAGCCTCGTCCACCACCTCTTCATCTGCCAGTTTCACTTCGATTGACTCGGAAGGTTCAACCGCCACACAATGCAGCGTATATGGCTGGACATTACGATAGGTGGGGGCTGGAAGAGAGTAGTCAAGTACGATCAACTTGGATATTTTAAACTGGCGAAGTATCGTATTGTCACAGTTTATGGCACATTTGAATTGCATAAGCTTCAAAAACTTTGATACTTCAGCTTCCGGATAAACATCGGGGTATTTGCTTGTGATTTTGCCGGTTATGCTGATTTCCAGATCACCGCCACTGATAAGTTCCTTTCTGGAGTAATCCCGTCCCTGTACCGGAGTCAGCAGTATATTGTTTTTGCTTGATACCGATACTTCCGGTTGCAAATCGACAAATTTGACCGCTTCCCCTTTCTCAACGGTAGTGACCGTGTGCTTTTGAGAATCATAATAGACACAGCCGCCATCTACGCTCAATTCCAGATAATCCATGACAATGTTTTTGCCAACAATACTGTCAGTGTAACTTTTCTGAATCGCAACCGCCTGTTGGTCTTTAATCAGCTGGTAATATTGCCCGGTCTTGTTGGCAATACTGGACTGCGATTTGGTTTGTAAATATTTGTCCCTTTCCACCTTCTCCCAGTATTTCAAGAACCGGGGATATGAGCGCAAAAGTCCATAGGCCGCCTGACAAGTGGTTTGTATGACTGCCCGTTTTAAAATCTCCTTGTCTTTTGAAAAATACCGAACCTGCCCGTCCGTCATGGAAGAGAGTCCGAGTCCCAATGTCTGTCGTGCCGCATTGGAAATGTATCCTTGTAAGCTGCCATGATTGACAATACCCCCACTCAAAATAGTGGAGGTTGCCAATCCGGCCAATCCTTGTCCTAAAAATTTAGCCATATATAATTGGTTTGTTTGTTATTATCCGTTCCAACTCGCATCGAAGTCATGTACGACATCGATTAGAGCTTGTGCCATCATCTCTTTCAAATCCTGCATTTCCGGAGTTTTGCCTTCCGGGGTTTTCATCAGTTCCACGGTCTGTATGCTGAGCAAATTGGTAATGTTCACCACAACCTGTTTTGGAGCCGCCGAAGAGAGTTTTCCGGTTCCGCTGTAATTGCCACCAGCACCGCCATCGTCTTCTTTATTCCCCAAATAAGAAATATCTCGCTTATCCCAAGAATATTTGTCATTGGAATCCGGCTCGTTAGAAAACATGTCGGGAGAAAAACCGGCTTTGGTCATAATATTATATGCCATATTCGCTTGTCCTCCCATTGTTGCAGTCAATGCGGTATAGGTAGCTACCAATAATTGATGTGCCAACCTGTCTCTTGTCTGTTTGGCAACCCTGTCTTTATCAGTCGGATTTTTAGGCAAGGCTGGAGAGTACCATGTTCCATCGTCCATGCTGCGTTTCCATCCAATTTTCTCCAATTGTTGCGAAACAGTCTTTCCGCTATTGATGTCGGTCAATCCCGAAACCAAATCTTGCGCACCGGAAGAAGTTACTATTGCATCCTTATATTTTTCAGCAACAGTAATGATGTTGGGCAGGATTTTGTTGTTTATATAATCCAAGTATGTCGGTGTGCGTTCAAATGCAGAATATGGTTGCTCGGACATGTCTTTTGTGTACCAAACCTTACCGTTTTTCTCAACGTACAAGGATTTATCAAGTACATTTGGTGACACTCCGTAAATTTCGTGGGCTGTGTCAATAAAAGCTTGGATGCCCGTAGCTGTGTTTTGTTTTGCCAAATCAGCCAAAGCGGAATTGATGATTTTTTGCCCCTTTTTATCTGATTCTGCCAAAATCATCGTTTTATATGCGTCCTGATAGGCATCCGCAATACTATAGCCACCATAAGCTGCATTCTTTGTTGTACCTTGACTCAATATAGTACCTATTCCTTTCCACCAATTCCCTGAAAAAGCAACATCTCCCAGTCCTGATTTTTCCCCAAGGGTTTTTTCAGCCGTGAGATCTTTTACCGCTTCTCCTGTAGCCAAAGCAGCACTGTATGCTTTATTCAGAGATTCTGTCAGCGCATCGATAGACGGGTATCTGTATTTTTTGTTGCTGTTTACTTCTTCCAGAATCGTGCTTCGAGCCTTGTTTACTTGCCATGTTTTATACGCAACCATCCCCAATATCCCAACTAACGCAGACAATCCGGCTGTTGCTGCCACTGCACCGGTTCCTATAGCAGACAGAGAAGATGCAGCCCCAACAACACCTCCGGAAGAAACCTGAGAGGCAAACATTCCTGCCACTCTGCCCATAGTTCCTCCACCAAGCGTTCCGGCAACAGAGGTTAATATATTTGTTGCCGCCTTTTGTCTACCGATAAACCCAAGTGCAACCCCCAGATTGGTTAAGGCTCCGGCAAATTTGAATATCTTGGTTGTAACAAAGCCTGTAATCAACAAAGGTTCCAGCCATGTCAGGTTTTTTGTTATCCATGTACCGATCTTGCCGAGTATAGAAAATACATCCAACAATGTCTTTCCAATGGTCTCCAGCCCTTTGGCGAACTCTTGTGGTTTGAATCTATCCAACAAGTCCCTAAGCGCACCCCTGATTTGCGGCTCCATACTTTCATAGGCTTGCATGAAGCTTTCCGAGAACTGAGAGGTCATTTGCGCCCACAAGCCTTTTGTTGTGTTTTGTTTGGTAAGTGCAAGTTCCTGGGATATGCCGTTGCTTGCTTTGTTTTGATTCGCCAGTGTTCTTAATTCCTCATAATTATCAATGAACATCATGGCTGCATTACCTCCGATCTTACCAAAAATAGCTTGCATATCTCCAAGAGTAGCACCGCTTTTGTTCAGGTCTTCAAAAATATCAGCAAGAGGTCTCAACTTTTCAACCTGTTTTCCGTAAATATCCCTGTATTCGGTAAATTTGACTCCCAATCTGTCAAGCGTGTCTTGTGCTTCTTTGGTCGGTTTGGCGAACCTTCCGGACATGGCTCTCAGTGCCGTACCAGCCATCGTTCCTTTCATGCCGGCATTACCCAGAATACCGACAGCCGCAGAAGCCTCGGAGAAATTCACCCCAGAGAGACGAAGATACCCGGCTGCCATTTTGAAAGATTCTGCCATTTCCAGAACATTCACATTGGATCGGGCAATCGTGGAAGCCAGAATATCAGCGACAGTGTTCATCGAAGAGCTTCTAATATCATATCCAGACATGATGTTGGTAGCCAAATCTGCAATTTGAGCAACGTCTGCATCTCCTATTAAGGCCAGATTCGTAATAGGGCGCATGGCTTTATTGATAGTGTCGATATTCATACCTGCCATTGCCAAAAACTTTGTGGCTCCAGCGATTTCAGTAGCGGTAAATTTGGTATCGACACCGATTTGCCTAACATTTTTGGACATTTGTTCAAACCTGTCTTCAAACGTGGACAAGTCCGAGTCCGCTACACGGAGGATGCTTCTTGCGGTCTCCATTATGTTGGCATATTCCACCGCATCCGCAAGCTCGGATTTAAAGACCGAATATCCGGCATAGGCACTGAACATACCGGCAAACGGCATGTTTCCCCATGAAGGAAGCCGGGAATATTGCAAACGATTGATAGCTCCTTTTTGCCGGCTGTAATATTCTCTTTCCGCAATTCTTTGTCTGTGACGAGCTTCTTTCTCTTGTCGAGCCTCTCTCTTCAGTTGGCTGGCCATACTGTATTCCTGATATTTTTCGTAACGCTTCTGGCTTTCTTCCATCTCTTTAGAAATCCTACGAAAATTATCCAGCTTCTTTTTTACATTGGCTCGGTACTCTCTTTCTTGCTCTTTTTCAATTTTGTTCCAGAGATTAGTATACTCCCTATCCTGTCTCTTAAACTCTTTCTCGCTTTCTCTGGCAAGCCTTTTTAGTTCTCTCTCGGCTTCTTTTATTGTCTTGTTTTCATTTGCCGAGACTTTTCTCTGAATACTGGAACGTGGACTGGCTTTATCTGAATCAACAGTATTGGAAATAACAGGAGTTATGGCTGTAGAACCGGAACCGGCAGGAGGACTGACCATATTTGTTCCCAACGTCATATTAGTAGCTCCTTTTATCTGACCAAGTAAGCTAAGAATTTCTTCCAGTTTCTTTTTGGCAACATCGGTCTTAATATTGATTTCTCTTCCGGTTTCCAGACTGACAAGAGCCGCATTGACCTTTCCGATAGTTTTATCAATTGCTTTAATCGGCTCTCTCATAGCCTCCATAGCTTGCGAAGCTGTTTTCTTTGATGATTTCTTAGCCTCTTCTTGTGCAGCCAATTCCTGATTTTTCAATACGGCTTTGGCTTGTGCTTTGATAGCCTGGGAATCCAGTTTTTGTCCGGCGTTGACGACAAGATTGATTTTGGCTGCTTCTGCTTGTATATCTTTGATAAGCCTTAAAACCTTGTCCAACTTTTCTTCAGCCAGATCGGTTTTAACATTGACATTATAGTTTACATCTCTTTTTCTTCCTTTTGGTTTAAATATAGCGTCCATTTTGTTCACCATATTTTTAACCTGTGTAATAGCTGCCTCTGCTCCTTTTTCGCTTATTTTCAGCTTATTGATAGCTTCGGCGAATTTTGTAACATCCTGAATACCATTGGTTTTCACATCAATGGTGTAGTTTACCTGATAGTTTTGTATTTCTGCCATTGTATGATTGTTTTAATGAAGAATAGGAGGGTATAGGCAGAATAGGTTGCTTGTAAGGATCGGAGAAAGATGAAATAAACGTATAATGTCTCTTGATATTGTACATTACTACAAAAAAAACAAATCAATTATTGTATAAAATATATTTCTTATTAATGGACACAATAAAAATATTTCAGAGTCGTTTTTAAGGCGTAAACTAAAATAAAAATAAAGTTATGAAGAAAATCTTTTTGATTGTGATTGCCTTTTTATCTATAGGCATTTGTGACATGTATTCACAGGTTATAAAGATGGAACACGGAGCAAATCTTACATGGATGGATGGCGGTGGTTATGCGAAGAAAAGAGGAGCTTATTCTTTTATGTTAGGCTGTGATTATTTAGAAAAAGATTGGTTTATGCTATCCAGTGAGATAGGATATATCCAAAGAGGTGGAAGGAGCCTTTTTAGTTATACGGAAGGATATGATCCTGATCAGGGGCGGTATGAATATAATTACAGAAGAATAGCTAAACTTGATTTCTTTCAAATCAATACCACATTTAGGTTTAAGCATGATTTTAAACGCTTTACATTATTTATGGGTGTTGGGCCGACAATAGATATTTTACTGAAAGACAGAAGTGAATACCAAAAACAGCCTATAAACTCAGATCAAATTACAACAACCGAAACCTCGATTCATCACAACAATGTCCTATATGGATTAAAATATGAATTAGGAATTAATTATCATATCAATAATAAATGGAATGCGATATTGAATTTTAGTCAGTTAAATAGTTTTAAAGGCAGTACGATTGGGCATTATGACGGAGATTCTTTCCGTAATAAAATAGCGACATTGTCATTAGGAATTGGCTATCGTTTATAAAATAACTAATAAAATATAATGTTATGAATTATATTATGTGTTTTTAGATAGTTATATTTTAACCATAATAATTCAATTCTATATATTAAATTCCCAGAAGGAATGAATTGTACTTAACAAAGCCCTTTTATATACCACATCTAACAATTCGGCTTGCTGGAACATGATCGCCTATTAATGTAATAATCGTGCCTGGCGTTATTGTCCAGCGAGACCGGATATGTACAAAAACAGATAAACAGAAAACTGAAGATATAATAAAAACACACAATATTTCCGATTAACTTGAATTATCAATGTGTAACAACAAGTGTTTAAGTTACCATAATTATATATCTTCTTCCCTTGATAATCAAGCTTCCTATAATTTTTCTTGAAAAAATTGTTTTTTATTTTGCTATTTGTTTTTTAATGTCTATGTTTACGACTTTAATCGTGTTTATCAACAAAAAGTTTAGTATGAATATGAGACAATTTAAAGTTTTGCTATTGTTCATAGCCTTTTCTTGTTCTGTATTTGCGCAAGACAGGCTATCTCTTTTTATTGGCAGGGCAAATAAATATGCCTCTGTGGAACTTTCGGATTACCGGAAACGCTTATGTATAGAATACAATACCCCCAACAACTTATTGGATGATTATTACAGGCAGTGTGGAAGAGATTGGGGGAATGTGGGCTTAGCTCTTGAAATAGCCAAAACATCTGGCAGACACATGCGTGATGTTTGTGATTATTATAGACGTTATCATAGACATGGTTGGGATCGCATTTTGATAGAAATAGGTATAAGACCTGGGTCAATATATTACAATCCTTTTTATGACAGAATAGATTACCACAGTCATTGTTGGCACGAGCATTATTGTTCGTACTGTGACTACCATCATCACAAACATCATCACAAACATTATAAAAAACATAAGAGATATAAACACCACAAGCATTATAGGTGGGATGATGACGATGACGATTGGGATGACGATGATGACGACGATTGACGCTTATTAATTTTAAAATTATATTTAAATGAGAAAAATCTTGATTTTTTTAGGGCTGTTATTTGTGGTTTTAAGTAGCAGTTATGCTCAAAAAGGCAGACAGGCGATTGGATTCGGACTTAGTTATGGAACAGAAATCGAAAGTCTTGGTCTTGGATTGAAGTACCAGTACAATATAACCAATCCCATACGTCTCGAACCGTCTTTGAATTACTTTATAGAAAATGACAATGTCAGTATGTTAGACATAAACATGAACCTCCATTATTTATGTCCTGTGGGCAGAAGCGTCAAGCTGTATCCCTTATTCGGCTTTACATTTTCCAATTGGATGTTTGATTTGGGAGACGGGCTGGATATTGAGGTTGATGGAGATCATGTCCATATAGACAAAGGTGACGATCACCACAATGAATGTCGAGTAGGAGTGAATATTGGTGGTGGAGCCGACTTTGCACTGACAAGCAATTGGATTATGAATTTTGAATTACGCTATCAACTGGTCAGCGATTTCGATCAGGCCGTATTCAATTTAGGATTCGCTTATCGTTTTTAATTTCTCCCATAACAGAACAACAAAAGCCCTTTACCGAAGCGATTTTCAGTAAAGGGCTTTATTATATATAGAATTAAGCAAGAAGCGCATTGGAAGCCTTAGAAATGAGCATTTGCTCATGCAACCAAAGAGCGTCTTCCGATAGCATTGCAAAGTCCTCGTCCGAGAGACTATCCAAATCCACACCGGGAAAGTAATGACGAATATAGATGCACCTTTGCCGGATGCGCTGGTCGTCCTTTACCACCCAGTCATTTAAAAATTTACGATGGTAGATTGGCGAGTAGAAATCACTTCCGAAAGCTGTCCCATCAAACCGAAGAGGAACAATGATTCGTTGTCGATCAGTTCCTTGTCACCGTCCAAGAAACAATCCTTTGCCAAAGTCCTCATGGCTTGTACCTCGTCCTTCTTGGATGCGGCCATAAACTTGGAGAATGTCGGGAAATTCGGTTCTCTCATGTAAGCTACATAAAATTCCTTTTCGCCTGACTCCGTGTCACCGAACACCACCATCGGGAACACCTTGCGATACTTGCCTTCAGTTTTCAGCTTTTTCGCTTTTTCTTTAATTACATTTTCTTGCTCTAATGTTAAATTCTTTTCTTCCATAACTAAATTGATTTGGTTTTATAAAAGAATAGGGAAGAGGAAACTGCAATGTTTGTGGGAGAAGATGATTTTAAGCTGACGATCTATCCCAGAGGGTCAGTCTTACAAGAATGTTTTTAAGTTTTGGTTAACTTAAAACTCAAAATTGTACGTGATTACTAATCACTCTACAAATCAATGTTGATTGTAAACGATAATTTTAAATTTGGTCTTACAAAGATACAAAACTGCAATTCATGCACAATATTTATTTTGAACTTGTTTGATGAACCGTAAGCTGTGGGAATGGGAAATTGATACCCTCTTTATTGAATGTATCATATACAATCTCGTTAATATCAAATAACACACTCCAATAATCGCTGGCTTTTACCCAGACACGGACGGTAATATCAACGCTGCTCGCATTTAATGTGGAAAGAGCAATAAGTGGGGCAGGTGTATCCAATATACGTGGATCGTTTTTGATAATTCGCTGTATAACAGCCCTTACTTTCCCTATTTCTTCTCCATATTCAACACCGAACACCCAATCAACACGCCGTGTTTCTTGCTTGCTGTAATTGGTGATGGCATTATTATTCAAAATCCCGTTCGGGACATATATCATACGATTATCAAGAGTCGAGAGTATCGTATGGAATATTTGTATTTCTTTCACTGTTCCGTTTACGTCAGGGCCTTCTATATAATCTCCAACCTTGAATGGTTTGAATACCAAAATTATCAGTCCTCCTGCAAAGTTTGATAGGTTTCCTGAAAGTGCCATACCGATAGCTACACCAGCAGAAGCCATCAAAGCCGCAAAACTGGTGGTTTCCACTCCCAGCTTGCTTATTACCGCAAAAGCCAGAATCATATTAAGTAGAATTTTCACCAAGCTTTTCAGAAAAGTCTGCACGCTTGGTTCCACTTTTCGTTTTTCCAGAATTTTAGCAACCAGCCTGTTTATCTGTTTGATTATAAAACACCCGATTGAATAAATAAGACAAGCAATAAAAATGTTTTTACCGGCATCTACACTAAAATCCAGCAACTTGTCTAAAAACAAATCCAACTTCGTTGATAATAGAATATTCAAAAACATCTCTAATCTAAAACAAAATGAGCGACAAAATTAACAAAACCCCATTATGAGCTTGTGTTATTTATAATAAAAATAACCCAAATAATAAGAACATAAACGAAAAGGAGCGGTATATCAACAACCGCTCCTTCCTTAGAATTAACCCTCTCCGATAACAATATCGAACGGGTTAAGCTGAAACTCTTTTGTAATGTTCGTATCGTCCTGTTGCGACTCCATTCCGTCCTCATTAAAGATACATCCTTTAAGTGTCACGGTAGTTGTAGTCCAATCGTCTGATGCCATCGGGTTGGCAAATGAAACAATCAGGTCGAACTCCCCAATATCCATCAGCGAGCCGTATGTGCTTCTCAGGGCTTGCTGGGTAGCATAGTCCATCGTGATGGATGCGGTATAAGTCAAGTTACCGAATCCCCTTGAAACCGGCTTGCCGCCGACTCCGTAATTGGATTCAATTTTACGAGTCTTATTCCATTTAATGCCCGATACCCCTTCCAGTGTCGTACTGCCTTCGTCAATGCCGAGTGCGGTAGAGGCAAGGGTAATCATGCTCCAAGAATAAGCAACGTTATTAATTACTGCCATCTGTTATTAGCTTTTTTCGGTTAGTGATAATCCTTCTTCTACATAAATAGAGGTCGCAACTCCGACCGGAACCAAATAGTACGCAATCCTTAGTGTGTCGTCTACCAATACATTCTGATCCGAAGCGATAACAACGCTGTAGCCAGAAATTTCTTGGGCTGTCTTCATCTTGTTCAGGATGTCACCGATCAGATTTTTGAAGGACGTGATCTTGGACGGAGCCAAATATCCGGTAGACGGATTGACCAAAAGCGGAGAGTTCACATAAGGCAGCAAAGCCTGTCTTACAGCCCTGCGTGACTTGTTGATAGTCCTGTTTCTGGCGATTGTCCTGAAGTCCCCGTCAGAACAAGTGCGGTCTTTTGAAACGTAAACGCCGTTTTCCTTTCCGGCGTACTTGATAGGGAAGATATACCCCTTATCGTCCAGATCGTCCAGCATTACGGGAGAAAGCGACTCGTATGCGTTCAAGCTTGTAAATTTTTCATTGTCGTTCAGATTCAAATCTCCGAATCCCAGTTCAATATCTTGGAAATTATCTCCAAAAAGATTGAACTGCTGCACCCAAGCGATAGATTCCTGTACGTTCGCTTTGGCTATACAACCCATGACCGAACCCAAGAAACCGACCGGAGTACAGTTCTTGTTGCGCATTTGCATTGTTGAGATCAATTCATTTCGAGCCTGTCCGATGATAACCGATGTGCGGCTTGAATCGCAGATGCAGGTCGGGATCTTGTTTAAATCCACCTTCTTGCCATCCGAATCATCCGTACCGGTATTTGCGCAACTTGCAGACAACACAAGAGAAAGTGGTTGGTTCTGGGTAGCCAGAAGTTCCGCTTTATCATTGATTGTCTTTACGATATTCAAAAGATATGTTTCCTCACTCTTTTTCCATAACGGCTGTTCCGTCCAGATACCAAGCTGTGAGATAGTACCGCCCGAAGCACGCTGCATGATCTCGATAGCGTCCCAGTTACTTGAACAATCCGCAAACATCACGTAGAGCTTGCCGTATCCATCAATATTTCCGCTCATTCTGAAGAACTCAGAGATATGATAGTTCGGAATGCCGAACATGAAGTTCTTGGTCGCTTCATCGCCTTCATCGCATTCTACCCTTTCAATGATGCCATAGTCTTTGATGGCCTGTGCCCTGCTTGTGATATAGCACACGTCTCCCAGTTTCAGTTTGGATTCGTTGCTTTTTCCGTATCCGGCAGTAAAAAGTTCCGGTTGTTTTGAAACATCAAAAAGCAATCCCGTGATCTTTTCATTGGATGTGGATGTAGCTGAAGGCAAACGTCCGTCCGTGTCTGTTATAAAAACATTTCCTAATGCCATATAATAATGATTTGGTTAAAATTATGCTGTGTAATGTGGGTTTTTGTAAAGCTTGGCTTCCCCTCTGAGACTTTCGGTGGTTTCTTCCGTATAAGCCCCACCCTTGTCGTCCACATATAAATTCTGATATTGAGGATATACCTTTAATACATCGTCAATATGTTTGGGGATCTGAACAGGTTCCGATTCCTGATCTTCTGTGTTTTCTGAAACAGAAGTATCTTGTCCCTCTGGTTGTTTTACATCTGCTTCTCTCGCATTCAATACGGAACCTTCCGTTTCTTCAATTTTCTTAGGTCTTGCCATATATACGATTATTAAAAAAGGGAATGGAGTCTTTCTCCACTCCCTTTTAGGTTTTGATTAAGATTGTTAATCTTGTTTCTTATATGCCGTATGCACCACGATTTCGCCCGGACGAACGATATTCACGTCCATCTTCATTCTCATCTGGAAGAAGTACAATTCCGAGTTGGCTTGCAAACGGTCGATCTTCAGAACCTCGGTATCGTTAGCGTAATCAACGCCTACCCAGAGATTTGAATCCATACCGGTACTGAAGTTGCCCAGCACGATTGTGTGTTCCGGAACCCCGACAATAGGAATGATTCTCTTGCCTTTGAAGCGATACTTGTTCACTTCCGTGTTCTCAGAATACTTCACCTGTTTGTCAGAAAGATACTGGTCGTAAGCATCCCAAGCGTCCCAACCCATGACATAAACCAGATTGGAGTTTTTGCGGATCTGTTTCGGACATTTCTTCCACATCGCATACATCGCTTTTTCGACAGCCGCACCATCCGTCAATTCGGTGTTGCCAGCCAAAATGCACTGACCACCTGCTTTTGTTTCAGCGTCCTGTGCGTTTACATTGTCGATAATGCGTTTGATAACGCCATCGAAGTATTTTTCCTTGCCATCTCCGATCTTTGTGCATCCGGAAGGTTCTGTTACTTTTGCACTTGCATTACCACCTTTTGCGCTTGTCCAGATCGCATTGCCAATGTATTCGTTCTTCTTGTCCATCAACAGACGAAGCATTGTCGCCTGAATCTTCGGATCAAGTTCACGGAATACCAGATTGCCTTCGGGTTGTGCGAACTTCCAGTATTTTTCATAGTCACGTGGGTTAAATTCCAGATAAACCATGAAATCTGCCGGCTCCAGATAACGTTCAGTCAGCGTGTATTTGTTGAACTCATCGCTGCTGCCTCCCTGAGTGCTTGTCGGGGTCGGCACGTTATCCTGAATGATGTCGCCGAGTTTGATAGCCGGAAGCGTATATTTATGCTGGATTCCGCTCTTGATGTGAATCAGCCCTTCCTTATATGTGTCGTTACCCTGTGCGGTATAGGTTAGCAAGTCTTCAAGAACTTCACCTGCATAACCATTCTGAGCAAAATTTACTGTACTTGCCATTGTTAGTTAAGTTTTGGTTTTAGTTTTTAGGAAAGTGTTTTAAACTCGAAATCCGCACCGACAACAGCCTTGACTTTCTCAGCCATTTTTTCTTCCGCAGTTTTAGCGGCTTCCTTAGCTGCATCAATGTTGGCCGGATCGTCTGCGATTTCCTTTGTGATGGTTTCACGTGCCGGAATCGAAGCCAATGTCTTTTCAGCCAGATCAAAGTTTGCGGTTGCCATCTGAACCCATTGTTCCTTGGCCCCGTTTTCAATCTTGCCTTCGTTAATGGCATTCTGAACCATAGTCTCAATTCTGGCTTTTTTCTCGTCAGCCTCCTTCTTTTCGTATACGCTCAGTTTGGCGTTGACACTATCCAAATCCTTTTGCATGTTCTGGATGGTAGCCTCTTTACCTGCGATAACGGTCTTCGCATCTTCCAGATCCTTTTGGGTTGTAGTAAGCCTTGCTTCAACCGCCAACAGATCAGAGATACGAGCCATAACGTCTTTAACCTCGAAAGTGCCGGTCATGCCAAGCGAAGCCGCTACCGCTCCGATCTCGAATCCGATAGTTTTTCCTTCGTTCATAATATTTTCTGCTTTTTTGTTAAGAAATTGATTGTTATCTTTTTGCTTAAGATTAGAAGATTCGTTTTCAGATAGTTTATTTTCGTCTATCCCCGAATTGATCTTGCACATCATATCCTGAATCATGGCAGCATTGTTCTCGATGCCGTTTATTCCATTTCTTACCTTGTCGCAAACCTGTTTGGATGTTTTAAGCACGCAATCGGCAGAAATGATTCCGGCCTTGACTGCCGCTTTTGCATCAAAGAACGTCCCGTCCTTATCCGCTTCCCCGTTCATAATCGCCTTGACGTGTTCTTTCGTGAGTCCGAAACGCTTGCGGTAGATGGTTTCAATCTGTCCGGTAAAAGCCTTTACCATATCCGACTGCTCTTCCCCGGCTCCCGGCATGAAGGGATTGTGAATCATAAGAATGGAATAATCCCTCATTAAAGACCTGTCACCTGCCGCCCAGATAACCGAACCCATGCTGGCAGCGATTCCCTCGATTATACATTCTGTGGGTATCTTGGAATTGGAAATGGTCGAGTAGGTGGTCATACCGTGTAAGACAGAACCTCCCTCGGAATTAATCAATATCCTGATAAGAGAAGGTCTGACGCAATTTTCCAGAAATTCAAATTCGGAATTGAATTGACTGGTGGTCTCTTCGGTTACTCTGCCGAAGAATTTGATCACAGCCACCTCGCCCTGTTTGGCTTCTCCAACAATGTTTTTTAAATTATTGATGTCCATAGTGTTTTAATACAAATAGATAAATGAAATAATATATGTTTTTCTTATTCTTGCACTTTGTCTGTCAGTGAGATATATTGTCCGTCCGACCACATCAAAGCGTTCTCGTCCTCAGTCAATAAAGAATTGTATATCTGGTCTTCTTCTGGTTCCGGGTCGGAGCCATCGGTCATAACAATACCGGTCACTTCATTATATGTAGGGGATGTATGGTTATCGTGTTGGTTCTCGTTATGTTCCGGCGCATCATCGTGATTGGTAAACGGAGGCATAACGAGATACTTTTTCAGCCATTTTCGATATTTCCAAGCAGAATCCTCTCTGAACCACACTTCGTAATCGATCCAGTATGCCTGTAACATATTGGTAGTAGTCGGCATATCGTAATAGGTCAGATTGCACCTTTCATTTAAGGCCGGTTCGGTGTCTTTGGCATCTTGAATAGCCATGTTTATCTTCTGAAAGACATAAAAAGGATAACATTCCTTGTCTTCATCCTGATTGTTCAAAGTATTTAGAATAAACCTGACACGCATGGTAGCCCGACCTTCCCCGATACGTTGTTGTTGTACCAGATACCGGACATTGGTAAAATGTATGAATACAGCCGGAAAAGCGATCTCCATTTCCAAATTTTCACTTCTGATAATCCTCTCGAACTGCCCGTTGTCAATTTTGACCGTTTTAAACAGAGACGGGCTTTTCGGATCTTCTTCATCCTCCTTGATTGTCAATATGATTTTTTTGACTGCCTTGTAAATTTCATCCAAAGGATTTTTTGGTGCTGATTCCGGTATTGTGATTTCACCATTTTCAGAATCTTCCTTTGGCAACTTCTTTTGTGGTATCTTATCTTTTATCATGTAGGAAATCCTTTAAGCAATACATCTTTGATTAAATTATTGTTCACATAATCATCTATTTCCCGATTAAATCCGATAAACTGCCTTTGTACGGGTTTTCTGGAAGAATATTGGTTCACGGTGTATGGCGATATTCTGGGATCAGTGTTGTGTATGGCAGCATATCCGATACTTTTACGTCCGGTTCCCCGTTTGCCACGAATAACCTGTGATTTTTCATTTGTATGGATTGTATAACTGGCAGATATTCTTTTAAACGGCAGTTTCCCGTCCGATCTTCTGGCAGAAGTATCTTTTCTGGATGTGCTGGATGCAAAATCGTTTCCTTCGACAATTGGAAAGGAATCTTTCAGCGTTCCGGTATCATTCAGGATAGGGTGCGTGAACCGTTTGCCCCACCGAGATTCCCTTGGTTTCCATGCCTTGCCATCAAAACTTTGTGTATCGAACGATTTTTTGAATACTCTTTTTGAATATTGCCCCACTTCGGTAGCGAAGTTTGCGACATTAAAATCCAGTCTGCTTGGAGATATTTTTTCCAGCTGATCGCACATTTCCTTTAAAGTAACCTTAGTCATTCTTCTGTATAAATTTAGATTTGATTTTTCCGGCTATTTCCTGTAATTGGGAAATCTTATCTGTCGGTATCTTAAAATAGGGATGTGCATCGCTGAAGATTTTTCCACCGGTAGCCAAACTTTCAGTGAACACTGGATTAACTAACTTTTTATATTTTCCGATCTTTTTTCTGTCAAGAGAAGCCGTAACAAACGATTCACTGCTTGTTCCATCCGAAAGCAGATAGCATCGGCACGCATAGTCGATAGGGGGAATCAAATCTACCGGAAACTCGTTTTTCGGAAAAGATATGCCTTCCAATGCCAAATGTGAAGCCCGGACTCTTTCGTCCCCTTGTGTCATATAGGTAACGATCGAGTTGGAGGCAATGCCTATCCACCAGTATGCCATAGAAGCAGAATACAACACGTCTTCGTTTTCCACAGAAGCATACTGGAAATTGTATTTCTCACAAATCTCTTCGTATTCTTCCATATCCTCTATGTCCAATTCTTCCGGCAGTTCGTTTATCATCTGAAACTCTTCCGCAACCGCAAAATCAACCAGATTTTCGATTGCTGCCACCAAAATATCCCGTTCTTGCCTTTCTCTCTCCGTAAGAGAGGAATTGAAATTCTTTAGCAAATCAAAAGCCTTATCGAAATCCATTCTGAGTCCGGTCAGTACACGATCAATCAGAAAAGAAGCCCTGAGAGCAACAATATCCTCAAACACTTCCCAAGCTTCGGCACTGTTTTCTGCCCGATAAACAAATTTCCTAAACTCTTCCAGAATCAATAGAAACTCTTCCTTTTCACGACTAATTGGTTCTTCTTTGGGTGCTTCGTAGCGTTCGGCAACCACATTCGGGAATGAAGCCGTGCCGCCTACTTCATTCCCCGGATAAAATTTGTGACTTTGGATGTTTGTCCTCTCGGATGTCCGTATCTGCGAAGATATTCTTCGTCCGACATGATGTGCCGGTCATTACTTCCACCCCCGATAGCACCGGATGTTCCGATTGCTCCGGTCATTACATTGAGTTGTTTTCCGACATTGATACCAAATTCTTTCTCAATCTCATCACCCGTAATCTCGTACTTATCCGTTAGAAGACCATACAACTTGATACGGTCTTCATTGTTCATTTCGATACGGTTTGAATATTTGAACACCAGACCGGGTTTGATATATCCCATTATAACAAGACGGGGAACAATCTCTTCGTTCATTATATTTTCAATGTACCTGCGATACACTTCTATACGGTCACGAAATATGTCCTGATGCGCCTTTGTGGAACCGACATAAGACTGCATACCTCCGGCCATAGATTCCGATCCCAAAATCAGATTGGAAACCTCGCTGTTTACCAGTTCTATCAACCCGGTATAGATTTTCTCCGAGTTCGACATTGTAAAAGCCTTGATGTCCATTTCGTCTTCCAGTCCGGTTACGATAACCTTGTTTTGCGCAGCATTGGCTATATCGTTAGCCAGACGTTTTCTGTCCGCATTGTTTTCCGACACTGTTTTTCCATGAATGATAGGCTGACCGTATGTGTGTGAGAAATTGACGTAGTTAGCCATCGTAAATTTCTTAGCCAAAATAAGAGGTGTGGTAGCGGAAAACAGACCGAGATCCCCGGATGAAATAAGCACATAATTGTTTTTGTAGACAGGAGATGTGACATCCCAGTTGGGGAGCCATATACCCTGTCTTCTTAGTACCACCTTCTGATCCGGCAGCACGTTTCTTCGCTCAACGATATTAATATGGCTGAGTTTTCCTGTAAGCGGATTTATATCAGGCAGAATCTCCAACAATGTATATCCGTACAGTTTGGATTCCACAATTCCCTTGATCATCTTGTCAAACTGGGAACCCTGTATCTTTTGTGTTTCTTCCACATCTTTGACATACTTGCCTTTTTCGTTAATCTTCGCAAGCATATAACGGTCGCCGAGAATCTGACTTTCCAGTGTCTCTATGACCGATCGTATATGTGCGTCCTGCTGCAAGCTTGCCTCATACAAATCGATGAGCCGTGACCTGTCATCCAAGATTGTTCCCAGTTCTACGTTTGAACGTGTGGATTTATATCTGTTGTTCCTCTCGATTTCCCAGACATATTCCTGTATCGTCTTTTTGCTTGTTCTGAAAATACTGTCAAGTAGCTGATTGTTAAACGCTCCTTCTATATTTTTACTATCCATAAGTTATGTTTTAAAAAGAATAGGTGCGAAGCGGATAATCTGTTGTTTAGGGATATGTAAACCTGTATTATGGTGATAATGATTGTTATTGAAAATTATAACATATCGATTATCTTCTCTTTATATAAAGATATGTTGAATTTTTAGGTATATGATATTATTTGTTTATTGTGTCTTTTATATGTATGCTTAAATAGCAATATATCAAATATATAAGTAAAAATACAAAATAAAATATATGAAATATTATGATTGTATTATATAAAGACATATCTTTGCGGCGTAATTAAAAAACCAAAACATATTTATTTAACCAATTAAAGTATACCGACTATGAATACAGGTATTGAATTTTACAGACTCCGCTTCGAGTATATGGGCGAGGACAGTGACGGAAAGTTAGCAACCAAAAAAGAAGACGATTTGGTCGTTGCGGTAAATTACACGGACGCAGAAGCTCTGGCATTTGAAATGATGGAAGAGATGAGACAATATGATGATTCCGTCAAGTATGAGATCGTGAAGGCCAAAATCCCAGAATTGCTCTTTACAAACACATTCTCGACCGATCAGGAATATAAAGAGAACTACATGTTGTATTTCTTTTCGGAAGGAGAAGATGAAGCAGCCTTGTTTGCAGTGAACGTCAAATACACGGAGATCAGCGATAACGGCAAGGAAAAATCCAAGAAAGAAAACATCTACGTTGCCGCTTCCTCTCCGAAAGAAGCCTACGATTTTGTCTCCAAGTATTTGGCGAAAGTTGAAACCCGTGACTGGGCGATTCGTGATGTGAAGTTTGACAAGGCTTCTTCTGTCTTGGTAACTGAAGAAATGCACAAAAACAATTTGTTTAAATCCGAAAATGCCGGGCTATTATGAAAAGTAAAGTGATTGTGTGCAAGGAGATCAAGTATGCGGAATTTCCGGATCTTCTGACAGGCGCAGATCAAGAAGGGAATCGTTATGCGGATATGACGCATTTTTTGGAAAAGAAAGGCAAGACTGGGGCAAATCATATAAGTTTGTTCCAGATGAACTTTCTTTCATGGATAAATGCAGCCGTTGCAGCTTACGATGTACCGAGAGAAGATATAATCATCAACGAGACCAATACCGGGCACGTGCTGATTATGGAACCTCTTGAACCTCTCCTGATTGCCTATGTCGATACGGATTTTGGAATGTACATGCTGGAAAGGATTGAAGAATTGTTTTCAAACGGTTTTGTCATTTCCGATTCAGCCATCTTATCCCAAGCACAAAATAGATTTAGTTCTGAACAATTACAAGATTTATTAAATGGAAAAAGAAAGTAATGGATTTTTAAAAGAACCAAAACAAGTATTAGTTTTCAATGCAGCACAAGTTCTGATAGCGATTACCCGTTCGGTCAGAAGTGCTTATGAATTAACTGGAGGAAATTTACAGGCTATCTCCTTCGCATGTACAGGCAGGTTTATTTCCACGGGTGGTTTTTACTTCAGGCACGTATCTCCCCATGTGGAAATAGAAATGAGTGATATAGGAAACCTGAAGCTGCCCGATTATGACCAGTTATGCGGCGTAACCCGAAAATACCACTCGGTAAGAAAAATGGCTCATAATAGAGAAGCAAGAATAAACAAAATCAAAACTTTAAAGTAATGAAAGTAGAAATCGTAAACAAATCAAAACATGAGTTGCCAAAATATGCAACTGCAAGTTCAGCCGGAATGGACATCCGTGCAAATATTGAACAGCCGATAGTATTGAAGCCACTGGAACGTTGTCTTGTTCCTACGGGACTACATATTGCGCTTCCAGAAGGATACGAAGCACAAATCCGTCCGAGAAGTGGGTTAGCCTTAAAGAAGGGATTAACAGTTCTTAACAGTCCGGGCACAATCGACGTAGATTTTCGTGGTGAAATAGGTGTCATTTTAATCAATCTTTCGTCTGAGGATTTTACAATCAATGATGGAGAGCGTATCGCCCAGATGGTAATTGCTCACTATGAACAGGCAGAATGGGAACCGGTAGAAACGCTGGATGATACAGAGCGTGGAACTGGAGGCTTCGGACATTCAGGGATAAAATGATGGTTTATGGTGGGATAATATTCCCCACTATAATTTAGATAATATGATATTTAAATCAGTTTCAAATTAATCTTAGGTACAGTATCAGTACCTACCAAAATCTTATTAAAAAACGATATGAATAATGTTCAAATTTTAAACAAGGTATTTGAGTATAACGGATGTCCTGTCACATTTTGCTCAGGAGATAATGTAATGATTAATGCTACAGAGATGGCTAAACCGTTTGGGAAGCGACCTGCTAAATGGTTAGAACTACCGTCAACCAAAGAATTTTTATCAGCGTTGCAAACTATCCGAAAATCGGACAGTTTAATACAAACCGCTGAAGGAAAGAGTGGTGGCACATGGATGCACGAAGATGTCGCAATAGAATTTGCCCGTTGGCTTAGTCCTCAGTTTGCAATCTGGTGTAATGATAGAATAAAAGAGCTATTGAAATATGGAGTAACCGCCACAGATGCAACCATTGAAAATTTATTGTCTGATCCAGACTTTGCTATACGAGCCTTTCAACAAATAAAAGAAGAAAGACAAAAAAGAATAGAAGCAGAAGAAGCCAATAAACTACTTTTAGAAGCAAACACTCATCAAGAACAGGTTATCGAAGGACTTGTTTCAGAAATTCCTCTTGCCGACATGAGACAGCGTATCACTCAGATTGTCCGTAAGGGCAGTGCCGGAGATATAGGTAAAGGCTATCGTTTACTGTATAGCGAGTTCAACTATAAGTTTCATGTCAATGTGTTCACACGCATGAATAACGCCCTATATAAAGGCAGTGCAATGGATTACATCGAAAAAGAAATGAATAAGCTGCCTGATTTATATGATTTGGCTTGTAAACTTTTTGAAAACACTTATGAAGATTTAATGGAGTCATGGGGCAAATCCGCAAAACGTGCCGAACATCAACGTAATTTATCACAACGTCAAAAACACCTGTTATAACATGAAAGAACAATATACAATCAAAACCAAAGAAGCGTTATTAGACAATATCAAACGCCATAACGAATTGTATCGTAAAGGAACGCCGGAAATCTCCGATGCTGAGTACGATGCGGAAATTGAACAATTAAGAAAACTCGATCCTGATAGCGACTGGTTCAAACACATAGAACCTGCCAGCGTTTCTACCGGCAGAAAGGTCTCTTTGCCTATTCCCATGAAATCACTGAACAAGGCCAAAAGCCTTGGTGAAGTAACCAAATGGTGCAAATCTCTCGGACTTACAGGCAAAACAGAAGTAATCTGTATGCCTAAGTTCGATGGCTTGTCATTGCTTGTAAACGAACTAACCAGCATGGCTTATTCTCGTGGCGGTGCTGAAAATGAGGGGCAGGATTGTTCAAAACATATAATGGCCGCAAACATAATGAAAGATGCCCATTACCGTTTTACTTTTGGTGAATTTATAATCTCAAATGAAAACTGGGACAAGTTCTTCAAAGACAAATTCTCTCCCAGTACCGGAGAAAAGTTTAAGTCGCCTCGCAATACCGCAGCCGGAATGCTTAATGCGGATGAGCCGAACAACCTTATCCAGCACGCTTCCTTGTATCGTTATGGAATAGGTCAGTCCGATCTTGTCTCATATATAACCTATGAGCAGGTGATAAAGGAACTTTGCGAAGCTTACAAACAACAACCTTTGTTCCATAAATGCAAGGTGGAAGAATTGACAGAAGAGTCACTGAAAGATTTATTTTCCACATGGTCGAATGGTTATCCGATAGACGGTGTTGTAATCTATATTAACGATCTTGCCATCTGGGATAAGGTAGGGCGACATGAGACAACTGGAAATCCGTTATACGCAATCGCTTATAAGCATCCGGATTTTACATCCGCTTTTCACACAACCGTCAAATCTATCACTTGGAAAGTCAGCAAGGCTGGGGCATTGAAACCTGTCGTAAATATTGAAACAGTGGATACCGGAGATTGTGAAATGGAGAACCCGACCGGATACAATGCCGCTTTCATTAAGACAAAGCAATTGGCCAAAGGAGCGGAAATTCTGGTTACACGCTCAGGCGGTGTGATTCCGAAAATCCTTTCCACCATCAAACCTGCTGTCTCTGAAGAACAAACGGCAATGTGGAATGAACTTTCAATATGCCCTTCGTGTGGTGCACCTACGGCATGGAATGGTACAATGGTAGAACTATGCTGTACCAACCCCGACTGTCCGGGAAGAAAACTGGCGAAAATCATCCATTTCTTTACCGTTTTAGGAGCCGAGAATATGGGAGAGGAAAGCTATGCAAAACTGTTTGAAGCCGGATTCGATTCGATAAAGAAGATTTTGAATATCACTCCGAAAGAAATCCTTGCAATAGACGGCTTTGGAGACAGTACGATAAATATCATCCTCCAGAACAACAAGAAAGCACTGGAAGAGACGGATGCTGCAACCTTGATGCACGCCAGCGATTGTTTTGAGGGGATCGGACTGATAAAGGCAAGAAAAATCCTAAGTGAAATGGGCGGCTTTATTGATCTTTTCTATCAAAAGAAATACATCCCCATGTCCTCTCCGGGAGATTCCAAGACATACCGCTCTTTCTGTGACGGGATCAAACCTTTCTATAAATTTCTGGAGACAAACGGGCTTGAACTTCGTCCTTCTGAAAAGAAAGAGATAAAATCCAACGGAAAATGTGCCGGATTGAAGGTTTGCTTTACCGGAATCCGAGACAAGGAACTGGAAGATACAATTATTCAAGAAGGGGGAGAAGTTGTAAGCGGTGTGAGCCGGAAAACCACAAATCTTATAGTTGCAGATCTTTCTTCTAATAGCTCCAAGATGCAAAAGGCTAAAGAGTTGGGAATAGCGATTGATACGATCGAATTATTTAGAAGTAAGCATTTGCTTTAGTTTATTTTTAACTAACTATATATTAACATGATAGGTTAAAATAGTTAATAGAAAAAATATTTATTGATTTTTCTTTGATGATATTCCCGTAATGTATATCTTTGCTCTCGTAAAAAGACAAAATCACTAATTATGGGAAAAATAAAAGGAGAAATAGTAGAATCAGAGCCTCTTCAGATAGAAGATTTTAAGAGGTTATTGGAATGTCTGTCCACTGACAAGAAATACTGGATCGAATTATATTGCAGAGTATCGTTCTGTACGGCTTTGCGTGTATCGGATGTATTATCTTTGAGGTGGATAGACATTCTTTGTAAGGACGAAATCTGTATTACGGAAAAGAAAACGGGCAAGACACGCCTTATCAGAATAGGTGAGACAAACAAGAAGCGAATTGCCGAATTATACAAATTGCTTGGTTCTCCGGACTTGGAACTACCTATCATCAAGCACCCCAAAAAATCTACCGCATATACTGACCGGCAAATCAACCGGGTACTGAAGACACTGAAGGAAGAATACTCTCTTCCGATCAGCCGGATCTCTACTCACACTCTTAGGAAAACATTCGGAAGATGGGTATATGAGAAAGAAGGGCAAAGCGAAGCGGCTCTTGTATTGCTCAGTAAAATGTTCAATCATTCCAGTATTGCGATTACAAGACGGTATATAGGTTTAAGCAAGGAACAAATAGACGATGTGTACACTTCGATAGATTTTTAATGGGAAAGAAAATATCCGGTGGCGATATAGGACTTATGATAGAACCAAATCCTGCTTATATCAAAGCATTGGTGCAAAAAGAACTGATACCTACACAGAAAAAGTTTATGGCCGCAGCATTAAAGAGTCTTTGTCTCAGTTGTGAGCATGTGGATTACTGTCCCAAGAAAACCGAAGAAATCAAATGTATCAGGTTCCAGAATTATTTGATTCACTACCAGAATCTTTTAATAAATGAAATAATTTAAGAATATGGCAAACCAACCAAAACCCACATTCATCATCAATAGCGAAATGAAGGAAGCTATTGATTTAGTTTTAAACACGAATACCAATGTGTATCTGACAGGCCGGGCAGGAACCGGTAAGACCACCTTGCTCAGATATATACTGGGTGTCTGCAAGAAGAATACAATAATCGCAGCCCCGACCGGAGTTGCAGCGATAAATGCCGGAGGTGTAACCCTGCATTCTCTCTTGAAATTGTCCTTCTCACCTTACAAACCGGCTTTCGTCAGAGGCAAAACCCTCCATGTATTAGGCTCATACAAATTAAATGACAAGCAAATAGAAACTATCCAGAAATTAGAATTACTGGTGATAGACGAGATCTCAATGGTTCGTGCGGATCTTCTTGATGCGGTAAACGATGCGCTTTGTTTCTACAGGAATACCAAAGAGCCGTTCGGAGGTGTTCAGCTTCTTCTGATAGGAGACCTTTATCAGCTTCCCCCTGTCACAATAAAAGAAGAATGGGGGCTTGTTGAGAAGTATTATGATTCTCCTTATTTCTTTTGCTCGAAAGCGTTAAAAACAGCCGGATTCAAGACTGTGAATCTCAGCCATGTGTTTCGCCAGTCTGACGAAGAATTTCTCCACTTGCTTAATGAAGTTCGTAACGGAAACCTTTCAGCGGAAAGCAGAAAGAAATTACTTGAACTTTATGATAAGAGATATATAGGAAACAAAGAGAGCGGATATATAACGCTTTGTGCTACCAATAAGTCAGCCCAAAACATAAACATGGATAGTTTAGCAAGGCTGGAAGGAGAAATTTACCGATATGACGCAATACTGTCCGGTGATTTTCCAGAGAACGCAGCCCCGTGTGAACCTCAATTGAACCTGAAGGTCGGCGCACAAGTCATGTTCTGTGCCAATGACCAAGCCCCGATGGAGCAACGAAAGTTTTACAATGGTATGCTTGGGGTTGTAGAGGAAATCATAAACGACGATCTATTCAACTATGTCGCAGTCAGAACCGATAAGGGAGAGAAGATTATCGTTACCAAATATACTTGGAAGAATATCAAGTACGAGTGTGATGCTGAAGGAAAGATTGTAGCGAAAGAAATCGGTTCTTGTACCCAATACCCTCTGAAACTCGCTTGGGCTATCACGATTCACAAATCCCAGGGCTTGACTTTTGACAAGGTAATCGTTGATGCTGGAAGAGCGTTTGCACATGGGCAAGTTTATGTAGCCTTATCAAGATGTCGGACACTGGAAGGAATCAAATTGATTTCAAAAATAACCGACCGCCAGATTATCTGTGACAGGAAAATATTGGAAATAGAACAGAACCAATGAACATATATCAGACCGTCCCCCGAATAGATTGTGTTCGTTTTGCCAAATGCAATAAAAAGTCTCTGGCTCATTGCAGGAAATATCGGAATACAGATAGTGAATGTAAAACTTGCCAGCTGATAAAGAAGCGTATTAGTAACAAATACCAGACGGAAAATGAAGTATATACTAAAAAATTGTGTTCCCAGTGTGGTCGGTATTTACCACTTCACAGATTTTATCCGAGAACAATAAAACGAAAAGATAAAACTTACCATACATACACAAGTGCTTGTAAATTATGTATGAATAAACCAAAACAAATTGTATATGAATGATAAAGAGAATCAAGGGCTGACTTTCCACATAAGCCCAAACCAAACCTTTCTATGTGATATAAACATAGACAGCATATCAAAAGACGAAAATTATTTGCTGATTAAGACTGGAAATACTATCAAACGTCTGAAAATATCTGATATAAGACAAGCTATACGTCTTGTAATGGAAACAAATAAACATGATACAAAAGACATTACCAGTACGATGGAAGTGGCTGAAAAAGATATGAAAAACAAAGCCCTTAAAGCATTTTGTCGGTCTTGTATAAGATATAGACCATCGGACGGTTTGCGTCTGGATGGATTTTGCGAAGATTGTCCGATGCCTGTTACATATTGTACACAATGTATAGATGCAAAAATGGCAGACGATTATATGTGTTATCGAAAGAAAAAATTTATGGAACAATTAAATGAAATCAAATGAACCAAGAAGGTTTTGTAACATTAGAAACAGCCGTATTGCTGAAACTAAAGGGTTTCAATTGGCCATGTGAACATAGATACAGAAAAGCGGTGGCAGAGATTAAAAGCGGCGAGGTTGGCGATGAATATGTATATTTTCCAAAACCTACTCTTTATGTGGCACAAAAATGGCTGCGAGAACAGAAGGGCGTACATATAAGCATTGATTATAACTTTCCTACCGACAAATGGTTTTATATGCTTATTGATATTAAAAAAGGGAGATGTATGCAGTTTTCCGGCAATGAATATTTTTCTTTTGAGGAAGCTATTCAGGCAGGAATTTTAGAAGCTATTAAAATGACATAATGATGAAATATAAGAAAGAACTGGACGACGAATCTAAGATAGCCAAGTATAAAAATTTGGTAGGAAAATATCTTTATAAAGCCCCCAATGTATATAAAAAGATTGTCAGTATTGATCGTGTAAGTGCAGGGGAGTGTTGGGATGTGATACATTACACATCCGTAACGGTCATTTATGATATAAATACCCCCTTTGCAAAAATACAGTTGAGCAACTATGGACTGATAGAAGATTTTGAAATTGAGGAACATTTAACAAGCAAGGAGAATTTCGAGAAAGCGTATCAGAATTGTATGGATTTAATAAAAGAAGTTTTATGAAAAGCATTTATTCGGTCTATTCTTATTGATTTTTGCAATAGTGCACGATACGCCAACGGGATACGAACAATGAACGAATTGGAGAAAAACAAAACCTATATCATGGGTAACTACATGATTAGAATGAATGATAAAGGAATACTAAGAATAACATCGGATAAAGGTGTTATTCTCGTACAACCAAAAGCCGATAATTCAATAGAAATAAAGTATAATTAAAATCTGGAGGATAAATTATGAAAAAATACAAAGTGTTATTTGCCGATCTTGACGGAACATTGATTGAAACAGCCAGTGGAAAAACCTTTCCTGAAGGGATTTGGGATATGAAGATCAAATTTGATGTGCTTGATGCAATTAAAAAACTTGCACCGGATTGTGTATTTATTGTAAGCAACCAAGGTGGTGTAGAGAAAGGATTTGTTGATGAGTTTTCCATCAGCTGTAAATGCCTTTACATTTCAAGGGTTGTGAAAGAATATTGCAATATAGGTTGTGTTGTTCGTGCTAAGCAGTGCATATCGAATAATAAAACTGACAAATACAGAAAGCCGAATACCGGGATGCTTGAATCTTTTTTTGATGAATATATGGACAAGTTCAACTTTGATAAGGATGATGCCCTTATGATTGGTGATGCCAGTGGAAAGACCGGGCAATTCTCTGATTCCGACAAAAAGACCGCAGAAAATTTTGGTATCGACTATTTGGATGTTGAAGATTTTGTCGGCATGATGAATGCGACCCCATGTTTCAGTGAAGATAAATAAAAACACAAATGAATCTGAGAATAGCCAAGAAAATATATGTTTATCACCCGAAACGGAAATGGAATTGGTTTCGATATGATAAGGCGAGAGTGGTAATTTATAGATGGTTAAGAAACAATGAAAAACCTAATAGATAATGAAAAAAGAATTAATTCAAATAAATACAGACGCTTTAATTAAAGCATATAAAGAATCAAGTAATGATTGTAAAAACACTCTTGAATCTTTGTTTGGTGAAGAATTATTCAAGCCAAAAGATATAACTGAACGCATCAAAACATTCGATGATGCTTATAAGGCATTGGGAGAGAGTCATCCGTATGTGGTTCAGTATGATCAAATTTTTGCATGTCTTATGGATGGAGAAGAAGAAATACCTAAAGATATTATAGCTTATCTGAAACTCCGCATCATCGCAGCAGCACTCAACGAGGGATGGGAACCACAATTCACAAAGAAAGAAAAGCGATACTCCCCTTGCTTCGTGTCATATACTCAAAAAGAAATAGGCGAAACAGACGAAGAACAGAAAAGCCATGTGGCATTTCGGTCGAGCAGCAATGCGGATGCGAGTGTCGGTATTGCGTGTATGAGCACGATCTACGATTCATCGGACGCAATTGCGAGCATTGGTTCTCGGCTTGCCTTCAAGTCAAGCGAACTTGCGAAATACGCTGGCGAACAGTTTGTTGAGATTTGGGCTGACTACGTGTTTAAACCATAAAACAACAAATAACGAAAACAAAACATTAAAAGTAATCAAAAAATGAAAGCAAGAATCAAAGGAACCGAAGATGTTATAAATGTAGTCTATAATGAGCATTATAAAATGTGGTATCATATAGGCACGGTGTGTTTTTACTTTGAAGATCAATTGGAGTTTCTTTATAACGATTCTCTTGAAGAGAAGGAGAAGACCGGCGAAGAGAGCGACAATATTGACTGGGAACATCGCAGGTATGAAGTTGCAAAGGAAGCCATGCTTCACATGATAGACCCCAATGTGTTGACTCAAAAGTATTGTGTTATGGCTGTTAATGCGGTTGAATTTGCGAATGCACTTATTGAAGAATTGAAGGAAGCAAGGAGACCAAAATGAAGAACGGTGATAAACATTGTAGTTACTGCATTTATTACGTGGCTTTTGCTAACCGCCAAATGTATTGCAAGGCTTTACTACGAAGAATAACAGCAAGAAGAGACGCTAATAATTGTAAGTATTATAAATCATATCTATTAAAACCGAAAAGAGTTGAAGAATGAAACGAGAAGATATTGAAAAAGCGGCAAAAGAGTTTACCGATAAATTGATTGCAGAAAATCATTATGAAGTAAATTACGAAGAAGATAACTACGATGCTGGTAGTCTTCATGCTACCGATGAAGTCGGTTTTTATGCTTTCACAAAAGGTGCAGAATGGCGCATAAACTCCGTGTGGCACGACATAAATAAAGAAAAACCGCAAGATGGAAAGCAATGCTTGTTAGAAATCACATACAATAACGGTTATGTCCCATACTATCATTTAACGCAATGGTATGAAATGAATGAATTTGTTTTTCATGATCGTTGTGCAAAAGTTCGTTGGACATACATCGAAGACCTATTACCTAATATGGAGGACTAAATTATGAAACCAATATTAAATACTGAAGATGTTGAGAAATTAAAGATAGATGAACGCTTAATTGAATGTTCTTGCGGCAAAGTGAATTATTATAGATTTCTATGTTTCCACCCACGAAACACGAATTATGTAATTCTATTGAATCATTGCGAAGAACCTGAAAGGTTTTTTGTTCAAAGCCTTATAGACCGGTTCTATACAAATTATACAACTCGTGATATAATTACTTATCGTAGAGATTATGCCATTAAGAAACTCAAAGAGTTTGAACAAGCATTATCTGAATTAGGCGATAAAAATAAATTGGAGAACTGAATTATGGACGACACAGAAAAGATGAACAACAGAGAAAAATTAGCGATAGCTGTATTTTGTAAGTATTTTCTATACGTTAACGAGTTTATAACTTTTAGCAATTTCAAAAAAATCCACGACAGATTACGAGATTGGCAGTATAAAAACAAGGTTAAGGTTACCGAAGCGCAACTTGATTCTATTGACGTGATTTACGATGATAATGCAACTTATGATGATGTAAAAGAAAATAAAATATGATAGAAGTAGCAATATTAATCGCTGTACACTTTCTAAGTTGTTACTATTGGTATCAGGCTGGGAAAGACAAAGGAAGAAAGGAAGAATAACTTATGGATTTCGGACAAGATTATACAGATGATGAAACCGATAATGGATTTGATAATTATAATTACGATTAAGCAATATGGAATTTAAATCAAGAATATGTACAACACGTGAGCAGTCGGAAAGGCTGCTCGCTTTAGGATTGAAGCTGGAAACGGCAGATATGGTATATCATCACACAAATAGTAGAGTTCCTGCTTTAGAGTGGGAGCTGCAAACCAAGTCGCCAACATTAAGAGGTAAGTTTTGGACACCAGAAAGAATAGCCAAACTAAAATTTCCATTTCACAAACACCCTGATGGAACACCAATGACTGGTGAAGAAATCTTTGATAGCCTGTGGGGAAAAGACATTCCTGCATGGAGTCTGTCAAGGCTGTTGGAGTTGTTGCCTACTGAGGTTCCAGATCCAAAACCGGGATTTAAGCCTCACCACCCAGAGTTGACAAAGAAAGCACAAGGATATATTCTCTCAATAAGGAAATACACTGCCGATTGTCTGGTTGGCACACACATAGAAGATGATCCGATAGAATGTTGCATTTCGATGATTGGGTGGTTGATTAGACATGGTTATTTTGACAAACAATATTTAAATGATAGCAAGAAATGAATCTTATAGACACATGGGTTACTGAGGTAATCGGGGAACCTTACTATGATGATTATGGCAGTGGAAATTATAAATGGTGGTTGAAAGTCGCTTACAAGGATGTAGGTGGTACTGGCACTACAACTTTAATGTTTAATACGAAGGAAGAAGCTGAAGCGGTTCATCCAGGCTATAAATTCCTTCATTAATCAGAACCGAAATGACATATTTATTATTTATAGTAATAACGTTATTAGTAATAAGGCATTTACTGAAAATAAAAGAGCAAGACAAATGTTCCCAGTGTTCCATGAAAGAACTATGTAAAGAATGTCGAAGGAACGGGGATGCACCGCCTTGCAAACAATAACCAAAACAATAACAAACAATGAATGAATTAATATTTATCGGAGCCATCGCTTGTTGCGCTTTATTGATGATTTTCCTGTATATAAGAACAAGTATTTATGACAAGCGTATAAAGAATCTTGTAAGCCATACGAAGTATCTCATATACCAATCCAGATGTGCTGAAAGAAGAAGTCTGCACAACTCGTATATGATGCTTTCTTTCGTACTGGAGTATGCAAAAGAACATGAGCAATACGAGAGCTGTAAGATCATTCAGGATAATATGAACGAGATACAGAAGCAGATTGCCGAACTGGACAAGGCGAATGTGTAAAGAATGTTAATATTGAAAACCAACAAACACAATCAATAGCAGTAGCCCTATTATTAATTAAAGAACAATTAAAAATCAAGATTATGATGAAATTGAAGAAGCGTATGACATTCGAGGAAATGTCACAGCACATGTTAGAAAACAGCACCAAAGTTCCTAACCGGGTAACGGTAGGAAAATACGCCAGAGAACTGGGGTATAAGGTTTACAAACCGATGGTGAACTGTAAGATAATGCACTATTATGTTAATGACAAAATCGAAAACGCATGACACAACAAATCCAGAATACTAAATTCGTAAAGATTCACCCTAATTCAAGTTGTCTATTCAAGGCAAACGAATTGGCTCTTTTGGTACTCCTGTTAAATCAGGAGTATCATAAAAGCGTTGGTCATAATACAAAATGGAGCCGAACCACTTTTAAACAGCTACTAAAAATGAGCAACGATTCTTTTTCCGCTTGTGTAAACCGGCTGGAGAAGATAGGGGTGTTGATGTCTACAGACGCAAAGGCCGGATGCAAGAAGGAATGTTCACTGGATATTTCTGGGTATAATATTGCTTTAAGAATACTGGAAGCAACCAATAATCGTGAAGCCTTATCCAAGTTTTGCGATGATAAATTCGTAAAAGAACAGAAAGCTTTGAGCAATGTTTCCGAAGAGGAAATAAACGCACTGAAGGAAACTGCCATATCAACAAAGGAACAAACCGTACCTGAAATCGGAACGGTTTTGATGGAACCATGTAACAAATCGGAAGGGTTGGCAGAGAACTCTTCTTATTTCGGAACGGTTATCAGTAAACCCTTCCCGAAATCGGAAGGGTCTGATGGATTTATTCAAGAACTGGATGAAGCAATAAGTCGTCTGTTATCAATCAGAGAAAAATATGTGCAGAAAATCGAAAAGGTTTCTGAAGATGAAAATATAACCCTACCCGAAATCGGAAAGGTTATGGATGAACCCTTCCGAAATCAGGAAAGGTTAGAGTGCGAAAATGAACCAACCCTTCCGAAATCGGGAATGGTTTCTTTAAAACCTTTCCGAAAACAGGAAGGGGTCGATGATGAAAATAGTCTAACCCTTCCGAAAACAGGTATGGTTTTGGACGAACCTTTCCGAAATCAGGAAGGGTTATCTGAAACCTTTCCGAAATCGGGAATGGTTCAGGGCAAAACCTTTCCGATTTCGGGAAGTAATATAGATATATATAATAATATTATAATAAGCTTAAAAGAATATTTTAAAGAAGAGTTTAAAGAGTTAAATAAAGAGATAAAAGAAGATATTAAAAAGCTTAATAAAAAAGGTTACGAAGTAAGCTTTTTTACAAAGGATAAGGATAGGGGTGTGGGGGAAGGAGAAACCAAAAATCTTCAATTCGAGGTTCAAGCCCAAACACCCAGCTTTGAAGAAAAAGATTCAAGCAGCTCCTTCACTCCCAGCTTTGAAAAAACAGAAAAAAAGGATTCGGACGCTCCTTCAATCCCCAGCTTCAAAAAAGAGGAAGAAGAAACGATTCAATCTGAGGTTCCCCAAACTCCCAGTTCAAATCAAAAATTCATTGACATGCTAATCCGGGACATGATGGAAGAGTACCCTGAAGGAGATACCCCTAAATGGATGGAATTGAAGAAAACCTTCAGTGAATTGAAAGAAGATTATTTCTCACACGATGAAGAACTCTCCAAATTGGAAATAGAAGATCTGTTCCCGTATTTTGAAAGCAGAGGATGCAGGGTAGGAATCCACTATTCGGAATGGAAAGAGAAAACCGAGGAAGAGATAAGGGAAGAGTTCATGTCACTCCCAGTTTCCGAAAATTACGATGAAAGCTTAATCTCACTCTCAGACGATGAAAAGATAGAGATGATAAAGGAGGATTTCAGAGAGTCTTTCCCAGTCGATGAAAAAGTGACATTGGATGAGATGCGCCAGTTCGTAGTGGAGTACATGAGAGATTTGGAACTTCTGAGGATAGGAAGGGTGCAATACGACAATCCCCAGCTTCTTTCCTTCATGTTTCCGGAACTTCAGATGGACAAAGAAACGAAACTCTGGTTTAGAAGCCAAAATAAAGCCCGTGGTGAGACGATTTGCAGTGATGGCGGTAAGATGATCGAAATCCAATTAAAGTTCCGAGAAGAGGCTGAAAATGCCCGAAAACAAGAGAATCCCTTTTACAAGAAACTGGAGAGATATAGATTTCCCAGAATTTCGATAGGAGAGAACCGGGATTGCCAAGCTATAGAGATAATACCGAAACTCCTTTCCGACATGGGGTACAAGAACGGTGACATGGAAGACTGGGATACTATCTCTCAGCTATTGGACGTGATTATAGACCGCTACAAGCTTTACGGCAGCGGATTCGAGCCATTCCGGGGAATATGGGTTTATCTGGACAAGTACGACCACAAGCAGAAAGGGAAGGTACAGGTAAGGAACTTGCCGGAAAAATAAATGTGTACCATATTGGCTCACATTCGGATAAAAATTTTTATCTTTGTGTATTCTTAAAAAAGTAACGTTATGATAGTGGTAAGTAGTAGAGAATTTAGAGCCAATCAAGGAAAGTATCTTGGTATGGCCGCCAGTGGAGAAGATATTGTTTTGAAATCGAGAGGTAACGGGAGTTTCAAAATTGTTCCTGTTACCTCGGATGATACGTTGGTGAGCAGGGAAGAGTTCTATGCCAAAATCGAGAAATCTGCCGAGCAGATTTGTAAAGGAGAGTGTTTCAAACAGAAAGATGGTGAAAGCATAGATGATTTTGTAGAGCGTTTGTTATGTACAGAGTGATTTTTTCCAGTGATGCGCAAAAAGATTTAATCAAATTGCGTAAAAAAGCCCCTAATGCAATAAAGAAGTTGATTTCCTTGTTAAAAGAGTTGGAGGAGCACCCACGTACCGGAACCGGTAGAATTGAACAATTGAAACATTGCAGCGAAGAAACATGGTCAAGACGCATCACCAGCGAACATAGAATTGTTTATCGAATCCATGACAATGTAATAGAGGTGCTTGTCCTCTCTGTTTATGGTCATTATGAAGATTTGTAATGAATAATACACTTAACGCTAATCCTTCTTTCTCGGTCTCGCAAGCTGTTCCTTTCTAAATTCGCTTATATGGTCGATCATTTCTTCGATTTCTTCCAGCGACCTGAAATAATTTCCGCTGTTGAACTTCAGCTTGTCTTGTGTACTGTAAGAATCCTGTGCCCTGGAGGGGGAAAACTTGTCGTTGATGAAATAGTAATATTCGCCTTTGTTGACTCTGAAGTCAATTGGTTCGATTCGTTTGAGGTATCCGTTCCAAGCCTTTCCGGATTTTGCCAGTTCTATCTTGAAATTTTTCCTCTCTATCTCCGTGGCCACAAAGAAGTCGTATTCTTCCTGCCTTCCGATATTGTCCTTTAAAGAATGTCTCATCGGTTCGTTTTCCAGCTTGACACAATACATGATAACACACCCGTCCTCAGAGAATGCCCGAAAAACGCCGATTCCGCCCTTTTCAGACACTTTTGACCTGAATCTAATATAATTGCACTCACGGGGAACGAAACGCTCTGTAGCACGATTAAAATCGTTATTCCATTCCAGTCCTTCAAGCGAAAGGGAATGGAGGATGTTTTCTTGTTCCTCTTCGGTTGCCTGTCTGATTTCCGATTTGAACGGGATTGAGATTTTATCCGTAATCAAGTCCCCGGTTTTCATAAGGACTGCTCCCAGTATCAGGGAATCGTTTTTGACTGATGAGATGATTCCGGTTACGCCGGAGTACGGGCCGGAAATTATAGCGATGAATGAATTGGCAGATATATATTCCCTTTCAATCCATTTTCTGAATTGTTCAAATGTGACGGTAGGGGTATGACCATCCGGTTCCAGCTTCTTGAATTTTATCTTCAAGTCAAAGTTGGAAAGGCAATACTGGATAATAGCATACTCGTTTCCTTCATCGCTCGGAACAACGAATTTCAGGTAGTCTTTTATTTCTTGGTTCGTTCTCACAGTTATCAAGTTTTTGTCTGGCAAAGTTAGATTTTTTGCTCTTATAACAGCCCAAAATGTCTTAAAAATCCGGTTTTTGTAAGTTTTTAGCCAAAATCTCGCCAAAACTGAACAAATAAGTAAAAAAATCGGGGTTCAAAAATCATTTTCCCAGTTCCTTCTATCAAATATCCTCAAATAGCCTTTGCTTTGGCATATACGGACTTTCTTTGGCTTGCTGGTATGTTTGTATTATCGAGATAATAAAATGCGATACAGGGCTTTAAAATGACTCGTTTTTATTCTGATGGATAAAAAGGGATTCAGGGAGGTATATTGATTTATGGATAAGCTGGAGGGAGAGGCAATATCAGTTGTATTTTTCTCCCTAAAAAACGAGACTTGAAAAATGGGGTTCTGGAAAAAATGTCCCTTTATATATAATAGTTATTTTATAACTATAGTGATTTAATATATGCTAAAAACGAGACTTGAAAATTTGGGTTTACTACAAATATTGAATCCGCACCATCACAAATACCCTCCCTTTTCTTTTTAAAATTGTTACTACATTGATAATCAATATAATACAATAAATAAAAATGTCTTTTTTTAGCAAAATAAGACTTTTTAAGCGGTTTTTCTTCATTCATAGTAATAGATTGAAAGCAAATATAAAAATAGTATGGTTATTTTGTAACTATGTTTTGAAATAGATAAATGTAATATATTGATACATAGTTATTTAATAACAATAGAAAATAACTTTTGATTTTACAAATGAATAGAAACCCTTATTTTAAGGAAAAAGCGAAAAATAAGATTTAACATTTCAAATATAAACAACTAATAACCAACTAAATACAAGTTTTAAAATGTTAAAATAGTCTCTATATACCTATTATAAAAAGAAAAGAGAAAGCAGCTAAATAAAAAAGTTATCGAAAAATTTGGAAAAGTCTATTTTGAGGCATTATATTAGAATCGTTCGGTTAAGGAAACAAACAACGAAACAAAAAACAATAACCGAAACAAAAGCGAAAACAAAATAAATGTTGAATCAGCCAAACGAAAGAGTAAGGAACTTTCAAAAGTGCAAATAGTTCATTGATGTATTGGGGCAGTATAACCCGTTATTAAGGAAACGACAATACACGTTATAAGGTGCGAAATGTATACACGTGTTAAGTATAATGTACTTTTTTCAACTGATAACGGCAAATTATATCGAAAGCTCACAAAGGTATTGAGTATTAGGGTGTATTGTGCCCTATCGTGACAACTCGACTAAAAACCGACGGGTGAGGATAGGTATGTTAACCGCGTATGTAAGTCCTATAAAAACAGCGGTATCAGAGGCGTATTGTGCCCTGATTGATAGTGTGAAACGAGCTTGCAAAGGTAGCGTTATTCTTAGGTGCAATTTTCCTAACACACTGCAAATAAATTAATTAATAACATTTTAAAATTATACAACTATGGCAACAAAAAACGTAAAAAACCAGTCTGTAAACTCAAAAGTAAGTGCTTTAAAATCAATTCGTGAAGCAAACAAGGAAACAAAAAGTTTATCCGGCGTTATTAAAACTATTCGTTCGTTCTGGAAGGAAGGTTATAAAGATGCTTTTGAGGGATATTTAGGCTTGTCTTTTAAAGATATAGAACTTAAAAATATCGTATTGCTTTGGGCTGATAGCTATTGGAACGAAGATAAAACAAAAATGCTTTATCCGGCAAAAGTCGCAAAGAAAGACGACAAAGGTGAATATATTTTAAAAGACGGGAAAAAAGTGTATGAAAAAGTAATGAGAGAGTATAACCAAAATTTTACTGTTATGCGTGTATTCGATGCACTTTTGCAGGGTAAAATAGAACGTGGTGAACTCAAACTATAATTTATCGTGGAATCATTGTGTCTAATCGTGTAAGGGTGTAATGTATCTATATGGATAATTGCACCCCTTATTGTATCTATCTGCATACTACAAACATTCGTGTTACGGGTGTGGTGTACTCCAACGTGTCGGGGCGTTGGTATGCGCAAATGTATAACAACTTAAAATTTAGAACGTATGAAAAAATTCTTGTGTGGTATGGTGGCAGTGTGTGCTATCATTGTATCTGTGTGTGTGATATATCAAGTAAACGCAAAAGAATCAACGTACATGGTGCGTGTGTCCGAATTGGACGGGTTTCACGTGTGGAGTTTTCGGGGGGTATGCAGAAGCGGTGTATAACGGTGTATCGTATACAGCCAGTACGAAAATGTTCCCGTGGGGTAAAACTGCAAGCAAATTGACTTTGCGTGAAAAAGGGTTTGTCAAGCAAATTGTGGCGGTAAATTTTGAATAAGTGGAATATTAATATAAAACCAATGAAAACAATAAAACAATTAAAAGTGGGTGACTTCTTCCGGTTGCGCCCAAACGGCAAAGTGTATGTTAGGGGTGAGTACGAACGTTCTATGAAGCGTTATTCGTATTATGATTTTAATGACGTGAACAACGAACATTTTTGCCGTGGGGATAAAAGCGTGATAGTAGAATTTGAATTTTAATAATCTGAAAGAAAGGATAAAGTATGTTTATAGTAATGATATTTGTCTTCATTGCAATACTATTTGTATCAGGCACAGACTATGAAGACGTAAAAAACTTCATGGATAAAGAGGATTGAAGCGTATCTGCATATCACGAATGCCTGTATATATCACTGATATGTAGGGGTGTGGCGTGCTTCAGTTTGTCGGGGAACTGATATGCACAAACACAAGCGAATTTGTATAATTTCGCCGTGAAATTTGATGTTTAACAATAAAAAGGTATCTTTGTATGAGTGAAGAAAGGTTCAAAGAACTTGGCAAATACTTTTTGGATATATCAAAGTATATTGCCACTACTGTAATTATATCGTTGCTGTTTTCAAAAAGAGGTGACGATGTTGCAATTTTGGTTGTTGCGTCTGTTATGTGCGCAATATTTTTGGTTTGGGGTTTAAGTTGTATTAATAAAAAGGAGAAACAAGAATGAATCCAATAGTAGGTATGCTTATAATATTCGTGCCAATAATATTGGTAGGTCTATGGATGTACACACCAAGCGCACGAAAATTTTTTGGTGAAGAAAAGAAACATAGGGGAGAATAATACCCTCGAAATCCAATCAATCTGTAAAAGCACTCACAAATTTCTGTGGGTGCTTTTTTCATAGGTGCTTGCATGGTGATAAATTGGGGTGTCCCTCCAGCTATACGGGTTCGATTCCCGTTGCATCTGCACTTCATTAACTGCATTGTGCTGTGAAGCACGTATTTTCCTACCTACTTTAATAACACAATCCGCATAGTAAGTCAGGGGCTTTTGAATCGTACTTAACTGGGCGAGTTATGCGCTTGTGTTATCCTTGTATTAGGTGATGCAAGCTATCATGTATTGCATGTAGTTAATGTGTGGTAAAAATGGTTTGGTGAGTAACAATTCACTCCCAGCCTTACTATTCGATAATAAAACTAAAACTGATATAGTATGTGTAAAATGAAACTGACTGCGGTTTACAATAAGGATATTGTGCTGCAAAATGAGAGATTTAGTGCTGCAATTATTTATCGTGGTCGCCCCAAATCCGACACACCTAAAACCTATAAACAAATAGGTGGATTTGTAGCAAAAGAACTATCCAACGCTTATAACAGCGGTTGCGTATCTATCTATAAAGCAAAGGATAACACCCTTAGATACTCAGTTTATCAAGACGGTTGTTTTTATCCTTATTACGGGAAAATTGAATTGGTAAAATAAATAATACGGAATTATGGAAAGTATGTATTTGAAAGCAGAAGACCTGCAAAAGTTTTGGAACGAGCACCGTTCAGAGTGCGGTGATGATTTTTTCAGAGTGGAAAATGTGTACAATTATGATAACCAGGCAAAACGCTATGCCGGTCTGGAGGTAAGCGGTTTTACCCGTCTTGTTACAGTGTGCAAAATAGAAAAATACGCTGCAAACAGCTATTCGTATGAACTTGGCAAAATGACAGACAACCCTCCAATGTGGCATCATGAAGTTGCATTTTGGGCGTTGGAAAACATAAAAACGGGGGTGCTGTATTATATATCAGGTTCATACAGAGATACAACGTTCAATCTCCGTTTGTTGAATGAAATGCACGTTGATGGATTCGACAGCGAGTTGGAAGCTCCCAATAAAGTCGGCAAAGCAACCGAAAAACGCCTTCAGCAATGGTTTGATTATCTTGATACTGTGGAAGCGGACAAAGTAGAGTTTGTGCGTATTCGTGACGAACGTATTGCAGCCTTTAAGAAGCGTCTGGAAGAAACAGGACTTGAAGTGATATGGAACGGCAATAATAGTGGAAGAATCGAGAAAGGCATGTTTACCTATAAGTTTGAGTTTTACCATAACGGAAATGTCCGTGAAACATGGGAAAAGAATTACAAAGGGGCAAGACACAATGACCTTGAAACATTCTTGTCATTGCCGGAATAAATAATAAGTAGTATAAAAGTAAAACCTATTAAACAAAACAATATGGAAAGAAAAGTATCAGTTTACCCGTTTCCCTTTGGAACAAGGGTATTTATGCACAGAAACGGAGTGATTCGTGAAGCGGAATATCGTGGTATGAGAATAAAAGATACCGGTATTTGCGGAAAGAACGTGGATACAGAACACATCTTTTGGTTTGGCAGCAAATTGGGAGAGGAAAAATTTAAGGCAAGTATGCCCATATATAAAACTGCTGAAGATGCAGCCAAAGAAGCCAATCCTATACAATATGAGATGTTGAATATAGAGTCTTTCTCTTTAAGATACCTACAGCATCTTGTCTGGGATGGCGTACAGTTTTATGGTTGGTTGTGGGATGGTTCAAGACCAGTAAAGAGAGCAACACGAGAACCTTTAAGGGTTTGTGAAATCTATGGAGGTGAAGTTACCTTCGTTGATTATAGTGGAAACGAGTATTATGCCGAACACTTTCGGCGATTCTATCAGACCGCAGAACAATGTCGGGAGGCAAACAAACCCAAAATTGTCACGCTGGATGAAGAAGAGGGTGATTTTGCAAAACAGAAGCGTGATGAGTTTTGTGAATACGTCAAGCATCATTGTCCCGGCTTTGAGGGTAAAATCGAGTGGGAATATTTCCAAGCATATAAAACTATGCCGTGGAATCTGTCTCAACAAGTAAAGTTTTGGAGTAATTATGGAATTGCCTTTAAATAGTTAGTATATGACATTTCAAGAATTTATGCAGGAGGTTGGCTATGACCTGATAACTACCTTTTGGGAAGATTTCAGCATAGCTGACAAGTATGGTATAGCAGGTGTCAAAGATACCTACAAAAGAGCGTTTAATGAATGGAAAGACGATTATAAGTTCTTTACAGAATTGACGCTGGTATTGAATCATAAAATCTGGCAACATTGTGAAATCAATTGTGAACTGGCAGCTTTGTATGACCGGTTATGGCGAGAAGCTGACGAGTATGCTATGAATAACTTTAAGGGAGAAGAACTTGATTATTATTATAGAATAACCGATTAGCTATGTTATACCCGTTTTCATTGACGCTTGACTTATATATACAAGCCGAATCGTTTGAAGAAGCCAAGAAATTAGCGGAAGCATACGTTCAAGATGCTTCGTTAGATACGACTGACTATCCGGAAATAGTGCAGGATATGTTGGAAGTAGCAGAGTATGAAATAACCGATGTAGAATAACAAATAACCAATATTATGGCAGTAATATGTACAAAATGTGGCAGCACGAATGTTTTGTGTGAAGCCCTTGTTAACCCGAATACCGAAAAAGTGGTAAGTTATCATGATGGAGCCTTTATGTACGGCTTCTGTGAAAATTGTAAGGACGAATCAGTGATAGTAGATACAAATGGTGTCAAATGTGATATGGAAATCAGTTACCTGAAGTTCTGTAAAGTCGAGAAGAAAGAGCCGGATTATGCGGAATGCCAAATCGTCTGGAAAGAAGACGGGAAAGACGAGAGAGTGAGAATCAAATTATCACAGAATGTAGATGAAGCCACGGATGATACAATCTTTTTCTATTGCAACGGATTGGAAGAATTGAAATCCCTTGCAGAATTTGGTGGGGAAGATTTTATAGTGACGGATTTTTGGAAGTTTTATTGATAAATCAGATAATCATGGAAGAAAAAATTAAAATTGCCGTATTGTGTCTCGATGTCTTGGATGTCGATATTATCACAGTGGACAAATCGTTTATTGACGAAAACTTTGGTGGGGACATTGAAGCGTTCCTCATTGAGCATTGCCAATATGACCTTGATAATGTTCAGTGGATGTCTGGCGAGAATATTAATGTGAACTTGGATATGACTGAAGAGTCTTTTGGTTGAATTAAAAACAATGATTATGAAAAAGACAGCGATAACCGATGATTTGATAGTATTTAGTGACGGATTTGTTTGGAAAAGATTATCCAGAAAAACCGCAGAAGCACTTTGGAACTCTGTTATAAGTCATGAGTTAGAATTGTATTGGGTGCGGACTGATGATGAATCCGAAGCTGTAATTGAGAGGTTTAAGGACATGGAAAGAGCGTTTGAATGTGGTGATTATGTGTGTATAGAAGTTGGGAAATTACCATACAATATGGCTTTTGGATATATCCACAATTTGCAGGAAATCTCATCACAGGCTATATCCCGTCTAACAGACACTAAGGATTGTAGTCGTGATGTGGCTTTTGCCATGATTCGTGTATGGGCAAAAGAGTTTACTGAGAAGTATGAGGATTATAAATTTGACGGAGATTATTACGATTTGGTGGATGAATTTATTGATGGGAAATTAAGCGATTTAGACAACTATGAAACGAACTTTGAAAGAATTACAAGAACTCTGGAATGAACTGAGTGATATTCCGGTGAACGAGAACGATGAAATTGAAGAAGATTTTCTGGACTTCCCATCAGGGACAGACAAGTTTGATGTATGGCATTGGTTTGATGAACGATGCCCGAACGGAGTAGCAGAAGATTTGATGTATAACACTGAAAAATGAATAATCATGAAACATACCGATTTTTACAAACTGATAGAAGAAATCAAGTTACAGGAACAATGTGAATTAAAAGCAGCCATCAAATCTGTCGGTGGTTGCTATATATGGGATATATATGATGGTGAAGCCGAATATCCAATCATAGCAGTAAACATGGATAGTATATCTCTGAATCCGACAGATGTGGAGATATATGAAGTTCAAATTGTGAACAATGTGCTTAAAATAAAGGGAAGAGACAAAGAAAGCAGAGAAGTGGTAGAATTTGAACCGAACGATGTATTCGCCGGACACTTGTCGTACATCATAGATTATCTGCCTGGTGACGAGGATGTGAGTGGTGCAAACTAAAAATGGAGAGTTGAATATGGCAACAAAGAAATTTGATAGAACCGTGTGGCATGGTATGGATTGTGACAAAGTTACCAGCCTTTTTGAGTATGGGTTATTGGTGAGATATATTACCAAAGAAAAAAGCTGGCAATGTATATACCGCAATCCTTATGAACCAAATAAGTTTTCGTACAGTTGGATAAGCGAGGAAGATATGCGTGAGATGTTTTTGACAGGTTGGGCAAAAGATGATTTGAAGTCGTTTTGTTCCTATGTCGGTGATACTTGGAATGACTGGTTGCTTCGTCCGGTCGCTACAAGAATATATGATTTGGTTTCCTATTATGGAGCGGAAGAGATATTCGGAAACAGTTACCGGACTTACACAGCAAAAGAAGTCTGCCTCAGTCTGCATATAAAATATATGGAAGAATATGAAACAGCGTGCTGATACCCGAAAAGCATTTGAGTCATATCTGGATGGAATCGGTCTCAGCTTGTCTTCCGAAGAATGGATAATAGGCGGCAAAGACCGGTCACGCTCTCTGTATTATGGCAGAATGCTCAGAAAACATGACCCGATAGCTTTTGAGGTCGGATATAAAGAATGGTTGAATAGAAAATAACAAACAATAATATGAAAACAATAAATCTAACCCTGTTTAGCTTTGATGAGCTATCAGAAAACGTACAAAAGGAAATTATAGAGCGTGAACGCTGGAATGTGATGGAACGATGTATGGATTGTTATGCTTCTGAATATAAAGCGTCATTGAAATCTTTTGAAAAGCTGACGGATACCGAAGCTTGTGACTGGAATGTCGGTTATAGCGGATATAGTTTTGATTTTATGTTTGACGACCTACTGTATTATGAAGACCCGTATGATTGTGACAAAGACATTTGTCTTAGCGATTTGCGTGGCAAATTATTGTTTCGCTATATCAATAATAATATTATGCCGTATATCACAAAAGGCAGGTATTATTCCAAGGGCAAATATGTAGATGGCAAATACCAATATAAAGACAGACATAGTAAAATATTGCTGGAGAATAACAACTGTCCTTTAACCGGAGTATGCTACGACCAAGATATTTTAGATCCGATTATCCGATATTACAAGACATGGAACAGTTATCCGGAAGATTTTTCTTGGCCGGATTTGATGAGACAATGTTATGACAATTTCTTTAATAGTTGGCATGAAGAATATGAATATTGGGCTGACGATGAGAGTGCGTTACGAGAGGAATTGCATAACAATCAATATGAAGACCGCCTTTATTATAAAAATGGAGACGTATATGTTGGACAATTAAACGAAATAGCATGAAAACACAAAAAGAATATGCCTATAAGATTGGTGAAATCGTTCTCAGGGATGTGGAAAGTTGCCAGAGTGACTGGTTCCTTATTGATCAGGAAATATTTATGCTTCCTGAAAACCGGAACAAGGCATTTATTTTGGGAACCCGGAAGACCGGATGTGATTTAATAATACTGGGTGGCACTAATTGTGATGAAGGTAGTATGGATTGGCTTTTTGGGAGTCTTGGCAATGAAAATTTCTATGTATGTCAGCCGTTATCTTTCCAAAAATCATCGCAGGAAATCGAGAAAGTGAATCCCTTGTACGCTTTTAAGTTAGCTACTGCTTATTTCAGGGGACAGGGTATGGTTCCGGTATTTGAAGATTGTCATTGCAGACTGATGAAACTATGAGTGTAGAAGTGATAAGATATAGGCTTCCGGTTTATTGGGCTTGCGCTCTGATAAACGATGATTATTCAGGACTATCTGAAGAAGAAATACGGGAAATAAATGCTTTTTTGAGAAATGCAGAAGGTTATGCGGTGGATGTGGACTGGGAAACACAAGGATTCTACCATTGCAATGACGCAGGAACACTTCCTGGAGAGTGTGCAGATTTTATTTTTCATAAAATTTAAACTATGACGACAATTGAATCAATTTTAAGCCGACTGACCAAGGCTGTTGGCGGTACTGAAAAGATGCTCTACACAGAGCCGGAGTTGAACAAATTTGCTAAGTTTTATCTTGATAAGTGGGACGAGAACACCAGTGAGGATGTCATAGCCGAATCTTTCACTGACTTTTGGTGGGACACAGACAGGGCTTGCAGAAGATGTTCAGAGTGTGGCAGACTGATGCGTAAGGGCTACTGTATAGATGCAGGAGCAGCCTATTATTGCAGTGACGAATGTTTGCACACTGATTTTACGGACGAAGAATGGGCAGAAGAATATGAGAGTAATGACCAGAGTTATTATACAGAATGGGAGTAAAATTTTAAATCAAAATTATATGGAAACTACAAACAAACTAACTTATTTAAGTACAAAATTCTTTACAGAAAACAAAGAAGAATACAGAATAACAGTCACGGTATCTTTAAATGATGATTGTCATAACAATATGTGTGACTGGAGCGTAACAGCCGATATTAGACGGAAAAATAAATGTGGAACGTATGGGGAGTATATGGGAGGCTGCTGTCACAATGAAGTCGCAAAACATTTTCCGGAATTGTCGAAATTCATATCGTTGCATCTTTGTAACCATTATGGTGCTCCTATGTATCCGGTGGAAAATGGCATATATCACGTTAGAAGAAGTGGTATGTCTGTGGCAATGGAGTATTTGCGTATATCAGAACAAGAATGCGCAGAATTATATAAAGCCTCTGAGGATAAGTTGTGTTTCAAGTATATGCTTTTCAATCTTGGGATTGTGGATAGATGGAAAAGAGAATCAGAAGAACTTATTGTGGAACTTGAAAAATTGTGTGGCAAGAAATGGGTAAATCCGTATACGCCGGAAAAGGAAAGGTTTACTTTGACATTAACGGACGAGGAACGTTTGCTTGTTGAAGAGCGCATTAAAGCCGGGTATTATTTCTCAGAAAATATAGAGAAACGTAAAGTGGAAGCTCATAAAGCAAAGATGGCGGCAAAACGTGCTGAAATTTGTGAGCGATACGATAAGAAAATCAGACAAGCAGAAGCAGAAAAGAAGATAATGCTCTGTGTGTTTGATTATGGATTGTCTACCGATAATGTTATATATTATTCTCACACGAACACTTTGTCTTTCAACTGGAACGATTATGGGGGAAAAATCACACAGGAAGAGTTTGATGATTTTGTAAATAACGTAGACCGCTCTCAGTTGCCGGAAGATATTAGGTTTGAGCTTAAATAAAATATTGGATATGGAAAGATTGAATTTTGAAACATTGCTTCGTGTTGTAAGATGGGATTACGACCGTTGTTTTAAGGGTGAGTCGTTGGACAAGGATTTGTTCATGGAAAAATACGGGAAAGTTATGGGGGAACATTATTACAACAAGTTTGTCCATGAGTTTAACGGGAATATCCTGAAGATGGTTGGTTACTTCAGAGGTTCCAAAAAAGAGGGGCAAGTCTTCTGTGATATGATAACCGAACGTATTGAAAAATATGAACAAAGAGAACCGTATAATCCTTAGTAACAAGCGGTAATAAAATCTTACAAATCAATTGGTCTGGCTGATAGAAAACTGTTTCTGTCGGCTTTCTTTTTATCAGGAGGTGACATAAATTACGGATAAATATTCACCCCCTAAGTCTTCATTAATACTATTCGATTAAATAACTAAAAACTTACTTATATGAACAACTCTATGGTCGCTCACTTATGGGCAAACGAAATGAAAGAATTTGCAAATGGCAGTAACTTCTATTTTGAAGGTGAAAGTATTTACTCCTATGGAAGTCATTTTGAGGTTGGAAGAATCGTGCGAAACAAGCGTGGAGAAAAGGCGTATTTGATTAATGACATATATCGTTCTTCTTCTACAAGCAAACATCAATGTTGTGTTCGTGACGCAATACCAACTGGCTCAAAGGTGTTCTCTGTTGGATATAATATGTCAAATACCGGAAACATGACCTTTGTTACCAGTAGGTTGGAATCCATTAAAGATGCTATTGAAAAACACAAGCAAGCCAGAACTGAATTACCTTATCAGAATGTTTGGGGAGCTTTTAAAAATCTGATGGGTTATATTGAGTTCTTCGATATGGGGACTCCCCAGCGTCTTCTTAAAAAGAGTGCAAACGAATGGCTTGGAACTAACCATGAATTATCATGGAAATCAGATAAGATTAAACGTGAACATGTCCGTGAGTTGAAACGTGTTTTCCAGATATTGTTGAATCATCAAGCACTGGAAGTATTTGGAACCGTTAATGTGGTTGTGGATGAAGTTTGTGGTGAAGGAACATGGGCTAAATATACGATCAGATGCCAAAGATGGACAGAAGGTTGTGAAAAGAGAGAGGCTATAGCTCTTGAAAAGGCAAGGAAAGAGGAAGAGTCCCGTAACAAAACATTGGAAGAACGGATACAAATGTGGAAGTCTGACGAGATTTCCCAGTTGAATTATTGGAGTATGAATTATGAATATAACCAACCGAACGTATGGTTGCGTATTAAGAATGGAAAAATCGAAACCAGTAAGGGCATCAAAGTAGAACAAACTGAAGCTGAAAGACTTTGGAGATTGATTAAGGTCTTCCATAATGGCGGTCAGTTCCAGCACGATTTGGCATTGGATGTAACCGGTCACAGATGGGCGTTCAATCGTTATGAAAACGATATGCTGACTGCCGGATGTCACCGGATTGCATATAATGAGATGGAAAGTATTGCGAAACAACTGGGATGGGCGTAAGTGCTCATCCTTATAAAAAGAAGAATAAAAACCAAATAAATACAAATAAGATCATGGAACAGAATATGACAACAATACCTTTTAACTTGAAATTAGCAAAGGAAATTAATGATGGTAAATATGATGGCGCAATCATAACAATCAGTGAAAAATTCAAAGTGGAATTAGTGTATTACAAAGAAGAGGGAACATACCCAATTCTGGGAGTGATTCATACTGATTATGGCGAAACATCGGATTGGTTTTCACATAATGGACATGGGAGCAAGACCTACAGTCTTATGCTTGAAGTTCCAGAATATACGACATTTAAGGATGGAGATGTGTTAAGCAATGAAGATGGTGATTGTATCTTTATCTTAAACGCATATGGAGATTATCTAACATCTTTGTATGCCTCTTTAGATATAGACGGTAATCTTAATATGGAAGATGATCTATGTGCTTGGGGGAATCATATAGAAAAATACAAATTTGCCACTGAGTCTGAAAGACAAAAGTTGGTTGACGCATTAAAGGCAAGCAAAGAACCTAAAGCTAAAGAGTATCTGAAACGCTTCTTCGGGATTGAAGAAAAGCCGAAATATGAGTTTAAGCCGTTTGACAAAGTGCTGGTAAGAGACGAGGACGATAAAGAATGGCATATCAGCTTGTTTGCAAGGGAAATTGTGGACGATTCTGATGGATTGTCTTATAAGTATGAATGTTCCAATGGAACATTATGGGACTGTTGCATTCCTTTTGAGGGCAATGAATATCTTTTAGGAACTGCTGAAAATCCAGAAAAATGAAACGGTAAAGTTATCTGATTTTTCTCCTTATGACAGAAACAAAGGAGGAATACAAGAATTGCATCATAAAATTGAGTCCAAAACACTTCAGTATTGGGGCGAAGATAGTGGTATTCTGATCGGCATCACTCCGATATATAAGAGACGTTTGTGGAGCGAAGAAGTGAAAGTTGTAAATAATGACAAACAACATGAAACAGAACTATGAGATCGAATTTTGAATTATGGAAAAAAGGTAATCTACCTATGTTTATTACGTCATTCACAATTAATGGCGAGAGTGGAGCGGATAATATAACTTATTCTGACACTGAGGCAAAAGAATATTTATCCAAATGCTGTAATGAATTTGCAGGAACCGGTTTTGAATGTTTGTCTGAAGTACGGGTTTACAATCCTGAATTGAAAGACAGAGAACGGTATGATGAAGAATGCCAGATATTTGAGGATTGTGATTACTTATATACAGACCCTTATTTTTCCGATACAAAGATATTGTAGACAATACATTATATGTCAATAAGATATGGATATGGTAAGCAATCAATATTTGTGGAACTATGAATAAAAGAGAAGCAAAGATATTGGCGTTGGAGGTATTTGCAGAAAACGCAAACCTTCTCATTGAGTCAGAGAGAGTATCTGATGCAATCAAATCGTCTAAAGATTGTGATTTGATCAATGAAGCCTTTGATGAACTGGCTGGCAGTTTAAAGAAAAGGGCTGATAAATTGAAGTTAAACAAGATAAATAAAGGATTATGAAAATAGAAAAAGTTTCAGAAACTTAGTATCTTTGTACACACATGTAATTATGTATTTATGAATAAGTTTGAACAGCAGAAAATAATAGAAGTTGTATTGTATATTCTTAATAAAACTGGTGGTATTGATTTTTACCACGTGTTTAAGATCATATATTTTGCTGAAATGAAACATTTGGCAAAGTGGGGGCATCGTATATTATCAGATGATTTATGCGCGCTTGATTATGGCCCTGTGCCTACCATGCTATATGATGCTGTAAAAGGGAAAAATGCGAAGGACACTTCTTTAGCTGATTTGTTAAAAAATAATACAAAATTCGCTGGAAATGATGCTCCTAATGTATTGCTTCCAGAATCTCCAGCGAATATGAATTATATATCCAAATCAGAAGTTGAAGCTCTTGATGAATCTATTGCGGAAAATGCCCATCTTACCTTTGGTCAGTTGAAGCAGAAGTCGCATGATAAAGCTTGGTACGAGGCGTATCACAAGGTAAATGGAACCAATATCATTTCCCCCATAACCATGCTTGAAGTCATGGATGCTGATGAGTCTGTAATCGAGTATGTAAAAGAGCAGTTGGAACTTGAAGAAGAGCTGACATGACAAAATTGTTTGATATACTTGATGAAAACAGTGCAAAAGCTATTGCCAAAGATTCAATAAAGATAGGCAATGTTTATCGCATTAAAATGGATGAAAGGAACGGTATAAAACCTAAAGCAGGTGACAGTTCACGCAACAAATTTTTCATCGTGATAGGTTTTGACAGCGAAGGCAATGCCTATGGTGGAGTGATTATAAATTCCACTATCAATCCGAATATACCGCAGTCTATGAAAGATTGGCACATGCCGATAAAATGCAGCAAATATAGTTTTTTGGAACATGATTCATTTGTTGATTGTTCCAAGCTGAAAACGGCGAGTATTGAAAAGTTTGGGAAGTGGCAGTTTCTTGGCGTTTTTTCTTTGGATGATGTCAATCTTATAATGGAAACCGTCAAAGAAAGTCCTAACGAAACAAAAGAACACCTTGCTATGTTTGGTTTGTAATTGAAAAAGAAAACAATGAATCTTACTGGTAAAGTCGGTACTCTTCAGAAGGATAAATTTGAAGAGGATGTAAACGAAGCTCTGTGTACTTACCGTATAGGTGAGGTTATCAAGAAAATTAGACTGGAACAGAATCTTACCCAAGAAGAGTTAGGTAAGCGTGTTGGGGTAAAGAAAGCGCAAATATCAAAATTTGAAAAAGGCAAGGGGCTTGGTCTTTCTTCAATGAGAAGAGTTTTTAAAGCACTTGGAATAACCACTGCAACTCTTGATTTAGGAAACGCTGGTAAAATTGTTTTATGGTAATAGCGAACAACACTTTATATATAAATGTTTAATTGTATTATGACAAAGATCGAGACAGAAAAACAATATAAGGTAGTTTGTGAGAGAGTTGAAGAACTATTAAAGGTAGTCAATAACAACACTCCCCCAGATGATAAAAACTTTATAGAGTTGGAATTACTATCTAATCTCGTTGCTGATTATTCAGAAGAGCATTTCGCATTAGGCGAACCCACACTTATAGATGTACTTAAACTTCGCATGTTTGAAATGGGACTTAATCAAAAGTCACTTGCAAAATTGATTGGTGTTAGCCCTTCCCGTTTGAGTGATTATATCTCTGGAAAATGCGAGCCAACATTAAAAGTTGCCCGTGAAATAAGTCGTAAACTGAATATTGATGCAAGCATAGTGCTGGGTGTATGACAAGTAATTTTTGAACATTATATTGGATTAGATGTTTAAGGACTATGGATTATTTAGAGTACAAAGGCTATAAAGGTTCGATTGAATATAGCAAGGAAGATGATTGTCTGTTTGGCAAGGTGCAGGGATTGGGCAAAAATGTCTTGATTCTTTATGAAGGTAATACTGTAGACGAGCTTCGCAAGGATTTTGAAGGAGGAATAGATAGCTATCTTGAAGGATGCAAAGAACGAGGTGTTACTCCCCAGAAACCTTATAGTGATACAGATGAGTCGTAGTTTTAAAGCTCTGAATGTTGCTGGAAAGATTTCTTTGTGGTGACAATATTTATAAGCAATATAATTCCTTAACTATACATTATTTTCATTTGAAAGCGTGATTACTTAGGTGGTTACGCTTTTTTTATTGACAGACCATAAAAGAGAAAGCCAGCCTATTAGAATAAGCCGGCTAATCTTCCTTATTTCTGTTCCTTCAGTCTTTGATTAATGATTCTTACGATTCTTGTCTGGAGTTTCATTAAATCTTTGGTGGATTCTTTTTCGAGATCAATATCCAGAGCCTTAATATTGATAGTCGGTGATGGATTTTCTGTATCATTGGAATTGTTCTGGATAGAATTGATAACCGCTCCCAGTTCATCTAATTGGGATTTAATCTTCTCAATCTTTTTTGAATAGTTAGTTGTACGTGCCATGTTATTGTGTATTTAAATGATGTGGCAAAGATATGATATTTCTTAGTGTAAATATAGAATTTAAACAATAAATTAAACGATATGCCGTATAAAAGTGATAAGATAAAAATAGCCGGCACTTCTTATGACCGCAGGGTTAAACTGACGGACAATGAACGTGAGGAAATAAAATATTTATACAAGACTTCCGTTCATAGCCAAAGAAAGCTGGCAAGTATGTTTAATGTTAGCCGAAGTTTGATAGCAATGGTTCTTAATCCGGAACGATTACAGAGAGCACGTGAGCTTTTTAAGGAAAGGAGAAAGGACGGAAGGTATAATGTATCCAGAAAAGAACGAGCCAGGATAATCCGTGAGCATCGTAGATATAAACGACAATTATTTGTCGAAGGTAAAATTCAAAACAGCATGAAAAATGAACAAGAAGAGACGAGAGGAAATTTCTGATATTATTGAACAGCTTGAAGGTTTAATGTCTGAGGTAGAAAGCCTTAAAGATGAAGAAAGTGGAGCTTATGAAAACTTGCCTGAAGGCATACAGTTATCGGAAATGGGAGAAAAGATTTCTGAAGCAGCCGGTAATCTGGAGGAAGCCGCAGGTTGTTTTGAAGAGTTAATCGGATATTTAGTAGCAGCGAAAGGAGAAGAGAAAAATGAAGAAGAAAAAACTGACGAATAAGGATTTGGACAAGTATGCGGAAATTTCCAATATTCCGGTAGAGCATCTTGTTTCCCTTAATAATATGGATGCCCTGAATGTTGTCAATATTCATGCTATTTTAATCAAGAATGAATACAAAAAACTTCTTGATGAGAACAAGTATACAGGCAAACAAATCATGGAAGCATTGGGTGAACAATACGGTATTTCAAGATACCATGTGGAGACGATAATTTACGATAAAATCAAGCCTACATCTTGTGTTTGTTCCAAGTGCGGATCGGAAATAAGCAAGTACAAATTTTCCAAGAACAAGGGTGTGTGCGATAAATGTATAGTTGCGGAAATAAATGGTACATTGTAATATAAATAGATTAATTCGATGAAAGAAAATGTTGTTTATGTGGTTTTATTAATAGCTAAACCGCTATTCTTTATTCTACTTGTCATGATCGGTTTGATGAAGGATTGCTGTGATGATACCGACCCACTTGATAGGGGAGACAGCATGGCAAAATACGGTATCGGCTTTCATTCCAGTGTCAACGATTCGATAGGCTGTGGTTTTAGGATAGTGTATGCAACCAATCGTCCGGTCACTCCTGAACGTCTGGAGGAAATCAAGAGTCGAAAACATATTCAGGAGAATTTCGATAAGATGTCGGAAGATGTATTGAAGCATTTCAATAACAGCCTGTTGTATGTTGATATTTATGATTTTACCAATATTGCCAAGAGATATGTTCTGGACGAAGATCTGGTAATGGATCAGGTGTTTATTAATGGCAAAGAGAAATACGATTTATATGTTGGCGAAAATAAATGGTTCGGTGAAAAAAGTGCTAAGTGGATCAGTATGGGGACTTTGCAGGGGATTCAATGGATCAATCGGGATGATATTAGAAGAGAAGATACCGGAGATAATCGTATATATCGTTATTGGAAATGCACATATTCATTGACCCGTCAATCAAAAACAGATGAACGGTTTAGTCATTTCTCTGAGGATGAACGTATATGGGATTAAATATTTATATGATAGTAAAATAAGTGAAAAAAAATAACAGAAATAATTTGGAGTGAAAGAATTTTAGTTTTACTTTTGCATCATGATTTTAGCATAAAATCAAATATACAAGTTTATTAAGTGATTGTTTTATTTTAGATTTGATATATTTATGATGATGATAAGCAAGTTGTATGACGCAAGAGACAAAACTAAAGTTCTACACTTCTCAGGAAACCGGCAAGCTTGTTAGTTTCGTGAGTGTAACCAAAGCCAATAGATTGAAAGGTGTACGTGAAGATTCGGATTGCAAGAAAAAAATTGTAGTTCTGTCTTCGGATTTGACAGATTCGTTGAAGCCCAATGTACTTTACAATGTTATTTTGACTGAAATGAAAAACAAGAAAGGTTATGTAGTAAAATCGGCTTCTCCTGTTTTATTCGAGGCAGAAATTGACCAATGTATTATACCAAAGGCGGTATACAAGGTATCGGTTAAGTTCGGTAACAAAACAATATTTTTCGATCCGCTGGATGGCAAGAGTGATTCAAGCCGGACTTTGCAGGGTGCATTGAAAGCACTGGAGGTAAGGGAAGATATAGCTAACAAAGAACTGGTTATTACAGATTTTAAAGAAAAAGGATTGGAAACGATTCGTCAAATGGAAGCTGATGGATATTATGTCAAAGCTTGATTTTGAGGTTTAACCAAAACCAGTCCCCTATAAACTATTTGGAAATGGATTATCCTAAAGTTGGCATAGCCACCGATGCCGCTCATTCGATGAAAAACGGAGTGACGGAATATCAGGCTATAGATTTAAGCACAGGAGAGAGATTGTTCTATCAGAATTTAGGCAACCAGACAACCAATATCGGAGAGTTCTTGGGACTTATGGCTGCAATAAAGTATGTGATAGAAAACGATTTCCAGCCCAGAATTATTTATACTGATAGCATAACCGCTATCACGTGGTTCAAAAACAAGAAGACAGCATCCAAAAAGAGATGCCTCGACCTTCAAAAAGCCGAGATATTCTTGAAGGTGATGGACTACGATGTTTCAACGATAGAGGTCAGGCATTGGGATACTGATAGATGGGGTGAGAATCCGGCTGATTTTGGGAATAAGGGGTAATTAACCAAAACCACAATAACATACTCATAAAATTTCATATTATTCTTTTTGAGCCAGCGCGGTTCGTGAGAATATAGCTGGCTTTTAAATCATGGGGTGGTAGCAGTTGGTAGCTCGTCAGGCTCATAACCTGAAGGTCGGCGGTTCGAGTCCGTCCCCCGTAACAAGGTAATACCTTAACTATGCGTTTTTCATTTTTAGTTTAACAACAGTGGATGCTCCAATCGTAGAAGGGAGTTTAAAAATCACTACGAATCCGGATACTCTGACATGCGGTATCAACGAGGACGGAGGGCACAGCAGAAATGGGAAGCGTTTCATTTCGCCAAGTATGTCAAAAGCGTTCTTAGCTCAAATAGGATAGAGCAGGTCTTTCCTAAAGATCAGGTTATCGGTTCGATTCCGGTAGGACGCACATCAAACCACATAGAGTGTTGATAATAGTTGTATAGTTATTAAAATGTGATGAAGACTCTCCGGTCGGTTCGTGAGGATAGACCGGAGAAAACTGGAGAATGGTGTAATGGCAGCACAACAAGTTTTGGTCTTGTTTGTCCGGGTTCGAGTCCCGGTTCTTCATCAACATAACTAAAACCAGAAGTTTTGAATATGAATACAATTACAAAAGGCGAAGTGATGGCAAACATGAAAGAAGTGGTTTGCCGTACTGAAGAAGTGTTGGGCAAGCCGGTAACTCATGTTTCGGTCAGAATGAAAAACGGATTTACTCTGCATGAGACTACAACCTGTGTCGATCCGGAGAATTACGATGAGAGAATCGGCAGACGTATCTGCCTTCAGCGTATTGAGGAAAAGATTTGGTTCTTGCTGGGATACGCTCTTCAAGACAGATTAGCTTCTGAATCAAAAAGCGAACCTTCGGATAAGAAACAAGACGATGCCAAATCGAATATGGTTTCGATTTCAAAACAGGAATATGAGACTTTGTTGAAGAGAAGTGAGTTTCTGAAGAAGATAGAAGAGGAAGCAGAGAAGAGTTTTCTGGAACATATTATTCATCCTTATGGATTTATAAGCGATGTGTTGCGTGCCGGTAATGGCAAAATCGCTGTTGTTGATCTTTCAAACCTGCTAAAATAAAAGTCAGCCCTATTGAAGTTTTCAAAGGCTTCTTTAGGGCTTTTGTGTATATAGAATTAATTAAATCTTAAAAATCAAAAGAATGAAGTTTAGATCTTTAGTTTTAGGACTATCTGTATTGTCCTTGTGTTCCTGTCACCAGAACCAATCAGGAAACAATATCTCGAACGAAGTGGTAGCGGAAGTAGATGGCGTTGCAATTAAATCCATTGAATTAACCCAAGCAATTTCCCAACAGCTATTTGATGAGCTAAATCGGATTTATGGCATGAAAGATGTTGCGTTGGATTACTTGATTGACAGAAAAATAATTGAACAGGAAGCACAGAAGCATGGTATGACTGCCAGTGAATATCTGGAGAAATATTACAATCAAAAGATTTTAGAATCAGGTGTGGATAGTCTTTTGTCTTTCTATGGTATAACAAGTATTCCAGCCATTAAAGGTACTTCTATGGTAAATATGAACAATACCTCCCATGAAGGCAGAATAATGCAAGAGACAGCCTTAAAATTGAAACTGAAGCAGGAATTGTTGGACTCTTTGAAGGCTGATGTTGAAATCCACAAGTACATTTATCCTCCGGTAAGCTCCAGATTTAACCTGGAAGACTTGCCGATCTATTACAGGGGAAACTTGAAGTCCAAAGTAACAATGGTGGTTGTATCCGATGCTGAGTGTGATAAGTGTGTCCAGTTCCATGACCGGTACAATGAGATATATGAGAAATACAAAGATCGTGTAAGATTCGGTTCAATCGGCTTTTCTGGTTCCGTTACGCTGTCAAGCTTAGCCTTGGATGCAGCCGACAAACAGAATAAATATTGGGAGTTCTCAGATTCGTTGTATACTAAAAACGGATTGGTTGATTCAGTTTCAGTATATAGTGTGGCAAGAACCTTGAATCTGGATATGGAAAAGTTTGACAGGGATTTGCATAGTAAATCAGCACTGGAATCATTGCAAAACGTGAACGATGAGCTTGTAAAGAAAGGATTGTTCGCAACTCCAACAATCATTATCAATGGTCGGTTAATTTTTGATTCCGGCTTGACAAAGGAAATCGCTCATTTATTGGAGAAAGAACTTGCTGAATAAGCGGTTATATAAAGTGTTTTATTAATCAATTTATTAACAATCAAAACTTTAAACAATGAGAAAAATGTTTTTGTTATTGATGTCGGCAACCATGTTGTTGGTTACATCGTGTTCAAAAGACGAGAATTTAACTGAGGAATCTGAAGGTCTTGCCTTGGCACATACCGAAATGACCTATGAGCAAATTCTGAAGGGTTACACACCTGAAGAAATGGCGGCTCCGAAAGATGAAATGACCCCAACTACAACTCCGGAAACCAAAGCAGATCCGGAACTTGCAAAATTGCTTCAGGAAGCATCTGAAAATTCTTATTCCAAAACAAGTACAAGAGCAGGATCTATCAATGGTTTGCTTCCCTATATGGGAGTATTTAAGGTAAAAACCTGTGGAAATTATCCGGAATTGAAGGTTTTTATGGACTGTGAAGATGGAGGAAACACTAATATTAATGGTGCATTAACTGACAGTAGACTTCCGGGCACTTGGTCTGATAAAAACAAAAATATCACAATGACCTTCTGTGTAGTAATGAACGATCAGTCGTATATGATTCCTGTAGGCTATGGAGCACTTTATTTAGTTGGAGGAAACGCTTCTTTAATTCAGGAAAATTGCAAAAGATTAATTACTGAGCAAAGCAGCTTTGTCGATCCTAACGATGTTAAGAATATGCCTCGTATGCAATTTGTCGAAATATGGCATGACAATGAGGATCATAGTAATAAAAATTCCGCAACTCTAAATAATGTTCTTCTTACTGGAAGCTCAAACGAATTAGGGGACAGATATTCACATCTAACTCCAAGACCAACTGCTGTTGGAGAAGGTGTAAAAAACACATTGTTAACTTGGATGTTTCCAGTATACGATCCCATAAAACCGTTTCATCCTGGATTTAGCTATGGCGTGCTTTTTGATAATGGCCCTACAACAAGCTCTATTATAACAATAGGAATTGATGATGAAAATAAAGACAATAAGAACTCTGGATTTGCTGTATCTTGGAGTAGAAGCGGTTCTGGATATGTTAGAAGTCAACATTCATATCCTTATGAGGATTATTACAATGGGATTACTACCAATGCTAATACAACTTATAAGGTAGCTATAATTCAATAAAACTTATTAATGTATAAATTACGAGAGAGAAACGGAGTATTCTGTTTCTCTCTTTTTTTATGATAGTTTATAGTACAAGTATCTGTTGAAATATTTATCAATCTGATTTAAACCACCCATATTCTCTCGAATAGAGGTGGTTGATAAATAACTATGAAAAAAACGTATTAAGTGACAAAAATAAGTAATATAAAATTGCAATATAATAAGTCGACCTGTCTTCACAGATTGAACGACTTGAAACACTATACTTGATAATGTTACTGCAAACATAATTCTTTTGCTTGATTTTTCAAACATAGACTATCACAAGTTTCACGAAAGTCTCATTAAACCTCGTATGTTGAAGAAGGACTTATCTATTGGTAACAAATGTTAATTTTGAATATTGAGGCTGCTGAAAAATAAGAATCGACCTTTTGTCTGATATAAATACATGCAATTTGGTTTGTTTTTTGCATAAGATTGCTATATTTGTGTGTGAAAATTGTATGTATTTTATTGATATACAGCTTTGTATGATGTCTTATGTAGGCTTTTGTGTAGGTGAGTTTTGAACTTACATGTTCGTTTTAAAAGGAAATTTTATAAATTACACATATACAGATATATACGTGTTTGCAAAATATTTTTACCTTTGTTGCGATAAAAAATTATGGTTAACACGTCCATGTACCCTTATATGTAGGTTATTAGGGTTTTAAAATTTTGATTGATCTGGGAATCAGTGTGTTGGTGAAGAAAGTTTCATTTTCGTGAGGATAGCCTTTTTTTGTTTTGCTATTTTGGGTATATAATATTTTTTTAGCGTAGGTTCTTTGTTAAGAGATAGGAACTTTATATAGATGTTTTAAAATGGTCGAATGAAATATTCGGATAATCAAATGTTATTGGAATATGTAAAAGGGAGGGTTATTTTTTGTTTCTATATTTTTGAAGATAAGTGGGTTGTTTAAAATTGAATAATGTTGCATTCTTGAATGAATGTATTACTTTTGTGCCGTAAATTTAAAAAAGACAAAAGTATGAAGAAAGGTAGATTTTCATTGTTAGGCATTGTTGCTTTGTTTTTAGGTCTGATATTGGTTAGTTGTAGTGACGATGATGATCAGGGAGGAGTAATTGATACAGGTATACACAAAATTGTAGTGGAACAATCTGGTGATATAGACGCGTTTGAATTAGGACTTGTTTTTGGGGCGGTTAATACGACTAGTGGGCCTACGAAATTGTATGATGAGGACGGTAAGTATTTAGGAGAATCGCACTCAGTAACAAGAATGGAAGATGCTAAGGTATCCTGTCAGACAGGGGATGATGCTTTCTTTATGACTTGTGCAGGTTCTGTAACAAGTACTTCAGATGTATCAGGTAAAAAACTGAAGGTGCTGGTTACTGCTTATATAGATGGAAAAGAAGTAAACCAATTGGTGAAAGAATATGAAACTAAAGGTGAGATATTGATAGAAAATTTTAGTGTATCGACAACTGCAAAGTAAATAAGGAGTATTATTGATACTGTTTTAATAAGAAATCAAAAAAGGCTGTCTAAATTAGGATAGCCTTTTTTGTTTGTATTTGAATATTAAAGATTAATGCAAAAAATGATATTGCAGCTGTTGGATATTTATTTTTATTGATGGTTAAGACTTGCCGTGATTAGTAAGAAAAGATTGTTTATTGTTTTTTTTATGCTTATGTTTGCAACTTTAATAGTATTTATCAATTCAATAATTTTGCGAAATATGAGACAGCTTAAAATCATACTATTATTAGTAGCCTTTTCTTGTTCCGTATTTGCACAGGATAGGTTATCTCTGTTTATAAGCAGGGCAAATAAATATGCCTCAGTGGAGCTATCAGATTATCGAAAGCGTTTATGTGTAGAATATAATATGTCCAATAATTCATTGGATGATTATTACAGGCGGTGCGGAAGAAATTGGGGGAATGTCGGTTTGGCTCTTGAAATAGCCAGAACTTCCGGTAGGCATATGCGGGATGTCTGTGATTATTATAAACGTTATCATCGACATGGTTGGGATCGCGTATTAATAGAGATAGGTATAAGACCGGGATCAACATGTTACAAGCCTTTTTATGACAGGATTCATTATCATAGTAACTGTTGGCATGAACATTATTGCTCGTATTGTGATCATCACGATAAACACCATTATAAGCATCATAAAAAACATAAACACCACAAACATCATAAACATCATAAATGGCACGATGGCTATGACGATGATGATTGGGATGACGATGATGATTAACATTTATAGATATAAAAGTATATTGAAATGAGAAAGATTTTAATTTTTTTAGGACTATTGTTTGTTATGTTGAGTAACATTTATGCTCAAAAAGGCAGACAAGCGATTGGATTCGGATTGAGTTATGGGACAGAAATTGAAAGTATTGGTTTAGGGTTGAAATACCAATATAACATAACTAACCCCATACGTCTCGAACCGTCTTTGAATTATTTTATAGAAAATGACAATGTTAGTATGTTGGACGTGAATATGAATCTTCATTACTTATGTCCTGTGGGGAGGAGTGTCAAATTATATCCTTTATTTGGTTTTACATTTTCCAATTGGATGTTTGATTTGGGCGATGGATTTGATATAGATGTGGATGGAGATCATATTCATATTGACAAGGACGATGACCATCATAATGAATGTAGAGTAGGAGTGAATATTGGTGGTGGAGCCGATTTTGTGTTGACAAATAATTGGATTATGAATTTCGAATTGCGATATCAGTTAGTTAGTGATTTTGATCAAGCTGTTTTTAATTTGGGATTTGCTTATCGATTTTAATTTACTCCTTAATTAAGGAACTATAAAAGGAAATTTGTCAGAATTCACAGGATGCGATTCCGGATCAAGCCCAAATCGCATCCAATATTCTTTCTTTCACCTGCGAGATGAAATCTATTTATGAATAAAAACTGTATCTTTGCGCAGAATTATATGTCGATATCCAAAAATAAGATATGAAGAGAGTTTTCTGCCCCAAGTGTGATAATCAGTTAGCGTTTGACGAAACGAAATATCCGGAAGGTAAAGTGTTGGCGTTCGTATGCCCGCAATGTGGTTCTCAGTTTAAGATCAAGTTAGGACGAAAAATAGTCCGTACCGAATCGGGACAGGAAAAAGAGGTGAAGGAACCTGACTTCTCCTGCGGCTATATTACGGTAATCGAAAATGTCTTTGGATTCAAACAGGAACTTCCACTTGTAATGGGTGATAACGTGATCGGCCGCCGCAATAAAGATACTGACGGAGTCGATGTCCCCATCATCACAAGCGATCCTAGCATGGGGCGTAAACATTGTGTGATCAATGTGAAAGAAGATAAGGAAGGAAAGCTCATTTATACATTGCGCGATTTCCCGAGTCTTACCGGAACATTTCTGTGCAGCGTACTTGTCGGAAAGAAAGAACAGGTGCGGGTTGGAGAAGGCGCCATTGTAACGATCGGTGCTACCACCTTTATTCTTCATGTACCGGGAGGGGAGGAAGAGTAGCCTTTTCTATTTGAACTTAGATACTGTCCGGAGTGAAACTGACCTCTACATCAAGGCGATAAGGGAGATAGGGAAATTGGCGTAGGTTTCGGGAGAGATGGATGCAAAAATCCTTTTCGACTCCGGGGGCAGTAAGCTAAGCTAAAGAATCATTATTCATGCTTTTGTATTCGACTTCGAATATAAAACAACTCATATCGGGTTTGGCTCACGCCCTTTTACATAAAGAACTACAAATATGCTAAACGAAAGTTTCATAAATTATGGTCAAATAGACCTTAAAAGGCTATCAGTTAGTCTGTAATCTTGGCGTTGTATTAAAATGTAAGTGTTAAATCGGATATTTCGAACAATCTTTCTGACAGATCTCTTTTTTATATGTACTTTTGTAATCGAAAGAGGCAATGAGGTTAATTAATGGAACAGAACAAGGTACAGGCCACTACGGGGATCACTTTCCGTATACTGGTCGCTTTGAGCATATGTCACTGCTTGAATGACACATTACAGTCCGTTATCTCGGCTGTTTATCCACTATTTAAGGAAGATTTAGGGTTGAGCTTTGCCCAGATCGGGTTGATAACGCTTGTCTACCAGTCGGCTGCATCCGTATGTCAGCCGTTGACTGGACTTTTTTTTGACAAATGGCCCTCGGCATGGTCGTTGCCGACAGGGATGAGTTTTACGCTTGTGGGGTTGTTGAGCTTGGCTTTTGCCAATACGCTGCCATTAGTCCTTTGTTCGGTGGCATTGGTAGGGATCGGCTCGTCGGTCTTCCATCCGGAGGCCTCCCGGTTGACTTCACTCGCATCGGGTGGAAAGCGAGGATTGGCGCAATCGTTGTTTCAGGTCGGAGGAAACTTGGGAGGATCGTTGGGACCGTTGCTTGCAGCCGTTTTTGTCGCCCCCTACGGGCGGAGGCATATCGCCTTGTTTACGATCCTGGCTTTTACTGCGATTATGGTGATGATCCCTGTTGGGCATTGGTATAAAAGTTTCCTGCTCCGGTTGAGGAAAGCGGAAGGAGAAACGCTTAAGACGAGTGTCAGCAGACCACTCCCGATGGGAAAGACCGTATTCTCGATAGCGATCCTGTTGATCCTAATCTTCTCCAAATATATTTATATGGCGAGTTTGAATAGCTATTACACCTTTTACCTGATTCATAAGTTCGGGGTCAGTGTGCAAGCTTCTCAACTTTATCTCTTTGTTTTCCTGATTGCGACGGCAATTGGAACGCTGTTAGGCGGACCGATCGGTGACCGGGTAGGACGGAAGTACGTGATCTGGGCTTCTATCTTAGGTGCAGCCCCGTTTACACTAATCATGCCTCACGTGGAAAACCTATATCTGACGACGGTTCTCAGCTTCTGTGTCGGCTTGACCTTGTCGTCGGCTTTCCCGGCTATTCTAGTGTATGCACAGGAATTATTACCGTATAAATTAGGTCTGATCTCCGGTCTTTTTTTCGGTTTTGCCTTTGGGGTAGCGGGGATTGCATCGGCTGTGTTGGGGAATATGGCTGATCGGTATGGCATAGAGGCGGTTTATAACGTATGTGGCTATATGCCCCTTATCGGATTGGTCACGTGGTTCTTGCCTGACCTTAAGAAGAAACGGTAGTAGCTGGGGAACAATAAAGGCGATCGCCTTGTTATAAGTCATAAATTTCGCACAAACTAAATTTAGACACATTTATGATTTGTAACTTTACTCACTTCAGCATCGCCCTGCTGTGGTTTCTTCCTGTCTTTTCCTCTGCCCAGACAGAGCCTATGGATTTGTCGCTGGAGCAATCTCTTACGCTCTTGCGAAGCGAGAACAAAAGCCTCAGGATTGCCGGGAAGGAAGTGGAGCTGGCGAAGAATGAACACCAGAAGCTCAATGCTTTTTGGTATCCCACTATCAGTGCTGCGGGAGCTTATGTGCATATGTCGAACCCGATCGAGGTACGCCAATCCCTGAACCAGTTCACCGATCCGGCGAAAGAATATGTCCATTCCATCCTGCCCAACGACCAGTTTATCTCATCACTTCTCGATAAGATTGGACAAAACACATTGACGTTGCCGCTCATCTCGCAAAATGTCACGTCGATCGATGCAAACTTGACCTGGCCCATTTTTACTGGCGGCAAGCGCATCTATGCTGGCAAGATCGGCAAGAAACTTGTCTCCGTTGCCGAAGTCAACCGCGAACAGGTAAGCGCGAACCAACAGGCTTTGCTGATCGAAAGTTATTTTGGCTTACGTCTCGGCCAGCGGGTTGTCGAGGTCAAGACGGAAACTTACAACTCCCTGAAAATCCATTACGACCAGGCTTTGAAGTTAGAGCAACAAGGGATGATCAACCGGGCTGAGCGTCTTGTAGCCCAGGTAAGCATGGAAGAGGCGAAGCGCGAACTCGAATCCGCCCGGAAAGACCTCGAAGTCGCCAGTCAGGCACTCAAGAGCTTGATCAACATAGGAGAAGAACAGGTGATCCGCACGACGACTTCCCTTTTTATCAACGAGAGTATCCCCTCGGCCAACTATTTCAAGGAGATGATCCCTTTTAACAATTACTTGGTCAACCAACTGAAGCTACAGGAAAATATCGCCGGCGACCAGTTGAAGATCGGTCGTTCAGGTTATCTCCCCAATATCGCCCTGATCGGCAAGCAGACTCTCTATGCGGATGGAGTCGACAAATATCTCATGCCGCGCACGATGATCGGGGTTGGCTTTACCTGGAACATTTTCGACGGACTCGACCGGGAAAAACGTATCCGGCAGGCACGTCTGACCAGTCAGTCGTTAGCCATCGGGAAAGAGAAAGCCGTGACCGATTTGCAGGTAGGAGTCGATAAGTTCTACTCCCAGATGCAGAATGCGATGGACAATGTCAAGGCGTTAAATACTACGCTTGAGATGAGCAACGAACTGGTTCGTATCCGCGAGAAATCCTTCAAGGAAGGAATGGCGACCTCGTCGGATGTGGTAGACGCTGAGGTGGTGCTCTCGAAGGTGAAGACCGCCTTCTTGCTCGCCTACTACCAATACGATGTGGCGCTTGCCAATCTCCTGTCCATTTGTGGTATTCCCGAAGCTTTCCACCAATACCGGATGGACGGTAAAACAGAGATCTTATAAACATAAAACCGTATAATCATGGACAAATCGAAGAAATATCTGGCGATCTCCTTTATAGTAGTGCTGATTGCCGTAATCATCCTGTCTTTCGTGGGTATGTTCTTGTTGAAGGATAAACCTGTGATCTTGCAGGGACAAATCGAAGCAACCGAGATACGTATCTCCGGAAAACTGCCTGGCCGTATCGATACATTCCTAGTAAAGGAAGGACAGAATGTAAAGGCCGGAGACACCCTTGTTGTCATCAACAGCCCTGAAGCGCTTGCCAAATACCAGCAAGTGAACGCTCTCGAAAGTATCGCCCGTTTCCAAAACCAGAAGGTAGACGGGGGAACGCGCAAGCAGATCATTGCCACTGTCCAGCAGCTCTGGAACAAATCGAAGTCGGACCTCGAACTGGCAAAGACCACCTACAACCGTATTGAAGTCCTGTATAGGGACAGCGTTGTTTCTTCGCAACGGCGAGACGAAGTGAAAGCTTTATATGATGCTGCCGTAGCCGGTGAACGGGCGGCCTGGAACCAATACCAGATGGCGCTCGACGGCGCCCAAATACAGGATAGAGAGAGTGCCCGCTCTTTGGTGAACGCAGCTAAAGGCACGGTCGAAGAGGTTGCAGCCCTTTTGCAGGACGCCCGCTTGACAGCCCCGGAATCCGGCCAGATATCGACAATCTTCCCGAAAAGGGGAGAGCTGGTAGGAGCAGGGATGCCTATCATGAACTTGATCGTGCTTGACGACGTGCATATCGTACTGAATGTCCGTGAAGACCGCCTGCCGTTCTTTCCGATGGGAGGGACGTTTGTTGCCGATATCCCGGCTATTGACAAGAAGAACATCGAATTCAAGATCAATTATGTCAGCCCCTTAGGTAGTTTTGCTACTTGGAAATCGACTAAGCAGACGGGCAGCTACGATCTTCGTACGTTCGAGGTACATGCTCTGCCTGTAAGAAAGGTGGAAGGGCTGCGCCCTGGAATGTCGGTATTGGTTGAATTGACAATGGATAATTGATAATGAACAATTTTAAGAATAGTGTGATGAATTGTCAATTTGTTCGGGTTTTTCGAAGAGAACTTGTACGGATGGTCTCGAGACGTCTCTATTTCGGGGTGTGCGTCGTGCTGCCACTGTTCTGTATCTTCTTCATGTCCACTATCTTCGGAAACGGACAGATGGAGAACATACCCGTCGGTGTCGTCGATGAAGACAATACCTCCATGTCGAGGGAAGTCGTGCGGACTGTCGAAGCCGTTCCCACTTTCAAGGTTACACACCGCTATGTCGACGAGACGGCAGCCCGGTGTGCTACCCAATCGAAAGAGATATACGGCTACCTCGTGATCCCCACCGGCTTCACGGCTGATGCTATAGCTGGACGGCAGGCGACGCTTGCCTACTACTACCATTATGCTCTTCTGAGCGTAGGCGGTGAGGTGCGCGGCGCTTTCGAAGCCGTCCTTCGTCAACTTTCGATGGCTCCGGTCGTAATGCAAGCCACCGCCTTGGGTATCGGGGAGGAGCGGGTTGCCACCTTTCTGCTCCCCGTCAAGGCGAGCAGTCATCCTCTGTTCAATCCCGATCTGGACTATTCGGTCTACTTGAGCAATCCTTTCTTCTTTATCCTTTTCCAGGTCATTATCCTGCTGACAACGGTCTATGTTATTGGTGGTGAGGTCAAGTTCGGGACAGGGGCGGAGTGGCTCTCAACAGCAGGCGGCAATATCCTGACGGCGGTAGTGGGAAAGCTGTTGCCCTATACCGTTATCTTTAGCCTGATGAGCATATTGGCGAACTACGTCATGTTCGGCCTTATGCACATACCGTTCTCATGCGGTTTCTGGCCGCTCAACCTAACGGCGATCTTGTTTGTCGTCTCGACACAAGCGTTGGCGGTCTTCATCTTTTCCGTTTTTCCCGTGCTTAGTATCATTATCAGTATCGTGTCGATGGTCGGTTCGCTCGGTGCAACGCTGTCAGGGGTGACTTTTCCCGTGCCCTCGATGTACGCTCCGGTGTATTATGCCTCCTACTTGTTCCCTGTTCGCCACTTCACTGAGATATACCAGAACTTGCTTTATGGGGATTACGGCTTTGCTTGGACTTGGATGAATTACGTTGCGCTGCTCTGCTTCCTTCTTCCTGCGCTGCTGATGTTGCCTCGTCTGAAGAAAGCGATTGTGAACGAAGAGATGTGGAGGCATCTCGTCTCTTAAAAAAAGAAATATGAATATGAAGGTAATATCTGTTATACACGATGAGTTCAAGACGATTGCCGGCAGCTATGCCATCCTGCTTGTACTGATGGGCGGCATCTTTGTTTACGGCTTGCTTTACAATTATATGTACGCTCCCGACTTGGTCCGTAAAGTTCCGGTTGCCGTTGTCGATCATTCTCATAGTGAACTGAGCCGCCACTATGTCCGCCTGCTTGACGCTACCCCGCAGGTCAATGTCGTGACTACGGCTACCGGTTATCCGGAAGCCCAGGATATGATGAAGTCGGGCAGGGTGGCTGGTATTCTCTATCTGCCGGATGACTTCGAAGATCGTGTTGCCCGTGGTGAAGAGTCTGTTTTCATCATGTACGAGACGACAAGTGCTTTCCTTTACTACCTTGCCATGCAGGAAGCTTCGGCCGCCTCCATGTTGGCGCTGAACGATGACTACCGGCCGGAGATGTTGGTATTCCTGCCTAAGGAGGCTACCACGAAGCTAGCCTCTGCCCAGGCAGTCGAGGTGGTCGGGACTGCCCTCTACAACCCGACTGAGGGTTATGGAACTTACCTGATTCCTTCGGTTCTGGTCGTGATCATCTTCCAGACGTTGATGATGGTGATCGCTATGATTAGTGGCGACGAACGGTATAGCGGCTTGATTGTCCGTTTTGCCGGCAATCCTGTGAACCTCTCTTTGGAACGGATGGCGCAGGTTGTGATCGGCAAGACATTTGTCTATGGTATGTTGTATGCGGTTTTCGCTTTGTTCCTATTAGGGTTGATCCCCTTGATGTTCGGCCTCCCAGATATCGGCAACCCGCTATATGTCATTATGCTGATGATTCCTTTCTTGTTGGCGACTAGTTTTTTCGGGCTTACGGCGTCCCTGTTCTTTACGGACTCCGATGCGCCGCTTCTGATGATCGCCTTCTTTTCTGTCGGCCTCATCTTTCTTTCCGGTGTCTCATACCCGATGGAACTGATGCCTTGGTATTGGAAATTGGTGCATTATCTCATCCCGGCAGCCCCGGCGACAATGGCCTATGTCAAGCTGAACTCGATGGGGGCTTCGATGAGCGAGATACACCCCGAATATATTACCTTGTGGGTACAGTGTGCATTTTATTTTGTGACGGCATGTTTGGTTTATAGGTATAATATCCGGAAAGCGATGGCAAAAAGTGCTTCTCTGGCAATAACTGATGACTTTTCATCCCATAAGTCATAGCTTTTGTTGTCACCTTTTGCTTGTACCTTTTGTTTCATAAAGGTTTAAGAGATGAAGGTAAGCTCATGTCCTCCTTCACTCTTACGAATTACCTTCACCTTCCATAAGCCTTGTTAAACAAAGCATATGATTAGAAGGTGAATGGTAAACCATAAAGTTGTCGAAAACATTTATTCAAAAGTAGTCGTGAGTCGTTTTATTAGGTTTCCTGTCCCTTGGAAGATAGCCTAAAGGTGAAAAAATATAGCCTATGACCTATACGAGGACAGGCTATAGGGAGATGATAAAAAGGGTATAGGCTTTTCGGAAATAGCCTATACCCTTTTGAGAATGCTGCCGACAGTTTGTTTTATGAAAAACAAAATATAACACCCGTAAAGCATAGTGTTATCTTTATGAGTTAGGGTAGTTAATGCATAGCGTTATGACCTGCCAAGTCTCTCTTGGTGTAAAGTTATTCTTCAATTTCCATCTCATCCAACAAATATCCCGCTCCGGCATATTTGTCCATGATGAAGAGAACGTAGCGGATGTCGACAATGATACTGCGTTGGTAATCGGGGAGATATTGGATGTCGCCGCCGACTCCTTCCCAATTGCGGTCGAAATTGATACCGATCAATTCACCGTCTGCATTCATCACAGGGCTACCGGAGTTCCCACCGGTCGAATGGGTGGTTGTGCTGAAGGCAACTGGCATTTTTCCGTCGGAAGTTTTGTAGCGTCCGAAATCTTTGGCAGCATACAGTTCTTTCAGGCGGGTTGGTACTACGAATTCCCAGTTGGTGGAATCTTCTTTTTCCATCACTCCGTCCAGTGTTGTCTGATGGCCATAGTAGTCGCAGTCGCGCGGGCTGTACCCTTTTACCTGTCCGTAGGTGAGGCGCAGGGTAAAGTTGGCGTCGGGAAAATTGGCACGATCGCCGTACATGGCCAGCAAACCTTTTACATAACTACGGTGAGCCATTGCATACCCATCTTCAAATCCTTTTAACGCATTCTTCAGATTGGCTTCTTCTGCACGGACAGACTTGGCAAAAAGAATCATCGGGTCGTTTTCCAGTGCTTTGACAGACGGACGAGAGAGGAATTTATTGAAATTATCCTCACTGCCGAAGATGGATTTCTCGAACAGATAGTCGACGAATCGGTCTGTGTCTCCTTTGAACTTCTTGTCGATTAATTCGAAATAGGTCGGTTGCGCTTTCGGATCGACTTGGCTGCGGTACTCTTTCAGCATCACTTTGGCGATTTTCTTATCTACGTCGGCCGAGTAATTGCTGTTGGCAAATCCATGATAAGCCCGTTCCAACAGCCGAAGTTGTTCCTGTCTGGCTTTTTTGTCTTTCCCTTTCAAGGCTTCTATGACCATATCCATTTGGGTTGGCACACTTGTAAATTCAATTCCTCGCAGGATCGCTTCATCCAACATCCAACTGCGGAAACGTAGGTCTTTACGGTCCGATACGATCTGTTCGATCGCCATCAGGGCATCGGGGTAGCTCGGTTCGCACATTTTGTTGGACCAGGCAATCAGTTTGTCCTGTTCCTCCTTTTTTATTTGTTCGAAATTACGTTTTTTTATGGCCCAGTTGCTACCGATCGCATTTTTGTAAGCATTCGTTGAGCCTGCATATTTGCTGGCATACTGAATCCGGACAGCTGGATCTTTCAACATCTCGTCCAACATAACTTTCTGGCGCAAGTCACGGATGTGGATACGGATCGTGTTGTCAATATCACGGCGTTCCGCCACTTCCCAGGAAGTATAATATTTATTGGTACGGCCGGGAAATCCCATCATCATGGCATAGTCATTTTCCTGGACGCCTTTCAATGAGATCTTGAACCAGCGTTTCGGACGAAGCGGGACATTCTTGTCAGAGTAAGGAGCCGGATTGCCGTTCGCATCGGCATAGACACGGAAAACGGAGAAGTCGCCTGTATGGCGCGGCCACATCCAATTGTCGGTATCTGCGCCGAACTTTCCGATCGATGAGGGAGGAGCTCCTACCAGGCGGATATCGGAATAGATTTTCTTTGTGAACATGAAATACTGGTTACCGCCATAGAACGCCTTTATCTCAACTTCTGTGCCTGGATTGTCCTGCAGGAACTTTTCTCCGACTTTTGCTTTTGCCAGTCCGTTCAGAAATTTCGGAGATAGGAAGTTCATGCTGTTAGGATCGGTATCTTTTTTCAGTTCCTTTTTCACATAGTCGGTCACGTCTTCTATTTTATCGATGAAAGTGACGGTCATGCCGGGGTTCGGAAGTTCCTGATCGCGCGACATGGCCCAGAAGCCGTCTGTCAGGTAGTCATGTTCCAGCGTGCTGTGGCGCTGGATGCAACCGTAGCCGCAATGATGGTTGGTCAGGAGCAATCCTTCCGGCGAAACGATCTCGCCCGTACAACCGCCTCCGAAAATGACGACGGCATCTTTCAAGGAAGCTGAGTCGGGGCTATAGATATCATAATCCTGCAATTTAAGTCCCAAAGCTTGCATTTCTGGGAATCTTTGTCCTTTCAGTAGAGGCAGCAGCCACATACCTTCATCGGCTGCTACCGGTAGCGACAGGATGGCTGCCGCGAGGGAGATGATGAGTTTGTTCATTGATTTATAATTTGTGATTTATAAATTATGATTTCAGGTTTATGACTTTATCGTCTTCATAAATCTGAAATCATAAATCTTACCATTGTTTGTACGGATATTTTGTCAGCATCGAGTTGTAGTAACGACGATCTCCGCTGACCTCGTGTCCGACCCAGTCCGGCCGTTCAAAAGGTTCGTCTTCAGAAGCCAATTCGATTTCCGCTAAGATCAGTCCTTCGTTGTCGCCGTGGAAGACGTCGACTTCCCAGGTGTGTTTCCCGACAGGGACCAGATTGCGTACTTTGTCGATAATACCGGGTTCGCAGAGTTTCAACAGTTCTTCCGCATCCGCGGGTGGTATCTTCTGCTCGAACTCGTAGCGGCTCAACCCATTCTCGTCCGATGCACCTTTGATCGTGAGGAATCCTTCTTCCCCCCGGATGCGTATCCGTACCGTCCGTCCGGGTTGTGAGCAGATATATCCCTGCATGATACGTTCGGATTTGGAAACCTGTTTGCTGAAATCCCCTTTTACCAGAAATTTCCTTTCAATTTCAATCGCCATGATCATTTGATTGTTACCATCGTTGCCCCGAAGCCGTATTCACGGAAAGAGGCATCCTGGTAATAATATTGTTTGTATTTTGTTTTCAGTTCTTTCTCGATTGCTTTGCGCAGTACCCCGTCACCTTTACCGTGGATGAAGACGATTTTCTGTCCTTTGTTGGCGGCATATTTGGCGAGCACTTCATGGAATTTCTCCAACTGGTAATCCAGCATATCCGCATTACTCAGCCCGTTGGTGTTGTCCAGCAGTTCGGTGATATGCAGGTCCACTTCCAGAATTGAGCTGTCGGTTACTTTCTTCTTGACGATCGTTTGGGGGACACGGCGGTCTTCGTGCACCTTCTGCTGCATGGCTTGCTGGAGTTCGGCAGCAGAGATCAGTAATTCTTTTTCGGGGATGTCCTGGCGTACGATTGGGTATACCATTGCATCTTCATCGAAAAAATCATTTTCCATGAAGCAGTGTTGTTTGTAAAATTTGACCGTATCGAGATGGAGTTCTACCGAAATGGCATTCTTCAATGAATAAGGTTTGTCTTTTTTGAAAGCGATCAGTTGTACGCAAATACGTTCCAAGTCGTTCAACTCTTCTTTACCGAATTCTTCCAGGAAGATCTGTGTATTCGGCTCCACAATGCCGTTATAGCGGCTGATCCAGCTATTGTTCTGGCGATTCATATAGTTGAAAAACAGATAGTAATTGCTGTCATTGATAAAATAGGTTTCATAGCCGCTTCCCTGTATCACTTTGGCAGGCTCTATCGGGAGGTAAGCCAAATAGATGTTCAGCCGTTCGCCTTCTATGGTTTCCGTTACCTTTTCTACTTCGGGTTGAGGTTCCGGTTTCTTAGGTTGCGGGACAGCAGCCTGTGTCACGGAAGGCAGCGGTGAGCGTCGGGAGCTGTGTACCTGCATCTCGCTGTCTCCTACGACTACACATTCGCGGATCAATGCCGGTACTTCGAATCCGTCTTCATCTTCCACCAAAACTTGATCTTTCCCTTTGAAACTACGAACGACACCTCCACCGGTGCTGTTCAGGAAGCGCACTTTGTCTCCTACTTTTATGTTACTCATCATTCTATTTACTTTTGTTATTTGCTACAAAAGTAGTAAATCCTGAAGAGTAATACCTGTTCTTGTTGATATTTTCTGGTGAATGCACTTGCCGACTAAAAGTTTCATCTTATGAAACGGTTTGGAACTTCAAGAGCCACTTATAAAGCAGAAAGGGTTTTTGACTATTCGTATTTATTTTTTGAGTTCTTTCGGGATATTGATCTCCATGCAATATGAAAACGGATAGTTTTTTCCCTGCTTTCTCTTCTCGGTTATTCCGTAAATGGTTTGGCATACTGGATCATGCCTTGTACGTCTTTAAGGCTTTTCGGACGCAATTCGATTGCCATGCAATATTCGTGGGGAACATCGAAAGGAAATTCGATGCCGGAGTCTATGGCTTGTTTATAGCCGAATCTCGGATAGTAGTCCTTATGTCCTAGTAAGACGACAGAACCGTATCCCAGTTCGGTGGCTCGTTTGTGTGCTTCACGGATCAAGGCTGATCCGATCCCCCGATTTTGATATTCAGGGAGAACTGAAACGGGAGCTAACCCTAAAGAGGTGACGGATTTGTTTTCTGAAACGATTTCGACTTTTGTCATCAGGATATGGCCGATAATTTCTTCGTCAACCTCGGCAACCAATGAAAGCTCTGGGATAAAAGCGTCTGTTTGACGTAGTTGATCTACTAAAAAAGGTTCGTTATGGTCGCTGTCTTCCATATCTCTGAAAGCGAGTTCTACTACTTTATGAACTGCTTCATAGTCTTTTATCTGTTCTTGTCTGATATTGAAATCCATCGGTTTATATCTTTAGGTTTATAATTTTCTGCTAAGATAAGAAGAATACGACAAAATGTCAATAAATTTGTACTTTTGCAATCCGGTTCGATTAAAAGAGCCTGTAATAGTAAAAGTCATGACAACAAAGACGCAACAGATACGCATCGAAGATTTTGATTATCCGCTGCCTGACGAGCGGATCGCCAAGTTCCCGTTACCCAAACGGGATGAATCGAAGCTCTTATTATATAAAGAAGGAAAAGTCAGCGAGAGTATATTCAAGCATATTACGGATTATTTGCCGGAGGGTTCTCTGATGGTATTCAATAATACACGGGTGATCCAGGCACGTCTTCTGTTTCAGAAAGAGACAGGGGCGAAGATCGAGATTTTCTGTCTGGAGCCGGTCGAGCCGCATGATTATGCTTTGGTTTTTCAACAGACTGAATGTTGCCGCTGGACTTGTTTGGTCGGCAATCTGAAGAAATGGAAAGAAGGACTTTTGAAGAAGGAGGTGCAGCTCGACGGTGAGACTGTTATACTGAAAGCGGAAAAATTGCAGACCTGCGGGGACAGCTACCTCATCGAGTTTACGTGGGATCATCCGACTTGTACGTTTGCTGATCTGTTAGATGCAGCGGGCGTATTGCCGATTCCTCCTTATTTGAATCGCGAAACTGAGAAAAGCGATTTGCAGACCTACCAGACGGTTTACTCCAAGATAAAAGGTTCGGTGGCCGCCCCGACAGCGGGTTTGCATTTTACACCGGAAGTTCTGGCTGCTATCGATGCTCAGGGAATCGGACGGGAAGAACTGACGCTCCATGTCGGAGCCGGGACGTTCAAACCCGTGAAAAGCGAGACGATCGAAGGGCATGAGATGCATACCGAATTTATTTCGGTGCGCCGGAGTTCGATCGAACGGATCAAGAATAACCTCGGTAAGATTATTGCGGTCGGCACGACTTCGGTCCGTACGCTTGAAAGCCTCTATTATATGGGTGTCACGTTGGCTTCGAATCCGGATGCCACAGCCGATGAACTGATCGTCAAACAATGGATGCCTTACGAAGAGACGAATAACAGGTTAACAGCTGATGAAGCTTTGCAAAATATTTTGGATTATCTGGACCGACACCAGGCGGACAAGTTGGTGACGGCTACCCGGATCATTATCGCTCCAGGCTATGAGTTCAAGATCGTACGTGGTATTGTGACCAATTTCCATCAGCCGAAAAGCACGTTGTTGTTGCTGATATCCGCTTTTGTGAAAGGGGATTGGAAAAATATTTATGATTATGCCTTAAGGCATGATTTCCGTTTTTTGAGTTACGGGGACAGCTCGCTGTTGTTGTAATGATCATACAATAAATAGTACATAATCCTGTTTATATAAAACATAGATTATAGCAAATGAGACAATTTACCCCATATTTGTTCCTGTTGTTGGCTGCGTCTTTTCTGTATTCCTGTAAATCAGCGAAGTTGAGCGATGCGGAAGAGAAGCAGCGTATCGGCGAATATTTTGAAGCGGCGGCCATTTACCGGAAAGTATATACGAAGACTCCTCCTGCCAAGCGAGACTTGCGTGGATATATCGCTTTCAGGATGGCAGAGTGTAACCGTCTGATCAACAATACACCGCGTGCGACCAGTGCTTATATGAACGCGCTCAGGTATAAGTATCCGGACAGTATCGTGAATCTTCGCTTGGGGCAGATGTACCAGAAGAGCGGACGTTATGGAGAAGCAGTCAAATATTACAACGACTACCTGCTGGCGGAACCGGGCAGCGTATTGGCCTTTAACGGCGTGACCGGTTGCGAGGAGGCCGTGAAATGGAAACAGTCGCCGACCCGCTATACGGTGAAGCGGATGGACAAGTTTAACTCCCGCCGTTCCGAATTCAGTCCGATGTTGTACGGTGAAAAGTACGATCAACTGTATTTTGCTTCTACCCGTACCCCGAAAGGAGCCGGGAAAGATAAGGAAGAAACGAATAGTGCCATCACCGGACAGCGTAACAACGATTTATTTCTGGTAAAGCAGGACGAGAATGGAGCTTGGTTGGCTCCGGTCGAACTCGAAGACGAGGTGAATACCGAGTTTGACGAGGGAACGCCTTCTTTTTCCAAAGACGGGAATACGATGTATTACACCTATTGCGCACAGGATCCGGAAGGGCCGCGTACTTCTGAAATCTATATATCTTCCCGCAGCAGTGCCAAATGGGGAAAAGGAACCAGGGCGAATATCGTAAAAGATTCGGTGACGGCTCTCGGCCACCCTTCGATATCGCCGGACGGCAAGTATCTGTATTTTGTGTCGGATGCCGTAGGTGGTTATGGAGGCAAAGACCTGTTTCGGGCGCGTGTCGTGGGCAGTGACTTCGGACCGATGGAAAATCTGGGGCCTGATATTAATACGCCTGGTGATGAGATGTTTCCTTATGTGCGGGATTCCGTAACGCTTTATTTTGCTTCCGATGGACATCCGGGAATGGGTGGGTTGGATATTTTCAAAGCAACCTTGGACAGCACGGGCAAGTGGAATGTCGAGAATATGAAGGCGCCGATCAACTCGTCCGGCGATGATTTCGGTATCACGTTTGCCGGAAATAAAGAAAGTGGCTTTTTTAGTTCCAATCGCAATGATGCGCGTGGATATGACCATTTGTATTCTTTCGAATTGCCGGTTATCACTATCTTTATCGAAGGTATCGTGTCGGATGTGGACGAGAACCCGATAGAAGATGCTACGGTCCGTATTGTCGGAAGGGATGGTTTGAACGAAAAAGTTTTGGCAAAGAAAGACGGTAAGTACAGGGTTGAACTGGAACGTGATATCCGCTATGTGATGATGGCAAGCGCACGTGGATACTTGAATCAGAATTTTGAGTTGAAAACAGGGCCGGAGGAGAAGAACGAAACATATATCGTGGACTTTTTCCTTTCCCCGATCAGTAAACCTGTCGTGATCGAAAATATTTTCTATGATTTCGACAAGGCGACTTTGCGTCCGGAATCGAAGAAAGCGTTGGATGAAATGATTAAGATGCTGAACGACAATCCGAATGTAACGATCGAGTTAGGAGCGCATACTGACCGGAAAGGTTCGGAGCAGTACAACGAACGGTTGGCGCAGCGGCGAGCACAGTCGGTTGTCGACTATCTGATTGCCGGAGGAATTGCCCAAGACCGACTTGAGGCTAAAGGGTATGGCGAAAGTGTTCCTAAAGCAATCAATAAGAGGATGGCCAAGAATTATGATTTCCTGAATGAAGGAGATGTCCTGACCGAAGAATTCATAGAAAGAATGACTCCTGAGCAGCAAGAGATTGCAGATCAGATAAACCGTCGGACGGAATTTAAAGTCTTGCGGACGAACTATAATTTATTTTGATTTATCGATAAGGTAAAAAAATATAAGGTACCTCGAATTTTAACCTGTAGCTCGTAAGAGGTTATCTACAGAACACCGACATTTTTTTTCTGAATGAGCCAGTCGGTTTTCGGATAACCTCTTACTTTTTTCCATAAGACCGTTAATTATTTGTTTCTCTGGTTTTTTAATTGCTGATAAATCATATCTTTGCGGGAATAAAAACAAGATACTATGAGGATAAGAATACTTTACCTATTATTTTTTATATTGATCTTTTGCAACTGCAACGGCCAACAGGTGGAGAAAACGGAAGCAGGAAACACGAAAGAACATACTTTTCAAATGGTTTCTGTTCCCAGTGTCATTACAGAACCGGAAGAACGCGCCGCTTACTTGGTAAAACATTATTGGGATAAGTTCGATTTTACGGATACAACTCTGATTCATTTCCCGGAAATTACGGAGCAAGCGACTTCCAATTATATCGATATGATGAAATATGTCCCGGCGAAAGTGGCCGCTTCTTCTATCAAAGAGATGATGAGTAAAGCGTCGACCGATAGTTCGATGTTCGTCTATTTTTCCGGCCTGTATGAAAAATATCTTTATGATCCGAATTCTCCCATGAGGGATGAGTCTTTGTATATTTATGTATTGGATGCTGTATTGGAAGCTCCGTTTCTGGATGAAGTCAGTAAAATACGTCCGGCCCATTTGCTCGAATTAGCTCTTAAGAACAGGGTGGGAGAACCGGCTACAGATTTCACGTACACGCTGGTGGACGGTAAAAAAGGAACTTTGTATCGTACGAAAGCTGATTGTCTACTCTTGTTTTTCTATAATCCGGATTGCCATGCCTGTAAGGAAATTACGGATCAGCTCGCTGCTTCGCCGTTTGTGACGGAGTGGATCAAGAATAACAAGCTTAAAATCCTGGCTGTTTACCCGGATGAGGATTTGGAGGCCTGGAAAAAACATATTTCCTATATGCCTGCAGGCTGGATCAATTCTTATGACAGTACGGTGAGTTTGAAAAATGATGAGATTTATGATCTGAAAGCGATACCGACCCTTTATCTGTTGGACAAGGATAAAAAAGTTGTATTGAAGGATGTGACATTTAATCAGGTAGAGAATTATTTAAAACAATAACAAACGATATGAAAGTAAGGACTATTTTATTATCAATGGTTTTAGTTGCCGGAGTCAGCCTGAATGTTTCGGCTCAGTTTAAAATCGGAGGTAAATCCATCAATACTAAAAAATTAGTGAATGCAGCATCCGATGTAGCAAAAGCGGTGACTTTGTCGGACGAGGACGTGGCTGCCATGGCTCGCGAGTATATCCAGTGGATGGATACGCATAATGAGATTGCCGGACCGGAAACGGCGATGGGACAGCGTTTGGCAAATCTGACGAAAGATATCAAGGTCGAAGGTCTCGATCTGAATTTTAAGGTGTATAATGTGATCGACGTGAACGCGTTTGCTTGCGGCGACGGAAGCGTTCGTGTTTGTGGAGGCTTGATGAAGATTATGGATGATAATGAAGTGCTGGCCGTTATCGGTCATGAGATCGGTCATGTTTTACATACGGATTCGAAAGACGCCATGAAGCAGGCTTATCTGACTTCGGCCTCCAAGAATGCTGTCGGGGCTGCCAACAATACGGTTGCCAAGCTGACCGATTCGCAATTGGGGAGTTTGGCCGAAACGCTTGCCAGTGCACAGTATTCGCAAAAGCAGGAGAATGCGGCAGACGATTATGGCTTTGAGTTCAGTATCGCGAACGGTATCGATCCTTATAGTATGTATAATTCGCTTAATAAACTCTTGGAATTAAGTGTGGAAGCTCCCAAATCATCTAAGTTCCGCCAACTGTTTTCGAGTCATCCCGAAACACAAAAGCGTGTCAAAAGGATGAAAGAAAAAGCGGATGAATATACAAAGAATCAGCAATAAACTGTTAATCACCTTTAAACAGTCGATTTGCAGGCTAAAATAATGCTAAAAAAATAAATATTCTGCCGTAAAACTATGCTGAATAACATAAAATCTATATATTTGCACTGTGTTTTTCATGGTATTAGATTTAAGGTTAGCAATGAAGATTGGTTGTCGTGATGACAACCTTTTCTTTTTTTAGGCCCTTTGTATTTTTCTTTTCTTTCGAAAGTTTTTAAGATTCCGAAATAATATTACTTTTGTGTATTGACTAAAAAACTAAATAGTGTGGATACAAGAATAAAATTGCGGGTGCAAGGTTTAACGAACAGCCAGATACAGTCAGGTGCTTATGCCTTGATTCTTGCTGAAGAAGATGGGGTTCGCCGCATACCTATCATTGTTGGGACGTCGGAAGCCCAGTCTATTGCGATCGCTTTGGAACGCATCACGCCTCCTCGTCCTTTGACGCATGATTTGTTTGCAACTTTTGCACAGGCATTCGGTGTTCGTTTGTGTGAGGTTTTTATCTATAAGTTTGAAGATGGTGTATTTTATTCCGAACTGCTTTTTGAGGATGGAATAAAACAGATTCGCTTGGATTCGCGTACTTCCGATGCTATCGCCATCGCTTTGCGTGTGAAATGCGATATCTATACGACACCTGAGATTGTCCGTGAATGTGGTGTCGTGCTTGAAAATTCCGCAGAGGAGAAAGACAAGGATGATGATTCCATATTGGCTCTGGAGCCGGAGGAAATACATGATGAAACAAAGCTGAAAAAATGGCTTTCTCTTTTGGATGTCGATGAATTGTCGGATCGTTTGGATGAAGCGATAGCCGATGAGAACTACGAGTATGCAAAGATGTACAAAGATGAAATCCGGCGTCGTGAAGAGGAGGGCAGGTCTAGATGATAGAACAACAACTTGGTTTTAGTCTTGAGTCTTTTTTACGTGGTATAGTAGGGATTTCTACGGTGTTGGGGGTTGCTTATCTGATGAGTTACGATCGGAAACGGGTCGATTGGAAATTGGTGGGTGGCGGATTGTTTATGCAGTTTGTCTTTGCTCTTGCCGTATTGTATGTCCCTGTAGTCGGAATTGTTCTGGAATGGGTGGGCAAGGCTTTTATTAAGTTGATGGATTTTACTCAGTCCGGGGTTGCTTTCCTTTTAGGGCCGTTGGTAACTAAAAGTGAAGGGTTTATCTTTTTGTTGAACTCACTTCCGGTGGTGATTTTTTTCTCGGCCTTGGTTTCCTTATTTTATTATTGGGGGATTATCCAGCGCGTAGTGGGAGGATTTTCTTGGCTGCTACGACGTTTCATGAATATTTCCGGAGCCGAAGGATTGGTTGCGTCTGGCAATGTGTTTTTGGGAATGACGGAATCCCCTGTTTTGATCAAGAATTATCTGCCGGCGATGAACCGGTCGGAAATATTTCTGGTTATGGTTTCCGGAATGGGGACGATAGCCGGAACAGTGATGGGAACTTATATCGGTATGTTGGCGGGAGGTGATCCTGTGTCGAGGGTTCTGTTTGCGAAACATTTGCTTTCGGCCTCGCTGATGGCTGCTCCGGGTTCTATTGTTCTGGCTAAAATTCTTTGTCCGCAAACAGAAAAGGTCGACGACCGCTTGGTGAAGATGGAGAAGGTCGGACAGCATTCCACTGTATTGGATGCGTTGGCTGCCGGTACGTCGACGGGGGTACGTCTGATGGTGAATATCGCAGCGATGTTGCTTGTATTCATAGCAATGGTCGCACTTGCCAATTATATTTTGGAGGGTGTGATCGGACGCTATACCGGACTGAATGACTGGATCGTATCCATTACAGGCGGGAAGGCTCAAGGACTGACATTCCAGTTTATATTGGGAGTGATCTTATCTCCTTTTATGTGGCTGATCGGAGTTCCTTATCAGGATGTGATGCTGGTCGGTTCTTTGTTGGGACAGAAAACCATTTTAAACGAGTTTGTCGCTTATTTCCAGTTACAGGAATGGAAAGATGCCGGTTTGTTTCTGTATCAGAAATCTATTTTAATGTCTACCTATATCTTATGTGGTTTTGCTAATATCTCGTCTATTGGTATTTTGCTGGGAGGGATGGGCGTGTTGGCTCCCGAAAAGAGGGAACTGATCACTCGTTTCGGCTTTCCGGCTATGATTGCCGGTGCGTTGGTATCGGTACTTTCGGCTACGATAATAGGAATGATGTTAATTGTCAATTGACAATGGGGAAATCTTTTAATTTTTAACTTTTAATTTATTCAAGTGCAGATATTTTATACGCCGGAGATAGCTGTGAACCTAGAGCTTCCGGAAGAAGAAGCCGGGCATTGTATTCGTGTACTCAGGTTGACTGAAGGTGACGAGATTTTGTTGACGGATGGTAAAGGCTTTTTTTTTAAAGCGGCAATCAGCCGTGCCCATCCTAAGCATTGCGAAGTGAATATTCTGGAACAGTGGGAACAGCCTGCTTTATGGAACTTCAATCTTCATATAGCAGTGGCTCCGACCAAGAATATGGACCGTATGGAGTGGTTTGCGGAGAAAGCGACCGAGATCGGTATTAATGCCATTACTTGTTTGAACTGTCGTTTTTCCGAACGGAAGGAAATTAAGCCTGCCCGCTTGGAAAAGATTTTGGTCAGTGCAATGAAGCAATCACAGAAAGCGACTTTGCCGGAACTAAACGGAATGACCGATTTCCGCACGTTCGTTAGTCTGCCTTTTGCCGGTCGTAAGTTTATTGCCCATTGCGAGGAAGGGGTAAAACCTCTTTTGAAACAAACGTATCATCCGGGAGAAAACGCACTTGTCCTGATCGGTCCGGAAGGCGATTTCAGTCCCGAAGAAATAGCGCTTGCCTTAAAATGTGGATTCGAACCTATTTCGTTAGGCGAAAGTCGTTTGCGTACGGAAACGGCGGCATTGGTCGCTTGCCATACGATACATGTGTTGAATCAGTAATAACAAACAATGACCGAAAAAGAAAAATGCCGTCTCGGCCTGTTGTACGATGCTAATTATGATCCAGAAATATTGGCGGATCGTGAGCGTGCAAAAGAGTTACTTTATGATTATAACCGTTTACGTCCTTTCGAGCAGATCAGGCGGACGGAACTTCTGAAAAAACTTTTGGGGAAGACCGGGGAGAACTTGATCATAGAACCTCCTTTTGCCTGTGACTACGGGTATAACATAGAAGTGGGAGAGAACTTTTATGCGAATGTCAATCTGGTTATATTGGACGGGGCAAAGGTTTGTATAGGAGATAATGCTTTTATCGCCCCCAATGTCGGCATTTATACGGCAGGACATCCATTGGGTGCATCCGATCGCAACAAGGGCTTGGAGTATGCTTACCCGATCACGATCGGTAATAATGTATGGATCGGTGCCGGAGCCATCATCCTTCCTGGTGTTACAATAGGTAATAACGTGGTGATCGGAGCCGGTAGCGTGGTGACAAAAAATATACCCGCCTATTCACTTGCTGTCGGAAACCCTTGCCGGGTGATCAAGCGAATAGACGAGTAATATTTTTGAATGTTTCCTTTTTATCTTATTCCCATTCGATCGTCGCATTGGGTTTCGGAGACATATCGTAGCAAACGCGGTTGACGTTTTTGACTTCTTTTAGAATGCGGTCCGTAATCTTCATTAGGATATGCCAATCGACGGGTTCGATAGTAGCCGTCATGGCATCTACCGTATTGACGGCACGGATGATAACAGGCCATTCAAAGGAACGTGCATTGTCGCGTACACCTACGGATTTGAAGTCAGGCACAACGGTGAAATACTGCCAAACTTTCTTGTCTAATCCAGCTTTTTGGAATTCTTCACGCAGGATGGCATCCGCTTCTCGAACCGCTTCCAGTCTGTCGCGTGTGATAGCACCTAAGCAACGCACTCCTAAACCTGGACCGGGGAACGGCTGGCGGAAGACCATTTCGTAAGGCAAGCCCAATTCGAGACCGCAAGCGCGAACTTCGTCCTTGAACAACTGGCGTAATGGTTCGACCAATTCGAATTTCAGGTCTTCGGGCAGTCCACCTACGTTGTGGTGGGATTTCACCATCTTGGCTGTCTTTGTACCGCTTTCCACGATGTCGGGATAGATAGTACCTTGCGCTAAGAAGTCGATGCCATCCAGTTTGCGTGCCTCTTCTTCAAAGACACGGATAAATTCGCCACCGATGATTTTGCGTTTTTCTTCCGGATCGGCAACGCCAGCCAGCTTATCTAAGAAACGATCGGTAACGTCTTTATAAATCAGGTTTGCATTCAACTGGTTCTTGAAAACTTCAACGACATTTTCCGATTCACCTTTACGCATTAGACCGTGATTTACGTGTACGCAAACCAACTTGTCCCCGATAGCTTTCAGAAGCAATGCGGCAACAACGGAACTATCGACTCCGCCAGAAAGTGCCAACAATACCTTTCTGTCACCGACCTGACGTCTTACCAGTTCGATTTGGTCATTGACGAAGTTCGTCATATTCCAGTTCGCTTCGGCTTTACAAGTGTCGAATACGAATGTTTTTACCGATTCTTTGATAGCCTCCATGTCACTGGAGAATTCATTTAATTTTACTTCGCAGAGAGCCTTGTCGTGGCCGGCTGCCATAACAGGGATTCCAATCGAATAGATTCCCGGATTTACATCGATGGCGACACCGTCGATTACATTGTTAGGACCACCGTTGATGATGATACCTTTTACATTCGGAAGTGCTTTGAGTTCTTCAACCGTAATGTCGTGCGGATAGATTTCGCTATAGACACCCAATGCGCGGATTGCTCGTGCCAACACTGTGTTTTCATGACTGCCCAAATCCAGGATAACAATCATATCTTGTTTCATACGATTCTTTATTTTTTATTGGTTTTACATTATGTATACTTGAAATGCGGATATGGAATTTTACTCCCATTCGATTGTTGCGGGCGGTTTTGAGCTGATGTCGTAGACAACGCGGTTTACTCCTTTGACTTTGTTGATGATTTCGTTGGACACTTTCGCAAGGAATTCGTATGGGAGTTGCGCCCAGTCAGCCGTCATGGCATCCGTCGAGGTTACAGCACGCAAAGCAACCGTATTTTCGTAGGTCCGTTCGTCTCCCATAACACCTACGGACTGGATCGGGAGGAGAATCACTCCGGCCTGCCAGATTTTGTCGTACAAGCCCCATTCACGCATCAGCGACATATAGATATCGTCGGCCTCTTGCAAGATTCGTACTTTTTCCGGGGTGATATCACCTAAAATACGAATACCTAAACCGGGACCGGGGAACGGATGACGTTTGATCAGATGTGGTTGCATACCTAACTCCATACCGACACGACGTACTTCGTCTTTGAACAGAAGGCGTAGCGGTTCGACCAGTTTCAGGTTCATTTTGGCAGGCAGACCGCCTACATTATGATGGCTCTTGATAACAGTTCCGGTAATGGATAGCGATTCGATTACGTCCGGATAAATGGTACCTTGACCTAACCATTTTATATCTTTCAACTTGTGGGCCTCTTCGTCAAACACATCGATAAAACCTTTGCCGATGATCTTACGTTTCTTTTCAGGTTCGCTGACACCTGCCAGTTCCTTATAGAATTTCTCTTTGGCGTCGACTCCGATCACGTTCAGTCCCAAGTGTTCGTAATCTTTCAACACGTTTTCAAATTCATTCTTGCGCAACAAGCCGTGATCGACGAAGATGCAAGTCAGGTTCTTGCCGATAGCCTTGTGTAGTAAAACGGCTGTAACCGAAGAATCCACACCGCCGGAAAGCGCTAAGATTACTTTGTCGTCTCCCAATTGTTCTTTCAGTTCGGCAACGGTCGATTCGATAAAGGAGGCCGGTGTCCAGTCTTTGGCGCATCCGCAAATATTCAGGAAGTTGTTTAATAATTTAGTACCGTCAGTTGAGTGGAATACTTCCGGGTGGAATTGTACGCCCCAGGTTTGTTCACCTTCCACATGATAGGCAGCTGCTTTTACATCGTCCGTGCTGGCGATTACTTTGAAGTTTTCAGGAAGGACCGTGATGGTGTCTCCGTGTGACATCCAGATTTGTGAACCTACATTGATGCCTTTCAGCAATTCGTCTGTATTGTCGATATACGACAGGTTGGCACGTCCGTATTCGCGGGAGTCGGCCGGTTCAACGTTTCCGCCGGATGTATAAGCCAGGAATTGGGCTCCGTAACAGATTCCCAATACAGGATATTTACCGCGTATTTCACTTAAGTCAGCTTTGAACGCATTGGCGTCATATACGGAATAGGGACTTCCGGAAAGGATTACGCCTTTTACACCTGTAGCATCGTGGGGGAATTTGTTGTAGGGGACAATCTCGCAATACATATTCAACTCACGGACTCTACGCCCGATTAATTGAGTTGTTTGCGAGCCGAAATCAAGAATAATAAGTTTCTCGTGCATGCAAATTATTATTTAATTGAGTGGCACAAAGGTAGGAATAATATTCGAAATTTAAATCATTTTTCATACCTTTGCGTGTTCATTTTTAATCGTAACCGTATGGATGCTGAAAAGAAAGAGACAAAAGAAATAAATAAGATGTCATTGCTGATCATGGCAGTGGTTGTGTTATTGTTGATTATCGCCGGTGCTGCCTACTATATTTTCCATCAGAATCAGCAGATGGAGGACTTGGAGCAGGCTTATGTTCTGGATAAGGAATCATTGGAAGACGAATTTAACGAATTGTCTCTCCAATATGAAGGATATAAATTTAATATAGGTAACGACTCCTTACTGAATCTATTGTCTACCGAGCAAGCTAAAGTACAACGCTTACAGGAAGAACTTCGTACTGTAAAGGCGACAAATACGAAAGAGATTGCCCGTCTAAAGAAGGAATTGCAGACATTGCGTAAGATCATGCGTAATTATGTAGTTCAGATCGACTCTCTGAATCGTGCTAACGAACAATTGAAAGTGGAAAAGAATGAAGCGGTAAAGAAATACAAGCAGGCTTCTTCTACGGCTACCACTTTGAAGAAGGAAAAAGAGAAACTGACGGAACGTGTCACATTGGCAAGCCGTTTGGATGCGACGGGTATCAATGTAACTCCTGTCAATGGTCGCGGAAAAAAGGCAAAGGTGATCAAGAAGATGGAACAATTTGTCGTTGACTTCCGGATCAGCAAGAACATTACGGCTCCGGTCGGAGAGAAGACGATCTTTGTGCGTATCATGAAGCCGGACGACGATATCCTGTTGAAGAGCCGTGCCGATGTATTTACCTTCGAAGGAAAAGAAATCAATTACTCCATGAAGAAACTGGTCGAATATGACGGTGAGGAATTGCCGGTTACGATGTACTGGAATATCGAAGAATTTCTTTCTCCGGGTACATATCGGGTCGATATATTTGCGGATGGCAATTTGATCGGCCGTAAAAGTTTCACACTCGAAAAATAGCAATGGAAACAGATATCCATTTTGCGCGACTACTTGCCGACCTTCCGGAAGCCCTCGTCTGTGATGAAGCTTTTCTCGGCGAACTGGCAAAAAACGCAAAGTTGATCTCCGTGAAGAAAGGAGATTATCTGTTGCGTACAGGTGAGTTGTGTCAGGATGCCTATTTCATCAACAAAGGTCTTTTCATCAATTTATATGTAAACGAGAACGGTAATGAATGTGTCACCGGTTTTGCGGCTGATAATATGTTTCCGTTCCTTTCCGCCATTGGCTATTTTACCAAGCAACCTTCTGAATTTGAGATTAAGGCGCTTGAAGCCGGCGAGTTGCTCTGCTTTTCCCGCGATCATATCGAGAGCCTTTCGTTCCGTTATCCTTTGTTTGCATCTTATTATCAGAATATCATGCTGACGATCATCTATAAACTGGATGTTCTGTTGGCCGTTCGCCTCTCTTCCACAGCGGAAGAGTTCATCCAGTTTCTCTACACGAACTATGCCTGGATGATCAACCGGGTTCCCGATAAGTATATCGCCCATTATATGGGAATTAGTAATGCCTGGTATTGCAAGTTGAAGCGGAAAGTCCTCTCATTCACTAGAACAGAATAGGTGGCGGAACAAGTTTCATGGGCATGGAACTGTATTTTTACTGGTGGGAAACTATATTTTCATCGGTGGGAAACAACGGTTTCTTCAGGATGAAACCATGTGAAACTATATGCTTGTGAACGTATAAGAAAGCAGTTATTGAATTAGTTCAATTGTATATTTAAAGCGAACCAGTACTTTTGCACCGTTTAGGAAAGAATCCGAATAAAACAAGATAAAGATGAAGAGATTTGTCGTATTAGTTGCATTACTGGTTTCGTCGGGCTATGCAAGTGCCGGGCGTACGTTGACGCTGGAGGAATGTCGTGAATTGGCTATTCAGAACAACAAAGAGTTGAAGATCTCGGGAGAAAAGATTAAAATGGCCGGCTATGAGAAAAACGCCGCTTTCACCAAATATTTTCCTCAACTATCGGCGACTGGCGCGTATATGTGGAACCAGAAAGATATTAATCTGCTGGATATGGGAGCACTCGGCGCTTCTATTGGAGGGGCTCTCGGGCCGATCGCCCAATTGCCGGTGTTTGGAAAGTTGATGGAAGGGGTGGATGACTTGCAACACCTCGACATTCAGAATATCTGGGTGGGAAGCGTTTCACTTGTGCAACCTGTGTTTATGGGAGGCAAGATTATCAATTACAATCAGATTACTAAGTACGCCAAGCAATTGGCCGAGTCGATGAATGACCAGCAACTGCAGGATGTCATCTGTAAAACCGATGAAACCTATTGGCAGGTGATTTCATTAGTAAATAAGAAGAAGTTAGCTGATGCCTATGTCGATTTGCTCCGTAAGACCGATCATGATATGACAGCGATGATCAATGAGGGAGTAGCGACCGAAGCCGACGGACTCTCCGTCAAAGTCAAACTGAATGAGGCAGAGATGGCACAGACGAAAGTCGATAACGGTCTGGCTCTTTCCCGCATGTTATTGGCACAGATATGCGGGTTGCCATTAGAAGACCCGCTTGTTTTAGCAGATGAAGATATCGAAAGTTTTCTGACAGAGCCTTCCGTTACGGCGGCCGATGTGAACGAGGCCTTTATGAATCGTAACGAGCTGAAGAGCCTTGACTTGGCGACTAAGATTTATAAGAGGAAGGAACGGATTGTTTTGTCGGATATGTTGCCGAATGTGGCATTTATGGCAAACTACTTGGTCACGAACCCTAATTCCATGAACGGCTTCAAAAATGAATTTGCCGGGATGTTCAATGTCGGTGTAATGGTGAAAGTTCCGCTTTCCGGCTGGTGGGAGGGCAGTTATAAGCGCAATTCGGCTCGTGCCGAGACACGCATCAAGTCTTTGGAGTTACAGGATGCACGCGAGAAGGTGGAATTGCAGGTCAATCAATCCGTTTACAAGGTCAATGAAGCAAACAAGAAGCTGATCGTTTCCACCCGCAATATGGAGAATGCGGAAGAGAATCTTCGTCATGCCAATCTCGGATTTGAGGAAGGCGTAATCCCGGCTCTTAACCTGATGCAGGCGCAGACGGCTTGGGTGTCGGCGCGTTCCTGCCTGATAGATGCACAGATAGAGGTGAAATTGACGGAAGTCTACTTGACGAAAGCGATGGGAAAGCTGGGGGATGAGCTCTCTGGAAGAACCAGGAACGCGGATTAAGTGGATGAACACGGACTTGATACTTTTGAGGACACTATCTAAATCATACAATCATAAATCTCAAATTATAAACTCATGAACGAGAATAAAAAATACTCAATCAATAATATGCTATTGGCATTTATCACATTCTTAGGTGTGGTCGGATTAGTTGCATTAACCGGTTTCTTTTTACTGACGCCGCCGGATGATATCATCATGGGGCAAGCGGAGGCTACGCAAGTTCGTATTTCGGGAAAAGTTCCCGGACGAATCGAAGCATATCGTTTCAGTGAGGGCGACAAGGTGAAAGTGGGTGACACGCTTGTCTTCCTGGATACGCCCGAAGTTCTTGCCAAGCTTCAGCAAGCGGAGGCTGTACGTCGTGCCGCTGAAGCTCAGAACGCAAAGGCTATTAAAGGTGCCCGTGCACAAGAGATAGCTGGAGCATATGAAATGTGGCAGAAGGCGGAGGCTGGATTGGATATTGCCCAGAAATCATATACGCGCGTACAAAACTTGTTCGATAAAGGGGTAATGTCTGCCCAGAAACGCGATGAGGCAGAAGCCAGTTACAAGGCAATGGCCGCTACTGAGAAAGCTGCCAAATCCCAGTATGATATGGCTGTAGACGGAGCCCGTGTGGAAGATAAGGCCGCGGCTGCCGCTCTCGTAGGGCAGGCTGCCGGAGCGGTTGCCGAAGTGGAATCCTACTTGAAGGAAGCGGCACTTGTCTCACCGATCGACGGGGAGGTGTCCGAACGTTTTCCTGAAGTGGGCGAGTTGGTCGGTACGGGTGCTCCGATTATGAATATCACCGACCTTAACGATATGTGGGTGACCTTCAGTATCCGTGAAGATCATCTGAAAAACATCAAGATCGGTACCGAATTAGACGCTTTTATCCCGGCGTTGGATAACCGGCCGGTCAAACTGAAAGTTTATTATATGAAGGATATGGGAACTTATGCCGCCTGGAAAGCGACAAAAACGAACGGACAGTTTGACTCCAAGACATTCGAGGTGCGTGCCCGTCCAATGGAAAAGGTGGCCGACTTACGTCCTGGAATGTCGGTCATTAAGAAATTGACGATTGATAATTGACAATTAAAGAACAAGGTTAAATGAATAATGAAAAATTAAATAGTACCCCAAAATTGTCAATTGCAAAGCGTGAGATATTCAGGATTTGTAAAGACCCGGTCTACTTCTTTTGTATGTTGGTGGCTCCCACTATCTGTGTGGTCTTTTTTCTTTCGTTGATGAAGGAGGGTTTGCCTACCGATATGCCTGTTGCGGTAGTAGATCTGGACGGCTCTTCCAACTCCCGTAACTTAGCCCGCCAGTTGGATGCATTCGAGCAGACGAAGGTGATGCTGACAACCGTCTCGTTTGAGGAAGCTCGCCAGGCTATGCAGGAAGGGAAAGTTTATGGCATTTTTTATATTCCGAAGGACTTTGGTGTGGATGCGACAGCTGGTCGGCAGCCTAAGCTGTCGTTCTATACGAACGGTACTTATCTTATTGCTGCATCTCTGTTGTTTCGGGATATGAAAACCATGTCTGTCTTAGCAGGTGCTTCGGTCGGGCTTCAGACGGGGCTGGCGCATGGCTATACTGAAAACCAGATCATGGCGCAGCTCCAGCCGATCGTGATCGATACACACGCGATCGGGAATCCTTGGCTTAACTATTCGGTCTATCTGAATAACACACTTTTGCCTGGTGTTTTACAATTGATGATTTTTTTGGTGACGGTATTGAGCATCGGTTCCGAGATTAAATACTCGACGGCCCGCGAATGGTTGCAGATGGGTGGAAATTCGCTTACGGTGAGCCTCATAGGGAAGATATTCCCTCATACGGTGATTTTTACGATTGTGGCATTCCTGTATGCGGTGGCCTTGTATGGGTTTAATTCGTTCCCGTTGAATAGTGGCTGGTTACCGATGCTGTCAGCTCTATTTCTGCTGGTGATTGCTTCGCAGGCGGTCGGGATTTTCATGATAGGGGTGTTGCCGACTTTTCGTTTAGGGTTGAGCTCTGCTTGCCTATTCGGGATGATCGCTTTTTCTATCGTCGGATTTTCTTTTCCGGTATTGGGGATGGACCCTACTTTGCAGGCACTCTCCAACCTGTTTCCTCTCCGGCACTATTTTCTGATCTATGTCGACCAGGCTTTGAACGGAAGGCCTTTCTTTTATAGCTGGGCCGAATATGCCTGGCTTATGGGTTTTCTCGTTTTGCCTTTCCTGATTGGAAAAAACTTGAAGAACGCATTGTTGTACTTTAAATATATTCCGTAAAACAGAAAGTAATGAAAAGAGAATATCGTTTACGAGATATGATCAAGGAAGGGATCTTGGACATCTTTTACATTTGGAAGGATGAATTGAAAAATGTCTTCAAAGACGAGGGCGTGCTGATCTTCTTTTTCCTGGTGCCTTTTGCCTATCCGTTGCTTTATTCCTTTATTTATAATAATGAAGTGGTACGCGAGGCGAAGATGGTGGTTGTGGACCAGTCCGATTCTTATCTAAGTCGCGAGTTTACCCGTCGTGTGAATGCTACGCCCGATGTCAGGGTAGTCGCCGTCTCGACGGATATGGAGGAGGCCAAGCGGATGCTGGACAGGAAAGAAGCCTATGGAATCCTTTATTTCCCGATCGAGTTCAGTAAGAATTTGCATACGGGCAAGCAGACGACGGTTCCCTTGTATTGCGATATGAGCAGCCTGCTGTTTTATAAAGCGTTTTTGCTGGCGGCAACGGAAGTATCACTCGACTTAGGGAAAGAAATACGGATGCATAATGCTCCGGGTGCATCGGCAAAACAGGAGGAAATAACGGTCAATCCGATTCCTTATGAATCCGTGACCCTCTTCAATACGCAGAACGGCTTTGCCAGTTTTTTAGTTCCGGCTATCTTGATTTTAGTTATCCAGCAAACACTGGTTTTAGGGATCGGTATGTTAGGGGGGACAGCACGTGAAAAGAACCGTTTCCACAGCCTTGTTCCGATTAGCCGGCATTTCAACGGGACGTTGCGTATCGTGTTAGGCAAGTCTCTGACCTATATCTTGATTTATGTAGTTGTCTGCATCTGGGTATTAGCCGTCGTGCCGAAACTCTTCTCCCTGCCTCAAGTGGGTGATCCGGTTACGATCTTGCTGTTCATCCTGCCGTATCTGTTTGCTTCGATCTTCTTTGCCATGACATTGTCCGGTTTTATGACTACCCGAGAGGCGCCTATGCTAGTGTTTGTCTTTACATCTGTGATCTTGTTATTCATATCCGGAGTCTCCTGGCCGAAAGAAGCGATTCCTCCGTTCTGGCAGGCTATAGGATATCTGTTTCCTTCGACACCGGGGATCCAGGGATTCATCCGTATCAATACATGTGGGGCGGCATTGAATGAGGTGGTACATGAATATCATACGTTATGGATTCAGGCAGGTGCCTATTTTGTACTGGCCCTCGTGATATATCGCTTTCAAATTATCCGTAGCCGGAAAATGATTATAAAGCAGCATAGGTATATGAAGATGAAGCAGACTTTTTAATGGTATTCCTCTTGTGGCTTCTCTTGTCGTCCTCTTAAGAGGTTGGTAAAAGAAGATAAGAAGGTTTTATGACTCCGTTTTGATGATTTTAACGTTATTATGTTAGAATCCACCGAATATAGTTTTACTTTTGTAGAAATTCTCAAAGCAAACTTAATTTTTTAGTACTATGCAGAACAGACGTGAGTTTTTAAAGCGGGCTTCGTTAATGCTCGCAGGGGGGATGGTGATGCCTCAGTTGTTAACTTCTTGTGCCGGTAAAGCCTCAGCTTCCGAGTCCTCCAAGTATATCGGGCTTCAGCTATATTCTTTAAGAGACCTTGTAAAAGAAGAAGGAATCCAGAAGGTATTGGAAACGGCTTCGAAAATGGGCTATAAGAATCTTGAAACAGCTAGCTATGACAATGGCAAGATCTATGGTTTGGCTCCTGCTGAGTTCAAGAAGATGGTGAATGATTTGGGCATGAAATGTACGAGCGCTCACTTAGGACAAGCTTTCACAAAGGAAAAAGAAGCTGAAGTGATGAGTTGGTGGGATCAGGCTATCGATGCCCACAATGAATTAGGTGTCAAATACATGGTTCAGCCGTGGATGCCGGTTACCGACCAGACGACTTTGGACGATTTGAAGATGTATTGCGACTATTTCAATACCGTTGGCTACAAGACGGCAGCCGCCAGCATCGCATTCGGTTACCATAACCATGCTTTTGAATTCCGTAAAATCGGAGATCAATTGATCTACGACTTCTTGTTAGATAATGTAAGTCCGAATCATGTATTTTTTGAAATGGATGTGTATTGGGTACAGGAAGGCGGTGGTGATCCGGTTGCTTACCTGAAGAACCGTCCGAGCCAGTTCAAGGCTGTCCATATCAAAGACGAAAAGGAAATCGGCGCCAGTGGTAAGATGAACTTCAAACCTATTTTTGACCAGATGTACGCAAATAATATCAAAGATTGGTATGTTGAAGTCGAACAGTATACCCAAAATGATCCGGTTGCCAGCGTCCAGCAGAGCTATGATTATCTGAACAAGGCGGATTATGTGAAGTAAGACGTTTTTGTATAAGTTTTTTAGGCACAGGTTACATAAATTGTAATCCGTGCCTAATTTATTTAAGAGATCTTGATTGCATTCATAAGGTTGTCCCAATCCTTCGCCAAAGCCGTCATGTCCGGATAAAGTAGGTCGGCGCCAGCATCGAGTAAAATTCGGTCGTCCAAAGGACCAGTATTGACTGCTATCGTGAAGATCCCTGCAGCTACTCCCGCTTGTATGCCCATCGGGGCATTCTCTACGACAAGAGCTTCATAGGGTTTGACTCCTGCCTTTTCCAATCCCATCAGATAAGGTTCGGGATGAGGTTTGCCTAACTTCACGTCAAAGGCCGTCACCATCTTTTCCCGTTTGAAATAGCCCGGGTAGGTATGTTCCAGCTTGTTGATTAAGCTGTGTTGTCCGGAGCCGGTTACGACAAGTGTTTGCAAGCCGGAGGCTTTTACTTTTTTCAGTACTTCGGCCGCTCCTTGCATTGCCTTTCCATCGTTATATTGATTGAACAAGATAGCTTTTTCTTCATAGATGGATTTCTTTTCCTCATCAGTCGCATCTCGCAGGAAAGTTTTTTGATACAATTCGTTGATCGTGCTTTCACCCGTCCGGCCTTCATACAGGTAGAATAGTTCCGGGGTGGAGATCAACTGGTGGTGGGTAGCCGTTTCGTACCAGGCACGGGCATGAAAACGCATGGAATCGTAAAGGACACCATCCATATCGAAAAGTACGGCCTTGGGAGAAAATAAAACTTGTCGCTGTTTTTGCAGATATTGGGCGATTGCTTCTTGAATCATTTTTAATTGCTTGCTAATAGATATTTTTCAGGCACGATCCTTTTGAAGGAGAGTCGTGCCTGAAAAATTTTTATATTATGTGATTGTTGGCTACAACCGTGCGCGGATCGCTTCGCTTTCCTTTTCGTAACCCGGTTTGTTCAGCAGGGCAAACATGTTCTTTTTATAGGCTTCTACACCTGGCTGGTCGAACGGATTTACTCCCAACATGTAACCGCTGATGCCGCAGGCTCTTTCAAAGAAGTAGAATAGCTGGCCGATGTAGTAAGGGCTTACTTCCGGCATTGTGATCTTCAAGTTAGGAACACCGCCGTCCACGTGAGCCAATTGAGTACCTAATTCTGCCATCTTGTTCACTTCGTCCACACGTTTGCCGGCGAGGAAGTTCAAACCGTCCAGATTTGCTTCGTCGGTTGGGACGACTACTTTGTGGTTCGGCTCTTCAACAGAAATAACAGTTTCGAAGATCGTGCGTTCACCATCCTGAATCCACTGGCCCATAGAGTGCAGATCGGTTGTCAGATCGACGGAAGCAGGGAAAATACCCTTACCGTCCTTGCCTTCGCTTTCACCGTACAACTGTTTCCACCATTCGGCGATGTAGTGGAGTTTCGGATGGAAGTTGGCGAGGATTTCAACCTTCTTGCCGCTCTTATATAATTCGTTACGGGTAGCAGCATAGATTTCTGCCATATTTTCAGCAAAAGGAACGCTTACGTCTGTTGCTTTTTCCATCGAAATAGCTCCGGCAACCAAATCGCGGATGCTGATACCGGCAACGGCAATAGGTAACAAACCAACTGGAGTCAGTACGGAGAAACGACCGCCGACGTTGTCGGGAATAATGAATGTCTTATAGCCTTCCTGGTCAGCCAGCGTGCGGAGAGCGCCTCTTTTGGCGTCCGTGATGGCGACGATACGGTGTTTGGCTTCTTCTTTGCCGACTGCGTCTTCCAGTTGCTTTTTCAGCATGCGGAAAGCTAAGGCCGGTTCGGTAGTCGTACCGGATTTGGAGATATTGATCAGACCGAACTGTTTGCCTTTCAGGATTTCGCAAAGTTCATACAAGTAATCTTCGCCGATATTGTGTCCGGCATATACTAAAACCGGATTTTTACGGTTCGTATGTAACCAGTCGAAGCTATTGTTTAATGCTTCTACCACTGCTTTTGTTCCTAAATAGCTGCCGCCGATACCGATGGCGACAACAACTTCACATTTGGAACGAAGTACGTTAGCTGTATTTTCGATGTCTGTCAGTTCAGCATCTGTAATAGAAGAGGGGAGGTGCAACCAACCTAAAAAGTCGTTACCTGCACCATTACCATTTTGTAAAGTGGCATTACATTCGTGGGCCTTTGCAGCCTGAGCATATACCTGTTCTTTCGTTACGGTACCCAGCGCTTTGTCAATGTTAAGACTGATGTTCTTCATATTTACATTATTATTTAAATGTTTCAGTCAACTGCCGTATCGCGGTAGTCGGCGATTTCTTTTCGTATAGAATACTATATAAAGTATCCAAGATCGGCATGTTTACTTTATATTTTTCGTTTATCTCCCGAATACATTTTGTCCCGTAGTATCCTTCGGCGATCATCTCCATTTCGAGCTGGGCTATTTTGACGGAATAACCTTTCCCGATCATGGTCCCGAACGTACGGTTCCGGCTGAAGCGAGAATATGCGGTTACCAGAAGATCACCGAGATATACCGAATCTGTCACATCCCGTTCCAGGCCATGTACGGCGTTGAGGAAGTTACGCATCTCTTCGATCGCGTTGCAGATGAAAACTGCCAGAAAATTATCTCCGTACTTCATACCGTGGCAGATACCTGCGACGATGGCATATACGTTTTTCAATACGGAAGCATATTCAATACCTGTAACATCCTTGCAACAGGAGTTGTTCAGATACTGGTTCTTAAATACGGAGGAGAAAGCTCTTGCATTCTCGATATTAGGGCAAGCCAGCGTGATATAGGACAACCGTTCGAGAGCGATCTCTTCGGCATGGCACGGACCGCCGATGACAGCGATATTGTCAATCGGGACATTGTAGTATTCGGCAAAATAATCGGCTACGAGCATGTTTTCGTCCGGAACGATTCCTTTGATGGCCGAAATGATGAATTTGTCTTGCATGGAGGTCGTCACCTTCATCAAATGTTGTTTCAAAAAAGGAGAAGGGGTGGCGAAAATCAAAGTGTCCGAATCTTTGATTACTTTGTTGATATCCGTGTAGAATTTGATTTTGTCAGTATCAAATTTGACGGCGGAAAGATAGCTGGGGTTATGTCCCAACAACAGAAACTCTTCTACTTGGTCTGGCCGACGCATATACCAGTTAATACTATCTTGTGTAGAAAGTACAATCTTGGCCAAGGCGGTAGCCCAGCTACCACCTCCCATTATTGCAATTTTTCCGGGCAACTTCATAGTATTACTCTTATTTGGCTGCGCCTGCAATCCATGCCTCTACTTCTTCGGCAGTGGGGTTTTGCAATTCCAGTTTGTATTTCTTATTCATTTCGCAGAGTTCCTGTCTCAGCTTGTTGGGATTAGCATCTACCAACGTGTCGGTTGTGAGATATCCGGCTTTATGTAAAGCAGGAACCCATGCTTCATCGATACCCAGTGCGACATATTTGTCTGCGGTGTCTTTCTTAACTGTCTTTTCCGGGCGCATCTGCGGGAAGAGCAACACTTCTTGAATAGTCGTTTGGCCAGTCATCAACATCACCAGACGGTCGATGCCGATACCGATACCAGACGTCGGAGGCATACCGAATTGCAGTGCACGCAAAAAGTCCTGGTCGATGAACATCGCTTCGTCATCCCCTTTTTCGCTCAGGCGCAATTGCTCTTTGAAGCGCTCTTCCTGATCGATCGGATCGTTCAGCTCACTATAGGCATTTGCCACTTCTTTACCGTTGATCATCAATTCGAAACGTTCGGTCAATCCAGGTTTGCTCCGGTGCATCTTGGTTAGCGGACTCATCTCGACCGGGTAGTCGATAATGAAAGTCGGCTGGATAAACGTGCCTTCGCAGAATTCACCGAAGATTTCATCGATCAGCTTGCCTTTACCCATTGTTTCATCGATTTCAAGGTTCAAATCCTTGCAAATCGTGCGTATCTCGTCTTCGCTCTTGCCATTCAGGTCGTAACCTGTCTTTTCCTTGATGGCATCCAGAATCGGCAGACGGCGGTAAGGAGCTTTAAAGTTGATGGTCTTGCCGTCGACTACACTTTCACATGTACCGTTGACGGCGATACAGATACGTTCCAACAGCTGTTCGGTGAAGCTCATCATCCAGTTGTAGTCCTTATATTGGACATAAAGTTCCATACAGGTAAATTCCGGATTGTGGGTGCGATCCATACCTTCGTTACGGAAGTTTTTACCGATTTCGTAGACACCTTCGAAACCTCCGACGATCAATCGTTTCAGATACAGTTCGGTAGCAATACGCAGATAGAGGTCGATATCCAGCGAGTTATGGTGCGTAATGAACGGACGTGCGCTTGCCCCTCCGGGGATGGATTGCAGGATCGGAGTTTCCACTTCCGTATATCCAGCTTCGTCCAGGGCGGTACGCATGGTCTTGATAACTGCCGCACGTTTCATGAAAATATCCTTTACGCCATCATTGACCACCAGGTCAACATAGCGTTGGCGATAACGCAATTCCGGATCGTTGAATCCATCGTATGCTACACCGTCTTTGTATTTGACGACCGGTAGCGGCTTGAGTGATTTGGATAATACCGTTATCTCTTGTGCATGGACGGAAATTTCGCCCATCTGTGTACGGAATACGAAACCTTTGATTCCGACAAAGTCGCCGATATCGAGCAATTTCTTGAAAACAATGTTATACAGATCTTTATTTTCTTCCGGGCAAATGTCGTCACGAGAGATATAAACCTGTATTCTGCCTTCTGAATCCTGCAATTCCATGAAGGAAGCCTTTCCCATGATGCGGCGGCTCATGATGCGACCGGCAATACTTACGGGGCGGGGCTCTGCATCGTCTTTAAAATTCTCTTTTATCTCTTTGGAAAATGCATTCGTTACATACTCAGCTGCGGGATAAGGTTCTATCCCCATCTGACGTAACTGCTCCATGCTGTTACGTCTTATGATTTCCTGTTCACTCAGTTCTAATAGATTCATTACGCTATTATTTTGTATAATACGGCGCAAAAATACAAAACTTTTCTTACTTATTGCCTAAAAACGTATGCGACTTTACGCTTTATGTTCTTAAAAGGTATTGTTTTGTAATGGAAAAGGCAGATTACGTATGGCTTCGGGCAGGAAGAAGCGGACATCTTTTCCGGTCTTGAAAGCTTCGCGTATAAAGGTTGAGGATATTTCGACCAAAGGGGCGTCTACTTTTTTTATGTGAGGATATTGTGCCGGAATTTCAACATCGAATCCTTTGCGCGGATAGATGAAGATCGGATAATTGGAAATGATGGCTTCGTATTCTACCCACCGGGTAATATATTTCCAATTGTCCGCACCCATGATGAAATAGAATTCACGGTCCGGATAACTTGCTTCCAATGTCCGGAGTGTGTTGATGGTATAAGTGGGTTGAGGAAGGGAAAACTCGAAGTCACTGGCGTGGAACTTAGGGTAACCAGCGATGGATTTTTTTACCAGTTCATAGCGAAGCCGGTCATCCATCAGTTCTTCCTTCTCTTTTAGCGGGTTATGGGGGGTGATCAGAAACCATAGCTCGTCCAACTCCGTAAATTCACACAACCAGTTGGCTAATGCCAGATGGCCGATATGAACCGGATTGAATGAACCGGAATAAATGCCGGTTTTACGTTTGCTGACCGTATTTTCTTTCAGTCCCGTTTCCACTTGATGATATTTATGACTTGTGCACCGAATACCAATCCGGTACCGGTCGCTATGATATACTCCTTATAATATAGGGCGGCTGTACAAGTGGCAAGAGCGACAAATGCTATACCAATGAATGTATATAGCCATTTCTTGGATAACTTCTTGCCGTTCATGCTTTTTTAAGGAACTCTTTTATCACTTTTAGTGCTTCTTTTTGTGCGACTTCCAGCTTGTCATTCACCACGATTACGTCAAATTTGTCGGCAAAACCCAGTTCAAATTCGGCTTTGGCAATGCGGCTTTCGATTACTTCCGGAGCATCCGTACCGCGTCCTTCCAGACGACTCCGCAAATCTTCGATCGAGGGGGGCTGGATAAAGACCGAAAGAGCACGGTCGCCATAAAACTTCTTGATGTTGCAACCTCCTACGACATCGACATCGAATATAACGTTATCGCCACTCATCAGCCTTCGTTCCACCTCGCTTTTCAGCGTGCCGTAATATTTGTCGGTATAGACCTCTTCGTATTCCAGGAAATCTCCTGCTGCTATACGGGCACGGAATTCATCCGGTGTAAGGAAATAATATTCCACTCCGTCCTTTTCCGTACCACGTGGGGCCCGGCTGGTAGCCGAGATGGAAAAATGCAGGTTCAGATTCTGCTTCAGCAGGAAATTGATGATAGTGGATTTGCCCGAACCGGACGGCGCGGAGAATATGATCAGTTTGCCAGCCATATATCGTTTTTATAATACGTTTAATACTTGTTCTTTGATTTGTTCCAGTTCGTCTTTCATCTGGACGACAAGTTTTTGCATCTCGGCATGGTTGCTTTTCGAACCAAGGGTGTTGATTTCACGTCCCATTTCCTGGGCGATGAAACCGAGTTTCTTACCTTGTCCGTGTCCGCTCTCCATCGTGCTGATGTAATATTTCAGGTGGTTGTCCAGGCGGTTCTTTTCCTCGTTTACATCCAGTTTTTCGATATAATAGATCATCTCCTGTTCGAACCGGTTCTTGTCGTAGTCCTGTCCGGCAATCTTTTCGAGATTGTCCATGATACGGGCTTTGATTTTTTCGATCCGCTCCTTTTCATACGGTTCTACTTCTGAAAGCAGGCGGGAGATATTGGCAATTTTCTGTTCGAACAACTTTTGTAACATGGCGCCTTCCTGAATACGGAAATCGCAAAGGTGCCCTATGGCCTCTTTGATCGCTTTCTCAACCACATTCCATTCCTCTTCGTTTACTTCCTGGGCCTCTGTCTTGATCACGTCCGGCATGCGGAGCAGGGTCTGGAACCAGTCGGCGGGAAGTCCGATGTTCAGGCGGTCGGCAATATCTTTGATTTGATTGTAATAGTTTTCTACCGCAGCCAAGTTGATCTGTGTGGGCGTGTCTTTACCGATATATTCGACAAATATATTAAATTCGACTTTTCCACGTTCAAGCGACTGGAGTAACAAACTGCGTATTTGCATTTCTTTTTCTTTGTAGATGGAAGGAATGCGGGTCGACAAATCCAGTTGCTTGCTGTTCAGAGCTTTTATTTCTACGGTTACTTTTTTAGAAGGAAGTTCGGCTGTAACCTTACCGAATCCAGTCATTGATTGTATCATTGTTCTAAAAATTTGTGCAAAGATAGCTAATCAATTGATAATTGACAATTGACGATTGACAATATAATTGAGAAAAAGCCGAAACCATCCGTGTCAGCCTTAATAAAATCGGTTTTGATCATGAGATTACAGTTATGTTTTATACTTTTGCATCCATTATCAACCGATTGGCTTTTGACACATATTTTAATTGTCAATTGTCAATTGTCAATTGTCAATTAAAATGTCTTGTATATTAAATATCGAAACATCGACTTCTGTATGCTCTGTAGCGTTGTCTATGGATGGTGAAGTCCTTTTTGCGAAGGCCTCGTTCGACGGCCCTTCGCATGCAGCCTTATTAGGCGTATTTGTTGAAGAAGCTCTTTCCGTATTGAAAAAGAAGGGGAAGAAAGCCTTGGATGCCGTAGCGGTCAGTAGCGGTCCTGGTTCTTATACCGGACTCCGTATCGGAGTGTCTGTCGCTAAAGGTCTTTGCTTTGGTTTCGGTATTCCTCTGATCGGCATTCATACGTTGGACATCATGGCTGCTACTGTCAACAGTAAGGGCGATTCGCAAATCGTCTCTATTACTGATGATTGCCTTTATTGTGCTATGTTGGATGCCCGGCGTATGGAGGTTTATGCCGCTATCTACGATGCTTCCTTAAAGCCTGTCCGCGAGACGAAGGCCGATATTGTGGAAGCCGGTACGTATGCTTCTTATCTGGAAAAAGGGAAAGTTTGTTTCTTTGGCAACGGTGTTTCCAAATGCAAATCGGTCATCACTTCTCCGAACGCCATCTTTATCGAGGACATCCATCCTCTTGCCGTAAACATGATTCCGCTCTCGGAACAAGCTTTTGCCGCCGGCAAGTTTGAAGACACCGCCTATTTCGAACCGTTCTACCTGAAAGAGTTCCAGGCGACGGTTGCAAAAAATAAGGTGCTTTTAGCTCGATGATGTAGTTGTGTGCTATGTCGGAATGGCACGTTTGTCGAAATTTTTATGTAAGTCCGGTCAATCGGAAAAGAACTTAGATATGCAAAATCGTCCTGTTTCTTGTGTTTGATAGCTGTAATGTCAAACATGGAAACGGGACGATGTGTTATTTAGGGTTGCCATCCATGTAAGTCTTCCTCCTGCAAGCAATATAAATAAGCTGCTGTAAACATCCACCTATTACATACATACGATTTTTTTTAAATCCAACTATCATACTATCATATTTACATATAAATATCTGTATATTAGTTTATAAAAATATGATAGTATCTATTTTCAACTATCATTTCATACTATCATACTATCATGTCGTATATCACATGCTTCTGTCTTCGTGCTGGGGAAAAATAAGTGTAGATATAATTGAATAAAGTGCTGTAAATATTTGTATTATAGATGTTTTATTTGTATATTTGTAATAAGAAAAGAAGCCCGTCATCCGGGTGTCGGAAGGGGTGAGACCCGGGTGTTGATACCGTTCAGATGGGGGTGTCAAAAGTGTTAAAATGGGCGTCTTGAGAAGAATATCTGGTTGTTTAATATTAAAAATACTGTTATTTATGGCACATTACTATGTAGTCCGGCAAAAACTGGACAAGACGGGAGCGGAAGATAAAGTACGCTATTATGGTGTTCCGGTTACGTGCGGGCGGGTTTCAACGAAAAAGCTGGCTGATTTGGTTGCCGATCGTTGCTCGTTGAGCCGAGGTGATGTGTTCGCTTCGGTTTGCGAGATCGGAGGGATGATTCTTGAATTGTTGAAAGACGGCTATTCCGTGGAGTTGGACGGGTTGGGTGATTTTTATCTTTCGGCAGGGAGCGAAGGCTTCGAAGATCCGAAAAAATGTACTCCCCATCGGGTGAAGGCGCGTCGTGTCTGTTTCAGGATGGCTCCCTGTGTGAGAAAGAGCATGAAATTTGTCAAATTCGAAAGAAATCCTTGGTAATGCAAATCACATATTACAGGCATAAAAAAGGCGTGTTGCGGATGCACTCGCGTGATATGGAATATATTGTCGGGTTGCTGAAAAACGGCAAAGATGCGGAAGCGATACTGTCGGTTCGTCGAAAATTGAATATGGCGTTTTTGGCACGAACCACGGATTTGTCCGGAAAACTACCGGTTCTGGCTTTTGGCTCGACGTTCAAGAAGAATGGCGATGGAATACAGTTGAGGCGTTATAACGGGTATGTCTTGTTGGAAGTGAACGGCTTGGAAAGCCAGAGTGAGGCGGAGGCCGTCCGCCGTGAAGCTGCCGCCCTGCCGCAGACCTTGCTGGCGTTCGTCGGGCTGAGCGGGCGTTCGGTCAAGATCGTGGTTCCTTTTGTGCTGCCCGACGGCTCGCTGCCGAAAAAAGAGGAGCAGGCCCGTATGTTTCATGCTGCGGCTTATCAGCTGGCGGTGCGGCATTACCAGCCGCAGTTGGGCAGCATTATATCGTTGAAAGAACCGTTCCTGTCGCGGGGGTGCCGGATGAGTGTGGATCCGGACGCCTATTACAATCCGGATGCGGTGGCGATCCGGATCGAGCAACCTTTGCAGATGCCGGACGGGGGTGACTTGAAGATCGTGCCTTCTCCGGTTCGGGATCCGTTGGAGATGATGGCTCCGGGAGCGGATCGGAACGGGCAGATCGCCACGCTGTTCAGTGTCATCCTGATGGAGATGACGCGTCGGTTTTCAGAAAGCCCGGAAGATGATATCCAACTGCTGTTCATCGACTTGGCGCAGGCTTGCTGCCGGCTTGGAATACCGGAGGAAGAGGCGGTGGGCTGGACATTGCGCTATGAAGCTTTGAAAAAATATAAGATAGACGTCCGTATGGCTTTCCGTACGGCATATACGTTGGAGAATGTTTCAAACCGGGCGGAGCCGCTCTCTTCCGTCCCGCCATCCATGTCGTTAGTGTTGCGGTTGGACGAGTTTATGAACCGGCGTTATTTCTTCCGGACGAATGAGATGAGCGGTGGAGTGGAATATTTGGACCGTTCGATGATACAGTTCGTTTACAAGCCTTATACGACGAAAGTCCGGAATTCCATTTGCTTGGAAGCCCAGCAGGAAGGGTTGAATGTATGGGACAAGGATATCGACCGATATGTCAACTCCGATCGTGTTCCGATATATCATCCTATCGATCATTTTCTTGGGAATCTTCCGGCTTGGGACGGAAAAGAACGCATCAGGGCATTAGCCGGGCGTGTCCCTTGTGACAATCCGGTATGGGGAGATTTGTTTTACCGCTGGTTCCTAAGCATGGTGGCACATTGGATGGAACTGGATTCGGAACACGGGAATAGTACGACACCTCTGTTGGTCGGTGGCCAAGGGTGTGGGAAGTCCACGTTTTGCTTGAATTTGTTGCCACCAGTGTTGCGTCCTTATTATACGGACAGTATCGATTTCGGCAATCGCCGTGGGGCGGAGTTGGCTTTGCACCGGTATGCGTTGATTAATATCGATGAATTTGATTCAGTGAAAAGTTCTCATCAAAGTTTTTTGAAGCATATCCTGCAAAAAGCGGTTGTGAACACCCGTTTGCCTTATCAGAGTGCGAGCCGTAACTTGCGTCGCTATGCCACGTTTATCGCGACCAGCAACAATTATGATTTGCTGACAGATCCGACCGGTAGCCGCCGTTTCATTTGCGTGGAGGTGAAGGGGCGGATCGATTATGCCCAGCCGATCGATTATGATCAGTTGTATGCGGAAGCGAAAGAATTGTTGAGGCGTGGTGAACGTTTTTGGTTTACTCCGGAGGAAGAGGCGCTGATCACTGAAAACAACAGGGATTTCCAGCAGCAGCCGGCTGAAGAGCAACTGTTCCTGCGTTATTTCAAGATCGCGGAGGATATTGAAGAGGCAAAGCCGCTTCTGGCGTCCGAGATACTGGATATGATCGCGGAGAAACAACCCGGTTTTAACATTACAAAAACGATGATCCTTAATTTCGGCAAGCTTTTGAAGCGGAATAGCGTGCCGAATAAGCGGACGATGAGGGGGACTTGTTATTATGTGGAAGAGGTAGATGGTTGATATATAATTGATTGACTAATTTTATGTATGATGGTATGATAGTAGCCATGACAGTTATTTTGCGAACTGTCATGGCTATTTTGTGTTGATAGATAGTGGGTTATTGCCAATTATGATGGTATGATAGTTGGATCGTCTATTTCCAATTGTATTTGTAAGTGAAGAAAAAAACATTCTTTCTAAAATATTTACTCAGTTAAATAAAGAACAAAAGTAAGGAACGGTTAAACCAAAAAAGGGGGTGTCTTGTTTAATCTTCAAATCAATATTGAAGAATAGACATGAGACGAAAGAATACGAATGTACTGCTGGTCTTTGGTGTGGTGATCGCGATTATCCTGTTAATGATTTGGTTGTTTTTGGGGACAACATTGGAACAGGAGGCAAATCCAGAGACAGATCCGATGACCGTCGAACAAAATATCTGATAAGGTCGGATATAAAAAGGGAGGCTGTGTCGTAAATAGTTTTTTATGATACAGCCATTAATATACTTCTGATGAATCGTTGTGCGCATATACAAACTTACCCAAGAATACGTTAAAGTCCGTAAACTTGGGTAATTTTTTATATTTGGAGATGACTTGGAGTTCAGCTCCTTTTTATGTAGAATAAGTGAATTATCCTAAGAATCCCAACAGGATACCGGCTGCTACGGCAGAACCGATTACACCTGCTACGTTCGGACCCATGGCGTGCATCAACAGGTAGTTGGTCGGATCATATTCCAGACCTACGTTCTGAGAGATACGGGCAGAGTCGGGCACGGCAGACACACCGGAGTTACCGATAAGCGGATTGATCTTATTGCCTTCTTTCAAGAACAGGTTGAAGAACTTCACGAACAGGATACCTGCACAAGTTGCGATCACGAATGACAACGCTCCCAAACCGAAGATCTTGATGGAGTTCAATGTCAGGAACTGAGTTGCTTGAGTAGAAGCACCTACCGTAATACCTAACAGGATCGTGATCGTATCAATCAGCGGACCACGGGCTGTTTCAGCCAAACGACGTGTTACACCACTTTCTTTCAACAAATTTCCGAAGAACAGCATACCCAACAGAGGCAGACCGGAAGGAACTAGGAAGCAAGTCAGCAACAGGCCTACGATCGGGAATACGATCTTTTCCGTGGAAGAAACGGCTCTCGGCGGTTTCATACGGATCAGACGTTCTTTCT
>OLGH01000033.1_pt1 | contig 182367 bp, 158 predicted proteins | sample 1604851 | NCBI WGS metagenome assembly OLGH01 (sample SAMEA3888894, study PRJEB22519) | human gut metagenome | biome: human gut; feature: human-associated habitat; material: faeces | place: Denmark | collected 2010 | reverse complement strand
TGTTCGCCATTTAAAGAGGTACGTGAGCTGGGTTTAAAACGTCGTGAGACAGTTTTGTCCCTATCTGCCGTGGGCGCTGGAAGATTGACGGGGGCTGCTCCTAGTACGAGAGGACCGGAGTGGACTCACCTCTGGTGTACCGGTTGTCACGCCAGTGGCATTGCCGGGTAGCTATGTGGGGAAGAGATAACCGCTGAAAGCATCTAAGCGGGAAACTTGCCTGAAGATAAGTCTTCCTGGAGGCTAGACCTCCCTAAAGAGTCGTTCGAGACCAGGACGTTGATAGGTTGGGTGTGTAAGCGCTGTGAGGCGTTGAGCTAACCAATACTAATTGCTCGTGCAGCTTGATCCTATAACCGTGAAGCTTGATGACCTTTGAAAGGTTGTCGGTGAGAACGCGTGAATCCCAAGCGATCGCAACGCGTTTCGTTTCATTTGCAAAGAATTCAAGAGCTTTGCCTGGTGACCATAGCGGGGCGGTCCCACTCCTTCCCATTCCGAACAGGACAGTGAAACGCCTTAGCGCCGATGATAGTCGGTTGTATTTCCGGTGAAAGTAGGACATTGCCAGGCTCCACCATTCAGAACCCCCGATTCCTCACGGAGTCGGGGGTTTTGCTATTCTTAAGGTCCGCATTGCGCCGCACCTTTCTTGGCGCGGCGCGCAGCCTACGGAGACTTTGAGACCATATGAGCGGCGATCTTTTCGACGGAATGTACGACACGGCTCCCGCAGAGGAGAAAGCTTCCTCGGAGAAGGGAAACGACGCCCCCAAGGCCGCGTTCGCGCCCCTGGCGGAGCGCATGCGCCCGAAGACGCTCGACGAGGTCGTGGGACAACAACATTTGATCGGACCGGGTGCGCCGCTTCGCGTCGCCTTTGAAAACCACCGTCCCCACTCGATGATCCTCTGGGGCCCTCCGGGTGTCGGCAAGACGACGCTCGCCCGCCTCATGGCGGACGCCTTCGATCTTCCCTTCCTTTCGATTTCCGCTGTCCTCGGCGGCCTCAAGGACATCCGCGAGGCGGTCGACTTCGCGAAGGCCGAACGAAAGGCGACGGGCCGCCCGACGCTTCTCTTCGTCGACGAAGTCCATCGCTTCAACAAGAGTCAGCAGGACGCCTTCCTGCCGCACGTCGAATCGGGTCTCTTCATCTTCGTGGGCGCCACGACCGAGAACCCTTCCTTTGAAGTGGTGAGCGCACTCTTGTCGCGTGCCACCGTCTATCAGCTCGAAAGCCTCAAGCCCGAAGAGTCGCGTACGCTCCTGGACCGCGTCATGACGCGCGAGTTTCCGACCTTGAAACTGACCGAAGAGGCGGTCGAAGTCATCGTCGGTCTCTCCGACGGAGACGCCAGACGTCTTTTGAACGCCGTCGACGTCGCCTGCACGATGGCCAAGGAACGCCGCGTCGAAGAGATCACGGCGGAGTTTCTCCGTAAAACCCTTCCCGCGACGCTCCGGCGCTTCGACAAGGGAGGCGACAACTTCTACGACCAGATCAGCGCCATGCACAAGTCCGTGCGCGGCTCGGACCCCGATGCGGCGCTCTACTGGATGTGCCGGATGTTGGACGGCGGTGCCGACCCGCGCTACATCGCCCGGCGCGTGATCCGCATGGCAATCGAAGACATTTCGCTTGCCGACCCCAGAGCGACGCAGCTCGCCGTGGAAGCGGCGGAAATCTACGAACGGCTCGGTTCTCCCGAAGGGGAGTTGGCGCTTGCGCAGGCCGTCGTCTATCTCGCCGCCGCGCCCAAGAGCAACGCCGTCTACACGGCCTACAACGCGATCCGGTCCTTTGTGAAGAAGGACGGCTCGCGCCCCGTGCCGCTTTACATCCGCAACGCTCCGACGAAACTCATGAAGGAGCTCGGCTACCACGAAGGCTACCGTTACGCGCACGACGAGCCCGGCGCCTTTGCCGCCGGGGAAATCTATCTTCCCGAGGGGCTGGAGGACCAGCGCTGGTACTTTCCGACCGACCGGGGTCTTGAGATCAAGATCGGCGAAAAGCTTGCGCGTCTTCGCGCCCTCAACGAGGAAGCCCGTCGTCAGGGGAAGGGCCGCAAGCGCTGAGGGGGGGGATTTGGGCAAATTCCCCGCGAATTTCTCCCCGACCCGCCCTCAAAAAGAGGAAAATAAACAAATTCGCTCCGTCTGAACGGAGTATGCATTCATCTACAAGGCAGGAAAACCATGCTCGACCTCAACATGCTGCGTAAGCAGCTCCCGGAAGTTACGGCCCGTTTGAAGAGCCGCGGCTTCGACTTCCCGGAAACCGAATTCAACGACCTGGAAACGCGCCGCAAGGACGTTCAGACGAAGACCGAAGAACTGCAGGCGGAACGCAACGCCCTTTCGAAGCAGATCGGTCAGGCCAAGCGCGCCGGTGAAGACGCCTCCGAAATTATGGCCCGCGCCGCCGCCATCCCGGAAAAGCTTTCGGTTCTCGAAAAGGAACTCGAAGAAATCCGCACGAAGCTGAACGACCTTCTCCTTCGCATCCCGAACCTTCCGCACGAATCCGTGCCGGTCGGCAAGGACGAAACGGAAAACGTCGAAATGCGCCGTTGGGGCACTCCGCGTGAATTCGACTTCCCGATCAAGGACCACGTCGACGTCGGCGGCCCCCTCGGGATGGACTTCGACACGGCCGCGAAGCTCTCGGGTGCGCGCTTCGTCTTCATGCGCGGCCAGGTCGCCCGCCTCCACCGCGCCCTTGCGCAGTTCATGCTCAACACGCACACGACGGAAAACGGCTACACCGAGTGCTACACCCCCTACATCGTGACCGCTTCGACGATGCAGGGCACGGGTCAGCTTCCGAAGTTCGAAGAAGACCTCTTCGCCGCCAAGAAGGGCGGTGCAACGAGTGACGCCGAACAGATGTATCTCGTCCCGACCGCCGAAGTGACGCTTACGAACTCGGTTGCGGGCCAGATGTTGAAGGCCTCGGACCTCCCGATCAAGGTGACGGCCCACACGCCCTGCTTCCGTTCCGAAGCCGGCGCCTACGGCCGCGACACCCGCGGCATGATCCGTCAGCACCAGTTCGACAAGGTCGAAATGGTCCGCATCGTCCGTCCGGAAGACTCGTACGACCACCTCGAAGAAATGACGCGCAACGCCGAAGGCATCCTCCAGAAGCTCGGCCTTCCCTACCGCGTCATCACGCTCTGCACGGGCGACATGGGCTTTGGCGCCGCCAAGACCTATGACCTCGAAGTGTGGCTCCCCGCGCAGAACACCTACCGCGAAATCAGCTCCTGCTCCAACTGCGAAGCCTTCCAGGCCCGCCGCATGGGCACGCGCTTCAAGGACGAAAACGGCCGCACGCAGTATGTCCACACCCTGAACGGCTCCGGCCTCGCGGTCGGCCGCACGCTCGTCGCGGTGCTCGAAAACTATCAGAACGCCGACGGCAGCGTGACGGTTCCGGAAGTGCTCCGTCCCTACATGGGCGGCGTCGAAGTCCTTCGTCCCGAAACGAAGTGACTTTCGCAACGAGGAATATTGACAAGATTGCCGATCTGTGTTAATATTCCTCTTCTCTGGAAGGATGGCAGAGAGGTCGAATGCGCCGGACTCGAAATCCGGTATACGGTTATACCGTATCGTGGGTTCAAATCCCACTCCTTCCGCCAGATTCGGATCCCGGACAGTCTCAGGATTGTCCGGGATTTTTGCATTTCGGCCTGGCGTTAAGACCGAACGAAAACGCCGGCCCGAAGGCCGGCGTCTGACAACCGCAACGGTATTTCGTTACTTCGCGGGCGAGAGCTCCACGAGTCGATAGCGGCCCGAGTGTCCGAGCGCCGCGAGGTTTTCGAGCTGCAGGAAGCCCCGCTCGAGCTTCACCGATTCCGGATAGGCGCTGCGCTTTTCCATCGGGATCCCGTAGAGAAGGTCGAGCGACGCGTTGTCGACGGCCGCCATGTCGAGCGACCCCAGAATCCCGATCGTGCCTTCCTTTACCGCCGCCCCTTCCAGCGGCTCGACGTCGAGATTCGCGAGGACGTTGAGGAACACAAGCTTTCCGGCGAGCGCCCGCTCGATCGCGTCGGCCGCCTCGGCCAAGCGTCTGTGAAAGCCCTCGTCCTTCGGAAAGCCCGGGCCGTGTACGGCCGCCTTGCCGGGACCCCCGGCGAGTCCGATCCCGACGTTCTTCACCGCCGCCGAATAGCCCGAGAAGGTGGGAACGTTGAAGTTCACCGTCACGGCCACGAGTCCGTATTCGTTGAAGAGCGCTTCGGGAACGTCGACGGCCTTCAGCCAGCGGCCTTCTTTCGTCTGCACGGCGCGGTATGTGTGCCTGCAGCGCCTTCCAGAGCGCGCGGTTCTTGTCGACTTCGTCGCCGTGCAGTTTGAAGCCGACTTTGCCTTTCCGACCTTTGGCTCCGAGATCTTTGCGGAGACGATCGAAGATCTCGATGAAGGCTTCGGGGGTCGCTTCGCGGGCGTAGTAGACGACGGGAAGCGCTTCCTCGGCCTTGGCGAGCGACGGAAGAAGTCCGGTGAGGGCGAGGGCGCCCGTGCGGATCGCGAGATTTCGGCGGGTGATGGGCATGTCGGACATGAGTGAGCCTCCTGGGTCAGGACGGACGACGCGAGAGCGTCTGATCGAGAGCATAGACGAGCGACGCGACGGCGAGAAAGGCGATCAGAAGGTCAAGCGGGAGGAGGAGCGCAAACTCCCCGCGTTCCACGTACAGATAGGAGGTTTCGGCCACAAGCGCGTACGGGACGTCCCGCGCGACGTACGCGACGGTCGTGCGCCAGAGAAGGAGCGCGAGGACGACAAGGCCCGTGATGCGCACGCCCCAAAGACCGATGCGTTCTTCGAGCTTTTTCGTCCACGGCGCGAGCTTCCCCGCGACGATCCCGGCGTGGAGCCCCGCGTGCACGGCGGCTGCGAGGAAGCACCAGAGCGAGAGCGCCACGTGCGCCGAGCGGTAGGCAAGGTCCATGCGCCAGGCGTCGGGCGTGACGGCGGCGAATAGCGTTTGCGAACACATGAGGCCGCTCACAAAGGCCGCCGCAAAGGAGAGCGTGAGAAAGACGTTCACGACGAGGCTCACGACGTCCCGCACCTGCCAGGGCGTGCGGCGCGTCGCGCGTCCCGTGAGCTTTTCCCAGCGACGCTTGTACCAACGTCGGTTGAGAAGCGCGTGAAGGAGCGCAACGAGCCCGATCACCGTGCCGAGCGTCTCGTGGATCGGATTCTCGGTGAAGCGGTCGCACATCACGACGAAGAAAACGAGCGCAAAGAGGGCGTCGAGCCGCAGGCGCCTCGTCCAGAGCTCGAGCGGCTCTCCCTTTTCCCAATAGTCGAAAAGTCGGGTCATGACGGTCTCCTATGGCCCGTGCTCAGGCCCGGGCGCAGACCTTCTTCCCGAGCTCGTAGGCAAGACGCGGGAATTCCGTGTTCTCGGTCTGCGAACGCGTGCCGCAGCTCGTCCCGAGAATTTGTCCGACGTCCTCCCAGCCCATGTAGCGAACGAGCGTCTCGTAGTGGTGCGCAAGCGCCGGGAAGGTCCAGTCGTTCGAATTCCAGGCGACCGCAAGAAGGACCGCTTTTCTCGGGCTGTGGAGCTGACTGTTGATCGCGTAGAAGCGGTCGATCACGAGTTTGAGCTGCGCCGAGAAGCCGAAGTAGTACAAAGGCGTCGAAAGGACGATCAGGTCCGCGTCGATGAGATGGGGATTGAGTTCGAACATGTCGTCGCGGTAGACGCAGTCTGCGGCGCCGAGTCCGCAGTGGTCGCACCCGCTGCAGGCGGTGACGCGCTTGAAGGCCGCGTCGAAGCGGTAGACTTCGGCACCGACCTCTTTGGCGCCTCGGATGAATTCGTCGGTGAGAAGAAAGGACGAGCCATGCCGATGGGGACTCCCCGTCACGACCGTCACCTTGAGGCCCGACGAAGCGGCCCGGGCGGGGGCGGGAAGATGGGAGGCGAGAAGCGAAGCGGCGCCCGCGGTGAGGAGCGTGCGGCGGTCGAATCGATGAAGCGTGTGGACGGACATGACGGTCTCCGTTTTGGGGAAGTGTTTTCGTGGCGGACTCAAGGTCCGCGATTTCATCCTAGGGGTTGCAATCCTCGGAATCCAATGACATTTTTTCATGCCGTTTCATGCGGGTTGCGCATGGCACAAGGCTTTGAGAGCAATGGGCAAATCTTCGACATTTCTCTGTTGCGGGGCTTCGTCCCCTTGGGTATAATCCCGCATCCCTCAGAGCAGGGATCCCGGTCCTTCTGGGGCCTCTCTCCGATCGTTGTGAAACGACCGACCGATCCTCACTTCAAATCCATGCCCCTCTCGCGCGAACACATTCTGGAAGCGGCGCTCCTCACGGCCAAAAAGCCCGTGTCGGTGCGCGAACTTCGGCGTCTTTTCGACGACGAACTCTCGCACGCGGACGTTCTCAAGCTTCTCGAGTCCCTCTCGGCCTTTTGGCAGGAGCGCGGTCTGCGGCTTCGCGAAGTCGCGGGCGGATGGCGCATGGAAACCGCACCCGAAGCGACTCCCTTTTTGTTCAAGCTCAAGGACGAGGACCGACCCAAGCGTTTCACCCGGGCGGCCCTCGAGACGCTTGCCGTCATCGCCTACCGTCAGCCCGTCACGCGCGGGGACATCGAAGAGATCCGAGGCGTGAGCCTGAGTCCGGGAACCCTGCGCATGTTTGAAGAACGCGGCTGGATCGAAACCGTCGGGTGGCGCGAAACCCCGGGCCGGCCCGCGCTCTTGGGAACCACCCGTCAATTTCTGGAGGACTTCGGGCTCAAAAGCCTCGAGGACCTCCCCGTGCCCGAAAGCGCCGAAAACGCGCCGTTCGATCTTTCGAGCACCCGCACAGAGGTCGAAGGAACGTCCGAATCGCTTTTCGCTCCGCAAGGCCTCACACTGGTTATGGAAACCGAAGGAAGCAAATCGTGAAGAACCGTCCGTTCCGCCCGCCCGTGTCGGGCCAGAAAAAACGCACGCCCTTTCGCCGTCCGGGCGAACACAACCTCCCGCGCCCCGAAGCGCGCCGCAGCCGTGAAGCGGGCAACCGTTCGCTCTCGCCCTCGGAAGCCATGTCGCTTCTGACGAGCGAAGACTTTCACGGCTATTCCGACCGTCCCTTCGCAAAGGAAATGGTCGAGCGCCTTCGCAAGCGCACGACGGAAGACCTTCCGACCGAAAAGCTTCAGAAGGCTTTGGCCGACGCGGGCGTGGGCTCGCGCCGCGAAATGGAGCGCCTGATCGAAGCGGGTCACGTCACCGTGAACGGCGCCACCGCCAAGCTCGGCGACCGCGTGACGGCCGAAGACATCCTTCGCATCGACGGGCGTCAGATCCGCCGCGAAGCGACGGGGACGCCGCGCGTTCTCATGTACCACAAGGTGGCGGGCGAAATCGTCTCGCGCGACGACCCCGAAGGCCGTCCCACGGTCTTTGCGCGTCTGCCGCGTCTCTCGCAGGGCCGCTGGATCGCGGTGGGCCGTTTGGACTTCAACACCGAAGGGCTCCTCCTCTTTACGACTTCGGGCGAACTCGCCAACCGCCTCATGCACCCGCGCTACGAAATCGAGCGCGAATACGCCGTGCGCGTGATCGGGGAACTCGAAGCCGAAGCGATGCTCAAGCTTCAGCAGGGCGTGGAACTCGAGGACGGTCCTGCCAAGTTCGATCTTCTGCAGGACGAAGGCGGCACGGGGACGAACCACTGGTACCGCGTTCGCATCCGCGAAGGCCGCAACCGCGAAGTGCGCCGCATGTTCGAAGCGGTGGGCGTGACGGTTTCGCGCTTGATCCGCGTTCGCTACGGCGCCGTCTCGCTTCCGAAGAGCCTTCCGCGCGGCAAGCGCATGGAATTGACGCCCGAGGAAGTGCGCGCCTGGATCGCCGAACTCGACGCGATTGAAAAGCGCATCGCCCCCACCGCCAAGGCGAAGGCCGAGGCCGCCAAGACCCGCAAGGAAGAGGCCCGCGCCAAGGCACGCGCCGAAGCCCGCTCGGGCCGCGGCAGTGAAAAGGCCGAAGCGCCCCGCCGCGCGAAGGACGGCCGATTCCGCGACGCGTCCGACCGCACGGGCGTGCCCGTCCATGAAGCGCGGGATCTGAGCGACCGTCCGACGCAGCGCAAGCGCGAGCGTCGCTGAGTCGTTTTCTCCGGCCCCGTCTTCGGGGCCGGACCCGAAAGATTTTTTCGGGAATCGGGGCCCTTCGCTTGCAGGCGGGGCCCCTTTCGCCTAAAATGGCGCTTTCACCGACTGCAACGGCCCGAAGGAGGCTTTTTCGGCCGTCGCGGTGGGTGTGCGCTTTCAACGGTCTTTTCCTTCCCGAGGGAAGGGAGTCGGATCGTTCCCTGTGCGGGAGAGGAGCGGAAGACAAATCCGCCGCGCCGCACGCAAAGGGAGTTGGAATGGGCAGTGCGCCCATTTTTTTTTGATTTCAGTCTTGCTTCCGTGTCGTTTCGCCATTCTTTCTTTGGCGCGCGCCGGAGGCTTCGCACTCCTCTTAAGGATGGGGTGCGTCAGTTTTTTTCTCACTTTTATCAGAGGAAGGGATTTTTCTTCATGACCAATACCGGAGCGCTCACGGAACTCGTCGAACGAACGGTCGAAGGCCTCGGCTATGAATTCGTCGAACTCGAACGCCTCGCCCGCGGTCTCGTCCGCGTCACGATCGACACGACGAACGAGGGCGGCATCACGCTCGACGACTGCGAACGCGTGAGCGATCAGCTCACGCACCTCTTTACCGTCGAAAACGTTCCCTACGAACGTCTCGAAGTGTCGAGCCCCGGGGTGGAACGTCCCCTGAAGCGCGCCCGCGACTGGGAACGCTTCGCGGGCGAGCTCGCCTACGTGGAACTCTATGCGCCGCTCGCAGCGGTTGGCTTCCCCGAAGCCGGCCGCCGCAAGCTCGAAGGCCGCATCGTCGGGCTCGAAGGGGAGGCGGGAAGCGAAGTCGTGACCTTCGACTACTTTGAGGTCGACATCGCCCGCACGCCGGGCATCGCCGCGCGCCGCCGTCAGAATCCGAAGAAGGAAGAAAAGAAGCCCGATCCCATCCGCGTCGCGTTCCCGTTGGCGGACGTCGACCGCGCCCATCTCATCGCAGAATTGAACTTTAAAGGGTAAGTCATCATGATCAATTGCCGCGAAATGCTCGAACTCGTTGAAGTTCTGGCTCGTGAAAAGAACGTCGAGGAAGGCATCGTCTTCGGCGTCCTCGAAATGGCGCTCGCGAGCGCCGTCAAGAAGGCCCGCTTCCCCGGGGAAGACGCCGACATCGTCGTGCACGTCGACCGCGACACGGGCACCTTCGAAGCCGCGCGCCGCTGGCTCGTCGTCGCCGACGACGAGGGCCTGCAGGAACCCGACCGTCAGGAAATGCTCTCGGACATCATCGACGAGTTCCCCGACGCCAAGCCCGGCGATTACATCGAACGCGAAATCGACAAGATCGACGTCGACACGGCCGGCCGCCGCTTCGCTCAGGACGCCAAGCAGGTCATCCTCCAGCGCCTGCGCGACGCCGAGCGCGATCAGATCCTGAAGGAATTCCTCGCCAAGAACGAAACGATCGTCACGGGCACCGTGAAGCGCATGGACAAGGGCGACGCCATCGTCGAAATCGGCCGCCTCGAAGCGCGTCTCCCGCGCAATCAGATGATCCCGCGCGAATCGATCCGCACGGGCGACCGCGTGCGCGCCTACGTCGACCGCATCGGCGAAACGACGAAGGGCCAGCAGGTGACGCTCTCGCGCACCTCCCCTGAATTCCTCAAGAAGCTCTTCGAACTCGAAGTTCCCGAAATCGAAGAAGGTCTCCTCGAAATCAAGTCGGCCGCCCGCGATCCGGGCGTGCGCGCCAAGATCGCCGTCTACACGCGCGACCGCCGCATCGATCCGATCGGCACCTGCGTCGGCATGCGCGGCTCGCGCGTTTCGGCCGTCACGAACGAACTCGGCGGCGAACGCATCGACATCGTCCTCTGGAACGAAGATCCCGCGCAGTTCGTCGTGGGCGCGCTCGAGCCCGCGAAGGTCCGCTCGATCGTGATGCTCGAAGACACCCACACGATGGAAGTCGTCGTCGACGAAGAAAACCTCGCCGTCGCGATCGGCCGCGCCGGTCAGAACGTGCGTCTCGCTTCCGAACTCACGGGCTGGCAGATCAACATCCTCACCGAATCAGAAGCGAATGAAAAGCGCGACGCCGAAGTCGCCCGCATCCGCGAAGAGTTCATGACGAAGCTCGACGTCGACGAAGACGCCGCGAACGTCCTCATCGACGAAGGCTTCTCCTCGATCGAAGAAATCGCCTACGTTCCCGAAAAGGAACTTCACGCGATCGAAGCCTTCGATACGGAAACGGTGGACGAACTCCGTCAGCGCGCCCGCAACAAGCTTCTCTCGGAAGCCATCGCCCGCGAAGAAAATCTCCGTCAGGCCGACAAGGGCCTGATCGAGCTCGAAGGCATGGACAACGACCTCGCCGCCAAGCTCGTCGCCAACGGCGTGAAGACCGCCGACGACCTCGGCGAACTCGCGACCGACGACCTCGTCGAAATGACGGGGATCGAAGAGGAACGCGCGCAGAAGCTCATCATGGCCGCCCGCGCGAGCTGGTTCTGAGCAATCGATACGCGGCGCGTCCGGTGAGGACGCGCCCAACTGGTTTTTTCCTTGTCCCGACCTGATGCGGCTAAAGAGGCCGCAGCGTTGAAGCAACACTGGCCACCCGGAGGACAGGGCGGCGCGAGAGCGCCGAATGGGTGCCGCATCAAGGAGAAGAACATTTATGGCAAGTAAAACGGTGAATGATTTCGCCCGCGAACTCAAGCTCGCTCCGGAGCTCCTTCTCGAGCAGCTCCGCGCCGCGGGCGTCGCCAAGCGCGACGTGACGGACGAACTGAGCGAAGCCGACAAGTCGCGGCTCTTCGAGAGCCTGCGCGCGCAGCGCACCCAGCAGGAGCGCAAGATCAGCATGACGCGCAAAGAAACGAGCGTGATCAAGCAGAACGACGCTTCGGGCCGCGCGCACACGATTCAGGTCGAAGTCCGCAGAAAGCGCGTCTTCGTGAAGAACCCCCAGGTCCTCGCCGAAGAGCAGGCCCGCCTTGAGGCCGAAGCCCGCGCCGAAGCCGCGCGCCGCGCCGAAGAGGAAGCCCGCGAAGCCGAACGCCGCAAGGCCGAGGAAGAGGCCCGCAGGAAGGCCGCCGAAGAGGCCGAACGTCAGCGTCTCGAAGCCGAACGCCGCGCCGCCGAAGAGCGCGCCGAAGCGGCCCGCCTGGAAGCCGAAGCCGCCAAGAAGCGCGCCGAGGAAGAGGCCGCCCGCGCCGACGACGAAGCACGTCTGAAGGCCGCCCGCCGCGAAGCCGAAAAGGCCAAGCTCGAAGCCGAAGTCGCCGCCGCCACCGCCAAGCGCATGGAGGCAGACGCCCGCCGCCGCGAAGAAGCGCGCAAGAAGGCCGAGGAAGAGGCCCGCCGCATCCGCGAAATGATGAACCGCAAGTCGGGCGTCATGACGGCGAAGAAGGCTCCGAAGGAAGAAAAGCCCAAGGACGCTCCGAAGCCCGCCGCCGACGCCAAGGCCGAACAGGAAAAGAAGGCCGCGCAACAGCAGCAGCGCAAGAACGTCAAGAAGGCCCAGCAGGAAGCCCGTCCCGCCAAGCCCGCCCACGCTTCCGAAAAGAAGAAGGGCCAGAAGGGCGGCAACGCCGGCAACGACCGCTGGGGCGAAGAAAAGGACCGCCGCCGCGGCATGAAGACGCGCGGCGAAGACGAGTCGTCGGAAAAGAGCGGCTGGCGCACCGCGCGCGGTCGCCGCAGCCAGGACCGCAACCGCCGCGCCGAACCGGCGCCGCAGGCCGTGGAACCCGTGGTGCGTGAAGTGCAGGTCCCCGAAACGATTTCGGTTTCGGACCTCGCCCACAAGATGAGCGTCAAGGCGACCGAAGTCATCAAGACCCTCATGAAGATGGGCCAGATGGTGACGATCAACCAGATGCTCGACCAGGACACCGCGATGATCGTCGTCGAGGAAATGGGCCACAAGGCGATCGCCGCCAAGCCGGACGATCCCGAAGCGATCCTCGGGGAACTCGCCGAAAAGCAGGACTACGAAGCCCTGCCGCGTCCGCCGGTCGTCACGATCATGGGTCACGTCGACCACGGCAAGACCTCGCTCCTTGACTACATCCGCCGCGCCAAGGTCGCCGCGGGTGAAGCGGGCGGCATTACGCAGCACATCGGCGCCTATCACGTAAAGACCCCGCGCGGCATCGTCACCTTCCTCGACACCCCGGGTCACGAAGCCTTTACGGCCATGCGCGCCCGCGGCGCGCAGGCGACCGACATCGTCATTCTCGTGGTCGCGGCCGACGACGGCGTGATGCCGCAGACGAAGGAAGCCATTTCGCACGCCCGTGCGGCCGGCGTTCCGCTCGTCGTCGCGATCAACAAGATCGACAAGCCCGAAGCCAACCCCGAACGCGTCAAGCAGGAATTGGTCGCGAACGACGTGATGCCGGAAGAATGGGGCGGCGACGTTCCCTTCTGCCCGGTCTCCGCCAAGACCGGCCAGGGCGTGGACGAACTCCTGGAAAACGTCCTTCTGCAGGCCGAAATGCTTGAACTGAAGGCCCCGGTCGAAGGTCCCGCCCGCGGTCTCGTCATCGAATCGCGCCTCGACAAGGGCCGCGGTCCGGTCGCGTCCATCCTCGTGCAGTCGGGTACGCTCCATCGCGGCGACATCGTGCTCGTGGGCGCCGAATTCGGGCGCGTGCGCGCGATGATCAACGAATTGGGCAAGGCTCAGAACACGGCGGGTCCGTCGATCCCGGTCGAAATCCAGGGTCTCTCGGGCGTTCCGCACGCGGGCGACGAAGTGATCGTTCTGAACGACGAACGCAAGGCCCGCGAAATCGCGCTCTTCCGTCAAGGGAAGTACCGCGACGTCAAGCTCGCCAAGGCCCATGCGACGAACCTCGCGAACCTCTTTGCCGACGTGGGCGAGGGCGAAGTCAAGACGCTCCCCCTCATCATCAAGGCCGACGTTCAGGGTTCGCAGGAAGCGCTCATCCACGCGCTCACGAAGCTCTCGAACGACGAAGTCCGCGTCTCGGTCGTGCATGCGGCCGTGGGCGGCATCAGCGAATCCGACGTGAACCTCGCCTCGGCTTCGAAGGCCGTCATCATCGGCTTCAACGTGCGTGCCGACGCGCTTGCGCGCAAGCTCGCCGAAACCGAAGGCATCGACATCCGCTACTACAACATCATCTACGACGCCGTGGATGACGTGAAGGCGGCTCTCGGCGGCATGCTCTCGCCCGAAAAGCGCGAAACGCCCTTGGGTCTCGTCGAAATCCGTCAGATCATCCGCGTGCCGAAGGTCGGCAACATCGCGGGCTGCCGCGTGCTCGAAGGCCTCATCCGCCGCAGCGCCATGGTTCGCCTCCTGCGCGACAACGTCGTGGTGTGGACGGGCGAACTCGCCTCGCTCAAGCACTTCAAGGACGACGTCCGCGAAGTCAAGGCCGGCATGGAATGCGGTCTTTCGCTCAAGGGCTACGACGACATCCGCGAGCTCGATCAGCTCGAAGTGTTCGAAGTCACGGAAGTGGCCCGTACGCTCTAAATCCTCACTCGGAACCCGCGCGATCCCGCGCGGGTCCCTTTTCTCCGGATTTGCTGTTTTATGAAACCCAAAAAGCCGGGCCGCTCGCTCCGAGTGGCCGACCAGATCGCCAAGGATTTGGCCCAGCTCATCCCCAAGGAAGTGCACGATCCGCGCGTCGGACTCGTCACGATCACGGGCTGCGACATCACCCCCGACTACGCGCACGCGAAGGTCTACTTCACGGTGTTGGGAAGCGACCCCGAAGCCTGCGCCGAGGGTCTCAACAACGCGGCCGGGATGCTTCGCAACATCCTTTTTCGCCGTCTTACGATCCACACGGTCCCGACGCTTCACTTCACGATCGACGAGAGCGTCGAACGGGGCTTTGCGATGGACGCCCTCATTCGCGAGGCGATGAAGACGACCCCGCCCGAAGGGGAGCGTTGAGCGATGCGGCGCCGCGGTGATGCCGTCGACGGAGTGATGCTCCTCGACAAACCGCTGGGGCTCTCGAGCAATCGGGCGCTCCAGACGGTGCGACGCCTCTTGAACGCCCAGAAAGCCGGGCACACGGGCACGCTCGACCCGCTTGCGACGGGGCTTTTGCCCCTTTGCTTCGGAAACGCCACGAAGTTTTCGGCGGACCTTCTTCATGCGGACAAGCGCTACGAAGCGCGCGTCATGCTCGGCGTCGAGACGGCGACGGGCGACGCCGAAGGCGAAGTGACGGCGAAAGCCGACGCCTCGCACCTGACGTTTGCCGACCTCGAAGCGGTGCTCGGGCGCTTTCGCGGAGAGATCGAACAGATCCCTCCGATGTATTCGGCTCTGAAGCGAGACGGCGAGTGCCTCTACGAAATCGCCCGACGCGGCGAAACGGTCGAGCGCGAACCCCGCCGCGTGACGATTCACGAGCTCTCGGTCTCCGACTGGGAGTCGACCGAGGACGGGGTCTTCTTCACGATGAAGACCCTCGTCTCGAAGGGAACCTACATTCGGGTGCTCGCCGAAGACATCGGCAGAGCCCTCGGCGTGGGCGCGCATCTGAGGACGCTTCGCCGCACGGGCGTGGGCGACCTCCGAATCGACGAGGCGGTCTCGTGGGAGACGCTCGAAAAGGCGACGACCGAAAAGGCCCGCGCGCTTCTTTCGCCCGTCGACCGATTGCTTTCGACGCTGCCCCGCATCGAACTCTCCCTCCCCGACGCCGATCGCTTCCGACACGGTCAGCGCATTGCGCTCGGGAGTCCCCGCTCGATTGAACTCCTCCGCGTCTACGCCGCGGGAGAGCTCCTCGGCACGGCGCGCACCGACGAGCGCGGAACGCTGCACCCCGTCCGTTTGCTCGCTCAAGCATGAGCGTATAATCGGACCGAATTTTTTCCACCGAGTTCTTTTTATTACGACAATGACTCGAGCCATTCGAAATATTGCAATCATTGCGCACGTTGACCACGGCAAGACCACGATGGTGGACCGCCTTCTGCAGTGCGCGGGCACCTTCCGTGACAATCAGCAGGTGGCCGAACGTGTGATGGACTCCAACGACCTCGAACGCGAACGCGGGATCACGATTCTCGCCAAGAACTGCGCGGTCGAATACATGGGGACCCACATCAACATCATCGACACCCCGGGGCACGCGGACTTCGGCGGCGAAGTCGAACGCGTCCTCTCGATGGTCGACGGCGTTCTGCTCCTCGTCGACGCCGTGGAAGGCCCGATGCCGCAGACGCGCTTCGTGACCCGCAAGGCCCTCGCCCTCGGTCTGAAGCCGATCGTGGTCGTCAACAAGATCGACCGTCCGGGCGCCCGTCCCGACTGGGTCATCAATCAGACCTTCGACCTCTTCGACAAGCTCGGCGCCACCGAAGAGCAGCTTGACTTCCCGGTGATCTACGCTTCGGCCCTGAACGGCTACGCGGGTCTCACGGACGACGTTGAAGAATTGAAGAAGATCGGCGACATGCGCGCCGTCTTCGACACGGTGATCAAGTACGTGCCGGTTCGCGACGACAATCCCGACGGACCGCTCCAGCTTCAGATCTGCTCGCTCGACTACTCGAGCTACGTGGGCAAGATCGGCGTGGGCCGCGTCCACCGCGGCCGCATCCGCCCGAACATGGAAGTCGCCATCATGAACGGCCCCGACGACACGCCGCGCCGCGTGAAGGTCAATCAGATCCTGAAGTTCCAGGGTCTCGACCGCCAGCTCGTCGACGAAGCCGAAGCGGGCGACATCATTCTCGTGAACGGCATTGAAGAACTCGCGATCGGCACGACGATCACGGACCTTCAGCAGCCCGAAGCCCTGCCGATGCTCAAGGTCGACGAACCGACCCTCACGATGAACTTCCAGGTGAATTCGTCGCCCTTGGCCGGCCGCGAAGGGAAGTTCGTGACGAGCCGACAGATCCGCGAACGTCTCGAGCGCGAACTGAAGTCGAACGTCGCCATGCGCGTTCGTCCGACCTCGGACGAAACGGTTTGGGAAGTCGCCGGCCGCGGCGAACTCCACCTCACGATTCTTCTCGAAAACATGCGCCGCGAAGGCTATGAACTCGCCGTTTCGCGTCCGCGCGTCCTCTTGAAGGAAGTCGACGGCGTCAAGCTCGAACCGTACGAACTTCTCACGGTCGACGTCGAAGAAGAACACCAGGGCGCCGTCATGGAAGAACTCGGCCGCCGCAAGGGCGATCTGCAGGACATGCAGCCCGACGGCAAGGGCCGCGTGCGTCTCGAATACCGCATCCCGGCCCGCGGTCTGATCGGCTTCCAGAGTCTCTTCATGACGATGTGCCGCGGCACGGGCATCATGAGCCACGTCTTTGACGAATACGGTCCCATCAAGCACGGCGACGTCGGCGAACGCCGCTCGGGCGTCATCATCTCGCAGGACGACGGCGAAGCCGTGGCTTACGCCCTCTGGAAGATCCAGGAACGCGGCCGCCTCTTCGTGAGCCCGGGCGACAAGCTCTACGAAGGCATGATCATCGGCGAACATTCGCGCGAAAACGACATCGTCGTGAACCCGATCAAGGGCAAGCAGTTGACGAACATCCGCGCCTCGGGCACCGACGAAGCGATCCGCCTCGTTCCGCCCGTCAAGCTCACGCTTGAAATGGCCGTGGAATTCATCAACGACGACGAACTCGTCGAAATCACGCCGCACTCGATCCGTCTGCGCAAGCGCTATCTGAAGGACTTCGAGCGCAAGCGCGCGGCCCGTCAGGAACAAAACGAGTTCGGCGGCTGATCGTGAAGCGCAAAAAGAACGCGCCCGCGCCCTGTCCCTGCGGGTCGGGGCGCGCGTTCGACGAGTGCTGCGGGCCCTTCCTCTCGGGAGCGGCCGCGGCGCCGACGCCCGAAGCCCTCATGCGAAGCCGCTACGCGGCCTACGCCCTGGGCGACGACGCGTACGTGCTCGCCACCTGGGACGAGGCGACGCGCCCCGCCGTCCTCTTTGAGGAGGGTGAAGCGCGTCCGAAGTGGATTTCGCTCAGGGTGACCGACGCGAAGCCCGTGGCGGATGACTCCGAAACGGGCGAAGTGACCTTCACGGCCACGGCCCGCACGTCGCAGGGCGCGATGCGCCTCTCGGAGCGCAGTCTCTTTCAAAGGAAGGACGGGCGCTGGCTCTACGTTCGGGCGCTCGAACCCGACGAGAAGATCTGAGTTCTCATTCCCCGCACAAGGCTCGACGGTGCGCACCGCCCGAGCCTTTTTCTTACCTGGAACGCAAACAACAGTTATGACGAACACCGACTGGCGCTTTACGGTGGCGCCCATGCTCGACTGGACGGACCGGCACTGCCGCGTCTTTCATCGGACGCTCTCGCGCCGTGCGCGCCTCTACACCGAGATGGTGACGACGGGGGCGATTCTCCACGGCGATCAGGAAAAGCTCCTCGGTTTCAACGCCTGCGAGCATCCCGTGGCGCTGCAGTTGGGCGGGTCCGACCCCGAGGCGCTTCGAAAGAGCGTCGCCGCGGCCGAGGCCTTCGGCTATGACGAATACAACCTCAACTGCGGGTGTCCGAGCGAACGGGTGCAAAAGGGCGCCTTCGGGGCTTCGCTCATGCTCGACGCGCCGCTCGTCGCGGAGTGTCTCGCCGCCATGCGCGACGCCACCGAGAAGCCCGTCACCGTGAAGCACCGCGTGGGCGTCGACGGGCGCGACGACTACGGGTTCGTGCGCGACTTCGTGGGAACGCTCTACGAGGCGGGCACGAGGGTCTTCATCGTGCATACGCGCTCCGCGTGGCTTCAGGGACTGAGTCCCAAGGAAAACCGCGAGATTCCGCCGCTTCGCCCCGAATACGCGCCGCAGTTGAAGCGCGATTTCCCCGACGCGACGATCGTCGTGAACGGCGCGATCGCTTCGATCGAAGCGTCGCAAAAGCGCATTGCCGAGGGCGTCGACGGCGTCATGCTCGGGCGCGCCGCCTATCATGATCCCTGGCTCTTGACGAAGGTGGACGAGGCGCTCTACGGCGAAGAAGCGTCGACGATCACGCGCCTCGAAGTCGTCGAGCGCATGACGGAATACCTCGAGGGCGCCTGGAAGGGCGACCTCATGGTCGTGCGCGCCACGGCGCGCCACATGATGGGCCTTCCTCAGGGGCTTCCGGGTGCGCGGCTCTGGCGGCGCTTCCTCTCGGACCCGAAGAGCTTCACGACGCACGGTCCCGAAGTGCTGCGCGCCGCCTGGCGGGCCACCTTCGGCGAATAATTCCGATATTTCCACAGGAGGAACACAGACATGAAGTCGACGACGATTCGATGCGCCGCCCTTGCGGCGGCTCTCACGCTCGCGTGCGGTGCGACGGCCGCGGCCGATCCCGAACATCCCATGGGCTGGACCGAGGGCGTGGAAATGACGCGTGTGGCGGTGAAGGACGGCCAGATCGACACGATCTCCGGGATCGTCTACCACCAGGTGAAGAGCCTTCGCGCGGCGCGTCAGCTTCACATGACGCTCATGATTCCGAGAACGAAGGCGAAAAAGCCCGCCGTCGTCTACTTCCCGGGCGGCGGCTTCACGTCGGCAGACCACGAGAAGTTCACGGAAATGCGCTATGCGTTGGCGCGTGCGGGCTTCGTCGTTGCGGCCGCGGAATACCGTACGGTGCCGAACCGCTTCCCGGCGCTCCTCGAAGACGGCAAGGCCGCAGTGCGCTATCTTCGCGCGCACGCCGACGAGCTCGGCATCGATCCCGAACGCATCGGCGTTCTCGGCGATTCGGCGGGCGGCTACCTCGTACAGATGCTCGGTGCCACTTCGGGCGAAAAGGGCTGGGACGAGGGCGACTTTCTGGAAGAATCCTCCGACGTTTCGGCCGTCGTGTCCTTCTACGGGATTTCGGACCTCATGACGATCGGCGAAGGCTTGGGCGAAGCCGACGCCAAGGTTCACGCCTCGCCCGCCGTCACCGAGGCGCTTCTCGTGCACGGCGCGGCCTTCCGCGACTTCCCCGGCATGAGCATCCTCTCCGACAAGGAGAAGGCCATGGCGGCGAGCCCTCTCGGGCACGTGGACGGGAAGGAGCCGCCCTTTTTCCTCTGGCACGGCACCGACGACAAGCTCGTGAGCCCGATGCAGAGCGCCCGCATGTTCGAAGCGCTCAGGAAGGCGGGCGTCGACGTGCGCTATCGCCTCGTCGAAGGGGCCGGTCACGGCGACCTCGTCTGGTATCAGGAACCCGTCATCCGCGAAGTGACGACGTGGTTCGCCGAAAAGCTCGGACCCGTCACGCCCATGGAAAAGAGCGCCGAGAATGCAGCCGACAAGGCGGGCACGCTCTGAGAATCGGGTTTTCTTTGCAACGAAAAGGGGAGAACTCCGCGCGGGGCTCTCCCCTTTTTTTCAATGTTTCAGTGCGCCTCTTCGCATTCGAAGTGTTCGAAAAGGGGCGGCGTGGGCGTGAGATCGTAGTAGTCGAGCTTCTCGACGGGAAGGCGGAAGTAGGCGAGATCCGAGTACGCCTTATAGAGGCGCGGGAGAACCGGATTTTCCGCGTAAATGGCGCGTGCGACCTCGTCGGGCACGTCAAAGATCGCGCGGCCCGTCACGCGTACCGAGAGATTGCCGGCCATGGCGAGAATCTCCACGTTGGGATTCGACTGCAGCTGCCGATAGACTTCTTTGTGAGGCGCCGTGGCGAAGTAGAGGTTTGGGCCGACGACGCGCATGATCTGGAAGACGCGGATCTTGGGCTTTCCGTCTTCCACGGTGGCGAAAGCCGCTTCGTTGTGTTCGCGCAGAAACGCCAGAGCTTTTTTCAAAACGTGCATGTTCCGTTCTTGCCTTGGAGAAAAACGCTTCGGAGGGCGTTTACGTCAGCCGTCCGAAGCGTTTGGGTCGGATGATTTCAGGGGGCCGCGAGAGAGCTGCGCTCACTTCTTGGAGGCGGCCCGGCCCTTGGCCTCCCAGGCTTCGCGCCGTTCGCGCGAGGCTTCGAAGATGTATTTGAGCGCCTGGGCCGCCTTTCCGTTGAAGCGGTACTGCAGGTCCGTGATCGGTTCGTCGGCGCGCCAGACGGCGGCGGGAACGACGCGGCTCACGGTTCTCGTGCGGCGGCCTTTCTTCTGCGTGCTCTTTTCTTCGGCGAAGGCCACGAATAGCGCGTCCTTCATCGAAGAGGGAATGCCGTAGTCTTCGGGCTTGGCGCGGCGCGGGAAGTCCATGACGAGGACCTTCGTGCCGTTTACGGTCTCGACCTTCCAGTCGGCTTCGCCGCGCTCATCGTCGTTCGCGCGTGCGCAGAAGATCGTGCCCTTCTTCACGTCGTAGAGCAGGGCTTCGCCCGACTTGGCGTTTCTGGCGCTCGTGAAGCGAAAGCCCATGGGCGAGCGGTCCTTCCCCGGCACGTAGCGCAGGCAGTAGGGCGTCTTGTCGTTGAAGCGCTTGATGAAGTTCGCGATCGTGTCGCTTCCCGTAAAGGCGCGGCGCGAGGGGACGATCACGGCGTCCTCAAACGTGCGCAGTTCCGCCACGTAGGCGACGCTCCCGTAGGGAAAGAGCGTGTCCCCCGCGAAGTAGGAGGCGTGCGAGGGCGTTCCGAAGCGGGTGCGAAGGAAGGGCTTCATCGGTAGGCCCGAGACGTCCCAGGCCGTCACCTTGATGTTGAGCTTCATGGGCTGCTTTTCCCAGAGAAGCGACACCGTTCCGTCCTTTTCCTCGACGAGCCACTTGGCGCTCTCAAGCGGCAGGCGCTTTCCGTTTTTGAGAAGATGCGCCGCGCCCGTCCCCCAGGTGAAGCCGTGGGGCGTGTTTTCGGTGAATTCTTCTTCGACGATCCAGCGGCCCTTCTTGTCCTTCTTCGTCACGAACATGCGGCTTGCGCGGTTGTCGTCGAAGTAAACGACGCCCGCCCCGCGAAAGGCGGCCAGAGTCGTCTGGGCGATGAGTTCGGGTTCGGTCTTCTTCTTTTCTTCCTTTTGGGCCTTGCCGTCGCCCTCGACTTTCATTTCGACGCCCCGGGCCGAAGTGATCGTGCCCGGAAGGAGTTCCGGGGGCTGAGTGCCCGCGCAGCCGACGAGGAAGGTCGGCACGATGAGGCTCAAAAGGAGAGGAAAACGCATGAGAGGGATCTCCGAAGGGAATACGTACCTTTTGATTGTGGACCGCGCCGTCTCTCCGCGCAATGGAGGGTGTGCAAGAAGTTGAAACGAAATTCTCGGGCCTTCGGGCAAAAGAAAGGCGCCCGCCCCTTTCGGGAACGGACGCCGCTCGAAGGTCTCCGGGAGGTTAGCGGAGGGCTTCGAAAACGCGTTCGCGGATCGTGTCGATCGAGCCGATGCCCGAGATCGAACGGTACTGCGGAGCGCCGGGCTTGCCGGACTTGGCGAGTTCGCCGTAGAAGCCGACGAGGGCTTCCGTCTGGTTGTGGTAGACGCCGAGGCGCTTCAGGACCACTTCTTCGCGGTCGTCGTCGCGCTGCACGAGCGGATCGCCCGTCACGTCGTCCTTGCCCTCGACCTTGGGCGGGTTGTACTTGATGTGATACGTACGGCCGCTCACGGGGTCGACGCGGCGACCCGACATGCGTTCGACGATTTCGGCGTCGGGCACGCTGATTTCGAGCACGAAGTCAAGCGGAATGCCAGCGTCGAGGAGCGCCTGGGCCTGCGGAATCGTGCGGGGGAAGCCGTCAAAGAGGAAGCCCTTTTCGCAGTCGGGCTTCGCGAGGCGTTCCTTGACGAGGCCGATGATGATGTCGTCCGACACGAGCTGCCCCGCGTCCATCACCTTCTTGGCGGCGAGACCGAGGGGCGTGCCCGCCTTGACGGCGGCGCGAAGCATGTCGCCCGTGGAGATCTGGGGAATGCCGAACTTTTCGGTGATGAACTTGGCCTGGGTGCCCTTGCCGGCACCGGGCGGCCCGATAAGAATGAGACGCATGGGAGTCGCTCCGTAGTGAGGGTTGTTGTTCGGAAAATTCGGCGGACCGTCAAAAAACGGGCGCCGAAACGTCTTGATGAAAATTGTAGCCTGTTCGGGGCCGGAAAAAGAAGACGGTCCGATCAAGGATCGGACCGAAATCTTCTTTGCGGCGCAAAGAGCCGTACGGCTGACGCACAAAGTCAGGCGGCGTCGGCGCCCTTGGCGCGGTATATCGCGCGCACGCGCTCGAGGTCGGCTTCGGTGTCGACCCCGGCGGGCAGGGCCGCGTCGAGCGTCAGAACGCCGATTTCATAGCCGTAATAGAGGGCGCGCAGCTGCTCGAGGCTCTCGAACTTTTCGATCGGCGCCTGCTTCAAGGTCGGGAAGGCCTTGAGGAAGGCGACGCGGTAGGCGTAGAGCCCGAGGTGGTGGAGCGCCTCGAAGCCTTCGGGAAGAGAGGCCTTCGTTTCGCGGAAATGATCGCGGGGCCACGGAATCGGGGCGCGCGAGAAGGTGAGGGCCTTGCCGTTTACGTCGCAGGTCACCTTCACGACGTTGGGGTTGAGGAAGTCCTCGACGTCCTTCATCGTGTGGGCGGCGGTCGTCATGGCCCAGTCTGGGTGTTCGGCGAGAAGGGCCGCGACACGCTGCATGACGTCGACCGGCATGAGAGGTTCGTCCCCCTGCAGGTTCACGACGATTTCGTCGTCGGCGAGACCGAGCTTCGAAACGGCTTCGGCCAGTCGGTCGGTGCCCGTCGGGTGCGAGGCGCTCGTCATGACGACTTCGACGCCGTGCTCGCGGCAGACGCGCTCGATGTCTTCATGGTCGGTCGCCACCACTACGCGGTCGGCCCCCGCGGCGCGGCCGCGTTCGGCGACGCGCACGATCATGGGAAGACCCTCGATGTCGGCCATGGGCTTGTTGGGAAGGCGCGTCGACTTCATGCGCGCCGGAATAAGGATGACGAAGCTCATCGCGCACCTCCTTCGACCTTGAGGCGCTCCTTCAGCGCGCGGACTTCCTCGTCCGGGAGCTTGCGGGCGCGCTCGGCGATCATGACGGGAATGCCCCCGCGCACTTCATAGGCGAGCGCGCAGCGCGGACAGAGAAGTTCCTTGGCTTCGGCACCCGCGGCGAGCGGGCCCTTGCAGACGGGACAGACGAGATGTTCGGGGATGGGTTGCGTCACGATGCCGATTCCTTCTTGGTGTGGGGCGCGGCCTTTTGACGGCAGCGCTCGTCAATGAGTTCAATCAGATAGTCGTCGAGCTTGAGTTCGAGCCCCACCACCCAGATGCGCTCGTCCTTGGCGAGGTCCGGATGCCGCGCGCATTTGACGGCGTCCTTTCCGGTGATGAGGATGAGGTCCGCTTCGTGTCCGACGAAGGGGTTCTTCGCGAAGTCGTAGTGGTCCGGGAGCGGCAGCTCTTCGGGTTCGATGTCGTGGGCGCGGATCATCGCGAAGAAGCGTCCGGGCGAAGCGATCCCCGCGGCGGCGAGGGCCTTGCCCTTTGAGGCGGCGAGTCGTTCGGAGAGTTCGTCGATGCTCGCGGTCGCGCCCGTGGCGAGCTGACGGCAGACGTCAAAGCAGCTCGACGCGGCAAAGCGCGGCGTGCGGCTCGTGACGATCGTTTCGTTCGGGGTGTTGAGGACGATGGCGTCGACCGTGTCGAGGCGGGCGGGCGATTCGCGAAGCGGGCCCGCCGGGAGGACCCAGCCGTTGCCGAGACCTCGGGCGCCCACGACCGCGATTTCGAAGTCGCGCGCGAGCGCGTGGTGCTGAAGACCGTCGTCGCTGATGATGAGGTCCACTTCGGGGTGGAGTTCGAGGAGCTTTTGCGCGGCACGGTAGCGGTAGCGCGAGACCGCGACGGGCGCCTTCGTTTCCTGCGCGATGAGAAGGGGTTCGTCACCGGTGAGCAACGCGTCGGCGTTGGGCGTCACGAGACGAACGTCGTCTTCGGAACGGCCGTAGCCGCGGGAGATGACGCCGGGCGTCCAGCCCTTTTCCCTCAGGGCCCGTACGAGCGCGATCGTGACGGGGGTCTTCCCCGTGCCGCCCACATAGATGTTTCCTACGACCACCACGGGAACGGGAACGCTCTTGGCGACGCTCTTGCGGCGCTTCCATTCGCTCACCGCGCGAAATACGAGGGAAAGGGGAGAGAGAAGAATCGGAACGAGTCCCCGGTGGGACCAGGTTCGATGGAGCCAGGCTTCTATTTGTGCGCTCATGGTGTGGGTGCCGCACGGACGGACCGCGCGAGGAATGCTCCCGAGAGTATGAAGAGATGAGGAGTGTAGCAAAGTCCGACGGAAAAGACCGAAAAAGCACCCGTTCCCGACGGGGACGCCAAAGCTCTCCGCCTGTGGATAACTCTGTGTACAAAAGACGCAAGGCTTTCTTCGCTTGTGGAAAACCGTGTGCGGAAAACCCCGCAAAACGGTGCATAAAGGTCTTCTAAAGGCGGAAATTTCAAGGGGTTGGTGTGATTTTGAGGCCAAAATACGGGTTTTTCGACGTTTTTTGCGCGTCGGTGGAAAAACGGAGAGCGAGGCACTTGTTCACGGGCCGGGTGGGGAACCCTGTGGATAATTCGTGGAGAAACTCGGCAACCCCTTCTTTTTTCAGTGCTCGCGATCACTTGATGAAAAATTGTGCATTTTGAACAACTCTGTGGAAGAACACGGCGGGGGTTCGTCGGAAGCGGACGTCCGAAGACCCGACGGGCGGCGCTATGCGAAATGTCTTAGGAGAGGCGCCGTAGCGAAGACGCCCTTTGTCATGGAAATCGCAGAAATTTTGAGAAAGTTGCGAAAAAGTCTTTCGTGCAACTTCAATACCCCGTAATTTGGAAAGTGCGCCGTGCAGAAAAGCTTCTGTGCGGGCACGCTTCAGATTCGATTTTCCATGGTCCCGCAGCCCCCGTTCGGGCTTTCGCGGGGGCGGATCGGGAAAATCCTTCCTTCACCGTTCGGTCGAGGCCGCGGGAAGCATCCGCCGGCGGGCTCAGCGCCGGTCCTTTCCGACCCCCGATCGAAAAGAAAGTCCCTTGCCGAGGAGAACTCATCATGCAAGCGCTCGCAGCACTCAGTCGATTCGTGAACAAAACATTCGCCCTTTGGGTTCTCGTCTTCGGCATCGTGGGCTACCTTTTCCCCGAACTCTGCAAGCCTCTGGGCGGCTGGATTACGATATTGCTCGGCATCGTCATGTTCGGGATGGGCCTGACGCTCACCCCGGGCGACTTCCGTGAAGTATTCCGTCGGCCCCGCGACGTACTCATCGGGGTCCTCGGACAGTTCATCATCATGCCGAGCGTCGCCTACGCGCTCTGCATCGCCTTTCAGCTTCCGCCCGACATCGCCGTGGGCGTGATGCTCGTGGGCTGCTGCCCGGGCGGCACGGCTTCGAACGTGATGACCTTCCTGGCGCGCGGCGACGTGGCGCTTTCCGTCACGATCACCTCCTGCACGACGCTTCTCGCGCCCTTCGTCACGCCCGCCCTCATGTACTTCTTCGCGAGCCAGTGGCTTGCCGTCGATCCCATGAGCATGTTCCTCTCGATCGTTCAGGTCGTGCTCGTTCCGATCGCCGCGGGCGTGCTTCTCCATAAGCTCCTCGGCGAGCGCATCCAGGTCGCCGTCGCGGCCCTTCCCCTGGTGTCGGTCGTCGCGATCGTTCTGATCGTCGCCGCGGTGGTGGCGGCTTCGGCCGGTCAGATCGCCAACGCCGGTCTCCTCGTCTTCGCGGTCGTCGTGCTTCACAACGGCTTCGGGATGCTCATCGGCTACCTCCTCGCCAAGTTCACGGGCATGAACCTTGCGAAGCGCAAGTGCCTCGCGATCGAAGTCGGCATGCAGAATTCCGGTTTGGGCGTCGCGCTCGCCATGGTGCACTTCGCCGCGAATCCGCTCGCCGCGCTCCCGTCCGCGATCTTCTCCTTCTGGCACAACATCTCGGGCCCGGTCATGGCCACGATCTTCCACGGTTGGCGTGAAGAGGGCGAGGCCGAGAGCATGCTCGAGAAAATCGCCGCCAAACACGCGAAGAAGGCCTGATTCCCGCTTTCCTCTTCACCCGCCCCGAGCTCTTCGGGGCGGGTTTCGTCCGCATTCACTCAAAGATCATCCAAAGGAAACCCCATCATGCGCAGTGACCGTCTCACGAAAGGCAATCACGCGGCTCCGCAGCGGGCCATTCTGAAGGCGCTCGGCCTTTGCGACGCCGAAATCGAACGACCCTTGATCGGGGTCGTCAGTTCCTTCAACGAAATCGTTCCGGGGCACATGTTCCTCGACAAGGTGACGGAGGCTGTGAAGCAGGGCGTCGCCATGGCGGGTGGAACCCCCATCGTCTTTCCCGCGATCGCCGTCTGCGACGGTCTCGCCATGGGACACGCCGGGATGAAGTATTCGCTCGTGAGCCGCGAACTGATCGCCGACAGCGTCGAAGCGATGGCGACGGCCCACCCCTTCGACGGGCTCGTCCTCATCGCAGCCTGCGACAAGAACGTGCCGGGGCTCTTGATGGCGGCGGGTCGCCTCAACGTCCCCTCGATCGTGATTTCGGCGGGCGCCATGCTCGCGGGCCGCATGACGAACGGCCGCAGGCTCTCCTACTCCGACATCGCCGAAGCGGTCGGCGCCTTCAATGCGGGCCGCATCACCAAGGCGACCTTCATGGAAATCGAAAACAAGTCCTGCCCCTCCTGCGGGTCCTGCTCGGGGATGTTCACGGCGAACTCCATGAACTGCCTCTCCGAAGTCCTCGGGATGGCGCTCCCCGGAAACGGGACGATTCCCGCCGTCATGAGCGCGCGCTACCGCCTCGCTAAGGAAGCCGGCATGGCCGTGATGGACCTCGTGCGAAAGGACGTGAAGCCCCGCGACATCATGACGCGCGAAGCCTTTGAAAACGCGCTCGCCGTCGACATGGCGCTCGGTTGCTCGACGAACTCCATGCTCCACCTTCCCGCGATCGCCCACGAGTGCGGGATCGACCTCGATCTTTCGGTCGCAAACGACATCGCCGAAAAGACCCCGAACCTCTGCCACCTCGCTCCGGCGGGAAGCGACTACATCGAGGATCTCGACCGTGCGGGCGGCATTCCCGCCGTCATGAAGACCTTGGAACCCCTGGGTGTTCTTCACACCGACTGCCTCACGGTGTCGGGGAAGACCGTGGGCGAACAGATCGCAGGGGCCGAAGTGCTCAACCCCGAAGTCATTCGTCCGGTCGACCGGCCGTTTGGCGACAAAGGCGGCATTGCGGTGTTGAAGGGCAACCTCGCGCCCGACGGCTGCGTCGTGAAGCGCGCGGCCGTGGCGCCCGAAATGCTCGTACACGAAGGGCCCGCCCGCGTCTTCGACTGTGAAGAGGACGCAATCGACGCGATCTTCGGCGGGAGAATCGTCCCGGGCGACGTCGTCGTCATCCGCTATGAAGGTCCGAAGGGCGGTCCGGGCATGCGCGAAATGCTCAATCCCACGTCCGCCATCATCGGGTCGGGTCTGGGTTCGAGCGTTGCCCTCATCACGGACGGCCGCTTCTCCGGCGCCACGCGCGGCGCCGCCATCGGTCACGTCTCACCCGAAGCCGCCGTGGGCGGTCCGGTCGCCCTGGTCGAAGAAGGCGACAAGATCCGCATCGACATCCCCGGTCACCGTATTGAAGTGCTCGTCTCGGACGAAGAGCTCGCGCGTCGCCGCGCGGCCTGGACGCCGCGCAAGCCCCGCATCACGACCGGCTACCTCGCGCGCTACGCGAAGCTTGTTTCTTCCGGCATGTCGGGCGCGGTGCTCGAATAAGCCTTCGCTCTTTGGTTCCTCCGAAGAGAGGGACTGAGTCGCTGAAACGACAAAGGCGGGACGCCTTCCCTTGGGGAATACGTTCCGCCTTTCGATTTTCGTTCGTTACTCCTTGCTGAAGCTTGGGCTCAGAAACGCAAGCGATAACGTTGCTTGGGACTTCCTTTCGGTTCGATGGGTTCCACTTTTTTGTCGGCCACCAATTTCCTGATGTGATTCCCAATGGTCGAACGGGAAAGACCGGACATTTCCATCATGTCCTTAATGGACAAACTGGAGCGATCGCTCAAGGCATTAAGGATGGCTTTGTCGACGTTCTCCCACGTTTTGCCAGTCACTTCATCTTTTGTACGTCTGCGCTTCTGAAACGTCAAAATGAAATAGGAGATGGTGTCCTTCACAACCGGCGGCGGCATTAAAGACTTGGCCAGCGCCGCTTCGATCACCATAAAGCCGGTCCCTTTGTTTTCCACAACGAATCCTGATTCGAACGGCGTATAGGTCAACAAGCGTGAGAGCTGCTCGTTTCGTGTTGATGAAATTCCATCCTTTCCTAGACTATCAACAGTAGTGGAACCGTAGAGACCGCCGGGATTGATAATTTCCAGGCGATCCGCATACATGTTGACCTGAATTTGCGAGCCTCGACCCTCCGGGGAATAGTCTCTGTGCTGGAGCGCATTGGCGATTGCTTCTCGTACTGCTTCAAGTGGGTAGTCCGGAATGTCTTTTCGCAAACCTCCTTCAATGACAGCACCGGTATTCATGCGTTGCTGGATCAGAGCCAGTGTCTCCAGGAGGATCTCCGGGATGGAACCAACGATTTCCTTCGAATTCAGATAGCGAAGTTGACCTGTAGCTGTTTCGACTCTGTTGACGCCGGGGTATACAGTAAAGACGATTTCAAGACGGGGAAAGTACCTTTGAGGAAACGTTCCGGCAGTGAGCAACCCGGCTATCGTTGGACAAAGACGATCATTAATTCGGGTTAAAACGCCGAGTTGAATCAAAATCGTTTCTTCGGAAAGCTTGCCAAAGACGCGCGGAAACATCTCTCTCGCTCGTTTGACGATCCCTTCGACAATGTTGGTATCAAGATCCTCTATCGAGGCTGCCTCGACCGGCTCGATATCGAATTGAGGCTGATATTGGGATTCAGAGAGACGATCTACTTCGTACGGCGTCAAGTGACGATCTCCATCGCCGGAACGAATGAACGCTCCATCGTACTTTCCTCGTTTAGAGATGTAGCACGGCTTCATGCGCTTCGGAATTTCCGGTACATGTGCGACCACCAGTATCCGCCCCTCAAAGCGCATCTTTTCAATTTCCATACGTACGATCGGCGTCATCGCATCGCCGATTGTTTGCATTTGGGCGTATATCTTGTCCGCGTTGAAACCTTCTGCAGGGCGAAAGCCGTTTTTTTCTGACAGGCCCAAGATGATGGTGCCGCCGTGCATGTTGGAAAAGGCCGAAATCGTTTCTAACAGTTTTTTGGGAAGCTCCTGGACTGATTCTTTGACTTCCCAACGCTGGGTATCGGTTCCGAGACCGCGCATGCGACGAATGGCTTTGATGACTGAATTTTCGTTGAGCTCTGACATGGGAACCTCGCAATCAACCAGCTAAGTACGCAGTAGTTGGCTAGTTACCTGCCATTTTTATTTTTAAATACGCAGTTACTTGCCACCTACCTACCATCTACCTGCTATTCTACTCTAGAATACGCAGTAACTTGTTATTTTTATTGTTTAATACGCAGTTACCTGCCACCTACCTGCCATCTAGCTGGTAGGTAATCAGTACCCAAAAAGAAGCCGGCACGGTGTCTGTCACCATGCCCGCATGCGGCGAATGCCGAGGCAACTGTGCCCGAGTGCGTCTTTGACTGCGAAGAGGACGCGATCGACGCGATCTTCGGCGGCAAAATCGTTCCGGGCGACGTCGTCGTCATCCGCTACGAAGGCCCCAAGGGCGGTCCTGGCATGCGCGAAATGCTCAATCCCACGTCCGCCATCATCGGCTCCGGCCTCGGCTCGAGCGTCGCGCTGATTACCGACGGCCGTTTCTCGGGCGCCACCCGCGGCGCCGCGATCGGTCACGTTTCGCCCGAAGCGGCCGTGGGCGGTCCCGTCGCCCTGATCGAAGAAGGCGACAAGATCCGCATCGACATCCCCGGCCACCGCATCGAAGTGCTCGTTTCGGACGAAGAGCTCGCGCGTCGCCGTGCGGTCTGGCAGCCGCCTCAGCCCCGCATCACGACGGGCTATCTCGCACGCTACGCGAAGCTCGTCACGTCGGGTATGTCGGGTGCGGTGCTCGAATAAGCCTTCGCTCTTTGGTTCCTACGAATAGAGGGACTGAATACGCCGAAACGACAAAGGCGGAACGCCTCCCCTTGGGGAATGCGTTCCGCCTTTCCTGTTTCGTTGGCTGTTTCTTCAAAGTTGACCGGCGCTTTTCGAAAATTCTCACAACGTACTGACCAAGTGTGGAGTAGTTGGTTACTTGCCACCTACCTGCCATTTCATCTCTAAGTACGCAGTTACCTGCCACCTACCTGCTCAAATACGCAGTTACCTGCTACTTACTTGCCACCTGGCTGGTAGGTACCCAGTACCTCAAAAATGAAACGGGCACGGTGTCAGTCACCGTGCCCGCTGGCGAATGCCGGGGCGCTTACGCGCGCGTCCGATTACTTGGCGAAGTTTTCTTCAACGAAGGCCCAGTTGACGAGCTTTTCGAAGAAGGCCTTGATGAAGGCCGGACGGGCGTTGCGGTAGTCGATGTAGTAGGCGTGCTCCCACACGTCGATCGTGAGAAGCGGCTTGAGACCGTGACGGATCGGCGTGTCGGCGTTCGATGTGTTGAGAATCGAGAGCTTGCCGTCGGCGTCCTTCACAAGCCACGTCCAGCCCGAACCGAAGTTGCCGGCGGCGGCGTCGGAGAAGGCCTTCACGAAGGCTTCGACGGAACCCCAGGTGGCGACGAGCGCGTCCTTCAGGGCGCCCTTGGGTTCACCGCCGCCCTGCGGGGTCATCGAGGACCAGAAGAAGGTGTGGTTGTATACCTGCGCGGCGTTGTTGAAGAGACCGCCTTCGGCGCCGAGGATGATGTCTTCGAGAGACTTCTCGGCCCAGTCGGTGCCTTCGACGAGGTTGTTCAGATTGTTGACGTAGGTCTGATGGTGCTTGCCCCAGTGGAATTCGAGCGTTTCGCGCGAGATGGCGGGCGCGAGGGCGTCGATTGCGTAGGGAAGTTCAGGGAGCGTAAAGCGGGCCATGTTGGATCTCCTCGTGGAATTTGTTTGGTAAGAGGAGTATATCGAAACGAAACCGTCGATAAGTTTCGCTCTTCGATATTTCTGAGGAAATCACTCGGGAATTTGTAAGCAAACGTCAGCCGTCCGTTTTTCCGGAGACCGTCGGTTCGAGCGATTCAACGCGGGCGCGGGCCGTACCGTCGGAAAAGCCGAGCGTTACAAGGTCGCCTGCGGAGAGGTCCGTGAGGCGGGTGAGGACGCGCTTCTTTCCGTCGCGCACGGTGACGTAGCCCTTCTTCAAGGGGAGATCGGGGTTGTGCGAGGCGAGGATCGCTTCGCGGTCGGCGAGTTCGCGACGACGTTGAGCGAGAAGCCGCAAAACCGCGGCGTCGAGCGTTTCGTTCGCACTTTGAAGAGTGTCTCGGTTTTCCGTGATCTGCCGCGCGAGCACGAGGTCGAGCTGTTTGGCAAGTTCCGCAAGTCTCTCTCGGCGTCGGCGCACCCAGTCTTCGGGCGTCACGAGAAGCGACGCCGCGCGGAGAAGCCGTTCCCGACGGCTGCGGATGGCCCGTTCGGGATCGGCGAGGTCGAAGGACGCTCGGTCGACGCGTTCCGTCGCGAGCCGCAGATCGCGCGTCACGCGGTTGACGAGGAGGTGTTCGGAGCGAAGAAGGCGCGCCGTCCACTCGCTCAATTCCGGGCCCACGGCTTCCGCCGCGGCGGTCGGAGTGGAGGCGCGGCGGTCCGCGACGAGTTCCGCGATCGTCACGTCGGTTTCATGACCGATCCCGGCGATGACGGGGGTTTTGAGGGACGCGATCGTACGAGCGAGCGTTTCGTCGTTGAAGGCGTTGAGGTCTTCAAAGGATCCGCCCCCTCGCACGAGCAAGAGAAGGTCTGCGCCGCACTCGTCCGCGGCGCGAAGCCCGCGGCAGATCGATCCCGGGGCGTCCGCCCCCTGTACGAGGACATTTGCGAAGGTGATGCGGATCCACGGCGTTCTGCGCTTGAGCGTCGTAAGGACGTCGTGCAGAGCCGCCCCCTTGCTGCTCGTCAGCACGCAGACGTGCCGCACGAAGGCGGGGAGGGGCTTTTTGCGCTCCGGCCGAAAGAGACCTTCGGCCTCGAGCTTGGCGCGAAGCCGCAAAAAGGCTTCGTAGAGCGCCCCCATGCCGGCGCGCCGCACGCGAAGAACGCGCAGCTGCAGGTCGCCCGATCTCGGATAGACCATGAGCGAGCCCGCCACCTCGAGCTTGTCGCCCGCGCGGATTTCGAAGTCGCCCGCGGCCTCGAGGCTCTTCAGAACCCCCGCGAAGAGGACGCAGCGGATCTGCCCGCCCTCGTCGCGCAGGGTGAAGTAGCAGTGGTTCGCGGCCGAGACCTTCGCTTCGGCCACCTCTCCCGTGATCCACCAGCCCGTGGCGAGCGTCTCGATGCGTGATTCAACGCGCGCAAGGAGGGCGGATACGGTGATCAGGTCGGGGGCGTCGGGACTCAACGCTCGTCGTCCTCGTCGAAGAGTTCGGCGTCGTCGGCGCCTTCCTCCTCTTCGTCGTCGCCGAAGAGAAGTTCGTCGAGTTCGCGGTGGCGCGCTTCGGTGAGGCCCGACGTCTGGTCGGCAAGGAGCGTCCCTTCAAGGGGCGTCACTTCCGGACGGCGGTCCGCATGACAGACGATGCGAACGCGCGCGCCGAGCGCGTCTTCATAGCCCGGAACTTCGTTCGCGACGAAGCCTTCGGCCGCGAGATCGTCGGCGGCGGGCGTCTGATAGGCGTCGTAGTAGGCGTCGTGAAAGGCCTTTTCCACTTCGACCCAGAGGCCCCAGTTGAAGACGTCCCCCTCGGTGTGGGCGAGCGGAATGTCGAGCGCCCCGAAGAGGTAGTAGTGTTCGCGGCCTTCTTCGTCCGTCCAGCGGGCGAAGTCGTGCGTGGAGCACCCCGCGCGGTAGCGTTCGTGTTCGGAAAGCGCCCAGAGGGGATCGGGGAGCTTCATCGTGATGCTGCGGCAGAGTTCGGAAAGGGGAAGCATGGCTTGTCCTCGGTTAGTGACGGCCCGTGGAGCCGAATCCGCCCGTGCCGCGAACGCTTTCGTCAAAGCTTTCGACTTCGACGAGTTCGGGCTGCACGACGGGAACGATGATGAGCTGCGCGAGGCGTTCGAAGGGGTCGATCGTCTGCGTTTCCTGACCGCGGTTCCAGCAGGAGATCATGAGTTCGCCCTGGTAGTCGCTGTCGATGAGGCCGACGAGGTTGCCGAGGACGAGGCCTTTTTTGTGCCCGAGCCCCGAGCGCGGAAGAATGAGGGCGGCATAGGCGGGATCCGCCACGTGAATGGCGATCCCGGTGTGAACAAGCGCCGTTTCACCCGGGGCGAGCGTGAGGGGTTCGTCGAGCAGGGCACGCAGATCGAGCCCCGCCGAGCCCGGCGTCGCATAGTGCGGCAGGTGTTCGCGGATGCGTTCGTCAAGAATGCGGTAGGAGAGCTTCATGGATGAATTAAAACAAAAACGGGTTGGGGAGAAATCGTCGCGAAAGGGCACTCTCAGAGGTCGTCCTCCGGACCATAGTCCTCCTCGAGAAGGTCGACCGCATGATACAGAATCTTGCGGGCGACTTCGTCCTTGTCGGCCGGGCCGATTTCGTCGACTTCGCCGTCGGTGACGACGAGGACGCGGTTGGTGTCGCTGGCGAGCGCGTCGCGCGCGACGTTCGCGACGATCATGGCGGCGCCCTTTTTCTCGAGCTTCGCGTAGGCGTTCTCCAGAAGGTCGGTGGCCTCGGCGGCAAAGCCGATCGTCACGGGCCCGCCCGCGCGGTGGCCGACCGCGGCGAGGATGTCGGGATTTTCAACGAGCCGCAGCTGCGGAAGGCCCGCGTCCTTCTTCCACTTCCCTTCGAGTCGGTCGGCGACGCGCCAGTCGGCGACGGCCGCGACGCCGATGAAGAGGTCGTAGGGACTGCGGTCGAGTTCCCCTTCGACGGCGCCCAGCATTTCGCGCGCCGTCGTCACGGGGAGAATCCGCACCCCCGCCGGGCGCTTCACCGTCACGGGCCCGGCGACGACGGTCACGTCGGCGCCGAGATCGCGCGCGGCGCGCGCGAGAGCGAAGCCCTGTCGACCCGAAGAGCGGTTCGTGATGCCGCGCACGTCGTCGATCGGCTCGTAGGTGGGCCCGACCGTCATGAGAACGCGCCGACCCGAGAGGGGCTTTTCCGAAAAGAGCCCGGGAAGGAGGTCGAGAATGTCGGCGGGCTCCGTCATGCGGCCTTCGCCCACGTCGCCGCAGGCCTGAAAGCCCGAGTCGGGCCCGATGAAGTGCGCGCCGTCGCGCTTAAGATCCGCGACGTTTCGTTGCGTGGCCGGGTTCGCCCACATGTGGCGGTTCATCGCCGGCACGAAGGCGACCTTTGAGCGGTGCGCGAGGATGAGGGCAGAGACGAGGTCGTCGGCGATCCCGCGGGCGGCCTTGGCGAGGATGTTCGCGGTGGCGGGCACGACGAGGAGAAGGTCCGCGTGGAGGTTGAGTTCAATGTGAGGCATCGCGCCCTCGGGCGTGTGCTCCCATTCGCTCGTCGCGACAGGGTGTCCCGAGAGGGCCTCGAAGGTGACCGGCCCCACGAAGCGGGTCGCGTTTTCCGTCATCGCCACGCGCACGTCGGCGCCGAGCTTGACGAGGCCGCGCACGACTTCGCAGGCCTTGTAGGCGGCGATGCCGCCCGTGACGGCAACGGTGATCTTGCGGTTTTTGAGCATACGCCTCTCCTTGCGGCAAAAGTCCCTCTATTGTAGCGGGCGCGCCGAGACGGACGGCGGCCTGCCGAGGGCCAAAAGGAAAGGGCCGAATCCTTTCGAATTCGGCCCCGAACGGGATTGCTCGGACTTTACCGTCCGCGGCGAACGCCCCGCAGCTCGTCGAGGATGAAGGCGAAGGCCCCCGTGCAGATCGCGATGTCCGCGACGTTGAAGGCGGGCCAGTGCCACCCCTGCCAGTGGAGATCGATGAAGTCGATCACGTAGCCGTGGGCCACCCGGTCGATGAGATTGCCCGCCGCCCCCGCCGCGACGAGCGTGAGCGCGAGCGCAAAGAGCGTCCTGTGGTTGTAGAACCACAGATAGCGCACCATCAGGATGATGACGACGAAGGCGAGCGTCACGAAGAGACCGTGCTGCCAGCCGCCGGCGTCGGCGAGAAACGAGAACGCGGCTCCGCGGTTGTGCGCGAGCACGAAATTGAAGAAGGACGTCACCGGAAGCTGAATCCCGGGATCGAGATTTCGCTCGAACCAGAATTTCGACACCTGGTCCAAGACGAGAATCGCGGTCCCGAGAACGCTCCAGAGCGCGAAGCGCCCGCCCGTGGGGGCGGGGCCCGAGGTTCGCTGAGAAGCCATGCCTAGGGCGCCTCCCTCAATCAGGCGAAGAGACGCTTTTCACCCGAACCGAAGAGGTTCGAGACGCAGCGCGGGCAAAGCGTCGGGTGTTCCGCAACGCTGCCGACGTCCGCGACGTAGTGCCAGCAGCGCTCGCACTTCTTCGCGTCGGAGGCGCGAACTTCGATCGTCGTCTTGTCGCCTTCGGCCTTCACGAGTTCGACCGCGCTCATGATCATCACGAAGCGCAGTTCTTCGCCGAGCGAGGCGAGGAGTTCGTAGTCCGCGGGCGTCGCACGGATCGTGCCGACCGCCTGCAGGGACGAACCCACCGTGCCCTTCGTGCGTTCCTCTTCGATCGCGACCTGAGCGTCGGCGCGGATCGCGCGGATGCGTTCCCACTTCGCGAGAAGCGCTTCGGCGTCCTTGGGTTCGGGCAGAGGCTCGAACGTGTCGAAGAAGACGGAGGTGTCGTCGTTCTTCACGAAGACGGCCCAGCCTTCTTCGGCCGTGAAGGAGAGGATCGGCGCGATCAGGCGCAGGAAATTCTTCGTGATGTGCCAGAGGGCCGTCTGCGCCGAGCGGCGGGCGTGACTCGTCGCGCCCGTCGTGTAGAGACGGTCCTTGAGAACGTCGAGGTAGAAGCCGCCGAGGTCGGTCGAGGCGTAGGTCTGCAGGAGCGTCACGACGTTGTGGAAGCGGTATTCCTTGTATTCGGCCATGACCGCGTCCTGGAACTTCTGCGTGAACGCCATCGCCCAGCGGTCGAGTTCGAGCATTTCGTCGACCGGCACGAGGTCGGCTTCCGTGAGGTCCGACGTGTTCGCAAGGAGGAAGCGAAGCGTGTTGCGCACGCGGCGGTAGTTTTCGATCACGTGCTTCACGATCGTTTCGCCGTAGCGCAGTTCGCCCGAATAGTCGGTCGAGGCGACCCAGAGGCGCAGAATGTCGGCGCCGTACTTTTCGATCACTTCCTGCGGACGGACGATGTTGCCCTTCGACTTCGACATCTTTTCACCCTTTTCGTCGACGACGAAGCCGTGGGTGAGAAGCTGCTTGTAGGGCGGAACGCCGTCGAGCATCGTGCTGATGAGAAGCGACGAGTGGAACCAGCCGCGGTGCTGGTCGGAGCCTTCGAGGTAGAGGTCGGCCGGGAAGCCGAGGATGTCGGCGTGGCTGCCGCGCATCACCGTGTAGTGGGTCGAACCCGAGTCGAACCACACGTCGAGAATGTCGGTCGTCTTCACGTAGTCGGCCGCTTCGGCGCCGAGGAAGTCTTCGGCCGTGGCCTTGGCCCAGGCTTCGATGCCGCCCTTTTCGACGAGTTCCGCGACGCGGTCCATGATTTCAAGGGTCTTCGGGTGGAGTTCGCCCGTCGCCTTGTGCATGAAGAAGGGAAGCGGCACGCCCCAGTGACGCTGACGCGAAATGCACCAGTCCGGACGGTTTTCAATCATCGAATAGAGACGATTGATGCCCCACTGCGGGAAGAACTTCGTCGCCTTCACGCCGGCGAGCGCCTCTTCGCGCAGGGTGTGTTCCTGAGCGGGGAGACCGAGCACGCTCTTCGTGTCGGCGTCGGGGCCGTCCATGCGGACGAACCACTGCGAGGTCGCGCGGTAGATGAGCGGCGTCTTGTGGCGCCAGCAGTGCATGTAGCTGTGCGTGAGCTTGCCGTGCGCAAGGAGATTCCCCGCGACGGTCAGGGCGTTCATGATCGGTTCGGCCGCCTTCCAGATGTTGAGGCCGCCAAAGAGCGGGAGCCAGTCGGCGAAGACGCCGTCGCCCTGCACGGGGCTGATGATGTCGTCGTTCTTGAGGCCGTGGTTCTTGCAGGAGACGAAGTCGTCGACGCCGTAGGCCGGGGCGCTGTGCACAATGCCCGTACCCGCTGTCGCGTCGACGTAGTCGGCGAGATAGACGGGCGAGCGGCGGCGATAGCCCTCGTGCATGTGGTAGAGCGGATGCAGGAATTCAAGGCCGTCGAGCGCTTCGCCCTTGACGGTGGCGAGCACGGTGCCCGTGAGTTCGTAGCGCTTGAGCGCGTCTTCGTACAGACCTTCGCCGAGGATGAGAAGCTTCGCTCCGGTGTCGACGAGGACGTAGTTGAGTTCGGGATTGACGTTCAGGGCCTGGTTCGAGGGAATCGTCCAGGGGGTCGTCGTCCAGATCACCGTGAAGCAGGGCTTTTCAAGTTTCACGCCGAAGATCGATTCGACACGTTCCTTCTGGTCTTCGGCGAGTTCGAAGGCGACGTCGATCGTCGGGCTCGTCTTGTCCTTGTATTCCACTTCGGCTTCGGCCAGTGCGGACTGGCAGTCAAAGCACCAGTTCACGGGCTTGAGACCGCGGTAGACGTAGCCCTTTTCCATGATGTGCTTCAGGGCACGAATTTCGTTTGCTTCCGTGTCGAAGCGCATCGTGCGGTACGGATTGTCCCAATAGCCGAGCACGCCCAGACGCTTGAAGTCGGCGCGCTGCAGATCGATCTGTTCCGTTGCGTAGGCGCGGGCAAGACTCTGGGTCTTGTCGACGGGAAGGTTCTTCCCGTGGAGCTTTTCGATCTGGACTTCGATCGGCATGCCGTGGCAGTCCCAGCCCGGAACGTAGGGGGCCTGGAAGCCTTCGAGCGTCTTTTCCTTGAGGATGATGTCCTTCAGGACCTTGTTGATGGCGTGGCCGAGGTGAATCGTGCCGTTCGCATAGGGCGGGCCGTCGTGCAGAATGAACTTCTTCGCGTCGCGGCGCGCATCGATAATGCGGTCGTAAATCTTTCGTTCTTCCCAACCGCGAATCCACGCGGGTTCGCGCTTGGGAAGGTTTCCTCGCATCGGGAAGGGCGTATCCGGCAGATTGAGCGGATACTTCTTGTCGGCGGTTTTGTCCTGCGCCATCATGTATCTCCTGACCCCCTCGGGCTCTTCAGTTGATTGGTGAATAGATAAAACTGCGTGAAATTCGGGCTTCAGCCCGCCCCGGAAAGTCCGAGGATGCCGCGCGCACGCTTCGCGTCGGCTTCAATGGCGGCCGTGAGTTCCTCAAGGCCGGAAAACTTTTTCTCTTCGCGTAGCCGCTCGACGAATTCGACTTCGATGAGCTTCCCGTAGGCGTTGCCCTGCCAGTCAAAGACGTGCGTTTCCAAAAGCCAGCGTCCGTCGGACGAGACGGTGGGCTTGCGCCCCACCGACGCGACGCCGTTTTGCACGGCGCGCCCGAGTCCCTTGATGCGGACGGCGTAAACGCCCGTCACGGCGGGTCGCGCGCAGCTTCCCGGCGGGACCGTCGCCATGTTGAGCGTGGGGTAACCCAGCGTACGCCCGAGCGCCGCTCCGTGAATGACGCGGCCCGTCATCGAATAGCGGCGGCCGAGCATGAGCGAGGCTTCGACGAGGTCGCCCGTAAGGAGCGCCTCGCGGATGCGCGACGAACTCACGCGCGCGTTCGTGTGAAAGAGCGTGGGCGCAACGTAGAACTCGTAGTGGAGTTCCTTGGAAAGCTTCTCAAGGTGTTCGACGTCGCCGTGGCGGTCGGCGCCGAAGTGAAAATCTTTCCCTACGGTGATCCAGTGCGCGTCAAGCCCTTCGCAAAGGACGTCGCGAACGAAGGCTTCGGCTCGAAGCGAGGCGAGGTGCTTGTTGAAGGGGAGAATGTAGACGCGCTGGATGCCCGTCTCGAGAATGCGTAGCACCTTGTCGTAAAGGGTGGAGATGCGCGGAAGGACTTCGTCGGGCTTGTGAAAGAGTTCTCTGGGATGCGGCTCGAACGTCACGCAGGCGGGTTGGAGTCCCCGGTCGGCCGCGGCCTGCACGACGCTCCTCAGAAGCGACTGGTGCCCCGTGTGCACGCCGTCGAAGTTACCGATGGCGAGCGCCGTGGGACGGCGCAGGAGAGGAGAGGGAAGGCCGCAGAAAACTCGCATGAACGTTCGTCTCGAAGAAAATGGAAAAAACGTTTGTCGATTGTATCACGGACCTTTGCGGCTCTAGGGGGACGCTAGATTTTCTACCTAGCGCCCGCACGGAGCGCCCAGCATCCGGGCGTTCCGCGCAAAAGACGATCACTTTCCGGCACCTTCGGTAAAGAGCGGAAGGCCTTCGAACACCGTGCGAGGTGCTCGGCCACGGCAGATCGAGAGCTCGCTGCTCACGCTGTCGGACGTAGTGACCCGAAATCGCTCCGTATTACAATGCGGCGGTTTATAAAACTGCGGTTTATAATACGGAATATCATAGAACGGCGTTTTATGATCCGCTTCTTTCCTCAACATACATCCTCGCAGACGATCATGACTGACAGTGATTTTTTTGGACGAACCGGCGAACTGGAAACGCTGCAAGACGCGTACGAGAGCACGACGGCCGAAATGGCAATCATTTATGGCCGCCGACGCGTCGGGAAGACGGCGTTGATTCGGAAATTCTGTGAAGGCAAACCCCTGTTTTTCTACACGGCAAAAGCCTGGAAGGATGATTTTCAGCTGGAAGCGTTTTCTCAGGCCGTAGGAGCCGTCCGTCGCAATCCCCAACAACGTTTCCTCGACTGGCCCGCGGCGTTGCGGGCGCTGACCGATCAACCTTGCGATGCCCGCAGGGTCATTGTCATCGACGAATTTCAACACATTGCGAAAGAGCGTCCGAGCATTCTTTCTGAACTGCAGGTACTCTGGGATGAGGAACTCTCGCGCAAAAACATCTTCCTCATCCTTTGCGGCAGTGCGGTCTCCTTTATCGCCAAAGAAGTGTTGGGAGAGAAGAATCCCTTGTACGGACGAGCCCGAACCATCATGAAGGTGCGCCCGCTCCCTTTCAATGTAACGGCTCAATTCGTTCCCGACTGCACCGCCGACGAGGTCTTCCGCGGTTACGCCGTTCTGGGGGGGATCCCGTATTTTTGGCAAGGATTGAGTCCCAAGCGTTCCATGACCGAAAACCTTGCGATCAATCTCTTGCGGGAAAACGGTTTTCTGAACGATGAGGCGCAATCCGTTCTCAGGCAGGAATTTCGAGATCCCTCGACCTACAACGCCATCCTTCAGGCCATTGCCTTTGGCGCCACGACCCGACACGAAATCGCTCAAAAGAGTCTGGCGGACTCCCGTAACCTTACGAAGTACCTCACGGTTCTCGAAGACATGGGATTCATCGAGAGGGAATTTTCAGTCTTTGCAGGCGCCGGAGAGCTGAGCAACGCCTCAAGGGGGCTCTATCGCATTGCCGATCACTATCTGAAGTTCTGGTTTCGCTTTCTTGCGACGAATCCCGTGCCCATCATGACTCGGGACGAAGCCTTGTCGGAATGGCGCTCATCGGTTGAGCCTTTCTTTTCCGAGTTTGCTTCCGAAGCGTTCGAGGAAGTTTGCCGGGAATACCTGGTGGGCCTCCGACGTGCCGGGCAACTTTCGTTCCGACCGACCGTGCTGGGGCGTTGGTGGGAAAAGAATGCCGAGATCGACATCGTGGCCGCCGATCATGATCGCCGTCACTGTCTGGTCGGGGAATGCAAGTATCGGAATGAGAAAGTGGGTTTGAAGGTCTACCGTTCGCTCTTGGCAAAATGTGCTCGTCTTCCCGTGCGCGACGATGCTGTTTTCCACTATTGGCTCTTCTCCCGAAGCGGGTTCGAGGATTCCGTCTTAGAACTCGCCGAGCGCGACCCCTATCTGCATCTGGTGGAAATGGATGAGTTGCTCGGCGGGAAAGCAAAGTAGACTGGGAGATCTCGTGCCGTAAGCGCCTTTGCGGTAGGTTCGGCCGCGCCCGAGGCTCCTTCCAAAGAAGGAGCCTCGGACGGTGATGCTCAGTCGTTTGAGCCTTCGGTGAAAAGCGGAAGGGCCTCGAACATTTTCGCGAGTCGTTCCGCTTCAAAAGGCAGGTACTCCGCGATCGTGAAGGCGGGCGTATCGCTCTTTTCCGCGACAAGACGCAGAATCCGACCGAGCTCCTCGATCGTCATGCGTCCGCCGCCGGAGCCGTCGCCCACGAGCGCGGGATTCGCGAAGTAGGTGTCGTGGAAAAACGCTGGATCGAGCACGTCGATGTCGAGGTGCACGAAGACCCGCGGATGACGGCTGAGGAAGTCGAGGATGACCTCGTCCGACACGAAGGCTTCGGTCTGCACCGAATAGTCGACGCCCGCGTCGTCCAAGAATTTTTGCTGGTAGTCGTGCAGGCCCTGAAGTCCGACGTAGAGAAGGTCCTTCGCGCCGAAGGCGGGGTTCTTCATTTCCCGCGCAAGCGAGGGGGCGCCGCGCCCGAGGAGCGTTCCCAAGACCATCGCGTGGGCGTTGGGGTAGCCGTTTTCCGGCAACGACACGTCGGGATGCGCGTCGATCCAGAGGATCCCCGCGTCCGGATAGAGAGCGTGGAGATGGTCGAAGGACGCAAGCGACACGATGCAGTTGCCGCCCACCGTGATGACGCGATCGGGAGCTTCCCTTTCAAGCGCCGCGCGGGCCTTGCGGATGCTGTCGAGCACGGCGGCTTCGGAGGCGATGCCGTTCGTGACCGCGGGATCGACGTCGCCCAAGGCCGGGACGTCGATCTTGACGAGCGGTTGCGCGTCGTTTTCAGGGAGAAGCGCCGCCATGAGTCGGGCGCCGAGGCGGTAGGTGGTGAGCCCGCCGCTCACGCTCTCGGGATAGAGAAGTCGAATCGTCTTCACGATATGTTCCTTTCGGTCTTCGTTTGGGTGAGAAGCATTATGGCAGAGGCGGGGTTCGTCTCGCCGAAACAGAATGTTTGGGAGGATTCGTGCAGTATTTAACCCTCAACAACGGTCTCTCGATGCCGATCGTCGGTTTCGGCACCTGGTCCCTTCGGGGCGGGGCCTGCGTGCGCGCCGTACGAACGGCCTTCGATTGCGGCATCGGTCTCGTCGATACGGCGTCTTTCTACGAAAACGAGCGGGAGGTCGGACGGGCGGTGCGCGAAGCCGTACGCTCCGGCATCCCCCGCGAATCGATTTTCGTCGAGACGAAGCTCTATCCCACGCAGTACGTCGATCCGGAAGGGGCGCTCAAGGAATCGATCGAGAAACTGGGGCTCGAATATGTCGACATGATGGTTCTCCATCATCCGGGCTCAGGAGACGTCGCGGTCTACCGCACGCTCGAACGAGCGGTGGAGCGGGGGCTCGTGCGCTCGATTGGGCTTTCAAACTGGTACGTGAAGGAACTCACGGCCTTTCTTCCCCGCGTGAAAACGCCGCCCGCTCTCGTGCAAAATGAAATCCATCCCTTCTATCAGGAACAGGACGTCGTTCCCTTCATTCAGAAGAAGGGGATCGCCGTGCAGAGCTGGTATCCGCTCGGCGGCCGGGGATGGACGAAAGCGATCCTCACCCATCCGACGATCACGGGAATTGCCGAGCGCCTCGGCAAGACGCCCGCGCAGGTGGCGCTTCGTTGGCACCTCGAGCGGGGCGTCGCCGTGATTCCGGGCTCGAGCGACCCCGCGCACATCCGCGAGAACGCCGAACTCTTCGACTTCTCGCTCACCAACGACGACATGCGCGCGATCGCAGCTTTGGACCGCGGCGAAAAGCACGACTGGTATTGAGCGCGAAAGGGCGTAGGCCGGGCGGCGTGCTAGTATTTCGAGCACTTGTTTTTGCAAAAGGAATGCTTCATGGCGCCTCGCACGAAATTCGGTGAAACCTGGTGGGGTAACGAATGGCTCAAGAGCCTCGCCAAGATCGACCGCGCCAACCGCCTGCCGCGCGGACGCACGTACTTCAACACGGGGCACGTCGAGTCGCTCGAGTGGCACGCAGAAGACCACGAGATCTACGCGACCGTGTCGGGCTCGGCCTATTTTCCCTACGAGATCACGATCGGCATTCCGCCCGCCAAGGAGGCGAACGTCGAAAAGCTCGTCGAAGCGACGGCCGAGCGGCCCGACCTCTGCGCGGAACTCCTCGCGGGGCGCCTACCCGCGGAATTGAACGATCTGGCGCTTGCGGCCGGGGTGGAACTCTTTCCCACGTCCTGGCGATCCTTTCGCATGCGCTGCTCCTGCCCCGACTCGGCCGTCCCCTGTAAACACCTCGCCGCGGTGATCTACGCGGTCTCGAAGCACATCGACGAAGACCCCTTCTGGGTCTTTACCTTCCGCGGGATCAATCTTGTCGAGCGGCTCAAGGCCTACGGCGTGCGGCTTGACGAAACCTCGAGCGTCTCGATCCCGAAGTGGGAGGACTACGCCGCGCGCGTGCGCGCCGAGAAACCCGAAGCCGTCCCCGAGGAAGAAGAGGCGCTCGCACTTTTGCAAAACCTGCCCTTTGCGGCACTCCCCAAGATGGGAGAGCTCCTCTCGTCACTCTTGGGCGACGCGCAGCCCTATTTCCTTCCGAAGACCTTCACGGCGGATCTTGCAAAGCTACGAAAGACCCTTCGCAAGACCGCGTCCGAACGTCTCGCCGCCCTCACGGCGGGCGCGGAGGACGTCCGCATTCCGGACGCACCGCCCGCGAAACTGCGCCTCGGCGGCCGCCGCCGCTTCGAATGGACGAAGGAAGCTTCGGCCGACTGGGAGGCGATCTTTGCGCTTCCCTTCTCGTCCCTTCGCCGCGCTTCGCCCGTCGTCGCGGCCTGGCACGCGGCCGAGGTCGCGATGCTGCAGCTCGTCGTTCACGACGCCTACACGCCGATCCTTTTTGCGGGCGGGATGATGGAGGACGAAGGTCGTTCGGCCGAAGTCTTCTTCGTCCCCGCCGTGGGGAGTCCCGCCGTGCGGGCCCTGATCGACGCCCTCGGACGGGGGCTTTCTCCCTTCCTCACCGACATGCTTGCGGGGAAGGGCCGCGCCAAGTGCCGCGTGACGGATCCCTCCGAGGCGGCGCTCTCGATCGTGACGAAGCTTCTCGCCGACTTTCTCACGGTCCCCGCGCTCAAGCTTTTTCAGACGCCCGAATCGGCCTTCTTTGCGGGCCTCAACGCGAACGAACTCCCGAGGGCGCCTTTCTACGACGACGCCGAACCCTTCGTCGTGCAGGTGGCCGACTGGCTTTCTCCCTATTTCCTCGCGAGCCGCTCGTGGACGCCGGTCCTGACGGTCCGAAGCGGAAAGGAAGGGGACGTGACCCTCAACTTCGGCGTCCTCGAAGCGGAGAAGAAGGAAAACGCCAAGGCGCTTCCCGTCCTGCTTCGCACGATCCTGAAGGAAGAGCGATGGGAGAAGGAGCGCTACGGCGTCCTTCAGACGCTCTCCGCCGCCGCCCGCGCGGTGCCGGTCTTCGAAGAGATCGGCGCCTCGCGCGGCAAGCCCGCGCACCTCGAAAAGGAGGGACTGCGTGACTTTCTCTTCGAGACCGTGCCGCTTCTCGAATTCCTGGGCGTTCGCGTCATGCTCCCGAAGAGCCTGCAAAAACTCTTGACGCCTCGTCTCGCGGCGGTCTCGACGGGCGGCTCGTCGGTGAAAAAGGAAAGCGCCGTGTCGCTTGAAAGCCTCGCCGACTACGATCTCGTCGTCGAAGTGGGCGGCCGAAAGCTCACGAAGGAAGAGTTCGAGGCGCTCGCGAAGGATGCAGGCAAAATCGTGCCCTTCGACGACGGCTTCGTCTATCTCGATCCCGCGGCGCTCGACGTCATTCGCCGCCGCTTTGAGGAGAAGTCCTCGCGCATGGCGAAGATCCGCATGCTCCTCTCGGAAGAGTCCGAGGGCGTGAAGATCGAGGTCCCCGAGGACTTCCGTTCGCGCCTTGCGGCGCTTTGCGCCGTCCGGGACGAGACGCTTCCCGCGACGCTCACGGCGACGCTTCGTCCCTATCAGGAACGCGGCTACTCGTGGCTCATGAAGAACTATCGCCTGGGGCTCGGCTCCCTCATCGCCGACGACATGGGGCTCGGCAAGACCCTGCAGGTGATCGCCGCGTTGACGCGCATGAAGGAAGAGGGGGAATTCGCGAAAAAGCGCGCCTTGGCCGTCGTACCGACCTCGCTTTTGACGAACTGGCAGCGCGAAATCGCGAAGTTCTCACCCGAACTCACCGTGGGGGTCTATCACGGCGCGACGCGCGCGCTTCCCGAAGACCGCCCCGACGTGCTCCTCACCACCTACGGGACGGCGCGCCGCGACGCTGAAATTCTTTCGAAGGAGCGTTGGCGCGTGCTGGTGCTCGACGAAGCGCAGGCGCTCAAAAACGAGTCGACGCAGCAGACGCGGGCGCTTCGCTCCATCAAGGCCGACCGCGTGATCGCGATGAGCGGGACGCCCGTCGAAAATTCGCTCCTCGACTTCCGCTCGATTCTCTCGACCGTGGAGCCGGGCGTTCTCGGAAGCCTCAAGGACTTTACGGAACAGTTCCTGATCCCCGTCGAGGTGAATCACGACCTGCGCGCGGCGGAAGCGCTCAAGCGTCTCACGGCGCCCTTCCTTCTGCGGCGCCTCAAGTCCGACCCGAAGATCGCGGCGGATTTGCCCGAGAAGATCGAAAACGACTTCTTCGTCTCGATGACGCACGAACAGGCGGCGCTCTACACGGGCGTGGTGCAGGACGCGCTTGCGCGCGTCCAAAAGACCGAAAAGCCCGAAGAACGCCGAAGCCTCGTGCTGCAGCTCGTGATGCGTCTCAAGCAGATCTGCAATTCGCCTTCGCAGTACGAAAAGCGCACGTCCGCCGAGCCCGACAGCGCCAAGGCGACGGCGTTGCTCGACCTTCTCGCTCGTTCGCGTGCGGCCGGGCGCAAGGTTCTCGTCTTCACGCAGTTCCGGGAGACGGGCGAGCGTCTGCAGGATTGGATCGAACGCGCCACGGGACGGCGCCCCGAGTTTCTCCATGGGGGCGTGTCGATTGCGGCGAGAACGAAGATGGTCGACGCCTTCCAAAACGACCGGCGCGTCGAAGTGCTCCTCATCAGCCTCAAGGCGGGCGGGACGGGCTTGAACCTCACGGCCGCGTCCACCGTCGTCCACTACGACCTCTGGTGGAATCCCGCCGTCGAGGCGCAGGCCACCGACCGCGCCTACCGCATCGGACAAAAGCGCGACGTGCTCGTCTATCGCCTCATTACGGAAGGAACCTTCGAAGAGAAGATCAACCGCATGCTCGCGCAAAAGAGGGAGCTCGCCGACCTCACCGTCGCGACGGGCGAAACCTGGATCGGGGACCTTTCGAACGACGAGCTCGCCGACCTCTTCGGCGCGGGCGCCCTCTAAGGAAAAAAGCGTTCCAAGCGGCAAAAATCCTGTGGGTTTTCGCCGCTTTGCGCTACACTAACGGCCTTTCCTCCGCAGCGATCCTTTCCTTTTGCGGAACCCCGTTCCGAGCGTCTGCGCGCCGGCCGCGGTTCCCTCCACATTCCATGAAAAACATCGTCATTTTGATTTCCGGGCGCGGCAGCAACTTCGAGGCGATTCTCGAGCGCTCCCGCGCGGAACGCTGGGCCGAAACGATCGGCGCCGACATCCGCGCCGTGATTTCGAACCGTCCCGAAGCGAAGGGCCTCGTCACGGCGCGTTCGAACGGCATCGAAGCCGTGGCGCTCGACCACAAGACCTTCGCCTCGCGCGAAGAATTCGACAAGGCCTTGGGCGACCTCGTCGCCTCCTACGAGCCCGATCTCGTGGTGCTCGCGGGCTTCATGCGCGTTCTGACGCCCGTCTTCACGGACCGCTTCGAAGGGCGCATGCTCAACATTCACCCGGCCCTTCTGCCGCTCTTCCCTGGGCTTCACACCCACGAACGGGCGATCGAAGCGGGCTGCCGCGTGCACGGCTCGACCGTGCACTTCGTGAGCTCGGTTCTCGACGGCGGCGCCATCATCGGCCAGGCGGTCGTTCCGGTGCTGCCCACCGACACGCCCGACACGCTCGCCGACCGCGGACTCGTTCTCGAACACAAGCTCTATCCCGCCGTGGTGAAGGCCTTCCTCGAAGGCCGCGTGCGCCAGGAAAGCGGCCGCGCCGTCATGGACGACGCCACCGCCCGCGAACTCGCCATTTTTGCCTGATTTTCTATGACCGAATCCAAATTCCCCAAGCGTCGCGCCTTTGCGATGCAGAAGCCCCGCCGCACGGAAAAGCCCGAAGGCCGCCGCACGGAGCGCCAGATCGCGGCCGACAAGCGCCGCCGTCAGGAGCGTCACGCCCGCGGGAACGTCCGCGTCGAAGGGACGAAGACGCCTGAAAAGCGCATGGCTCCGCTCGCTCCGGGTCGCGTGCGCATCACGAGCCTCATCGTCGATGAGCTCACGCGCGCGCTCTCCGTGATCCTGAAGCTCGACGGTCCGGCGGACGTTCTGATGAAGCTCTTTTTCAAGAGCAATCCGAAGCTCGGCATGCGCGACCGCGGCCTCATCGCCGAAGGGATCTACTACGCCCTTCGCCACTACGCGTCGATTCGCTGGGCGATGCGCCCGGTGCGTCCTGATCGTGCGCCGCGTCTCGCGGCGCTCGTGGCGCTTGCGCGCCAGCACGGGCTCGACGCCATTGCCGAATCCTCGATCGGTCCCGAAGCGGGCCCCTTGAAGAACGTCCTTGAAGCGGACCTCTCGAAGGCCCCGGCGCACGTGCGCGCCGAACTTCCGCAGTGGCTCTACGACCTCGTCGAAGCCCAGTACGACGACACGGACGCGCTCTACCCGGCCATGCTCGAAGGGGCGCCCCTCGACCTTCGCGTGAACCTTCTCAAGGCCACGCGCGAAGAAGTGCTCGATGAACTCGCCCGCAACGGCGTCGAAGCCTTTGCCACGCCCTACAGCCCCGAAGGCGTTCGTCTGCCGACGAAGCCCGGCCTCACGCAGTGGGCGATCTACAAGGACGGGAAGGTGGACGTTCAGGACGAAGGGAGCCAGCTCATCGCGCGCCTTGTGCAGCCGCGCCGCCGCGAAATGGTGTGCGACTTCTGCGCGGGCGCGGGCGGCAAGACTCTCGCCATGGGGGCGCTCATGCGCTCGACGGGCCGCCTCTACGCCTTCGACGTGAATGAAAAGCGCCTCGCCGGCATGGCGCCGCGCATGCGCCGCGCCGGGCTCACGAACGTGCACCCGATCGCGATCCGCAACGAACAGGATCACCGCATCCGCCGTCTGAACGGGAAGTTCGACCGCGTGCTCATCGACGCCCCCTGCACCGGGACGGGCACCTTCCGCCGCAATCCCGACCTCAAGTGGCGCCTCTCGCCGGAAGAACTCGACCGCATCAACGCGATTCAGAAGTCGGTTCTCGAACACGCGAGCCGTCTCGTGAAGTCGGGCGGCCGTCTCGTCTACGCGACCTGCTCGATTCTCAACCGCGAAAATCAGGGCGTGGTCGAAGCCTTCCTCGCGGAACACCCCGAGTGGCACCTCGTTCCGGCGAAGGAAGTCCTCGAGAGCCAAAAGATCGTCTTTGACGCGAAGCAGTGGGAGCGCTTCGGCGACTACTTCCAGATGCTGCCCCACGTGAACAACACGGACGGCTTCTTCGCGGCCGTGCTCGAGCGCGACTGATCCCGCAGGAACATTTCCCATGCGGTCAGGCCCGGAACGAAACCGATCGTCCCGGGCCTTTTCTTCGCCCGCGGCCTGTCAGTCGTCTTTGAGGAACCATTCGCGAAGGTTTTCGTGTCGGAAGCCGTCCTGCGGACGAAGCACCGGATCCGGGGAAAGGACGAGTTTGGGCCGGTTGTCCGGGATGTCGTAGAAGGGCTCGAACGCACGCTCGACGGCTTCCCGCGAGTCCAAAAAGCTGCGGACCTGCACGTAAAGACGCTCTCCCTTCTTTTCGGCGACGAAGTCGACCGCCTTCTTTCCTTCCGCGCCGAACCGCACTGTCCACCCTCTGCGGCGCAGTTCCATGAGGACGATGTTTTTGAGGACGGGTTCGGGATCGCGTTCGTTGCGTCCGGACGACAAAGCTTCGCGAAAGCCGTGGTCGGCGAGAAACCGTTTGGGACGACGGCGCAGGCAGGGTTTCTCGAGGATGTCGGCGCCGTCGACCTCTAGGAGGAGGCCGCCTTCGGCAGCCGCACGCAGGTAGTCGGCGATCGTGTCGCGGGAGACGTTGAGGCGTTGAGAAGAAAGAAAGTCGGCAAAGTCTCCGAGCGAAAGTCGTTCCCCGCAACGTTCCGCCGCGAAGGCAAGCGTCGTTTCGAGCGCGCGGGTGTCGCGCAGGTTTCGGCGGGCGGTGACGTCGCTAAGCAGAATGGAACGGAAAACGTCGATCAGGTACAGCTTGGCGTCCGATACGTCGGCAAAGTTTGTCACGGCCGGCATGCCGCCCCAGGCGAGGTAGTCGCGCCAGATCGTCTCTTCCGCGACGTCGGCACAAACCGTCTTTCGCACCGCCCGGAATTCCCGGAACGAATAGGGCGTGACTTCGAAGCGCACGGTTCGGCCGGCCAAAAGCGTCGACTCGCCCGAGAGGGGATCGGCCCCGGAGGTGGTGACAAAGAGGTCGCAGCGTCCGCGGTCCTGCAGGGAGCGGACGACCTTTTCCCAGGACTCGACCGTCCGCACTTCGTCGAGAAACACGGCGAGTCGCTTTCGTGCCTTCTTGGCTTTCTCCAGGAGGAAATCGTGCAGTGCCTCGGGGCGCGCGAGGCGCCGAAGGGAAAAGTCTTCGAGATCGAGAAAGAGGAAATCCTCTTTCGGACGGTCGAGCCTTTCCGCCATGTCCTCCGCGATCAGCCGGAGGAGACTGGACTTTCCGCTGCGGCGAAGGCCGGTCAGCACTTTGACGAGACTGTCCTCGCAGTGAGGCCGAATGTTTCGCAGAAGGTCGGGGCGGGGAAAGAGTTGCATGAGAGCTCTCCAAGAGGACCGGCACGGAAAGACTGCGGACGAAGCCGAGTCGCTCCAACGTCTGTTTGTCGATCGTAATCGACAAACGAAAGGAAAAACAAAATTTGCCGAATACGATCGACAAATTTCCCGTACCCCAAGAAAACAAAACGCTCCCTTTCCGCGTTACGGGAAAGAGAGCGCTTAGGTTCACGAGGCCCGCGCAAGGCGCGGGCTCACCGCTTCTTAAGACTCGTAGATGGCGCAGTCGACGGGCTTCGCGCCGAGGACGTCGCGAAGAACCTTCGGGTCGATGCCGACCTGATAGCCGCGGCGGCCGCCGTTGATGAAGATCTTCTCCATGTCGAGGATCGTACGCTCGACGTAGACGGGCATGACCTTCTTCGTGCCGAAGGGACTCGTGCCGCCCACGAAGTAGCCCGAGTTGCGCTGCGCCTGCTCGGGCTTGCAGGGGGCGACGTGCTTCACGCCGATCTGCCGCGCGAGGTTCTTCGTCGAGACTTCGGCGTCCCCGTGCATGAGGATGACGAGGGGCTTGGCGTGTTCGTCCTCCATGATGAGGGTCTTGATCACTTGGTGATGATCGAGCCCGCAGGATGACGCCGCAAGCGCCGTGCCTCCGTGCTCGACGTATTCGTAGGACTTTTCTTCAAAGGGAATCTTGTGGGCCTTGAGCCACTGCGTGGCGGGAGTGAGGCTCTGATGCTTTTCCTTGGCCATTTTCTCTCCTGATTAGTAGTTGAATTCGTCTTCTTCGCGCAGTCCTTTGGGGAGCGGGAAGGCGACGTTTTCCTCGACGCCGGGCATGGCGACGACTTCGTCCGCGTCGGCGTGTTCCTTGAGGAAGGCGACCACTTCCTGCACGAGGGATTCGGGGGCGGAGGCGCCCGCCGTGACGCCCACGCGCAAGACGCCGCGGAACCACTCGAGGTCGACGTGTTCGGCCGTGTCGACGAGGTAGGCGCGCGTTCCTTCGCGCTCGGCCACTTCGCGCAGGCGGTTCGAATTCGAGCTCGTCGCCGATCCGATCACGAGCACCACGTCGACGGGCGTGCGCGCAAGGGCCTTCACGGCCGCCTGGCGGTTCTGCGTCGCGTAGCAGATGTCCTGGCGGCGCGGCTCGAGAATGTCGGGAAAGCGCTCCTTCAGAGCGGCGATCGTCATGGCGCTGTCGTCGGCGCTGATCGTCGTCTGCGTGACGTAGGCGAGGTGGCTTTCGTCTTCGAGCTTCAGGGCCTTCACGTCCTCGGGGCTCTCGACGAGGACGATGCCGTCGTCGACCTGTCCCATCGTTCCTTCGACTTCGGGGTGGCCGGCGTGGCCGATCATGATGATCGTGCGGCCTTCCTCGCGCATGCGGCCGACTTCTCGGTGAACCTTCGTGACGAGCGGGCAGGTCGCGTCGAAGACGCGAAGCCCTCTCTCGCGGGCCTCTTCTTCGACGGCGCGCGGCACGCCGTGGGCCGAGAAGACCACGGTCGCGCCTTCGGGAACGTCGGCGAGGTCGTCGACGAAGACGGCTCCGCGCTCGCGCAGATTTTCGACGACCGTGCGGTTGTGCACGATTTCGTGGCGCACGTAGATGGGGGAGCCGTAGAGCTTGAGCGCCCGTTCCACGATGGCGATGGCGCGCGTCACGCCCGCGCAGAAACCGCGGGGCTGAGCGAGGAGAACTTGCATGTCGGACCTCGAAGAGAAGGGGAAGAACCGAAAAATCGGACTTGAAGCAAAAGATTTTAGCCAAAATCGAACACAAAGACCGAAAAACGGGTACAATGCGTCTCCACGCCGACAAAAGGCACGCCGGACACCCTGTTCTGACACTATGGGGTATCGGCTCGGTTCACACAAAAGAGGATCCGAGTGGCGGCATTCACTTGTTCAGGCGTATAATTCCCCTTTTTCCTTCACTCGCATGACGGCCCCGGTCTCTTGCGGGATGAACTTTTTTGACTGGAGTTAGAGATGGCACGAGTGTGTCAAGTCACCGGTAAGGCGCCGATGGTCGGCCATCACGTCTCGCACGCGAACAACAAGACCAAGCGTCGCTTTATGCCCAACCTGCAGTACCGCCGTTTCTGGGTTGAAAGCGAAAACCGCTGGGTTCGTCTGCGTTTGACGACGGCTGGCCTGCGTACGGTTGACAAGATTGGTATTGATGCGGTTTTGGCGGACCTCCGCGCCCGCGGCGAAATGTAATTTTCAAGGAGTTTCACCATGGCGAAAGGCGCCCGCGAAAAGATCAAGCTTGAATCGACGGCCGGTACCGGTCACTTCTACACCACCACGAAGAACAAGAAGACGTCCAGCGGTAAGATGGAAATCTCGAAGTTCGATCCGGTGGCTCGCAAGCACGTGATCTACAAGGAAACGAAGCTCAAGTAATCTTGAGAGGATTTTCCGGCGAAAAAGCTCGACGAATGTCGGGCTTTTTGCTTATCCGGCACCCGAAAAATGAAGAGGGGCGGCCCGCAGGGACCGCCCCTTTTTTTCGAATTCGTCGCCTATTTTCAGGCGGGAAGGTCGAGCACGCGCAGCAGGAAGCGGTTGAAGGGCGCGTCCGAAATGAGGATGTCCTCCGCAAAGGGCGGCTGCGTTTCGCTGAAGCTGTCTTCGATGAAGCGAAGAAGGTTCGGGAAGAGGCGCTTCGACCCTTCGACGTTGTCGGACTCGGACTTGATGCGCACGAGCCCGTCGATTTCGGCCAAAAGCGACTCGTCGGTCACGAGTTCGCTGACGAGTTCGCTGAAGAGCGACGGCGCGATCGCGTCGCGCGTTTCGACCCAGCGCATCGCAAGCGTCGACTGCACCGTGAAGAGAAGCTTCTTGTAGTTCACCTCGTCCTTGCCGAGGATGTATTCCTGCACGAGGCTGTGCGCGGTCGAGCGGTAGGCCCAGTAAAGCCGCGTGCGCGGATTCGTGATGTGCAGGAGGTCGCGCATCGCCTGCACGAACTCGCGGTTCTGACGATAGACGATCGGCGCGTAGAGCCACTGCGCGATCGAGGGATTCCCCTTCTTGAGGAGCGTGAGGCTCTTGCGGATGTCCCAGCCGACGATGTCCCAGAGTTCGTCGTCGTGGTTTTCAATCACGTCGGCGGGGGGCGTGAGTTCGAGATAGCGGCGGTAGTCGTAGGCGTAGATGAAGCGTACGTCGTAGTCGGAGTCGGGCGAAGGATAGCCCCAGCTGCGGCTCCCCGCCTCGACGGCGTAGAGAATGCGGATGCCGTAGCGCTTTTCGAGCGCGGCGAGTCGGGCTTCAACTTCGTGGACGGTGTCGATGGCCATGATGATTTTTTGTCAGGAAAGAGTTGGGTTGGTCCGTCCAAAGAGTATACGCCGACACGGCAAAGCGAATGCTTTTCGACCCACCTCGGGAGATCCCGCGCCTCGTTTATCCCCGAGGAATCGCTGTAACGTCTCCGCCCTGACCTTCGCGGCGCTAGAATCGAAAGCATGATTCGCAAATAGATCCGTACAAATCGGATCGCTTCCGCTTTGGAGTTGCCAAATGCAAAAACAGCTCATCGCCGTCCTTCTCGCGGGCGGCATCGCCTTTGCCGCGCAGGCCGCGGACTTCCCGAAGGAAATCAACATCACCTACGTGAAGGCCCCCTTCAATCTGCAGAACATCGTGATGAAGGAGCAGGGGCTTCTTGAAAAGGCCTTTGAAAAGGACGGCGTCAAGGTGAACTGGCGCGTCATCAATTCTGGAGCCGACCAGAGTCTCGCGATGGCCTCGGGCGCCTTGGACTTCTCGGCCGTGATGAACACGGCGAGCCTCCTTTTGGGCGCGGGTGCCGGAAACCCCATCGCGATCGCGACGGGCGTGGCGCATCCTGAAAAGATCTTCGCGATGGTCGGCAAGCCCGGCTCGAACCTCACGGTGAAGGACCTGAAGGGCAAGACCGTGGGCGGCCCCAAGGGGACGGTTCTCCATCAGATGCTCGTCGCCGCGCTCGCCAAGGAGGGCATGACGATCAACGACATCAATTTCGTCAACATGGATCCGGGCGCCGCCATGACGGCCGTGGTCGCCGGGAAGATCGACGCGGGCCTTGTCGCCGCGAACGGCATCATCAAGGCCAACGCCGCGGGCGCCAAGACCATCACGACCTGCGAAGGGCTCGTCGAGCCGAACCTCGTCATGACGGTGCGCAAGTCCTTTGCGTCGGAATATCCCGAAGCCTATGCGCGCGTGATCGAGGTGCACCGCAACACCTGGAAGTGGATTCAGGAGAACAAGGCCGAAGCGCTCGCCATGGGCGCTAAGGAGCAGGGGATCACGATCGACGAGGCGACGAAGCTCTACGAGTGGTCGAACTTCTATGACGTCCTGAACGAAGGCGACATTCAGGGCCTCGAAAAGGACATGAAGTTCCTGATCGACAACGGCATGATGAAGAAGTCGCTCGACGTGCGCTCGCTCGTCCTTCCCTCCGCGATGAAGTGATCGCGTTTCGGTCTTTGGGCGGCTTCGGCCGCCTGAGGACCGAAAGAGAACAAGAAAAAGCCCGACGTTCCGGAGAACATCGGGCTTTTCAGTGTCTGGCAGGGGTAGTAGGATTCGAACCTACGCATGTCGGATTCAGAATCCGATGCCTTAACCAGCTTGGCGATACCCCAGTCCGTGGTGCGGTCGATGAGATTTGAACTCATATGGATTGCTCCGCTACCCCCTCAAGATAGTGCGTCTACCAATTTCGCCACGACCGCGGCCTTTCATCGAGTTGTTCTCTGAAGCGTCTTGTTGTGAACTTGAGGAGTTCAACGCGTCAGAGGAGAAGAATTTTACATGGGAACGCCGTTCTTGTCAAGGGGCTGCGACGAACCATTTTGCGTTTCGGCGGGAACGGCCGGAGCGGTCGTCTGCGCCGGGGCCTCGACGGTGCCGAGAACGCCGCCCGTGGGCTGGGCGGAACGCTTGTTGAAGGCGCCCGAAGCGAGGGTGAGCGCAATGGTCGAGCAGAAGAAGACCGTGGCGGCGATGGCGGTGGAGCGCGAGAGGAAGTTGGCGCTGCCCGACGCACCGAAGAGGCTCCCGGAGGCGCCCGACCCGAAGGCGGCGCCGAGGTCGGCGCCCTTGCCGTGCTGCATGAGGACGAGCACGATGACGACGACGGCGGAGATGATCTGCAAAACGAGAGCTACGCTGAGAAGAAAATGCATGGCTGAACCTGAAGGGAAGATCGTAAAACGTTTGTTCTTGGCGAGGGATCAGTGACGAACCTGGAGCGCCTTGGCGATGAGTCCGAAGCGTTCGGGATCGAGCGAGGCCCCGCCGACGAGCGCGCCGTCGATGTCGGGGCACGCAAAAAATTGAGCGGCGTTCTTTTCGTTGACGCTGCCGCCGTACAGAACCGGAAGGCGGGCGGCAGCCTCTTCACCCCAATGACGAGCGACGAGCGCGCGCAGATGGGCGGCGACTTCCTGAGCCGTTTCGGGGCTCGCGGCTTCGCCCGTGCCGATGGCCCAGACGGGCTCGTAGGCGAGGGCGGAGAGTTCGCCGGGTTTGAGGCCCGAGAGAACCGAGAGGAGCTGGCGCTCAAGCACCGCTTCGGTGCTCCCCGCGCGGCGTTCCTCGAGCGTTTCGCCCACGCACAGAATCGTGCGGAGGCCCGCCTCAGAAGCGCGGCGCGCCTTTTCGAGAACGCGCTCGTCCGTGTCACCCGCTTCGGCGCGTCGCTCCGAGTGACCGACGATCACCCAGGCGACGCCGGCGTCGACGAGCATTTCGGCGGAGACGTCGCCCGTGTGGGCGCCGTTCGTGTAGGCGCTCACGTCCTCGGCCCCGAGTCGAACGGATTCGGGAAGCGAAGCGTGAAGCAAAGGAAGGTGCAGCGCGGGCGCGCACACGACCGTCTCCACGCCCTCAAGCGCGGGAGCGACGGGCGCAAAGCCCTCGGCCCAGCGGCGGGCGGCGGCGAGCGTGCCGTTCATCTTCCAGTTGGCGACTGCGAGAGAAGTCCGTTGCATCGAATGTCGTTCTTGGTGAGCGGGAACGAATTCCCGCGGCGAAAAGGATGAATCCCGCTATTTTAGCGTGACTTTCATCGGCCGTTCCGAAGAAATTTCGCAAATGCCGAAGAAAAACCCGATGCGGCTCGTGCCGCATCGGGCATGGATCCCTGCGGACGCGGAATTATTCGTTGTCGGCGAGGAGAGCCTTCATCGAGAGACGCACGCGACCCTTTTCGTCGGCTTCGATCACCTTGACGCGGACCTTCTGGCCTTCCTTGAGGTAGTCGGAGACCTGGTTGACGCGTTCACGGGCGATCTGGCTGATGTGAAGGAGACCGTCCTTGCCCGGGAGGAGCGAGACGATGGCGCCGAAGTCGAGAAGACGCTGCACCGTGCCTTCGTAGATCTGACCGACTTCCACTTCGGCCGTGATCTCTTCGATGCGGCGGCGGGCTTCGGCGACGCGGGCCATGTCGGGGCTCGAAATCGTGACGGTGCCGTCGTCTTCGACGTTGATCGTCGTGCCGGTTTCTTCCGTGAGGCCGCGGATGACGGAGCCGCCCTTGCCGATGACGTCGCGGATCTTTTCCGGATTGATCTTGAAGGAGACCATGCGCGGAGCGAAGTCGGAGAGTTCGTGCGCACCGCCGCCGGCCATTTCGTGCATGCGGCCGAGGATGTGCTGACGACCGTCGTGGGCCTGCGCAAGCGCAGCCTGCATGATTTCGGGCGTGATGCCTTCGATCTTGATGTCCATCTGGAGAGCGGTCACGCCTTCGGCCGTGCCGGCCACCTTGAAGTCCATGTCGCCGAGATGGTCTTCGTCGCCGAGAATGTCGGTGAGGACCGCGAACTTGTTGCCTTCCTTGATGAGGCCCATGGCGACGCCCGCGACGTAGTCCTTGAGCGGAACGCCCGCGTCGAGCATCGAGAGGCAGCCGCCGCAGACGGAGGCCATCGAGGAGGAGCCGTTCGATTCCGTGATTTCGGAAACGACGCGGATCGTGTACTGGAATTCGTCGGCCGACGGGAGGACGGCCTTCAGGGCGCGCTTGGCGAGACGGCCGTGACCGATTTCGCGGCGCTTGGGCGAGCCCACGCGGCCCGTTTCGCCCGTGGCGAACGGGGGCATGTTGTAGTGGAGCATGAAGCGTTCATGCGTTTCTTCGCAGAGGCCGTCGACGATCTGTTCGTCCTGCTTCGTGCCGAGGGTCGTCGTGACGAGGGCCTGGGTTTCGCCGCGCGTGAAGAGGGCGGAACCGTGGGTGCGCGGAAGAACGCTCTGGCGGATTTCGATCGGACGGACCGTGCGGGTGTCGCGGCCGTCGATGCGGGGTTCGCCGTTGAGGATCTTGGAACGCACGAGCTTGGCTTCGAGTTCGAAGAGGATGCCGTGAACTTCGTTCATGTCCGGGGCTTCCGTGCCGGCGGCTTCGGCGTCGGCCGTGAGCTGGGCTTCGACGGCGGCGTAGACTTCGCGGAGCTTTTCCATGCGGGCCTGCTTGGAGCGGATCGCGTAGGCGGCCTTGAGGCCTTCGTCGGCGATTTCGACGATGCGGGCGATGAGGGCTTCGTTCTTCGGAGCCGGGGCCCAGTCCCAAGCCGGCTTGCCGGCTTCGGCGACAAGTTCGTTGATGGCCTGGACGACGACCTGCAGGGCCTTGTGACCCGTCACGACGGCGTCGAGCATCGTGGCTTCCGGAAGGATGTCGGCTTCGGATTCGACCATGAGCACGGCGCGTTCCGTACCGGCGACGACGAGGTCGAGGCGGGGGTGCTTGAGCTGTTCGGTGGTCGGGTTGATCACGAAGGCGTCGTCGATGTAGCCCACGCGGCAGGCGCCGATCGGGCCGCGGAAGGGAATGCCGGAGAGCGAGAGGGCGGCGGAGGCGCCGATCATCGCGGGAATGTCCGGATCGATCATCGGATCGGCCGAGAGGACGTGAATGATGACCTGCACTTCATTGAAGAAGCCGTCCGGGAAGAGCGGGCGGATCGGGCGGTCGATGAGGCGGGACGTGAGCGTTTCCTTTTCGGAGGGACGGCCTTCACGCTTGAAGAAGCCCCCGGGGATCTTGCCGGCGGCGTAGGTCTTTTCGATGTAGTCGACCGTGAGCGGGAAGAAGTCCTGGCCGGGCTTGGTTTCCTTCTTGGCGACGACCGTGGCGAGCACGACCGTGTCGCCCATCTGGCAGACGCAGGCGCCGGTGGCCTGGCGGGCGATTTCACCCGTCGTGAGCGTCACCTGGTGGGCGCCGAACTGGAAGGACTTCGAAACCTTGTGGAACATGGACATTTCGATGTTTCCTCTTAGTGTGGCGGAAAGCTTCGAAGTCTGCGCCGCCCGAGGGCCGGAAGATTCCGGAAAACACGCTGCGGCATCAGGCGAAAGGCGGGGAGAAGCCCCTCATCGACTCATGTCGCAACGCGCGAAGTGTCCCTCGCGTCGGAACGGATTCGAAACGTTCCTTGGGGTGATGAAAATGCGACGACGGCCTGTCCGATGTGACAGGCCGTTCGCTGAGATGAAATGCTCGACTTACTTGCGGAGATTGAGGGCTTCAATCAGAGCGCGGTAAGCGTTGAGGTCGGTGCGCTTGAGGTAGTCAAGGAGCTTGCGGCGGCGCGAAACCATGCGGAGCAGGCCGCGGCGGGAGTGGTGATCCTTGGCGTGAACCTTGAAGTGTTCCGTAAGGTGGTTGATGCGGGCGGTCAGAAGAGCGACCTGCACTTCGGGCGATCCGGTGTCGCCTTCGGCGCGCTGGAACTTCGCAACGATCTCAGACTTGTTCATTTCAACGGACATTTGATTTCCTAAAACGTAAGAAATAAGGTGAACTTGCGGACACGAGCGTTGAGACTCGAGCCGTGGAATGCGTGATTGTACCCGTCTTTTCAGAGATGTGTGCGGGAAATGGCGGGAAATTTTTGCGCCCGCGGCCTTCTTCTTCGGAGGGGCGGGTACAGGGAAGACGGAACACGGAAAGGCCGCCCGATCCCCGCGGGGAAGAGGCGGCCGAAATCCCGGTGAACCCGTGTCTTATCGTTCGTCGGAGAGACGATAGCGGCGTTCGAGCAGACGCACGAGCTGCGAAATCGAGAGCGTCAGGATGAGGTAGATGAGCGCGACGCAGGTCCAGATTTCGATCGTCGCGTAGGTTTCCGCGATGACGAGCTGACCCGAGCGGGTGAGTTCTTCAAAGCCGATCACGGAGACGAGGGAGGAGTCCTTCAACATGGCGATGAATTCGTTGCCGAGCGGCGGAATGATGCGCTTGAAGGCCTGCGGAAGGATGATGTAGCGCATCGTCTGGCCGTAGGTCATGCCGAGCGACAGGCCCGCGCGCATCTGGCCCTGCGAAATCGACTGAATGCCGCCGCGGAAGATTTCCGCGATGTATGCGCCCGAATTCATCGAGCAGGCCGTCACCGCCGCGACGAAGGGATCGATGCGGGTGCCGAGGATGTTCGGGAGCGCGAAGTAGATGATGAAGATCTGAATGAGGAGCGGCGTGCCGCGGATGAAGTCCACGTAGATCTTCGCGGGCATGTGCAGGATCCAGTGGCGCGAGAGCTGCGCCATGCCGAGGATGAGGCCGAGAATGAGGCCGATGCCGACGGCGAGAGCCGTGATCTGCAGCGTGAGGCCCGCTCCCTTGATCAGAAGCGGCAGACATTGGGTGACGAGGGCGAAATCGAATTCCATGGTTCAGCGTTGGGGACGGGATCGAAAAGGAGGGTGGAAAACCGGGAGTTCTGGGGACTCCCTTTACACCGCGGCCGTCCCGCGGGACGGCCAGGCGGTGTCGGAAATTATTCGGCGAAGTACTTCTCGAAGATCTTTTTGCCTTCGCCCGAATCGTTCACGGCCTTGAGGCCGGCGTTGAGCTTCTGCAGAAGTTCGGCGTTGCCCTTCTTCACGGCGAAGCCGAAGTCGGCGGCGTCCTCGACGCCGGGCTGCAGCGTCACGCGCTTGGCGGCGCGGGGCTGGTTCTTCAGGAAGTAGGCGATCACGGGACGGTCGAGAATGACGGCGTCGCAGCCGCCCTGGGCAAGGTCCATGAAGGCGTCGCTCGTCGTGTTGAAGCTCACGACCTTGGCGTTCGCGATGGACTTGGCCTTTTCGGCGCCCGTCGTGCCGATCTGCACGGCGATGCGCTTGCCTTCGAGGTCCTTCATGGTCTTGAGCGTGCCCGCGTCGGTCTTGCGAACGAGGATGGAGAGGCCCGTCGTGTAGTAGGGCGTCGTGAAGTCGACGCGCTTGGCGCGTTCTTCCGTGATGGAAACGCCCGCGGCGATCACGTCGATCGTGCCCGAAGAGAGAGCCGGAATCAGGGCGTCGAAGCCCATGTTGATGATTTCGACGTCGTAGCCCGCCTTGTCGGCGACGGCGCGGATGAGGTCCATGTCATAGCCCGCGTAGGTCTTCGTGGCGGAGTCGAGGTATTCGAACGGAGCGAAGGTCGGTTCCGTGCCGACGCGCAGAACGTCGCGCGCAATCGCGTTCGTGAAGGCGGTCGTGCAGAGGGCGGCGGTGCCGAGGGCGAAGAGGACTTTGCGCAGATTCATCTGAAATTCCTTTTGGCTGGGTTTGGGTCGAGTGCCCCGCGCGGGGCCGATTCGAGAGTGTTCGCTCATCATACGGAATGCCCGCGGGTTTATCGCGCGTGCGCGAAAGTAAATGAAGGTTCTTTGCGCTAAGTCGAGAGAATCCGCTATCGGTGGACAATTGTCGACAATAGGGCGGGAATTGCTTACTGCGAGAAGCGTCTGACGGCGGTCCAAAAAGAAGGCGAGGTCCCGCCCCGAGGGCGGGGACGGGACCTCTTCACACGGGGATGCGTGAGGGGTGATGCGCCCGATCAGGCAAAGGAGCGCATGTATTCGAGGTATTCGGCCTTCGTGAGTTCGGGCTTGTGCGCGGCGCAGATGCGTTCGGCTTCGGCCGCGTCGTCCCAGAGAAGGTCGACGATCGTAGAGGCGAGGACCTGCGGGGTCTTCGTGAAGGCCGTCTTTTCATCGGTGAGGCGGTAGTTGGCGCCGTGGAGGACGCCCGAGACGCAGCCGACCCACGGATGGACGACCGGCATGAGGTGCGAGACGTCGCCCATGTCGGTGGAGCCCGCGGCGTGTTCGCCTTCCGTCACGAATTCGGCGCCGAAGATCTTCTGGGCGTTCGCGCGAAGCACCGCACGGAAGTTTTCGTCGGGCTTCATCGGGAGATAGCCCGCGAGGTCGTGGATGTCGCACTCGGCGCCGAGCGCCATGGCGCCCGCCTGGAGGGCGCGGTTGATGCGGGCGTTGACGTCCTTCATGGCGGGAAGGTTCGAGGCGCGCACGTAGCTTTCCATCTTCACGTAGTCGGGGATGACGTTCACGAGGTCGCCGCCCGAATTGATGATCGGGTGGAAGCGCACGCAGTCGTCTTCGCGGAAGGTTTCGCGGATGGCGTTCACGCCCATGACGCCCATCATGCAGGCGTTGAGGGCGTTGACGCCCTTGTCGGGCGCGCCCGCGGCGTGCGCGGCCTTGCCGCGGTAGGTGATGAGCTTGCCGATGAAGCCGTTCGAGGTGTTGCCGACCTGGAAGTTTCCTTCGGGGTGCGTGGCCGGGTCGACGTGCATCTGCAACGCCATGTCGACGTCGTCAAAGCCCCCTTCGGCGATGATCTGGGCCTTGCCGCCCAAGAATTCGATCTTCTTTTCTTCGCGCAGCTTGTTGCGGTATTCGATTTCCACGTACTCTTCGGCCGGAACCGCAAAGAGGACGAGGTCGCCGCCCAAGTACTTCATGGCGTCGACGTCCTTCACGGCCATCGCGACGGCGACGAGGTTGGCGATCTGCACGTTGTGGCCGCAGCAGTGGGCGGCGCCGGTGACGGGGTCGCTCATCGGATGTTCGCGGCAGACGATGGCGTCGAGTTCGCCCAGAAGCGCCACCGTGCGGCGGTGGCCGGCGCCCGCGAGGCGGGCCTTCACGCCCGTGACGCCGAAGCCCGTTTCATAGGCGATGCCGAGGCGGTCGAAGGCTTCCTGCACCTTCGCGCTCGTCTTCACCTCCTTGTAGCCGAGTTCGGGCTCTTCGGCGATCGACAGGCCGATCGCGCGGATGTCTTCGAGACGCTTTTCAATGGCGGCGCACAAGGCGGCCTTCAGTTCTTCCTTGGTCATGATGAAAATCTCTCTTGATGGTCAAAGTGTCAGATGAACGAAATCAGAAAATTCCTTCGAGGTGCAGCATGATTTCCGCGAGGAAGGTGGCGCAGAGGAAGCTCCCAGCCGCGACGGCGAGGGCCACCGGGACGATGCGCCACGAGAGCTGGCGGAAGGCTTCGAGGTCCTTGCCGAGGCAGAGACCGCCGTACGCGAGAATCGGGGTCGTGATGGCGAGGAAGTTCACCTGCTTCGTGTAGGAGAGGATAACGTCCGAGCCCGGGAACTGCGGCAGCGACACGACGACGGCGATGAGCGACACCCAGAAGACCATGGGGAGCTTCTTGAAGCCCGGCAGCATCGAGAGGAGCGCGCCCAAGGCCGAGATCGCGACGAGGATGAGGACGCCGATCGAAGGTTCGCCGATGGTCTTGATGTGACCGCCCGCGAGATTCGAAATCAGGGTGAAGACGCCCGTAACGAGGAGGATGAAGAGGATGTCCTTCATTTTGGCGAGGTTCTGCATGATTCTTTTCCTGTGTGTGGGTTACGGGGTCAGGCGTTCTTGCGGCCGCGACGTTCCATGAAGAATTCGTAGATCTTGATCGTGACGGGGAGCGACACGAAGAGAGCGAAGTAGATGCCGAGGACCGAGGTCATCAGGTTGGCGGCCGCGGCGTAGGCCGAGACGAGTTCGGCTTCATGCGGATAGGCCGCGATGATCGAGCCCGTGGCGGCGGCCATCATGCTCGCCGAACCGATGCCCGCGCCCATCGCGAGGGCGTGCGGGTGGAACCAGCCGAGCTGCGCGACGACGCCCGCGAGCACCGACACCCAGAGGGCGCCGAAGACCGTGCCGCAGATGTACATGCCCATGACGCCGCGGCCTTCGGGCGAGTCCATGCCGAACTTTTCACCGATGATGGCGACGTTGGCTTCGCGGTCGATCGAGTAGCAGGCGCCGATCGCTTCGCGGCGCATGCCGAGCAGGAGCGCAACCGGCAGACCGAAGATGAGCGTGCCGAAGAAGTGGCCGAATTCCTGCATGATGAGGGCGAGACCCGAATTGAGGAGCATCGAGAGGTTCGGACCGATGTCGAGACCGATCTTGGCGATGAGCATGAGCATCGCGATCGGCATGAAGTGCGAGGCGCGCTCCATCTGGGCGGCGTTCAGGATGCCGAGCCGCGGCCAGGAGACGATGCCGCCCAGGACGAGGGCGTAGAGGAGAGGCAGCAGGACGACGAGTCCGAACTTTTGCATGCCGATCCACTCGGCCACGCAGACGATGAGAACGGCCAGAAGATGCAGCTTCCAGTTTTTGATGAGGTCCATGAGAGGGCTCCTTTGCGGGTGCTGAACCGGTCACGGTCGATGCGCACGGAGGGTACGGATACAATGCGGCCCGAAAAACGGTGCGCCGGCGAAAACCGGATCAATCAATGGATAAGAGGGTTGGAGAGGCGCCGTCCGGGAGTCGGGGATGACGGCAAGAGGTCCCGCCCGTTCAGATCAAGAACGGGAGGATGTAGAGGAGGAGCGAGAGGAGGAAGTGAGGGCGGCCGAAAGGGCAACGAACGGGCGAACGTTGCACGCGGGAATCGCTTGGGCGGGTAGACCCCGCAGTCGTCGATTGTTTTGTTGCATGGCGTAACCTTTATTCCTCTGCGCGCCGGGTTTCGGCGCGCTTTTGAATCACCTTAGCAGATCGGATGTGACGAAAATTCGGGGAATTGTCAAAATCTTGATTCTGATCAATGAAGTTGCGCCATCGACCATACCGCGTTTACGGGATGATCCGGTGTTCCGGGAAGACGCGGCCCCAACCGCGAAGGAAAAACTTGGCGAAGGTTCCCGAAAGAAGCGCGGCGATGACGGTGCCCAAGCCCAGTCCTTCGAAGTCTCCGAAGGCAAGCCACGAGGCGACGGCCGCACAGGCGACGATCACGACGTCGGCGCCCGTTCTCAGGTGTCCGAAGGAGCCTCCGAAGCGGCTCATGACGGCGAGGACCGCCCCTTCGACGGGGAGGACGATGAGGCGCGCGAAGACGAGGGCCGAGACGCCGAAGCCTACGACGGCGGAGCCGCCCGCGGCCTCGAGGATCGCCCAGAGAAAGTTCGCCGGGTGAATGTTCGCGGTCACGCCCATGGCGATGTCGATCGTGAAGCCGAAGATCGCCGCGGCCGACATCTGGCCCACGAACTTCTGCCACCAGCGCTCGCGCGTGATGAAGAGCTGTGCGAGAAAGAAGAGGCCGTTCGTAATGACGACCCAAAGGCCCATGGAGAGGTGCGTGAGCCGCTGCATAACGTACGCAAAGGAACTCACCGTGCTCGTGCCTTGGCCCGCGCGGGTGACGAGGGCGATGCCGAGCGAAAGGGCCGAGAGGCCGAGAAAGAAAATGAGAAAGCGAACGACCTTGTTCTTCATATAGTGAGGGTCTCCTGAAGGTTTTGTTTTCGGAAAAAAGAACGGACCCGTGGCGGGTCCGGCGCGCGCCGTCGGGATTCTGGCCCGGGCGTCGTCTTTCTTGTATGGGGAAACCCTGAAGTATACGACGAAATTTTCTCTTCACAAAAAGAGACGGCGCGGATGTGCCGCGCCGTCTCTCCCGTCGGTCGTGAGGAACCGAAGGCTTACTTCTTGATGATGACGCCCACGAGCGGCGTAAACGATGCCTCGATTTCAGAGCCGACCTCGATCAGTTCCGTTCCGGGAAGGAAGGGAACCGAGAGGCTGAAGGGCTTCGTCTGGTTCGAGCCGGGAATCTCGGCGTGATAGTCGATGCGGTCGCCTTCGAAGAGGCGGTTTACGATCTTCACGCCGAAGCGCTCGGACCCGGCGTCGGGACGGAGGTTTTCCGGACGCACGACGAGGTAGGCGGCTTCGCCCACGGCGGGCGGATTTTGCTTGCCCATGCGGGCGCGCAGATGGCGGCCGGCGACGCTCAGGACGCCGTAGCCGTCGGTGTCGACGGATTCGAGTGTCCCTTCAATGAGGTTCGCCTGACCGATGAAGTCGGCGACGAAGGGCGTGGCCGGATCTTCGTAGAGTTCCATCGGCGTGCCGATCTGTTCGATTTTCCCGCCGTGCATCACCATGATGCGGTCCGACATCGTGAGGGCCTCCTTCTGATCGTGCGTCACGTATAGGCAGGTGATGTCGAGCGCCTGCTGAATGCGGCGGATTTCGGTGCGCATGTGAAGGCGAAGCTTCGCGTCGAGGTTCGAGATCGGTTCGTCCATGAGGAGAAGCTTCGGGCGCAATACGAGGACGCTGGCCAAGGCCACACGTTGCTGCTCGCCCCCGGAGCGCTGGTTGAGATAGCGTTGTTCGGCCTTCGTGAGCCCCACGAGCGCGAGCGCATCGCGCACCTTCTTGGCCATGGCGTCGCCCGACTCGCCGCGAATCCTGAGGCCGTACGAGACGTTGTCGAAGATCGTCATGTGCGGGAAAAGGGCGTAGTTCTGGAAAACAAACCCGAGGCCGCGCTCGTTGGCGGGCACGTTCGTGATGTCGACGCCGTCGACCAAAATCTGACCCGAGGTGGGCGTCTCGAACCCCGCGATCATGCGAAGCGTCGTGGTCTTGCCGCAGCCCGAGGGGCCGAGAAAGGTGAGGAATTCGCCGGGTTGGACGTCGAGATTGACGTTGTTGACCGCCATGAATTCTTCGTTGTCCTTGATATAACGGCGGCAGATGTTCTTAAGACTGAGGGAAACCGACATGTTAGTGAACTCCGGAATCGCCGCGAGGGCTGGCTTCGATGCTCGGAAGTCTTGCCTGAGAATGTGCGCACGGGCGATCTTGTGAGCCTTCACTTCGTTTTTTCAAAGTTTCCCCATAAGGGCGGGGGAGATAAAAAATGAAAGTCCACAGATCGTAAGGTCTGTGGACCTTGAAGTTTAGGTTCGCCCGACGAAAGGGCTCCCCGGGAGGAGGCTGGAAACGAAGGAATTCTACTGAAGGCGGCCAAAAGGCAGGCAATCCTCAAGCCGCGGCTTTCGCCCGAAGCGCATCGAGGGCCGCCGTTCGTTTCCCAACGCCGAGGAGCGAAGCGGAGTGAATGATCACTGCGACGGAGCCGGCATTGTGTACGAGCGCGCCGACCACCGGCCCCATCCAACCGCCCATGGCGAGAATGATGGCGATGAAGTTGATCGTCATCGCGAGCGTCAGGTTGATGCGGATGACCCGCATCATGCGGCGCGAAAGGGCGATCAGATCCGGCAGACCGTCGATTCGGTCGCCGACCGCGACGATGTCGGCCGCTTCGAGCGCGATGCCGCTTCCTACGCCGCCCATGGCGACGCCCACGGCGGCGCGCTTGAGGGCGGGTGCGTCGTTGACGCCGTCGCCCACCATCAGCACCTGCGTGCCCGCGCCGGCTTCGCGTTCCATATAGGCGAGCTTGGTTTCAGGACGGCATTGCGAGAGCACCGAGAGAATGCCGACTTCGCCCGCCGCGTGCCGCGCCGCCGCTTCGCGGTCGCCCGTGAGGAGAACCGGCACGACGCGCAGCGATTTGAGTTCGGATACGACGCGCTTCGAGAAGGGCCGCAGTTTGTCTTCAAGCGAGAGGATGCCTGCGAGTTTTCCGTCGACGACCACGAAGGAGACCGTTTCGCCCGCGGTGCCCGCCTCTTCGATCTGCGCCTCAAGCGCCTTGAGCGCTTCGTCGTCCTGCGGCGCGTTGCGGCCGATTTCGACAAGGTGTCCGTCCACCGTACCGGTCACGCCGACACCGGGAATCATGCGGAAGTCGTCCGCCGCGGGCAGTTCCGTCGGACCGAGCGTCTTTTCGGCGTGGGCAGCGATGGCCTTGCCGAGGGGATGTTCGCTCAGGCGCTCCAGTGCACCCGCAAGGCGCAGAAGATCCGCGTCGGTGCGGGGAGCGAGAGCCACCGTGCGAGCCACGCTCGGGCGACCTTCCGTGAGCGTGCCCGTTTTGTCAAAGGCGACCTTGGTGACGTAGGAAAGGCGCTCGAGTGCGTCGCCCGCCCGCACGAGGAAGCCCCGTCGCGTGGCGTTCCCGATTGCGGCCATGACGGCCGTGGGCGTCGCAAGCACCAAGGCGCACGGACAGAAGACGACGAGAATCGTGACGGCGCGCACGACTTCGCCCGTCACGAACCAGGTGGCGGCGGCCGAAACGAGCGCCCCCACGACGATCCAGGTGGCCCAGCGGTCGGCGAGCCGAACGATCTTGGCGCGTCCCGCATCGGCGCTCTTCACGAGTTCGATGAGGCGGTTCACGGCGCTTTTTTCGCCGACGTCCGTCGCGCGCATGACGAAAGATCCGAAGCGGTTGATCGTGCCGCTCAGGAGCTCGTCGCCCGGCTTTTTGTCGACGGGCATCGGCTCGCCCGTCATGACGGATTCGTCGATGGCGGTGGCGCCTTCCAGAAGAACGCCGTCGGCCGGAATCTTTTCGCCCGGCAGCACGCGGACGAGGTCGCCCGTGAGCACGTCGCCCGCCGGGACGACGGTCTCGACGCCGTCGCGTATGACGCGCGCCTTCTCGGGCGAAAGTTTGGCGAGTTCCGCGACGCCCGCGCGGGCCTTTTCCACGGTGAGTTCTTCAAGAAGCGAGCCGATCGTCATGATCCAGGCGATTTCGCCCGCGGCGAAGGTTTCGCCGATCACGACCGACGCGATGAGCGCCATGGAAACGAGGACGTCCGCCTTGATGTCAAAGCGCGTGAAGAGACCTTCCGCGGCCTCCTTGAGAATCGGAAGGCCGCAGAGAACAATGGCGACCCAGGAGGGATCGAAGGGAAGCGCCGCGGCGGCGGGGAAGAAACTCAACGCAAGGGCGACGCCGGAGATGAGAAGAAAGAGGAGGGTTCGGCGCGCGTCGGCGTCGATCCAGTCGGGCAGTTTGAGGGACATGATGAGGAAAAGAGAAATGTATACCTATACCCCCATGGGTATTGTTTGGAGGCAGAATAAAACGGCCGGTGTCGGCCGTCAAGTCCTCCGCAGGGGCGAAATGCATTCGTTGGGGATGGTCGGAAGGATCTTCTCTCAAGAGAGTCGGGAGAAGTGTTCGATCGCCGCGGCGAACTCCTTGATGGTCTTGTCGGGGTCGCCGTGCTCGATTCCTTCGCGTACGCAATGGTTGAGGTGGCCTTCGAGGACGATCTTGCCGCACTTGTGCAGGGCGCTTTTGGCGGCGTTGATCTGCATGAGGATGTCTTCGCACGGGACGTCTTCGTCGATCATTTTGTCGATCGCGTTGACTTGTCCGACGATTTTGCGGAGCCGTCGGTGAAGATTTTCGGCATCCATGCACTGGCGCATAACCGGCCTCCGGGTGAAAAACGCTTTACGCTGGGAGCATAAAGCAAACCCCAAGTTGCCGAAACAACTTGGGGCTTTGAATTTTGGCGGAAGGAGAGGGATTCGAACCCTCGATACGGAATTTCCGTATGCCGCCTTTCCAGGGCGGTACAATCAACCACTCTGCCATCCTTCCATTTCGATGGTGCGCCCCCGGAAGGGACGCTCGAGAAGAGAAGACGTATTATGCCTAAGCTTTCGTAAAAAAGCAAGGGTTCTTCTCAAAAATTTTCGCTTGGTGTACACTTTCCGTTTCTTTCACTGATTCACCGCAAACGAACCATGTCCCACCAGGAACCGAACCAGGAATTCGCTCCGGCTCTGCAGCCCGACTTCACCAACCAGGACCACGTCTTCATCGTCTTGGAGGAGCTCGGCATCGCGTACATGCAGAACGCCTGGATCGAGCGCAATTCCCCCGACCACGCGGACGCCAAGGCCGTGAAGGCCCAGAGCGAAGAGTTCCGCGAGGACGTCGTGTCGCTTCTGACGGGAAAGGCCGACAAGAGCCGCTTCGTCGACAACGGCTGGGCCGGTGCGAAACTCGCGGCGCATCTGCGCAAGGTCTTCGGCGAAGAAGTCGGCACGGCCGAAACCGCCGACGAAGAAGTGATCCGCCGCGCCGTGGCGATGTTCCAGGCGGACCTCGACGTCCTCATGGCGCATGAGACGCACGAAGCCATGCTCGGACGCAAGCTCGAACCCAAGGAATACATCGACCTCATGGTGGCCTGGTCGGGCGTCTTTTCGGGGGTGCGCGACAGTCTTTCGCTTCCGACGGCCTTCCTCATCTTCAAGGCGCAGGCGCACGCCCACATCGTCTGAAAAACGGCGCGCTGAAAAAAGTCGAAACGCGTCCCGATTTTCCCGAATGTCCCCCTCTTTGGAAGGGCGTTCAAGAAAACGGATGAAGACAAACGGCGCTCCGATCGGTACACTGTCCGAGTCGGAGCGTCCACATCCTATAAAGAGTGCGGAACCTCATGGGTCTCGCACTTTTTTTGTGTCGGGTTCCGATCCCTCTCAAACCTTCACTAGGAGAAAAGCAAATGGAGGCAGGAACCGGCGTCAACGCGCTGACCATTGTCTTTGCCGCCTTGTGCGTCTTTGCGATCGCATACCGATTCTACGGTCTGTTCATCGCGTCCAAAGTGCTCAACGTCAATGAAGCCCGTCAGACCCCCGCCGTGAAATACGCCGACGGTCAGGACTACGTGGCGACGAACAAGTACGTTCTCTTCGGACACCATTTCGCGGCCATCGCCGCAGCGGGCCCCTTGCTCGGGCCGGTTCTCGCGGCGCAGTTCGGCTACATGCCCGGACTTCTCTGGATTTTGATCGGCTGCGTGCTCGCGGGCGGCGTGCACGACATGGTCGTGCTCTTCTGCTCGGTGCGCCACCGCGGCCGCTCTCTCGCCTACATCGCCTCGACCGAAGTCGACAAGACGACGGGGTTCGTCGCGTCCTGGGCGGTGCTCGCCATTCTCGGCCTCACGCTCGCGGGTCTTTCGATCGCGGTCGTGAACGCCATGCACAATTCGCTCTGGTCGACCTACACGGTCTTCTGCACGATCCCGATCGCCGTGATCATGGGTCTCTACATGCAGGTGTGGCGCAAGGGCGACGTGAAGGGCGCGAGCCTGATCGGCGTGGTGCTCCTCTTCCTCTGCATCCTCTCGGGTCCCTGGGTTGCGGCGCATCCCGAATACTTCGGCTGGCTTGACATCGACAAGAAGCCGATGAGCCTCATCATCCCGATCTACGGCTTCATCGCCTCGGTTCTCCCCGTCTGGCTCCTTCTCCTTCCCCGCGACTACCTCTCGACCTTCCTCAAGATCGGCACGATCGCCGCGCTCGCGCTCGGCATCGCCTTCGTGATGCCGGAATTCCATATGCCCGCCTTCACGGAATTCGTCAAGGGCGGCGGCCCGATCGTGGGCGGTCCGGTGATTCCGTTCATCTTCATCACGATCGCCTGCGGCGCGCTCTCGGGCTTCCACGCGACGATCGGCACGGGCACGACCCCGAAGATGATCAGCAACGAACGCGACGTCCTCTTCGTCGGCTACGGCGCCATGCTCATGGAAGGCTTCGTCGCCGTGATGGCCTTGGTTGCCGCCTGCGTGCTCGTTCCGGCCGACTACTTCGCGATCAACGCGCCGGCCGACAAGTTCGCGCAGCTCGGCATGCAGGTCGTCGAACTCCCGCACCTCGAAGCGCAGGTTCAGGAAACGCTGATGTCCCGTCCGGGCGGCTCGGTGTCGCTCGCCGTCGGCATGGCGCACATCTTCTCGAAGATCCCCTTCATGGAAGACCTGATGGCCTACTGGTACCACTTCGCCATCATGTTTGAAGCCGTCTTCATTCTGACGGCCGTTGACGCGGGCACCCGCGTGGGCCGCTTCTTCCTGCAGGAAATGATGGGCAAGGTCTGGCCGAAGTTCGCCGACAAGGAATGGTGGCCGGGCATCATCATCACGTCCGTCATCTTCACGGGCGCCTGGGGCTACCTCGTCTACTCGGGCGACATCGGTTCGATCTGGCCGCTCTTTGGCATCTGCAACCAGCTGCTCGCCTCGGTGACGCTCCTCATCGGCACCACCGTGATTCTCCGCATGAACAAGACCAAGTACGCCTGGATCACGGGCGTGCCGGGCGTCTTCATGACGATCATCACCTTCTGGGCCGGCATTTGGCTCGTCGTCAATCAGTACCTCCCGGCCGGGCAGTATCTGCTCGCCGTCCTCTCGGTGCTCGTGATGTTCCTGATGCTCTTCGTGATCGTCGGCACCGTCCGCCGCTGGATTGTTCTTCTCGGCATCCATACGACCGTGAAGGACGAATACGGCGATGAAGTGAAGGTCCTCGTCGCCGAATAAGGCGCGCGTTCCTTCCCACCCCAAAATGAAGCCGGAACTCCCCCGCGGGAGTTCCGGCTTTTTGCTGGGCGCTCGAAAAGGACTTCCCGCGTCAGTCGTCGAGCAGTTCGAGTAGCTCGGTGAGAAGCGCTTCGGGGTCTTCCTTCACCCGAACGCGCGAGAGCGCTCCGTCGCCCAGGAAGCCTTCCTTTTGCGCCGTCTCGAGCATGCGAAAGAGGGAATCGTAGTAGCCTCCGGTGCTCACGAAGCCGATCGGCTTTCTCGTGCGGTCAATCGAGAGGTTCGTGAGCACCTCGAAGGCTTCTTCGAGGGTTCCGATGCCGCCCGGCAACACGAAGAACCCGTCGGCGAGCTCGGCCATGCGGGCCTTGCGCTCGGCAAAGCTTTCGCAGTGCTCGAGCTTCGTGAGGTTCCCCGCGGGGGCTTCCCGCCCGAGAAGAAAGGTCGGGATGACGCCCGTCACCGAGGCACCGCCCGCGAGCGCCGTCTGCGAGACGATGCCCATGAGGCCGCCGTTGCCGCCTCCGAAGACGAGGTCGCACCCGTGTCGGGCGATCGCGTCGCCGAGCGTCCGGGCGGCCGCTTCGTATTGCGGGGAGCGGCCCGGTCGGGAGCCGCAGAAGACGCAGAAAGTCGGTTTTTTCGACATGAAAGGTTCCTCAAAACGTCGGCGACGCGAAAATTATCGCCAAAGTGCGGTAAGAAATTGTATCCTTGCAACCCGCACGCGCCGCGGCGTTTTCGCAAACGATTTTGACGCTTCGGACGAACGCGCGGCCAAAAGAAGATTCTTCAAGATACCCGAGAACCCGATGCTTTACTCCCTCATCCGCAGTTTTCTTTTCCGACTCGACCCCGAAACGGCTCACGCCCTCATCATGAACAACATCGACTGGGCCGCGGCCGTGCGCGCGACGCGCCTCGTCTGCCCCGCGCCCGTCTCGCACCCCGTGGAGGTGATGGGGCTTCGCTTCCCCAACGCCGTGGGTCTCGCCGCCGGGATGGACAAGACCGCGGCCCACGTGTCCTCGCTCGGGAGCCTCGGCTTCGGCCACATCGAAGTGGGCACGATCACGCCGCGTCCGCAGGCGGGCAATCCCAAGCCCCGCTGCTGGCGCCTCATTCCCGCCAAGGGGATCGTCAACCACATGGGCTTCAACAACTGCGGCGCCGACAAGGCGATTGAAAATCTCGTGAGCGCCAAGGCCTACCGCGCCAAGGGTGGGATCGTCGGGATCAACATCGGCAAGCAAAACTCGACGGCCGTCGCCGACGCTCTGCCCGACTACGTCGAGTGCATGAAGAAGCTCACCGAGCACGCCGACTATCTCGCCATCGACATTTCCTGCCCGAACACCCCGGGCCTCACGCGTCTGCAGGAAGCCGACGCCCTCGAACCGCTCGTCGCCGGCATCGCCGCCGAGCGCGACCGTCAGGCCGACCGCCTCGGGCGCCGCGTGCCGATCACGATCAAGATCGGTCCCGATCTCGCGGACGAAACCTTGAAGCGCGTGGCGGACCTCTTCGTGCGCTACGAAATGGACGCCGTGACGGCGACCAATACCACGGTGTCTCGCAAGGGCGTCGAACACCTCGAAAAGAGCCGGAACCCGGGCGGCCTCTCCGGCAAGCCCCTCTTTGAGCGCTCGACCGAAGTGGTCCGCATTCTGGCCGACCATCTCAAGAGCGAACTCCCCATCATCGCCGTGGGCGGCGTCATGACGGCCGAAGACGCCGTCGCGAAGATGGAGGCGGGCGCCTCGCTCGTGCAGCTCTACACGGGCTTCATTTATTCGGGCCCCGCGCTCATCGCCGCCTGCGCCGAAGCGATCGGTCGCCGCGGCTGAGCCACGGGCGATTTTCCCGATACGACGGGCCGCATGCCTTCGGGCGGCGGCCCGTTTTTGCATCGGGGGAGACACGGGCGGGCACTTCGTGGCTACAATGTCAGATTCTTTGTAACCATCACTTTGGCTTTTACCTTCCCATGGTCTCCAATCAGTACGAGACCCTGATGCGCTATGTATACGAGCACGGGGTCGACAAGGCCGACCGCACGGGTACCGGCACCCGCTCCGTCTTCGGCTACCAAATGCGCTTCAATCTGGCGGAAGGCTTTCCGCTCGTCACGACGAAGAAGCTTCATCTTCGCTCGATCATTCACGAACTCCTCTGGTTCCTGAAGGGCGACTCCAACATCGCCTACCTCAAGGAAAACGGCGTTCGCATCTGGGACGAGTGGGCCGACGAGAACGGCGACCTCGGTCCCGTCTACGGCGTGCAGTGGCGCAGCTGGCGCGGCGCCGACGGGGAGACGGTCGATCAGATCGCCAACCTCATCGACGAAATCAAGCGTAATCCCGATTCGCGCCGCCTCATCGTCTCGGCCTGGAACGTCGCCGAAGTACCGAAGATGGCGCTTCCTCCCTGCCACCTCCTCATGCAGTTCTACGTGGCGGGCGGGCGTCTTTCCTGCCAGCTCTATCAGCGAAGCTGCGACATTTTCCTCGGCGTTCCCTTCAACATCGCCTCCTATTCGCTTTTGACGCACATGGTCGCGCAGCAGTGCGACCTGGAGCCGGGTGATTTCGTCTGGACGGGCGGGGACTGCCACATCTACAAGAACCACTTCGAGCAGGTCGAGCTGCAGCTCTCGCGCGAGCCGCGCCCCTATCCGAAGCTCGTCATTCACCGCCGACCCGAGTCGATCTTCGACTACCGATACGAAGATTTCGAGATCGTCGGCTACGATCCGCACCCGCACATCAAGGGGGTCGTTTCGGTATGACGCAGTCGGTGGAACTCATCGTCGCCGTCGCGCGAAACGGCGTGATCGGCGGCCAGAACAAAATGCTCTGGCACGTGCCGGAAGACTTCCGTCACTTCAAGACCGTGACGATGGGCTTGCCCGTCGTGATGGGACGAAAGACTTTCGAATCGATCGGGCGCCCCCTGCCGGGGCGGCGCAACGTGGTGCTGACGCGCCGCACGGACTGGCGTCACGAGGGCGTCGAGGTCGTGCACGATTGGGAAGAGGCGAAGGCGCTTCTTGCCGACGCGCCCCGACTCATGGTGATCGGCGGGGGAGAGCTCTACCGTCAGACGCTCTCCGAAGCCGACGTCCTGTGGCTTACCGAAATGGACCGGGACTTTGAAGGGGACACGAGCTTTCCCGACTTCGATCGCTCGGACTGGACGGAGGAGCTCCTCTCGGAACTCCCACCCGACGAAAAACGGGACTTCTCCGTGCGCTTCAAGAAGTTCACGCGCAACCCCGCCGGCTGAACGACGGACGGTGGAAAACATCGAAAAGGCCGCGCCCTCGGTGGATAACCGAAGCGCGGCCTTTTGCTGTCGGCAACCCGCCCTCCGAGAAGGGGTTTGGAGCGGGGCGGCAAAGTTGTCCACAGGCAGGGAGGGCAGGTTGTCCGCCGATTTATCCACAGAATTTGTGGGTAAGATAAACATCTTAGCTTCGGCGCTCGGCAAATCCCCTCTCGCACCAAGGAAAACCCGAATTGATGCAAAAATGTGCAAATTGAAAATTTCGAGAAAAATCTTCGCGAAAATCTGTGGATAACTTCGTTAAGGGAAGGGGGAGAAGAGAAAGGAAAGAATTCTCCGGGCAACAAAAAAAGCCCGATCTCTTTCGAGACGAGCTTCCTTCCTGTGGAAAAGTGGCGCGGCTGGCAGGATTCGAACCCACGACCCTCTGGTTCGTAGCCAGATACTCTATCCAACTGAGCTACAGCCGCGCAAAAGAGAAGTGAATTCTATCTTGGGAGTATGCATTTTGTCAAGGGTGTATGAACAAAAAATTTATAGCCTTCATTTATCTTTACGTGAAGCTAAAAAAGTTACGAAGTTTGCAGGAAACACCCCGTGAAGAGGGTTGTTTCCCCTAGAATGCGGTGCAACCGAGAAAATCGGGTCTGCTCGTGAGCCCCCGATGATTTCGCCCCTTGGCGCAGCTTGAGCGAATGCTCGCTGTGCCTCTTTGTCGTTCCCAAATTTCTTCGGTTGTGATGACACCACGCCTTCAGCTACGCAACATTACCAAGCGGTATCCGGGCATCGTCGCCAACGATCACGTGTCCATGGAAATCGCCCCGGGCGAAGTTTTGGCCGTCCTCGGCGAAAACGGCGCCGGCAAATCCACGCTCATGAAAATCATCTACGGCGCGACGACGCCGGACGAAGGGGAGATCGTCTTTGACGGCGTACCCTTGGCCGTGTCGAGTCCGGCGGAGGCGCGCGACCTGGGGATCGCCATGGTGCATCAGCACTTCGCGCTCTTTGAGACGCTCACCGTGACGGAAAACGTCGCTTTGGGGCTTGCCAAGGGGATGACGCTCGAGACGATCGCCTCGGAAGTGCGTCGACTCGGCGAAAACTACGGCCTCGAAGTGGATCCCGAATCGGTGGTGCACGACCTCTCCATGGGCGAGCGTCAGCGCGTTGAAATCATTCGCGCCCTCATGACGCATCCGAAGCTTCTGATTCTCGACGAACCGACTTCGGTTCTGACGCCCCAGGCCGTGCGAAAGCTCTTTGTGACGCTGCACAAACTCGCATCGGAAGGCGTTTCGATTCTCTTCATTTCGCACAAACTCGACGAAATCCGCGAGCTTGCCGACCGCTGCGTCGTGCTTCGTTCCGGAAAAATCGTCGCCTCCGTCAATCCGAAGGAAGAAACGGAAGATTCGCTCGCGCGCCTCATGATCGGCAAGGAACCTCCCGTCGTGCGCGCGGCGGAAGGGACGCCGGGCGACGTGGTGTTCCGTCTGATCGACCTTTCGGCGCCGGGCACGCAGCGCGTGTGCGGGATCCAGAACATTCTCCTGAGCGTGCACTCGGGCGAGATCGTCGGGATCGCCGGCATTTCCGGGAACGGTCAGGCGCGCTTCATGTCCGCGGCGAGCGGCGAATACCGTTCCGACGCCAAGGCGGTCGAACTCTTCGGCAAGCCCGTCGGGCACCTCGACACGAAGGAGCGCCGTGCGCTCGGTCTTCGCTACGTCCCCGAACAGCGCCTCGGTCACGCGGCGGTGCCCGATCTTCCCCTTCGCGTCAACACCTATCTCACGGGCGACGACTTCGTGGAGAAGGGCTTCATCCTTCGCAAGAAGGCGCGCGACTTTGCCGAAAAGGTCGTCGAGCGCTTCCACGTGAAGACCCCCTCCGTGGAAAAGCACGCGGGCGGTCTCTCGGGCGGCAATCTCCAGAAATTCATCATGGGCCGAGAAATTCTGCAGCGCCCCAAGGTGCTTCTCGTCAATCAGCCGACCTGGGGCGTCGACGTGGGCGCCGCCGCCGTGATCCGCAATTCGCTCATGCGCCTCCGCAGCGAAGGCGCCGCGATCATCGTCGTCTCCGAAGAAATCGACGAGCTCTTTGAAATTTCCGACCGCATCGCGGTCATGTACCGAGGACATCTGTCGCCCGCCGTGCCCAAGGAAAGCCTCAACATTGAAGAGGTCGGCCGGTGGATGTCCGGTCTCTGGCCGGGCGGCCCGGGGCATAAGAACCAAAACGTCGAGGAGGCGGCATGAATTTTCCCATTCAAATGACGGCGCGGCCTGAGCCCGCCCGTTCTCTTCGCTGGGCGAGTCCCGCTGCGGCGCTTCTCCTGACGGTTCTTACGGGGGCCGTGCTCTTTGCTCTGCTCGGCCAGGATCCCTTGGTGGCGCTTCGCACCTTCTTCGTCGAGCCTCTCGCCACCGTGCGCGGGTGGTCGGAAGTCGCCGTGAAGATGACGCCGCTTCTTCTCTGCTCGGTGGGGCTCGTGGTGTGTTTCCGCGCGAACGTCTGGAACATCGGCGCCGAAGGACAGCTGATCGCGGGCGCCATCACGGGCGGCGCCGTGGCGCTTTGCGCCGACCAGGCGACGGGGCCCGCCTTCGTGATCCTCGTCATGCTCGCGTCCGCTCTCGGGGGCGCCGTGTGGGGCGGAATTACGGCCCTTTTGCGCCACCGCTTCCACGCCAACGAAATTCTCGTGAGCCTCATGCTCGTCTACGTGGCGCAGCTCCTTCTCGCCTGGGCCGTGCAGGGTCCGATGCGCGATCCGCAGGGCTTCGGCTTCCCGCAGACGCGGCTCTTTGACGCCGGAGCGCTGCTTCCCGTCCTCATCGAAGGCACGCGCCTTCATGCGGGCGCGCTCCTCGCGCTGATTTCGGCCGTCGGAATCTGGATTCTGATGGACAAGATGGCGCTCGGCTTTCAGTTCAAGATTTCCGGCATGGCGCCGCTTGCGGCCCGCTATGCGGGCTATCGCCCGGGTCACCTCATCTGGGCTTCGATGCTGATTTCGGGGGCCCTGGCGGGGCTAGCGGGCGGCATTGAGGCGACGGGCCCTCTGGGGCAGTTGACGCCCACGATCAGCCCGGGCTACGGGTTCGCGGCCATCATCGTGGCCTTCGTCGGCCGCCTGGCGCCGCTCGGCTGCATTCCCGCGGCCTTCATCATGGCGCTCTTTTATCTCGGGGGCGAACTTGCGCAGAGCCGTCTGGGACTGCCCGCCTCGATCACGGGCGTCTATCAGGGGCTTCTCCTCTTTTTCATTCTCGCCTGCGACACGATGATCTTCTACCGCCTCCGCTGGGTGGGCTTCAAGGAGGCAAAGTAAATGGAACTCTTGGCTTCGATCATTTCCTCCACGCTCAACGCGGGGACGCCTCTTCTGATCGCCGCGGTCGGCATTCTCATTCATGAGAAGTCGGGCGTGCTCAACCTCGGGATCGAAGGGATCATGCTCATGGGCGCGGTGACGGGCTTCGGCGTGACGCTCTCGACGGGGAGCTTCGCGCTCGGTTTCGCCGCGGGCTTCGGCGTGGGGCTTCTCCTCGGCCTTCTCTTTGCCTTCTTCACGATCGGCATTCACGCGAACCAGTACGCGGCGGGTCTGGCTCTCACGCTTTTCGGCACGGGGCTTTCGGCCTTCATCGGACAGCCCATGCAGGGGGCGGCCTTGCCTTCGCGCGCGCCGCTCGGCATCCCCTTCCTCGAAGACGTTCCCTTCTTCGGTCCCGCCTTCTTCTCACTTCACGCCTTCGTCTACGTCGCGCTCATTTTGCTCGCGCTCGTGTGGTACTTCCTCTTCAAGACGCGAGGGGGGCTCATTCTGCGCGCCGTGGGTGAGTCGCCCGAATCGGCCTACGCCTTGGGCTACCCCGTGCGCCGCATCCGCCTCTACGCGGTCGTCTTCGGCGCTTCCATGGCGGGACTCGCGGGCGCCTACCTGTCGCTCGTCTACACGCCCCTTTGGGTGGAAGGCATGACGGCGGGCCGCGGTTGGATTGCGCTCGCGCTCGTCACGTTCGCCACCTGGCGTCCGGCGCGCGTCGTCTTCGGGGCGTATCTCTTCGGCGGCGTCACGATGCTGCAGTTCGCCTTCCAGGGGATGGGGATCGCCGTGCCGCCGCAGTTCATGGCGATGACGCCCTACCTCGCGACGATTCTCGTTCTGGTGCTCATCTCGCGCAATCCCGAGTGGATTCGCCTCAACGTCCCGGCCTCGCTCGGAAAACCCTTCCAACCGAACCACTGAGATCCGGACGAACCGCAAAGGGGAGCCTTCGGGCTCCCTTTTGTGTCGAAACTATCTTTCCGTAAAGGTAAAAGAGACTTCTTTCCCTTCTACGAGTAAGGGATCTTCCTTACAATACGGGGCAAAATTTTTCACCTTTCTCCTTGGAGATCTTTGATGCAAAAGCGTACTTTGATCAAGGTCGCCGTGGCTTCGGCCACCGCGCTTCTGTTGACGGCCTGCGGCAAGGAAGAGCCGAAGACGGCTCAGCCCGCCCCGGCGGCTTCGTCCGCCCCCGCCGCCAAGGTGGACGCTTCGGGCCCCCTCAAGGTGGCCTTCGTTTACGTGAGCCCGGCCAACGAAGAAGGCTGGTCCTCCCAACACGACAAGGCCCGTCAGGCCGTCGAAAAGCACTTCGGGGACAAGATCAAGGTCACCTGGCTGGAAAACATTCCCGAAAACGCCGACGCGGAACGCGTGATCCGCGACCTCGCCACGCAGGGCAACAAGCTCATCTTCGCGACGTCGTTCGGCTACATGAATTCGCTCATGAAGGTCGCCAAGGAATTCCCGGACGTGATCTTCGAGCACGCCACGGGCTACAAGACCGACAAGAACGTCACGAACTACACGGCGCGCTTCTATGAAAGCCGCTACCTCGCCGGCAAGCTCGCGGGCGCCACGACGAAGACGAACATCCTCGGCTACGTCGCCGCCTTCCCGATTCCGGAAGTGCTGCGCGGCATCAACGCCTACACGCTCGGCGCCCGTTCGGTGAATCCGAACGTTGAAGTCCGCGTGGTGTGGACCTCCTCCTGGTACGATCCGGGCAAGGAAACCGACGCGACGAAGTCTCTCATCGGTCAGAAGGCCGACGTGATCACGCATCACACGAATTCGACCGCCGTCGCCGCCACCTGCGAAGAAGCGAAGGTTCCGGTCATCTCCTACAATTCCGCCATGAAGAAGGCCGCGCCCACGATGCTCCTGGCGGGCGTCGTGCACCTCTGGGACGAGTACTACACGAAGCGCATCCAGATGGTCCTCGACGGCACCTGGAACAACACGCCGACCTGGGGCGGCGCGCCTGAGCACATGATCGCGCTCGAAGCCGTCACGCCGAACGCTCCGAAGGCCGTGGTGGACGACATCAACGCCACGATGGCGAAGATGGAAAAGCGTGAATTCCATCCGTTCACGGGCCCGATCGTCACGAACGAAGGGAAGACCGTCGTTCCGGAAGGCAAGGTCGCAACCGATCAGGAACTCCTCAACATGAACTATTTCGTTCAGGGCGTTGCGGGCAAGGTTCCGACGAACTGATCCCACTTGCTACAAAAGCACTCGAAGCCTCGACGGGTTTTCCTCCCGCCGGGGCTTTCTCATTTCCGACGTCTTGCGCGTAACCAACGGAAACACTCTGTCGGTTGTCGGTAACGCAGGGCAGAGGTCTTGCGCGGGAAGTCTTTCAGGACGGGCGACAACGCCAAGGAGGAGGAAGGGGGGCCAACTTTCCCTGCGGCGGCGCCATTGCTGGCCAAGCCGTCGAAAATTTCTGCTGTAATATAGTCCTCCTTTTTCGACGCCTCTCACCATCGAGTTCGCATGCAGAATCTCCCGCTCGTCACCAGCCTTGTCGGCGCCTTCGGTTTGGCGCTCGTCTTCGGGTATTTGGCCGAACGCTACTTCAGGATGCCGGCCCTGGTCGGCTATCTGCTTTCGGGCGTTTTCGTGCAGTTCTTCCCGTGGCTCCCGCCGGTGGACCGGTCGGTGACGGAACAGCTCGCCGAAGTGGGCGTGATGCTCCTGATGGTGGGCGTGGGCCTGCACTTCTCGGTGCGCGACCTTCTGGCCGTAAAGGGCGTGGCTCTCCCGGGAGCGCTTTTGCAGATGCTCCTCATCATCCTGCTGGGCGCGCTTTTTGCCTGGGGCTTTTGGGACTGGGGCGCGGGAAGCGCGACGCTTTTCGGTCTGACCCTCTCCTGCGCGTCGACCGTGGTGGTGACGAAGGCCCTCGAGATGGCCAAGCTCACGAACGCGCCCGAAGGCCGCGTCGCGATGGGCTGGCTCATCGTGCAGGACCTCGTGACGGTCATCATCCTCGTGCTTTTGCCGCCTTTTGCGTCCGTCATGCTCTCGAGCGGTCCCGTCGACGGACGGGCGATCGTGGGGAACGTTCTCTCGACGCTGGCGGGCGTGGCGCTCTTCGCCTTTCTGATGCTGGGCGGCGGCCGCCGCATCATCCCCTTCATTTTGAAGCGCGTCGCCATGACGGGCTCGCGGGAACTCTTCACGCTGGCGGTCCTCGCGCTCGCGCTCGGCATCGCGTACGCCGCGGGCGTCTTCTTCAACGTGAGCTACGCCCTGGGAGCCTTTCTGGCCGGCATGGTGATGCGCGAGAGCCGCTATGCCAAGCGTGCCGCGACGAACGCGTTGCCGCTGCAGGACGCCTTTTCGGTCCTCTTTTTCGTTTCGGTGGGGATGATGCTCGACTGGCACATCTTCATGGAGGACCCCTACGAAATCCTTCTCATTGTCGCGATCATTCTGTGCGGCACGACGAGCGTGAGCTTCGGCCTCGTGCTTCTTCTGCGCTGGCCGCTCAAGACCGCCTTCACCGTGGCCGCCTCCCTCGCGCAGATCGGTGAATTCTCCTACATTGTCGCGGGACAAGGGATTGCGCTGGGTCTTGCCGACAGCAAGGTGATGAGCCTCATCGTAGGGGCGTCGATCCTCACGATCGCACTCAACCCCTTTGTCTTCCGCCTGATTCCGCTCCTGACGAACCGCTTCGTGGTCCGCTGGTCCTGGGCGCGGCACGCCGCTTCGCGCGCGATTCCCTCGATCGGTCACGACGAAGAATCCGCGACCGCGAAGCCCCTTCGCCGCGGCGGCGAAGCGATCGTGATCGGAATGGACGAACGCGTTCCGGGGGTGGTCGAAAGCCTCATCGAACGCCGCTTCCCGGTGGTGCTCATTTCGCCCGAGCGCGAGTCCGACTACGACGTGGATCTTTCGCGCGAAACGATTGCGTTCCTCACGGGCGATCCGACCGATCCGATGCTCCTCGTGCAGGCCCGCATCACCTCGGCCGCGGTGCTCGTCGTGACGGGAGAGTCCGTCGCGAAAAGCCGCCACATCGCGAAACTGGCGTCGGACCTCAACCCTGGCCTTCCCGTCATTGTCCGCACCGAACATTTCGACAGCGAAGAGGCCTTCGCGGACCTCTCGAACGTCACTGTGGTGAGCGACACGCTGGCGACGAGCTTCTGTCTTGCGGCCGCCGCCGCGGACGCGGCGGAAAAGCCGAAGAAACCCAAGACGGAAGGCCTCGAAGAGGACGAAGATCCCAAGGAAGGCATTGCCGATACCTTCCGCAACGCCTATCCGCGCATCGTCCGGGGCCTGCGCCGACGCGGCCGCGCCGAGTAACCAATTCAAGTTTGATCGTGACGACCGACACGCTTCTTTGGGTCCTGACGGGCCTTGCGGCCCTCGCCGTACTTCTTCTCATCGTCCTTCTCGTGCGCAGTTTCTCCATGGGGCGCTACGCGGAAATCGCGGCCGACCAGGTGTCGGACGCCGTGCTCGCGCGCGAAGAGCGACTGCGCGAAACCGTGCGGGCGCTGGAGCAGCGCCAGGTGGCGACCCTCACGCAGTATTTCCACCACATGGGGGAGGCCCAGAAGTCGGGACTCGTCGCTGTAAACGGCATGACGGACGCCGTGCGCGCGACCCTCGCGCAGCTCGAAGCGCGCTTTCGGGAGCTGAGCGACCTGCAGGGGGCGCAGAGCCGTCAGATGGAAGGGCGTCTCTCGGAAGCGCTCGAAAAAATCACGCTCGGCAACGAAGCGAAGCTCGAGAAGATCCGCGAGACGGTGGCGGAAAAACTCGACCGAACGCTCTCGGAGCGTTTGACGGAGAGCTTCCGTACGGTCGACGACAAACTCGGCCTCGTGCAGAAGGGCTTGGGCGAAATGCGGCAGATGGCGCAGAGCGTGCGCGACCTACAGGGCGTGCTCACGAACGTGAAGACCCGAGGGAATTTCGGCGAAGTGCAGCTCGCGCGCCTGCTTTCGGACCTGCTCGCCCCCGAGCAGTTTGCGTCGCAGGTGCGGCTCGATCCCGCCTCGCGCGAGGCGGTGGACTTCGCCGTGAAGCTTCCCGGCCGCGTCGAGGGCGAGCCCTGCTGGCTTCCGATCGACGCGAAATTCCCGATGGAGGACTTCGAGCGACTCCTCGCCGCCCGCGAAGCCTCCGACCGCGCGGCCGAAGAGGCGGCGCAAAAGGCCCTTGCCAAGTCGGTGCTGGCGCAGGCGAAGTCGATTCGCGAGAAGTACGTGCGTCCGCCCGTGACGACGGAATTCGCCGTCCTCTTTTTGCCGTCCGAGTCGCTCTACGCGGAAGTGCTCCGCACCGACGGGATGTTCGAGCGCCTGCAGAAGGACTACCGCATCACGCCCGCGGGACCGACGGTGCTCGCGGCGCTTCTCAACAGTCTGCAGATGGGGTTCGTCACGCTCGCGATCGAGGCGCGTTCCGCCGAAATCTGGCGGCTCCTCGGGGACGTCAAGGCGGAATTCGGACTCTTTTGCGAACAGTTCGAGCACGTTTCGAAGAAATTCGACGAGGCGCAGGCGAGTCTCAAGAAGATGCGCACCCGTCAGAACGTGATGGCCCGTAAAATGACGGAAATCGATCGGCCCGAGGACGATGCCGCGGGCTGGATCGGTGCCGCAAAGGAAAAAACAGGAGAAGAATCATGAAGTTTCTGATTCTCGACGCCGGCTGTGCTTTTCACGGCCAAGGGGGCGCGCTCAATCATCTCTTCACGAAGGTCGCCAGGGAAACGCTCGAGGCCTTCGGACACGAAGTGGCCGTGACGGAAGTGGGCGGCGACTGGAAGGTTGAAGAGGAGCACGAAAAGATCCGCGCCGCGGACGTGCTCGTCATTCAGACGCCGGGTTGGTGGATGAGCCCGCCCTGGCATTTGAAGCGCTACGAGGACGAGGTCTTTACGACCGGCGGCTTTACGCGCGGGGACGGGCGTACGCGCACGGAGCCGACGAAGAACTACGGTACGGGCGGCCTTCTGACCGAAAAGCGCTACCTGCTCTCCTCGACCTGGAACGCGCCGAAGGAAGCCTTTGACGAGCCGGGCGACTTTTTCGAAGGACGCGGCATCGACGGCGTCTTCCTGCCCCTGCACAAAACCCTGCAGTTCCTCGGGATGCGGCCGCTTGCGAGCTTCATGGCAAACGACGTCCTGAAGAACCCGCGGATCGAAGCCGATCTCGAACGCTGGAAGGCGCACCTCACGGCGCTTTTCGGCTGATCCCATTTCATTCACACCAACCAATAGGAAAACCGGACATGCGCAAATTGATCATCGTGGCGGCCGCGGCCGCCGGCATTCTTCTCGCAGGCTGCCAGACCATGGAAGGCCTCGGTCAGGACCTCAAGAAGGGGGCGGACCACGTGAGCACGGCGATCGGCAAGGCGGGCGACAAGCTCTCCGAAACCGCCCGGGAAGCGCAGGAGTAAGCGATGCGCCGATTCATGCAGATCGGGATCGCTCTCGTCTTCGCGGCCTTCCTCCTCTGGGTGGGCGTCACGGTCTGGGGGCTTCTCCACCGCTCGGGCGTTCTTTGAGAAGCAGAGGAAAGTCCGCCGGGCGAAGGGGCTCGACGCCGAAGCGCCGCATCTTTTTGCCCGCCTTGAAGAGAAGCTTGTCCTTCGTGGCGAGCCACGAGGCGCCCGAGGCCGCGGCGAGCACGAGAAACTTCTGATCGAGCGGATCTCGGCAGCGCACCGCAAGGGTCTTCGCAGAGGCGGCCACCGCCTCTTCGGGGACCCTTTGCGCATTCCGGCTCCAGGCTTCGAGAAGCGCGAAGACGGCTTCGTCGTCGCCCGCGAGAAATTGGGGTCGTCCGAGCACTTCGCCCGCTTCCTTGAGCGCCTCGTCGTCGAAGACCGCGGCGACGGTCCCCGTTTCCAACGCCCGACGAAGCGGTTCCGCCGAAGCGTCGTGCCAGAAGAGAAGGTCGAGGAGCACGTTCGTGTCGATGACGATGCGCGGACGGTCGGTATTCTCAGGGGCGCCGGGCAGGCGGACGAGGCGTTCGGTGAGCGTGTCGGAAAGAGGCATCGGATTGCAACAGGGAGTGGGAAAAGCGCGAGTGTAGCGTACGGCGCCGCTAAAATGAATTCAATCTGTTTTCTTGAGGAGAAGCATCATCATGAACCGTGAAGACGTCCTCCAACTCCTTCGCACGCGCTATACGACGAAACACTACGACGCGAGCCGTCCGGTCTCGGACGAAGACCTCGCGGTGCTTCTCGAAGCGCTTCGCCTCTCGCCCACCTCGGTGAACGGTCAGTACACGAAGTTCTTCGTCGCGAAGACTCCGGAAGCCCGCGCGCGCCTCATGCCCGCCGTCATGGACTTCAATCAGGAGCGCGTGAAGAACGCTTCGCACCTCATCGTCTTCGCCGTCCCGAAGACCCCGACCGAGGAGCATCTCCGTGCGGTTCTCGAGCAGGAAACGGCCGACGGACGCTTCCCCGCCGACATGCCCGAAGCGGTGCGCGACGCGGGTCGCCGCCGCTTCACCGACCGCAACAACGGCACGCCCGAGGCGTTTCGCGCGTGGACGACGGCGCAGGCCTACATCGCGCTCGGCTTTCTCCTCTACACGGCCGCGCTGATCGGCGTCGACACGACGGCGATCGAAGGGGCGGAATTCGACGAGGCCGACCGCATTCTCGGCTTTGACGAGATGAACCTGCGCACCGTGATGATGGTCGCCCTGGGTCACCGCGATCCGAACGACTCGAACGCCCGCCGTCCGAAGAGCCGTCTGCCGATGTCGGCGGTCGTCGAAGAAATCACGGGCTGACATCCACCTTCGGCATCCAGACTTTTGTCGCGTGCGGGACGGTTTGCTAGACTCTCCCGCACGCTGAATTTTCTATTTTCCCCACCCATGATCCGTCCGATTTTCCCGCTTCTTGCGATTTGTCTTCTCGCGCCCGCGCTTTCGCAGGCCTCTGAAAAGGATCCTCTTGAAATCGCCTACGAGAAGGCGCAGACCGTTTTGGAAGACCGCAGTTTCTATGAAAGGTGGAAGGACGCGAAGACCTTTCGCGACGCCAAGGAGGCCGACGGGGTTGCGGAGGCCGCCCGGGCGGAACTGCGCGAACTCGAGCGCGCCATGAAGGATGTGGAGGCCTACTGCAGCAAACGCTTCTTCGTGAACAGCTGCGTCAAGGAGGGACGCGACAAGTCGAACGACCGGCGCCGCGAAATCAATCAGATCGTCATCAAGGTGAACGACTACCGTCACGCGCTCAACGTCGAGCGCCTGAAGGAGCGCCGCATCGCGCGTCCGGCTTCGAAGCCCATGGACATCGAGCCCGCGACCGTGAAGGAACCTTCGAAACCGATGAATGTCGCGCCCAAGACGCCGCGCGCCCCTTCCGAACCCATGGACTTCAACCGCAAGGAACGCTCGCCCTCCGAACCGATGTCGCTTGGCGAGCGCCGCCGCGAAGCCTCCGAACCCGTGACGCTTTCGAACGACCGCGCCGCCGAAGTCGAGGCGCGCCGCGCCGAAGCGGCCGCGCGCGAAGCGCAGGAAGAGGCGAATCTCGCCGCCTACGAAGAAAAGCAGGCCCGCGCCAAGGCCCGTCAGGAAAAGGCTGAGGCGATGGCCGAGAAGCGCCGCGAAAAGCGTCTCGAGCGAAGCCGCGAACTCAATAAGACGATTGAAGAACGCCGCGCCGCGCAGGAGCGCCTCGAAGAGCGCCGCCGCAACAAGGATTCGGGTCTTGAGGGATATTTCTGATGGCTTCGGATCCGATCTTCAACATCAATCGTCCCCTGCGGGAGCGCACCCGCATCGCGCTCTCGGCCGAAGGGCCCTTCGCGAAGGGACGCAGGGAATTTCATGAGCGTCCCTCGCAGATCGCCTACGCCGAAGAAGCGGCCGACGCGATCGAAAAGGAAGGGACCCTCATCGCCGAGGCCGGGACGGGCACGGGGAAGACCTTTGCCTACCTCACGCCCGCGCTCCTGGCGGGAAAGCGCGTCATCATTTCGACCGCGGGGAAGCCCCTTCAGGACCAGCTCTTTCGCAAGGACCTGCCGATTCTGCGCAAAACGCTCGGGATCACCTTTGACGCGGCGCTCCTCAAGGGCCGCGCCAACTACATCTGCCACCACCACCTCGAGCGCACGAAGGGGGAGGAATACCTCCCCGAACGGGACTCCTTCGAAAAGCTCCGGAAAATCGAGCGCTTCGCCAAGATTTCTCAGACGGGCGACCGAGCGGAACTCCCCGACGTTCCCGACAACGATCCGCTCTGGCCCATGGTGACGAGCACGGTCGAGAGCTGTCTCGGGATCAAGGACTGTCCCTTCGCGGACGAATGCTTTCTGCGCCGCGCGCGCGAACGCGCGAAGTGCGCGCAGATCGTGGTGGTGAACCACCATCTCTATCTCTCGGCCATGACGATGGAGGAGGGCGCCGAAGGAATGCTCCCCTCGGTGGACCTTACGGTCATGGACGAAGCGCATCAGCTCCCGTCGATCGCCACGGACTTCTTTGCGACGAGCTTTTCGACCCGCGAAATCGAACTCGCGATGGAGCGGATTCAGGACCGCGGGATCGCCGAGGCGGCGGACTGCGCGGACTGGCGCAAGCTTCGCATCCGGATGAATTCTGCGATTTCTGCCCTGCGCGTGAGTCTCGAGTCGGCGGGGCTCGAAACCCGGGACAAAAAGTCGATTGCGGCGATGCCGCTTTTTCCGCGCATCGTTCCCGCCTTCCTGGGGCTTCTCAAGGAAATGGCGACGGTCTCCAAAGCCCTCGGAAACGCCAAGGAGCGCGACGAGGAGCTCGCGGCCGCGGCGAAGACCTGGGATCGGATTCTGCTCGAAGCCGAGTCTTGGCGCCCCTTCATGACGGTCCCCGAAGACTTTCCCTTCCCGCCCACCGAGGACGAGGAGGTGCTGGCGCTGCGTGAAGAGGCGATGACGCCCAAGGAAGCCCCCGCTTCGGTCGACCTCTCGCCCGTGCCGGGCGTTCCGTCGGTGCGCTGGCTGGAGTCCTACGCTTCGGGGACGCGGTTCACGAATACGCCTCTGAGTGTTGCGGGCGCCTTTGCGGAAATGAAAAACCGCGTGGGCGGCGCCTGGATCTTCACGTCGGCGACGCTCTCTTCGGGAGGCGACTTCAAGCATTTCCGCGGACAGCTGGGGTTGCCCGAAGAGACGCCCGCCTTCTCGTGGCCGAGTCCCTTCAACTACTGGGAGCAGGGGTGCTTCTATCTGCCGGAACTCCCTGCGCCCGCCAACAACACGAAGGAACACACGCAGCGCGTCGTCGACTGCGTGTGGCCTCTGATCGAGGCGGCGGGCGGCCGAACGTTTCTCCTCTGCACGTCGCTTGCCGCGGTCGATTACGCGGCCGAGCTTCTTCGCGCACGACTTGAGGCCAACGGAAACCGCTATCCGCTTTTCGTGCAGGGCGACAAACCTAAGGGCGCGCTCATCGAAGCCTTCCGCGAAGCGGGCAACGGCATTCTCGTGGGCTCCATGAGCTTCTGGGAAGGCGTCGACGTGCAGGGCGAGTCGCTTTCGCTCGTCGTGATCGACAAGCTTCCCTTTGCGTCGCCCGACGATCCGATCTCGGCCGCAAAGAGCGAGTGGCTCCGGCAAAAGGGCGTGCATCCCTTCGCGGCGATGACGCTCCCCTCGGCCGTGATCGCCCTGAAGCAGGGGGCGGGGCGTCTCATCCGAAGCGAAACGGACCGCGGCATGTTCGTCCTCTGCGACGTGCGGGTGACGCAGAAGGGCTACGGCAAGATCGTGCTCGCAAGCCTTCCGGACTTCTTCCGCACGCGACGCAAGGAAAAGGCGCTGAGCTTCTTCCTGCAGCCAGACCGCTATCGCGAAGGGCTCTACAGCGGCTGATCCGCAAAAGGCAAGGGGCGCAAAAGCGCCCCTTGTCGCAGACATACGTCGGAACGTCAGTTCCGTTCGAAGGAGCCCACCGTCTCGACGTGGAGCGCTCCGGGAAAGAGGTCGACCGTCTCGAGGGTCGTCAAGCGCAGTCCCGCGCGCTCCAACGCGAGGGCGTCGCGCACGAAGGTCTTCGGATTGCAGGAGACGTAGACGAGCCGCCGGGCGGGAAGCGCCGCCAGGCGTTCGGGAACGCCTTCCTCCATCCCCTTGAAGGCCGGGTCCGCCACGATCACGTCGGGCGTGAAAGGCAGGCTTTCAAGCGCCTTGCCGACGGGCGAAGCGAGAAAACCGACGTTGTCCATGCCGTTTGCCGCCGCGTTTTCCTTGGCCGCCTCGACGGAGCCTTCGAAAATTTCGACGCCGAACACCTCCGCGGCCGTCTGTGCGAGAAGAAGCGTGATCGTGCCGACGCCCGAGTAGAGGTCGATCACTTTGTCTTCGGGACCGACGGCGGCGCGCTCGAGAACCTTTTTGTAGAGCCTTTCGGTCTCCGACGGATTCACCTGCAGGAAGGTGTCGGGCCCCACGAAGAAGCGCCGTCCGAGCAACTCGGTTTCGATTCGTTCGTCTCCCTCGATCACCGTGAAGCTTTCGCCCGTCGTGCGGTTGCCGCGGGCTTCGTAGCGGCTCCAGAGAAGGCTCGTGAGGTGAAGACCCCGGAGTTCCTCGGAGAGGAGCTTTCCGAGCACCGCTTCGCGCTCGGAGGAGAGGTCTTTGACGACGAAGACCGCCATGCGGCCCTTCGTTCCTTCGCGAAGGAGAAGACCGCGAAGAAGCCCCGTGTGCGTCGTTTCGTCGTAGACCGCGTCGGGCGCGTCGGCGAGCGCTTCGGAGAGAACGCGCGCGGCGGCCCGCTGACATTCGTTCATCCAGGCGGGCAACTGCGGACAGGCGTCGACCGCGACCTTCTCGTGCGTGCCCGCCGCGAACATCCCGAAGCGGATGCCGTCTTCCGTGCGAAGGGGCGTAAAGAAGGCCTTGTTGCGAAAGGCGCGCTGCTTCACGAAGAGTTCCGGGGGCGTCACGAGTTGGGCCCAGTCTTCGCGGCCGGCGGCCCGGCAGGCGTCTTCGAGGAGCTTCGCCTTGAGGCGGCACTGCTCGCGGTAGAGGAGCGTCCCCAGGGGGCAGCCTCCGCAGGCGGGCGTGCCGCACAGATGCGGACAGGGCTCGGGCGCGCGTATAGCGGCGCGCTTGACGAATTCGAAGTGATCGATCACTTGCGATTGACGCCCTTTTTCCGGCGGCGTCCAGTCGCAGGCGACGACGTCGCCCGGAAGGGCGCCCGGCACGAAGGTGCGGATGCCGTCGGGGTAGCCGATGCCCGCCCCCGTCGGGGCGACGTCGATGATGGGAAAGGTCCGTTCCATGGTTTCAGGAAAGAAGGAAGCCGAGCGCCGGCCATCGGTTCTCGGCTTCAAAGATTACGTAATGTCGTCGGGATCAGAAGAACCACTCGGGACTCTTGCGGGCGGCGTTCGCCTCTTCGATGCGCGCAAGAAGCGGCGCCATCTTTTCGACGACTTCGGGCGGGAAGTTTCTCGCTCCGTCGGGACAGCTCTTGATGCAGGCGCGGCAGGCGATGCAGAGCTCGGGATCCGTCACGACGAAGTCGAGCGGATCGATGATCCCCATCGGGCAGTTGTCGGCGCAGTTGCCGCAGAGGTGGCAGCGGCCGGGATCCACGATGCGGGGCGCGGGCGTAAGCGCCCCGTAGGGACGGTAGGGACCGTCGCCCCCGGGAAGCGTGGGACGCGCGTCGTCGTCCGAGGCGAGCTTCGCGAGGAAGGCCTTCATGCATTCGGCCGCGCTTCCGCGGTCGCGTTCGTCGGGACGGCCCGCGGCGAGGGTCGGGATGTTCGAGTGCTGCGCGATGAAGGCGGCTCCGCCCACGACCTTAAAGCCGTGGCGCTCGAGCACGTCACGCCACTCGCGAAGGGCGTCTTCATAAGCGCGGTTCCCGTAGGAGACGACGGCGAGCGCCCGCGCGCCGTTTCCTTCTAAGGGAAGCTTCGTCTGCAAGGGCGTCGGAATGCGTCCGTAGTAGACGGGCGCGCAGAGCACGACGGCGTCCTCTTCGGTGAAGCGGCGCATGCGGCGCTCTTCGGGGAGCGTGAATTCAAAGTCGCGGATCGCGAAGCCTTCGCGGGGCGTTCCCGTGATGAGGGCGCGCATGACGCGGCGCGTGCCGCCCGTGGGCGAGAAGGCGCCGAAATGCAGGGTCTTGGGGGTCATGGTTGTTCCTGTTCTTTGGAATTTCCCCATTTTACGCGAGGGACAAGCCGAGGATGGCGAGCGCCGCGCAGAGAAGGAGATGGGGGACGAGCGCCAGAACGGCCGCGCGGCTTTCCCCCTTCGGAAAGACCTTCGCAAGCGATGCCGCAAGGAAGGCAATAAGGAGGGCGTATAGGAGCGCCGCGGCGCCAAACCCCAGAAGGAGTCCGCGCAGAGCGTCGCCCGTGAGGATCCCGTAGAGGACGCCCAGGAGCGTCACGGCACAGGCAAGACCGATCCAGACGGACCGGTGGGCGCGCCACTCGTAGCGCAGCGCCGCGAGGGCGCGGTCTTTCGGGGTCATATCTTCCTTTGTCTGAACAAGCAAAAGCCGCCCGAAGGCGAACCTTCGGACGGCGTGAGGAAAAGTAACGCGTCGATCAGAAGAGACCGAGGCCGCCCGCCGCGACGACGAGCACGAAGAGCGGGCTCACGATGCCGATCAGAATGCGGACCGTCGTAAGGGTCGCGGGCGAGAGCGTGCGGGCCGACTGCAGTTCCTTCGCGGTCGTCTTCCAGGCCACCCAGGCCGCGGCGATCGCGATGCCGAAGGTCGAAAGCGGCATGCCGACGTTCGAGGTGACGTAGTCGAGGAGGTCGAAGACGTTCTTCCCGAAGAAGAGGACGTCGCTCCAGGCTCCGAAGGAGAGCGTGGCGGCGAGACCCACGAGCGCGGCGAGAACCGTCGTCACGACGATGGCGGTGTTGCGCTTCACCATGAAGGTCTGCGTGAGAAGGGCCGTGCAGGCTTCGAGCATCGAGACCGAGCTCGTGAGCGCAGCGACCATCAGGCAAATGTAGAAGAAGACGGCGAAGAGCTGTCCGAAGGGCATCTGCGCGAAGACGGCGGGCATCGTCACGAAGGTGAGGCCCGGACCCGCGCTCGGGTCGAGATGGAAGGCGAAGACCGAGGGCATCACCATGAGGCCGCCGAGGATCGAGCTCATGATCCCGAGGAAGGCCACCCAACCCACGGACGACGGAAGGTCGGCCTTCGGATTGAGGTAGGTCCCGTAGGTGATCATGGTGCCCGCGCCCAAGGAGAGCGAGAAGAAGCAAAAGCCCATGGCGTTGAAGAGCGCCGTGCCGTTGAAGTCTTCCCAACGGGGCAGGAACAGGTACTTCACGCCTTCCCAACCGCCCGGGAGCGTCACGCCGCGGATGATCAGGATGATCATCAGGATGAAGAGCGACGGCATGAGGATCTTCGAGAGCTTTTCAATCCCCGCTTCGATCCCGCGCAGGACGACGACGGTCGTGAGAAGAAGGAAGGCGAGGAGGTAGCCGTAGGCCACGGCGCCGTCCGAAACGAAGCCGCCGAAGTGGTCGCCGAGGAGCGCCGGATCCTTGATGATCCCGACCCCGGTGATCGCGTCGATCGTGTACTTGAGGCACCAGCCGCCGACGCAGGAGTAGAAGGACAAAATCAGAAAGACCGTCAGTACGCCAATCCCGCCGAAGATCCCCCAGGGTTTGCCGCAGACGTCATTGAGACTTCCGACCGGGCCGCGACGACCGGCACGACCCATCGCAAATTCCGCAATCAGGAGGGCGACCCCCACCGTAAAGGTGAAGAGGATGTAGGGGAGCATGAAGACTGACCCGCCGTTGGTGCCGGCCATGTAAGGAAACTTCCAGATCGCGCCCAACCCGACGGCCGAGCCCGCGCTGGCGAGAATGAAGCCGAGGCGGGAGCCCCAGCCGGATGCGCCTACTGATTGCGACATAAAAAAATCCTATCTTTTCTGGAAAAATGTTCGGTGATGAAAAAGCGCCGCTCAAGGGAAGCGGCGCTTTGCGCCTGATGCCGGTCCTGACAACCGGGGGACGTGGCGTGCAAAAGCGCGCCGACCGAAGCCGGTGCGCGGGCTTCAAGACCGACGTCTGTCAGAGGGAGAGGTCTTCCAAAGTGGTCGTTGAAGGGAAAACGCCTCTCCGAGTGACCTTTTTAGTGTATCGGCAAAAGCTTGCGGCCTCAGTAAGGCGTTTCTCCTAGAGCGTTTAGAAAAGTCCAAGCCCCTTCAACATAACGGCGACGATCACGACGGGCGCGATGATCGTCATGATGATGCGAAGTCCCTGAAGCAGCCGGGCGGGCCAGTTTTGGTTGCCCGTGAGCTGCGAGCGGGTCATGGGCCAGGCGATCCACCCGCAGACGAGGGCGAGTCCGAGAACCCCGATCGGCATCCCGATGTTGGAGGTCGCGTAGTCGAAGAGGTCGAAGATCGTCTTTCCGAAGAGCTTCACGTCCGAAAGCACCCCGAAGGAAAGGGCGCTTAGCGTTCCGAGGACGGCGAGCACGCCCGTCGTGAGGCCGATGGCGTTTTTCTTTTGAAAGCCCTGTTCGTCGACGAGGTACTGTGAGCTCATTTCCAGAATGGAGATCGACGAGGTGAGCGCCGCGACGAAGAGACACACGTAGAAGACGACGGCGAAGAACTGCCCTGCGGGGAGGTTGGCAAAGACCGCTGGCATCGTCGCGAAGGTGAGGCCGGGACCGGCGTCGGGAGTGAGTCCGAAGGCGAAGACGGCGGGCATGATCATGAGGCCGCCCAGAATCGATGCGGCGACTGCGAGAAAGACGATCCAGGCGGTCGACGACCCGATCTTCGTTTCATCGCTCAGGTACGACCCGTAGTTCATCATCGAACCCGATCCCACGGAGAGCGAGAAGAAGGAAAAGCCGAGCGCATTGAGCAGGGCCTCGCCCGTGAAGGCTTCGAAATTGGGTTGAAAGAGGAATTTCACTCCCTCCATGGCGCCCGGGAGCGTGAGCCCGCGCACAATGAGGACGAGCATCATGAGAAAGAGAAGCGGCATAAGAACCTTGCTTACGCGCTCGATCCCCTTTTCGACGCCGAAGAGAATGACGCCCGCCGTGGCGCCGAGGAAAAGAAGATGCGCGACGACGGCCTCGACCGGGTCGGCCGCGAACCGCCCGAAGGTTTCGCGCATGAGGGCGGGATCGTCCGTGACGCCGCGTCCGAGGAAGGCCTCGATCATGTAGTGCACGCACCAGCCGCCCACGACCGAATAGAAGGCGAGCACGAAAAAGCCCGTGAAGACCGAGACGAGCCCGATCCACCCGCAGGAGCGCCCGCCCCAGCGGCGAAAGGCCGTCGCGGCGCCTGCGCGCGTGGCGCGCCCGAGGCACATTTCTCCGATGAGAAGCGCCAGTCCGAGCGTGAGCGAGAAGACGATGTAGGGGATCAGAAAGACGGAGCCGCCGTTGGTGCCGGCCATGTAGGGAAATTTCCAGATGGCGCCGAGACCCACGGCCGAGCCTGCGCTCGCGAGAATGAAGCCCAGACGGGAATTCCAAACGGAACGATCGGACATGAGGGGATTTCCTTGTTGTTGTGAAGCGTCGCGAAGAAAAAAGAAAAGGCCGCCGGGCGGGAGGCCCGACGGACCGGGACGTTCCGTCAGAGAAGGCCCGTCACGAGGACGGTGAGGACCAGAAGCGGTGAGAGAACGAGAAGGAGGAAGCGAAGCGTCGCAAACCACGCGGCGCTGCGCTCGCGGTTGCCGGCCATCGCAAAGCGCGTCTTCGGCCAGGCGTACCACCCCGCGAGGAAGAGAATCACGAGCCCGCCCACGGGAAGCGAAATGTTGCTCGTGAAGAAGTCAAAGAGGTCGAAGAAGGTCTTTCCGAAGAACTTCACGTCGGCGAGCTCTCCGAAGGAGAGCGCCGGAAGCGCCCCTACGACGGCGAGGAGCACCGTCGAGAGAACCGCCGCGGCGGGGCGCGTGAAGCGGTGTTCGTCGACGAGGAAGGCGACCATGATCTCCATCATCGAAACCGACGACGTGATGGCGGCGACCACGATGCAGAGATAGAAGAGAACCGCGAAGAACTGCCCGAAGGGGATCTGCGAGAAGACCGCGGGCATCGTGATGAAGGTGAGGCCCGGGCCCGCCGTGGGATCAAGCCCGAAGGCGAAGACTGCGGGCATGATCATGAGGCCGCCCAAAAGCGACGCGAGAACGCCGAGGAAGGCGATCCACGAGCAGCCCGTGAGCAGATTCGAGTTTTCGTCGAGGTAGGAGCCGTAGGTGAGCATGCAGCCGCAGCCCACGCAAAGCGAGAAGAACGTAAAGCCCATCGCCTGTAGCATCGCGTCCCAGGAGAAGGCTTCGGGACGGAAGGCAAAGAGGTACTCGACCCCTTCCCAGGCGCCCGGGAGCGTGAGGCCGCGCCCGATCAAAACCAACATCAGCACGAAGAGAAGCGGCATGAGGAATTTGCTCACGCGCTCGATCCCCTTCGTGACGTCGAGCGCCAGAATGAGGCCGTTCAGAAGCAAAAAGAGCCACTGAAAGCCCATGGCCGTCACCGGGTCCGCCGTGAGGCGCCCGAAGTGTTCGCCCAAGGCCGCCTGGTCGGGCATGACGGTCGTGCCGGTGAGCGCGTCGCAGAAGTAGGAGAGGGTCCAGCCGCCGATCGCGCTGTAAAAGCACAGGACGAGAAAGCCCGTGACGACGCCGAGATACCCTGCCGGCACCCAGGCCTTGCCGCCGAGATTGCGGTAGGCCGTGACGATCCCGCCCCGGCCCACGCGCCCCAGGGCCACTTCGGCGATGAGGAGAACGAGGCCGACCGTGAAGGTCATGATGATGTAGGGAAAGACGAAGGCGCTGCCGCCGTTCGTGCCCACCATGTAGGGGAATTTCCAGATCGCGCCGAGTCCGACCGCGGCGCCCGCGCTCGCGAGCACGAAGCCGATGCGGCTCGACCAGGTTTTTCGAGTGTCTGCCATGAGAGGCTCTCCGTTTTCTTGTGTTATCGGTACGGATATATGGGTAAAAAGTCATTCTAGCCCCGTACGTACGCGGAATTGGCACGGAACTAGGGAAAACGCGCCGCTTCGGCTCGGCGAACGAAATGGGCGGCGCTCCCTTTCGGAAGGACGCCGCCCGAAGAGGCTTTCCTTAACCGCGGAGTATCAACCGAAGATCCCCTGATAGAAGGCTACGAGCACCAGGATGGGCGAGAGGTAGGAAAGCATGAAGTGAATGAGCTTGACGGTGCCTTCGCTGTAGTGACGGACGGCGACGATTTCTTCACGGATGACGGGCCAGGCGCGCCAGCCGGCGAGAAGCGCGACGGCGAGGCCGCCCGCGGGCATGAAGAAGTTCGTGCAGATGAAGTCGAGGAAGTCGAAGAAGTTGCGTCCCGCAATTGTGAAGCCGCTCCAGGGGCCGAACGAGACGGCCGAGACGGCGCCGAGGAAGAAGAGCGAGATCCAGCAGCCGATCACGGACGTGCGGCGCGAGAGGTGCCATTCGTTCTGCAGGAAGGCGGTCACGACTTCCAGAAGCGAAACCGAGCTCGTCAGAGCGGCGACGAGAAGGCAGATGTAAAAGAGCGCCGCAAACACGTCGCCGAACGGGATCGAGCCGAAGATCATCGGGACCGTGATGAAGACGAGGCCCGGGCCGGCGTTCGGTTCGAGACCGAAGGCGAAGACGGCCGGCATGATCATGAGGCCCGCAAGGAGCGCCGCCTGAATGGCGAGCACGGCCACCCACATGGAGGAGGACGGAATGCAGGTCTTATCCGACAGGTACGACCCGTAGGTCACCAGAATCCCCGCGCCAAGCGAGAGCGAGAAGAAGGTGAAGCCCATGGCGTTCAGAATCGAGGCGGCCGTGAGCTTTTCAAACGAGAAGTCAAAGAGGAAGACCACGCCTTCCCAGGCGCCCGGAAGCGTGAGGCCGCGCACGATGATGGCGAGCATCAGAACGAAGAGCGTCGGCATGAGGTACTTCGAGAGGCGTTCGATCCCCTGTTCCACGCCCGCGATCACGACGCCGCAGGTGAGAGACAGGAAGACGAAGTGCCAGGCGGTGTTGCGCGTGCCGTCGGAGACGAGCGAATTGAAGTGGTTCTTGAGCATTTCCGCATCGGTCGACGTGGCGTTGCCCGTGAAGGCGTCGACGAGGTAGGAAACGCACCAGCCGCCCACCACCGAATAGTAGGAGACGATGAGGAAGGACGTCAGCACGGCGAAGGCGCCGAGGTAGCCGAACCAGGGGCCTCCGAGTCGCTTCATGGCCGTGAGCGCCGAGCCGCGGCCGCGGCGTCCGATGGCGACTTCCGCTATCACGAGCGCTACCCCGATCGTGAACGTGAAGATGATGTAGGGAATGATGAAGGCGCCGCCGCCGTTGACGCCGGCCCAGAAGGGGAATTTCCAGATCGCGCCGAGGCCGATGGCGGAACCGGCGCTAGCCAAGATGAATCCCAAACGGGAACTCCATTCGGAGGAAGTCGTAGCCATAAAAAATTCTCTTTCGTTATTCGTAGTGGACTCCGGCGAGGGGTAGACCGCGCGGCGGGAAGAAGGGCGCATTTGTTGCCGAGGGTTTCAGGGTGAAAGCAATCCGTACGCCGCCTGTCCCGGCGCAACTCGCCATGGAGAACAAAAAAGGGTTTCGCGTTCGCCGTGCGAAACCCGCGGTCGGGGTCCAAAGGGGACCGCGACCCGAATTTCATTCTAGCCGTCGGGTTTTCGGCCATGGCTTCGGCGGGGGGAGAGAGGGTGAATATTTGGCGAAGTTATGCGCCATCGCTACTGAGCTAAGGAGTTCCTCCTAGCGTAATGCCCTAGAAACTGTAGTCGCGAAGATGCATTTGGCAACATTCCTTGATCCGCAAAAAACATTGTTTTGGGAAAAAGGGGATAGGATGAAGGAAACGGAACCGCTCCTCCCTGCGGATTTCCATTCGTTCAACCGTCAGAAGGAATGTCAAGATGCGACGCACCGCCCTGCCGATTCTCCTTTTCTCCCTTGCCGTGCCGCTTACGCTTCACGCCGCTCCGCAACTGCAGCCGCAGGGCGTGGTCGTGACGCTTTCGGGCGAGGCCACGAAAACGGTGGCGAACGACGAGGCGCTCATCACCTTCACGGTCGAGCGCCGCGCGGCGACGCCCGAGGCCGTGACCGAGGAAGTGGTGACGGCGGGCAACAAGGGGCTTGAAGCGCTCGCCAAGTGGGACAAGAACACGGTCGTCGTCGAGACGTCGGACTTTTCGACCTGGCCCGTCTACACCCGGGCCCGCGAGGGCGAAGCCTCCATGATCGGCGGCTGGAGCGCCCGTCAGACGATCCGCGTCACCGTGCGCGACGTCACGAAGGTGAGCGACGTCATGAAGGGCGCGGCCGAGACGATGCAGTACGACGGCATCACCTTCCGCGTGTCGGAAGCGTCGAAGAAGGCGGCCGAAACGGAACTCCTTGATGCGGCTCTGAACGACGCCAAGCGCCGCGCGGCCGTCGTCGCGAAGAACTTTGCATTGACCGACGACGCCTGCCAGGTGATTTCGCTTACGATCGGCGACGCCCCGAACGCACCGATTCGCTACTATGCGGCGCCCCGCGTCGCCAACGACGCCGTCATGATGAAGAGCGCCGTTCCCGCTCCGGCCGTTTCGGCGGGCGAGAGCACGCTCACGATGCGGGTCGGCATGGAAGTGCGCATCCTGCCGAAGAACTGAGGCGGACGCGCAAAATCGAAACTTTTCCTTCGGAGCCTTCGGTCATTCGCCGAAGGCTTCGTCGCGTTTGCGCCGCACGGCGGGGCCGAGAAGCGCGGCGAGAAGCAGAACGGTCGCCGTCAAAGCCGCGGCGCTCGCGGGCGAAGTGAGAAAGACCGAGAAGTCTCCGTGCGAGAGAAGAAGCGCGCGGCGCAGGTGTTCTTCAAATAGGGGCCCGAGCAGGAAGCCGAGCAAAAAGGGCGCTCCTTCACAGCCCGTCTTTGCAAAGAAGAGACCGACGAGCCCGAAGAGCGCGAGCGCGAGAACGTCCGCGGGTTCGAAGGCGAGGCTTAAAACGCCCGCCGCGCAAAAGAGCAGAATCGCCGGGAAGAGATGCCGGTAGGGAATCTTGAGAAGCGACGCCCAGAGACCCGCCAGCGGCAGGTTGAGAAAGAGCAGGAGGACGTTTCCGATCCACATCGACGCGACGAGTCCCCAGAAAAGATCGGGGTGGTCCGTGAGGAAGGCCGGGCCCGGCGCCATGTCGTGGAGCATGAGCGCCCCCGCCATCATCGCCATGACGGCGTTCGGAGGAATGCCAAGCGTCAGAAGCGGAATGAAGCTCGTCTGCGCGCCCGCGTTGTTGGCGGCTTCGGGACCCGCGACGCCGCGCAGGTTTCCTTCGCCCACGGGCACTTCGTCCGTGCCGCGGGGGAGTTTCTTCTCGAGCGTGTAGCTCGCGAAGGCGGAAAGAAGGGCGCCCCCTCCGGGGAGCGCTCCGAGCACGGTGCCGAGGACCGTGCCGCGAAGGGCCGCGCCCGTGACCGGCCGCACCTCCCCGCGGCGGGGCCAAAGCGAACCCGCTCTCGGCGCGACGTTTCCGCGTCCTTCGGGGTGAGTCACGTTCACGATGATGTCGGCGACGCCGTAGATCCCCATGGAGAGAACCGCGAAGTCGAGGCCCTCTTGAAGAGAAAGACTTCCGAAGGTGTAGCGAAGCGCCCCCGTCTGCAGGTCCGTGCCGACGAGTCCCGCAAGAAGCCCTGCGAGCGTCATCGCGAAGGCGCGAAGAAGACTTCCCTGGGCGAGGACCATGGCGCCCGTGAGGCCGAGGATCATGAGGGCGCAGTAGTCGGCGGGACCGAGCAGAAAGGCGGCTTCGGCCAAAAGCGGCGCAAAGAAGGCGAGCGCCGCCGTGGCGAGGGTGCCGCCGAGAAAACTTGCGATCGCGGCGGTCGAGAGGGCCGTCGCAGCCCGTCCCGCCCGCGCGAGGCGGTGGCCGTCAAGACAGGTGACGACGGCGCTTGCTTCGCCGGGAAGATTCAGAAGAATCGCCGTGGTGCTCCCGCCGTATTGCGCGCCGTAGTAAATCCCCGCGAGCATGATGACGGCGCTCGCGGGCTCGAGCGCATAGGTGAAGGGAAGGAGCATGGCGATCGTCGCCACGGGTCCGAGTCCGGGCATCACCCCCACGAGCGTGCCGAAGAGAACGCCCGCCGCGGCGTAGCCGAGGTTTGCGACCGTGAGGGCCGTTGAAAAGCCGAGCGCAAGCGATTCAAGCACGATCGCCTCCCGACAGGAAGTCCATGAGGCCATCGCCAAAGAGCGGCACGGGCATTTCGAGCCACCAAATGAAAAGCACGCCCGAGAGCGCCGTGAGGATCAGCGCGAGAAGAAGGGCTTCGCCCCAACGTCCGTCGCCCGCGGCCAGCCGTCCGACGAAGACGAGCGCGAAGGCGGCGGGGAGAAAGCCCAGGGGTTCGAGGAGAAGAGCAAAGAGGACGAGGGCCGTGAGAAGGAGTAGAGGCGCCCCCGGCGAGAAGGATTCGCCCTTTGCGCGAAGGCCGCCCCGCAGAAGCCCCCGAAGAACGAGCAGCAGGCCCGTGAGCGTCAGAAGTCCCGAGACGACGGCGGGAAAGAAGCCCGGTCCCATGGCGCCGAGACTCCCGAAGTCGAGCTCCGCCGCGCCCGCAAGGCCGAGAAGCCCGAGCGCGGTGAAAAAGAGTCCCGCGAAAAAGTCCTTGCGGGCTTCGACTCTCGACGTCATTCGACCTTGGCTCCGGAGAAGCGGACGATTTCGGCGTACTTCGCGGATTCCTGTTCGATGAAGCGCGCGAAGTCTTCGCCCTCGAGGTCGGCGACTTCCGCCCCGGTCTTTTCGATGCGGGCGCGAAGCTCGGCGTCCGCGAGCACCGTGCGCAGGCGCTCCGTCCACAGGATCGCGTCCTCGTCCGAGAGGGACGAGTTTCCGAGAATGCCGTACCAGGTTCCGATGTCGAAGGCTTCGCCCGTGATTTCCGCGACCGTGGGCACGTCGGGGAGATGCGGGGAGCGCTTCGTCGACGCGACGGCGAGCGCCGTCAACTGCCCCGCCCGGATCGGCGCGAGGGCGTTTTGCAGGTTGTCGAAGAGAAAGGCCGTGCGGCCCGAAAGAAGGGAGTGCTGCGCCGGGCCCGCGCCCTGGAAGGGGACGTGCAGAAGGTCGAGCCCGAAGGTTTTCGCGAGCAGAACGGAGGCCATGTGCGCGCCCGATCCGACGCCGCCCGTCGCGTAGGGGAGCGCCTTTTGGGTCTTGGCCCAGTCGAGGAATCCGCGGAAGTCCCGCACGCCCGTTTCCTTCAGAAAGGCCGGACGCACGACGAGAACGTTCGGCATCGAGGCGACGAGGCGAAGCGGTCGAAAGTCGCGCTTCACGTCGTAGCCCGTGTCGGCAAAGAGATGCGGATTCACGGCGAGCGTCGCGACGCTACCGACGACGAACTGCGTGTCGCGCCCCTTGGCGCGCGCCACGCGGCGCATCCCGATCGTTCCGCCCGCGCCGGGACGGTTTTCAACGAGCGCCTTCTCGTACTTCGCTCCGACGGCGTCGGCGATGAGCCGCGTCGTCAGGTCGAGCGGTCCGCCCGCGGGATGCGGCACGACGAAGCGCACGCGCGGCCGGGCGGCAAGCGTGGGAAGAGGAAGAAGAGCGAGCGCGCCGAGCGCAAGAATGCCGCGACGGGAAAGCATGGCCGTATCTCAAAGAAGGGAAACAGTCATTATAAGGTCGGAAACAAAGCGGCTCTTGCGTGCACGCCCGACCCGAAGTAGGATGAGCGAATTCCTTTGCAAGGAGCAATAAATGACCGAAACGAAACAGGCCTGGCCCTTCGCGCGCGTCTCGGCGCACCGCGGCGCGGGCACGATGGCCCCCGAAAACACGCTCGAAGGCTTCCGCACGGGCCTTCGCTGGGGATTCCGCGCTTTTGAAACGGACGCGATGCTCGCCAAGGACGGCGTCCCCGTTCTGATGCACGACGAAAAGTTCGGACGCACGATTCTGAACGACAATCGAAGCGTTCCGGAACTCACGTCGCTCGAAGTGCGCGCCCTCGACGCGGGCAGTTGGTACGGTCCGCAGTACTGCGGCATTCCGCCCGCCGGGTTCGAGCAGGCCGTGCGCTGGTGCCGCGCCAACGGCGTGTGGCTCAACATTGAAATCAAGCCCGCCAAGGGGCATGAACTCGTAACGGGCCGCGTGGTGGGGGCCCTGACGAAGGAACTCTACGCCGACGTCGTGCGCCCCGAAGGCGACCGCATGGGGAAGGTCTCGGCCGCGGCGCCGCTCTTTTCGTCCTTCAAGCGCGACGCCCTTCGCGGGGCGCTCGAGACCGCGCCCGACATTCCGCGCGGGTTCCTGTGCGACGAAATTCCCGATGACTGGCGCGAAGTGCTCAAGGATCTGCGCTGCGTGGCGCTTCACTGCAACCACCGCCGCATCACGAAGGAATTCGTCGAGGAAGTGAAGGGCCTCGGCTACTGGATGTTCTGCTACACGGTGAACGATCCGGCGCGCGCCGAAGAGATTCTGCGCTGGGGCGTCGACGGCTTCTGCACCGATCGGCTCGACCTCGTGCGTCCCTATCTCTGACGCTTTCAAAGTCGTCCGAACACGACGAATGGGGATGTTGCCCGGGTCAGTGATGACTTCGGGGACGTCCCCTTTTTTCTTTCGATGCCGGAGAGTCGATGAGGCAGTTAACCGGCCAAGTGCGCAGTAGGTGGCTAGTTACCTGCCATTTTGGTTCCAAAATACGCAGTTACCTGCCACTTGCCTGCCATCTACCCGGTAGGTGACGGGTACCTGAAAACGCAAAGCCCTCGTTTCCGACGTCGGACGAACGAGGGCTTGGGGACGGGAAACCGATCGTCGGGTGCGGTCAGCTCCCTGGAGTGCGGATATTCGATCAGTGGTGCGTATCGTGGGGATTGTCGACGCGATGCGCGGCAAGCCACGCGCCTTCGTCCGTGATCGGGCGCATTCTCTTCAGGCGCATGCGCTCTTCGAAGAGGCGGCGCAGATCGTAGTTGCCCGCTTCCTCGCCGTGCTGCGCGGGCTGGGCGCCTTCGCGCTTGTTGTTTTCGATGCCGAGCGACTGCAGTTCCGCGAGCTGCGTGATCATGATCGTGCCGCGGTCGTGGTCGGTCGTGCCCGAGACGATGGCGCGAAGCGCTTCGGGGTCGAAAATCCGCACGTGCTTCTGATTGACTTCGATGCAGCCGTCGTGATGGAAGCGCGAGAGAACGCGGCTCACGGTTTCGAGCTTGAGGCCGAGATAGGAGCCGATTTCGGCGCGCGTCATGCGAAGCACGAATTCGCTTCGCGAGTAGCCGCGCTCTTCAAAGCGGTGCGCAAGCGTAAGAAGGAACGCGGCGAGGCGTTCTTCGGCGTGCATGGAGCCCAACAGAAGCATGACGCCGTGCTGACGCACGATTTCGTGCGAGAGAATCTTGTGGAAGTGCAGTCCCATGGCGGGGACCTGCATGCTCATCGCCTGGATGCGTTCGTAGGGAATGACGCACACGTCCGTGTCTTCAAGGCAGGTCACGTCGCAGGAATGCACGCCGTTGGCGATGCCGTCCATGCCGATCCATTCGCCCGCCATGAAGAAGTTCGTTACCTGTTCGCGTCCGTCCGAAGACATCACGGTTCCCTTGAGAAAGCCCAGACGCACGGCGTAGAGCGCCTGAAAGCGGTCGCCCGCGTGATAGAGCACTTCCCCGCGCTTCACGCGGCGGCGCGTGACGACGAGATCGTCGAGCGCTTCGACGTCACGGAGGGAAAGACCGCTCGGAAGGCAGGATTCTTTCAGGTTGCAGTTCGAACAGGCAACCCGGAGGGAAGACATGTTGACGACGTTCATTTTTTTTCTGGAGGTTGGGGCTCAGAATCAAGGGGAAACAACCCGGGGGAAGGCGCTTCCCCGAATAATGTCCGTGTAATCTTCCGCCGATACAATGGCCGGAACGCAAAGACGGGGCGGACGCTCGACTTTGGTCGGGTGACACGGTTTTGTTTTGATTTCATTGATCGGAATCAACGATTTCCGCCTTGCGAATTATCATATCAAGAAAACAGGCTTTCTAGTCAAGGAACCCCACTATGACGAACCCCGAAACGAGCGGCGTGGAACTGCCCGAAATGGATTTGCTGCGCAAATTTGATGTGCCTGCGCCCCGATACACCTCCTACCCGACGGCCGACCGCTTCCACGCGGGCTTCGGGGTCGAAGACTACAAGCGCGCGCTCGCGGGCCGCAAGGACGAAAAGGAACCCGCCGATCTGTCGCTCTACGTGCACGTTCCCTTCTGCAACGACGTCTGCTACTACTGCGGCTGCAACAAGATCGTGACGCGCGATCATTCGAAGAGCGCCGAGTACATCGAAACGATCGGCAAGGAAGCCGAGCTCGTGAAGGAAGTCATCACGGGCAGCATGGAATTGAAGCAGCTCCACTTCGGCGGCGGCACCCCCACCTACCTCACGAACGACGAGTTCGCGCACATGATGGAGGTGATCACGAAGGTCTTCCCGCTCGCCGAAAAGGGGGAATTCTCGATTGAAGTCGACCCTCGCACCTGCCCGCCCGAAAAGGTGGCGATGCTGCGCAAGGTGGGGCTCAACCGCATGTCCTGCGGCGTGCAGGACTTCAACGCCGACGTTCAGAAGGCGATCAACCGCATCCAGCCCTTCGAAATGACGAAGGCCACGATCGACGCCGCCCGCGCCGAAGGGTTCGAGTCCGTCAATATGGACCTCATCTACGGTTTGCCCAAGCAGACGCGCGCGACCTTCACGGAAACGATCGACAAGGTGCTCGAGCTCTCGCCCGACCGCATCGCGCTCTATCACTATGCGCACCTGCCGAACCACTTCAAGGCCCAGCGCCGCATCCTCCCCGCGGACCTTCCCGACACGGTCGAGAAGGTGAACATCATGTTCGACGCCATCAAGCGCCTCACCGCCAACGGCTACCGCTACATCGGGATGGACCACTTCGCCAAGGAAACGGACGAACTCTCCATCGCCCAGAAGAACGGCACGCTGCAGCGCAACTTCCAGGGCTACTCCACGATGGCCGACTGCGACATGGTCGCCCTCGGCGTCTCGAGCATCTCGAAGATCGGCAACGCCTACGCCTGCAATCCGCGTGAACTCGACGACTACTACGCCGCCATCCGCGAAGGCCGTCTGGCGACGAACCGCGGCTATCTTCTCAACGAAGACGACGCGATGCGCCGCTACGTGATCATGCAGATCATGTGCAACTTCGAACTCGACTTCAAGGACGTGGAAGAACGCTTCGGTATCGTCTTCAAGGACGTCTTCGCCTATGAACTCGGCAAGATGAAGCCCTATGTCCGTCACGAGCTCGTCGAACTCACGCCCGAACGCCTCGTCGTGAGCGCCAAGGGCAAGATCTTCGTGCGCGCGGTCGCGATGCACTTTGACCGCTATCTGCGCGAATCGACCCGCGCGGGCGGCTATTCCCGTATCGCGTAAGAAAATTCACGCAAACTGAAAGAAGGGCGTCGGCACTGAGTCGGCGCCCTTTGTTTATGGTCGGGAAAGCGCTTTCGGGGGCGGCGTTCGGACTGGCCGGAAGAAATGGGGACGCTTCAGTTCTGGGTGGGGAAATGCAACTTTTGGCGTTCGGCCGAACATTCTCGAAGAGAATCGATGAGAAGACCGACCTCGGGTTTGGTCGCAAGTGTGCCCTCACGAACGCAGAGCTTGAGTTCGCGAAGGGACCAGGGTTCGTCTAGCTCGAGCATGGCGCCCGCAAAATCCGCGGGTACGCATCCGGCCGGCTGAATCGTGAATCCCACGCCCGTCGTGACCAAAAGTCGGGCCGTGGCGTAAAAACCCACGCGCATCCGAATGCGTGGCGAAATGCCTGCTTCGGCAGCCTTTTCCTCCACAATTCGTTCGAGCGCAAAGTCCGAGGTGAGACCGATGTACTCGTATTCAAGCGCCTCCGTAAAGCGAACGGGGCGATGCAGTTTCGTCAGAGGGTGATCGAGCGGACAAAGAACGGTCAGACGGTCCGTTTCGTAAGGGAGAAAGCGCAGTCCCGCAAAGTCGCCCGGAGAGGCCGTGACGCCTAGGTCCGATTCACCGAGAGCGACGTGCGCCAACAGCTCGGACGCCCGCGAGAAATGCGTGAGCGTCACGGAAAGGTCGGGATGCGCCGTCATGAAGCGTCCGACGTCGCCCGGCAAGAAACTTGCCAGGGCATTGACGTTGGAGGCGATGCGAAGAGCCGTGTTGGAGCGGCGAAAGCGCTCCGTGTCGGAGACGAGCGCTTCGGCTTCGAGAATCATTTTTCGGGCGTGCCGAACGAACACCTCGCCGGCGGGCGTGGTGCGCACGCCGTGGGAGCGCCGCTCGAAAAGCCGCACGTCAAGACGCGACTCGAGTTCCCCGAGCCGGGCGCTCGCGGAACTGACGGCCAGGTGAACGGTGCGTGCCGCATCGCTGATGTTGCCGCAGCGGTCGACCGCCAACACCAGTTTGAGGTCTTTGTCATCAAAGTGGAACATCGGTGTTATCCCGTGAGTGTTTTCGTATTTTCCGAAATCATGCTTCGGAGAATGCCGCAGATCTTTTGCAGTTTCTCATCCGCATCTTCTTTAGGCTAGAGCGCAATTGAGAGTACGGTGACTTCGCTCTCATCCTACGTCTTTTCGAATTTTCAGGAAAGAAAAAAAAGGAGATGACTATGAACGCTTTCAAACTTTCGGGACTCGCCCTTGCGATGCTCCCTCTGTGTTTCCTCAGCGTGGAGGGGACGGCGGCCGTACCGGCCGAAACGGCGGTGGTGCAAAAGGCCCCGTATCTTCAGACGATTCGCTGGGACGCGGAATTTGACGTCGTGGTGGCGGGCTACGGCTTTGCCGGGGGTTCGGCGGCGATTGCCGCCGCGGACGCGGGCGCCAAGGTGCTGCTGCTGGAAAAGGCGCCCAAGGGGCAGGAAGGCGGCAACAGCCGTTATGCCGCGCAACAGGCGATGTGGATTGACGACACGAAGGCGAGCGACGAGGAAATTCTTCGCTACTTCCAGCTCATGCGCGGAAAGAGCACGAACCCGAGCGACGAGGTGTACAAGGCCTTCATCGCCGAAGCGAAGAAGCAGGTGGACTATCTGAAGTTCCTCGGCGCCGAAAATCCGCACAAGGGCTACTACGCCGAATATCCCGAATATCCGGGGGCCGCGGCGATCGGTTTGACGATCGTGAAGGCGCCGGGCGGTGACGGACGTCTCTACGGTCTCATTCAGGAAAACGTCGCCAAACGCGCCGACAACATTGAGGTGTGGTACGAAGCGCCCGCCGTGAAGCTTCTTCAGGACCGAGACACGGGCATCGTGCACGGCGTCGTGGCGACCGTGGACGGCAAGACCGTAAACATCCGCGCCAAGAACGGCGTCGTGCTCGCGACGGGCGGCTACGAAAACAACCCCGACATGTTCCGCAATTTCGCCAACACGCCCGTGGCGTATGCCAAGGGAGCGCGCTTCAATACGGGCGACGGCATCGTCATGGCGATGGACGTGGACGCCCGCATGGTGAACCTTGCGAACAACAACGGTCCCGATCCCAACGTGCTCAATCCTGAAACCGGGATTTCGTTCGGATACATGACGGCGGGTCCCAAGGATTCGTCCTGGGGCGGTCCGGCCTTCACGCGCTACAACGTCATCATGGTGGGTGCGGACGGCAAGCGTTTCTGGAACGAAACCGAGAAGACCAAGCACGGCCGCATTCATTATCACAACGACTATCGTCACCTTCAGATGCCGGATCCGGCCTACATGATCTTCGACGATGAGGCGCGTACGGCGTCCCGCGTGTATGGTTCTTGGAGTGAAGGTTCCGTCAAGGAAATCGAGTCGGGCCTCGTGAAGAAGGCCGATACGATTGAAGAACTCGCCAAGATCATCGGGGTGGACGTCGCCGGTTTGAAAAAGCAGATTGAGCGCTACAACGCCTTCTGCAAGGACGGCGTGGACGAAGACTTCGGACGTCCGGCCAAGTTCCTCAAACCTCTCCTGAAGGCTCCCTTCTACGCAGTGGAGGTGGTTCCCACCTACACGAACACGCAGGGCGGTCCCGAAAAGGACGAAACGGCCGCGATTCTGCACCGCGACGGGGAACGCATTCCGCACCTCTACGGCGCGGGCGAACTCGGCTCGATCTTCTCGAACAAGTACAACGGAACGGGCAACATCGGCGAATCGCTGATCTTCGGTCGAATCGCCGGCGCCTCGGCCGCCAAGGTGAAGACCGACGTGCCGCAGGAAAGCGTTCTGAAGGGACCGGGCTTCCGTCCCGCCTCGCAGAAGGCGGATGCGCCGGACGTTCGTTCGGGTGAAAAGGTCGGACGCGCCCGCGGCATGGGCGGCGACGTGGTGCTCGGGGTCACGACGAAGGACGGCCGCATCGCTTCCGTCCGCGTGATCGAATCGAACGAAACGCCGGGGATCGGGACGAAGGCTCTCGAAAAACTCCCCGACGAAGCGGTTCGAAACAACGGCAAGGTGGACACGGTTTCGGGCGCGACGGTGACGTCCGACGCCTTCCGCGCCGCTTTGAAGGACGCTCTTCGCTGATCTGACTTCCCGCTGAAGAGGCAAGGGCCCGATTTCCTCAAGGGGAAACGGGCCCTTTTGATGTTTCCTAACCCCGGCAGGGCGTTTTTTCCCGCATGGGCATCCCCATCGCCGGCGGATGCTCCTAAAATATCAAGCTTTAGGTCCGCCTTTTCGTGGCGGAACGTCATCCGCCGCGGTCCCCTCCCGGGCCCCGACGGATGACTCGGAAGGCTCGACCCCGACCCCATCCTTGTGAAGCCCTTTCGGGCGCTTCCCGTCGGTCGAGTCCAAACCAAAGGATCAGTTTCATGAAAGTTGCAGACATTCGACGCACCTTCCTTGAGTTCTACAAGAGCAAGGGGCACACGATCGTCCACTCGAGCCCGGTGGTGCCGGGCAACGACCCGACGCTTCTCTTCACGAACGCCGGGATGAACCAGTTCAAGGACGTCTTCCTCGGTTTCGACAAGCGTCCCTACACCCGCGCCACGACCTCGCAGAAGTGCATCCGCGCGGGCGGCAAGCACAACGACCTCGACAACGTCGGCTACACCGCGCGTCACCACACGTTCTTCGAAATGCTCGGGAACTTCTCGTTCGGCGACTACTTCAAGCGCGAGGCGATCGGTTACGCCTGGGAGCTCCTCACGCAGCACTTCCATCTGCCGCCCGAAAAGCTCTGGGTCACGGTCTACGCCGAAGACGACGAAGCCTATGACATCTGGAACAAGGAAGTCGGCGTGCCGGCTGAACGCATCGTGCGCATCGGCGACAACAAGGGCGCGCGCTACATGTCCGACAACTTCTGGATGATGGGCGACACGGGTCCCTGCGGTCCGTGCTCGGAAATCTTTTACGACCACGGCGAAAAAGTGCAGGGCGGCCCTCCGGGGAGCCCCGATGAAGACGGCGACCGCTACATCGAAATCTGGAACCTCGTCTTCATGCAGTTCTACCGCGATGAAAAGGGCGTGATGCACAAGCTTCCGAAGCCCTCGATCGACACGGGCATGGGGCTCGAACGCATCGCCGCGGTTCTGCAGGGCGTTCACACGAACTACGACATCGACCTCTTTCAGAACCTTCTCGCCGCCGCCAAGGCCGCGGTGCAGAGCGTCTCGGAAGTCCCGGTCGAAGACGGCACGCCTTCCCTCAAGGTGATCGCCGACCACATCCGCGCCTGCGCCTTCTCGGTGGCTGACGGCATCGTTCCGGGCAACGAAGGCCGCGCCTACGTGCTGCGCCGCATCTGCCGCCGCGCCATTCGCCACGGCTACAAGCTCGGCGCCCGCGCTCCGTTCTTCTACAAGCTCGTCGACGCGCTCGTCGCCGAAATGGGCGAAGCCTATCCCGAACTCAAGAACCCGCGCATCGCGCAGGTGATCGAAGACGAAGAACGCCGCTTCTTCCAGACGATCTCGAAGGGCATGGAAATCCTCGAAGAGGCCATTGCCAAGACCGAAGACGGCGTGCTCGACGGCGAAGTGGTCTTCAAGCTCCACGACACCTACGGCTTCCCCGCCGACCTGACGGGCGACGTCTGCCGCGAACGCGGTCTCAAGATCGACCTGCAGGGCTTTGAAGACGCGATGGAACGCCAGCGCGCCGCCGCCCGCGCCTCGGCCAAGTTCAAGATGGCCGCGGGCCTCACCTACGAAGGCCCCGCCACGACCTTCACGGGCTACGACACCCTCAAGGAAGAGGGCGCCAAGGTGCTCGCCGTCTACGTGGGCGGTGAAGAAAAGGGCGAAGCCCAGGCCGGCGAAGACTGCGTCGTCGTATTCGACAAGACCCCCTTCTACGCCGAATCGGGCGGTCAGGTGGGCGACACGGGCGAATGCCGCAACGACACGTCGCTTCTGTGCGTGCTCGACACCTTCAAGGTGAAGGCCGACGTCTTCGGTCAGCACTGCCACGTCGCGGAAGGCTCCGTCAAGACGGGCGACGTCTTCACGCTCTCCGTCAACGAAGACCGCCGCCGCGCCATCATGCGCAACCACTCGGTCACGCACCTGATGCACAAGGCGCTTCGCAAGGTCTTGGGCGATCATGTCGCGCAGAAGGGTTCGCTCGTTTCGTCCGAATCGACGCGCTTTGACTTCTCGCATCCGCATCCGCTCACGGCCGCCGAAATCCGCCGTGTCGAAAACCTCGTCAACGAGGAAATCCTCGCGAACACGGAAACGACCGCCCGCGTCATGCCGATCGACGAAGCCAAGCAGACGGGCGCCGTCATGCTCTTCGGCGAAAAGTACGGCGAAGTCGTGCGCGTCCTCAACATCGGCACGTCCTGCGAATTCTGCGGCGGCACGCACGTCGCGCGCACGGGCGACATCGGCTCCTTCAAGATCGTGAGCGAAAGCGGCATCGCCGCGGGCGTGCGCCGCATCGAAGCCGTAACGGGCATGAACGCCGTGCGCGCGATGCAGGAAAACGCCAAGCTCCTCGCCGAATGCGCCGCCCGATTCAAGGCCCCCGTCTATGAACTTCCCGAAAAGATCGACGATCTGACGGAAACCATGAAGACGATGGAAAAGGCCCTTGAACAGTTGAAGAGCCGCGTGGCCGCCCGCATGGGCGACACGCTCGTCGAACAGGCCGTCGACGTCGCGGGCGTGAAGCTTCTCGCCGCGCGCATGGACGGCGCCGACGCCAAGGCCCTTCGCGAAACGATGGACAAGATCAAGGACAAGCTCGGCAGCGCCGTCGCGCTTCTCGCCTCGGTCAACGCCGACGGCCGCGTGCAGCTCTGCGCCGGCGTCACGAAGGATCTCACCGGCATCGTCAAGGCGGGTGAACTCGTCAACTTTGCGGCGGCCCAGGTGGGCGGCAAGGGCGGCGGCAAGCCCGACCTCGCCATGGCGGGCGGCAGCGACGCCACGAAGGTCGACGAAATGCTCGCGAGCGTCCGCGTCTGGGTGGCGGGGAAGCTCTGATGTCGACCGACGTCACGGAACTTTCCCTGCCGGACCTCGTCTGTCCGATGCCGGTCCTCAAAGCCAAGAAGGCGTTGGCCGGCCTCGCGCCGGGCGCGCTCCTTCGGGTGCGCTCGACCGACCGGCACAGCCTCGCGGATCTGCGGGACTTCTGCGAACAGACGGGACACGTCCTGGTCGAACAAAGTGAATCCGACGAAGGGGAGCGCCACTGGTTCGTGACGCTCATCCGACGCAGGGACTAACGGGCGACACGCTTCGCTTCGGGCGGACCGCTTCCTTTTCGGGGAGGCGGTCCGCTTTCTTTTGCGGGGTGCGTACGGGGCGCGGCGAGAGGGAAAGAGGGGCGGAAGACGACCGCTTTGAAGAGAGAATCTCCCTAAAAAGAGCGGTAAGGTTGGCGCAATTTTTGCGTGATATAAACCGTTTCCATGGAGGTTGAACGCGACCTCAAACAACCATTCGTACCCCACAAAAGAAGACAGGTAACCACAAAATGATCAAGACTTCGATTGCCGCCGCCCTCGCCCTCGCTCTCGCCGCGGGCACCGCCATGGCCGAATTCAAGGACTTCACGGTCAACGGCGAACTCGTGACCAAGGCTCAGCAGGAAGCCGTCGCCACGGAAGTGCTCGCCAACTCGGGGAACCCCCATCAGGCCATGATGGACAGCTCCATTGAAGAGCAGGTCAAGGACATGATCATCGAAACGAAGGTCATGGGCCGCTATGCCCGCCAGCAGGGTCTTGACAAGGATCCGGCCGTTCAGGAACAGATCGCCCGCGCCACCGACATGATCCTCATGCAGCAGGCCGTCAACAAGTTCCTGAAGGACAATCCTGTCAAGGAAGAAACGATCAAGGCCGAATACGACAAGGAAGCCCAGCGTTGGGGCGACACGGAAGTCCGCGTCCGCCACATCCTCGTGAAGACGGAAGCCGAAGCCAAGGATCTGATCGACCAGATCAACAAGGGCGCCTCCTTTGCGAAGCTCGCCGCGGAAAAGACGCTTGACGAAGGTTCCAAGGACGTCGGCGGCATCCTCGACTGGCAGTCTCCCTCCGTCTACACGGGCGGTCTGAGCACGGCCATCGCCGGCCTCAAGAAGGGCGAAATGGCCAAGACCCCGGTGCAGAGCCCGGCCGGCTACCACGTCATCAAGGTGGAAGACACCCGCAAGGCCCAGCTCTTCCCGAAGTATGAAGACCGCAAGATGGAACTGCGCCACATCCTCATGCAGCGCCACGTCAAGGCCTTCATCCACGAACAGGTCCTCGGCGCCGACATCAAGGACGCCAAGTAATCGTCCGACTTCAGAAAAGGAGGGTGCCCGAAGCGCCCTCCGAAACGACTTACGGACAGGAAGCGCCGCTCTCGAAATTCTTTCGGGCGGCGCTTTTCGAATGTACTGATCCGCACCGAGTCGTTTTTGGGAGGCTTCTCCCCTCGGGAGAAGCGACTGCAACCATCGGGAGGAAATCTCCGTGACTGCTGAAATCGGTCATTTCGCTCTGATCCTCGCGCTCGTCGTGAGTGCCCTCGGCGCCTTTCTGCCTCTGGCGGGCGCCGCCTGGGACATCCGCGGTTGGATGCGCACGGGTACGGCGAGCGCCTTCATTCTCGCGCTCTGCGCCACGGTGGCGATCGGCTCGCTTGCCTACGGTTTCGTGACGAGCGACTTCACGATCCTGAACGTCGCGCGCAACAGTAATTCGGCGCTGCCCTGGTACTACAAACTCGCCGCCGTCTGGGGCTCGCACGAGGGCTCGATTCTCTTTTGGGTGACGACGCTCTGTTGGTGGATGTTCGCCGTGGCGCTCTCGGCGCGGCGTCTCCCCGAAAAGGTGCTCGCGCGCATTTTGGGTACGCTCTCGCTCATCGCCTTCGGGCTCTTTCTTTTCATTCTGCTCACTTCGAATCCCTTCTTGCGTCTCTTCCCGGAAGCGGCCGAGGGGGCGGACCTCAATCCCCTCCTGCAGGACCCGGGGATGATCTTCCATCCGCCGCTCCTCTATCTTGGGTACGTGGGCTTTGCGGTCCCCTTCGCCTTCGCGGTGGCGGCCCTCATGGGCGGACGCCTCGACGTCGCCTGGGCGCGCTGGATGCGTCCGTGGACGACGGCGAGCTGGGTGCTCCTGACGCTCGGCATCAGTCTCGGCTCCTACTGGTCCTACTACGAACTCGGCTGGGGCGGCTGGTGGGCCTGGGACCCGGTGGAAAATTCCTCCCTCATGCCGTGGCTCACGGGCACGGCCCTGATGCACTCGCTCGCCGTCACGGAAAAGCGCGGTCTCTTCAAGATCTGGACGGTGTTCCTTGCGATTTTGACCTTCTCGCTTTCGCTGCTCGGGACCTTCCTCGTGCGCTCGGGCGTGCTCACGTCGGTGCACGCGTTCGCGAGCGATCCGCAGCGCGGGATCTTCATTCTCGTCTTCCTCGTCCTCGTGATCGGGTTCTCCTTCCTGCTCTTTGCCTGGAGGGGATCGTCGGTCGGACAGACGGGGAGCTACTCGTGGCTCTCGCGCGAGAGCGCGCTCCTTTCGAACAACGTGGTTCTCCTCGTCGCGATGGGCTCGATCCTTCTGGGGACGCTCTATCCGCTCTTCATCGACGCTCTGAACGGCTCGAAGATTTCGGTGGGGGCGCCCTACTTCGACATGGTCTTCGGTTGGATCATGATCCCGATGGCGCTCTTCCTTGCGCCGGGGGCCCTTGCGAACTGGAAGACGCAAAAGAGCGGTGCGCTCGTGCGCGAAATGGCCGTTCCCTTCGTCGTTTCGCTCGTTGCGGGCGTTGCGATTCCCTTCCTCATGGGTGAATGGAAGTGGCCCGCGGCCGCGGGCTCTTTCCTCGCCGTCTGGATTCTGACGGGCGCCGTCGCCGCCTGGTGGCGCCGCGCCGCCGTGGCGCGCCGTCAGGGCCGCTCGACCCTCAAGGAAGCGTTGCCCTGGTGGGGCATGCAGATTGCGCACGTCGGCGTCGCGATGACGATCTTCGGCGCCGTGATGGTGAGCTGCTATCAGGTCGAACGAAACGTCACGATGTATCCGGGCGACGTCGTCACGGTGCGCGACGTGACCTTCCGCTACAACGGCTGGTCCGAAGAGCGCGGTCCCAACTATCAGGCGGCCGTGGGGTCAATCACGATCTTCGACGGCGACGCCAAGGAACTCGTGACGCTCGAGCCTGAAAAGCGCAACTACGACAGCGTGGAAAACATGACGATGACGGAAGCCTCGATTCTGCACCGCTTCCACGAAGACCTGTACGTTTCCATGGCGACGCCGACCCCCGACGGCAACGGCTGGGTGATGCGCGCCTACGTGAAGCCCTTCGTTTTGTGGATCTGGATCGGCACCGTGCTCATGAGCGTGGGCGGCCTTTTTGCGGCGGGCGACCGCCGCTACCGCAGCGCCGGGCGTGAAGGAGGCAAGCATGCGTAAGACTCTTCCCCTCGTTTTGGGCCTCGTCCTCGCGGCGGGCCTTGCCGCCGGTCCCGCTTCGGCGGCCGACACGGGCGCTTCTTCTGCGCCCGCCGCCTCGACGCCCGCGCCCGCGGGCACGATCGGCGGCATGACGCTCGGCGAAGCGCTCTCGGCCGATCCCGCGACGCTCGAAGGTCTCCCCACGGCGCCGCGTCAGGCGGCGCCCGCGGAATTCGATCCGCAGCAAAACCCGCGCGTCTACGAGATCAGCCGCCAGTTGCGGTGCCTCGTGTGTCAGAACGAAAACATCGCCGACTCGAATGCGGAGCTTGCGATCGACCTTCGCCGTGAAGTCGCGGCGCAGGTGAAGAGCGGCAAGACCGACGACGAGATCATCGACTTCATGGTCGAGCGCTACGGCGACTACGTTCTCTACAATCCGCCCTTCAAGGCGAAGACCTTCCTTCTCTGGTGCGGTCCGGCGATCTTCTTCCTGGTCGCCTTCTGGGCCGTGTGGCGTCTGAACCGCCGCCGCAAGGCCGAGTCGCGCGCCCGCCGCGCGGCGCTCTCCGAAGAGGCGTACGCGCAGGGTCTCGCGATCCTCAAGGGCGAACTCGTTTTCCGCGAGGGTGCCTTCCACCCCGTGAAGAAGGAGGCCTAAATGCTGCATTGGATCTTTATCGGCTGCGCCCTCGCACTCGTCCTTTTGACGATCCTTCTCCTCGCGCAGCGGCTCTTGAAGAGCGACGCGGGCAACGTTCGCGAATGGGCGCGCATTGAGGAAAACGTCGAGGCGCTTCGCTACGAGTACGACCGCGCGGTGGCCGCGAAGAAGGCCGGGCGCATGACGGACGAGGAATTCCGCGAGCGCGAAAGCGAACTCGTTCTTCGCACGCTCGACGAAACGGCTCTTCCCGACGAATCCGCCAAGGCGCAGAGCCACACGCTCCTCATGGCGACCATCGCGGCGATCGCCGTGATGGTGCCCGCCACGACGACGGGGCTCTACCTCTACTACGGGGACTACTCGTCGCTCGACCCGAAGGCGCAGGAACAAATCCGCGCCACGCGCGAAGCGATGCAGAGTCAGCGCAACATGTTCGAGACGGTGAAGCGTCTCGAGGCGGGGGTGGTCTCGCAGCCCGACAACCTCGAGGCCTGGGAAATCCTCGCCGAACACTACGCGCAGACGGGAAACCTCGCGCAGGCCGTGGTCGCCTACGAAAACGTCGTGCGCTTGAAGCCTGACAACGCGGTCGCCTACGGAGAGCTCGCCGACATTCTTGTCGCGACCCAGGACGGAGATCTCTCCGGAAAGGTGGCCGAGTACGTCTTCAAGGCGCTCGAGCTCGATCCCTATCAGATGAAGTCTCTCCTCTTGGGCGGGGCCGTCGCCTTCGATCAGGGCGACTACGCCAAGGCGGCGATTCTCTGGAACCGCTTCCGCCAGATGGTGCCGCCCGAAGACGAAATCTACGCGACGCTCACCTCGAACATCGAGATGGCGCTTCGCAACGGGAACCTCAAGGAAATTCCGCAGGATCCCGTCCCGCCGCCTCCGGCGGATCCCATGGGGATGATGGGCGCGGGAACGCCGATGGGCGGCAACCCCGACGCGGGCGGTGCGCAGCTCATGGGCGGGACGATGCCCAAGCCCTGATCGACCATCCGATCGACGAAGCGGAAGTTCCCTGGCGGAGCTTCCGCTTTTTTCCTACGGGTTCGATCGACTGGGGCGAGAAGCGTCGGTCGACTATACTGCAACCAATGCGAAATGCATTGTTTTCCGTAAGGAGGAGATCATGACCACGTCTTCGAAAGAAACGGTTGCGGCCGTGCCGGTACCGGTGAAAAAGCCCCGTGCGGCGCGAAAAGTGAAGGCGGTTCGCCCGAAGGTCGACCCGGTGGAAAACGGGGCGACCGTCAAGGCGGAAGTGAGCGACGAAGCCTTCCTCGAGGCGTTTCGCGCCTATCTGCAGGAAGTCTTCCGTCAAAAGGGACAGAAACTTGAAACCGAGCAGCAGCTCGCGAAGCGTTTCGGCGTGACGCGCTACCGCATCCGCAAGGCCCTGCAGGAATTCGACCGCTCCGGTATGCTGAAGCGCGTCAAGCGCGCGGGGTCGCTTGTCACCGACTTCGATCCTGTGAATCTCGCGGGCGATCTTCACTATCGTCTCACGGCCGGGTGCGGCGCGGACGAATTCGCGGACGCGCGTCTCTGGTTCCTCGAAGCGAGCGCCGAACAGTGGGCCGAACGCGTGACGCCCACGGTCCTCACGCAGCTGCAGGAAGTCGTCGACGGCGTCGCCCGGGCCGCGAACGAACGCGAAGCCTCCGAGAAACTCCGCGACTTCTGGACGAAGCTTGTCGCCACGTCCGGGAACCGCATCGTCGAAAGCGTGGCGGGCGCGCTCTTCGTGCCGCCTAAACTTCCCGCCGGGACGGATGCGGCGCTCGTGGCCGAGCGGCTCGCCAAGATCGTGAATGCGCTGCGCAAGCGCGACGACGGCAAATTGAAGAAGGCCGTTTTGCGCTTCTTCCGCGATACGGGCGGTGAAACGCCGGTCGAAGAAGCGGTGACCGAAGAATAAGGTCGTCCGACTCATTGACGCCCTAACGAAAGGCCCGAAAGAGCGTGTGGTGCTCGTTCGGGCCTTGTCCGTATTGAGGCGGCTCAGCTCAGGAGTTCGGGCGGTCGTAGTAGCCCGAAAGCGTCTCGAAGGTCCGCATCGTGAGCCCCTTGAGCGCGTCGGGGAAGGCTTTGAAGAGCGCGAGCGCGATGCGCCCGAGTCTTTCTTCCGTCAGGGCGTCGCTTTTCTCCCAGTGCAGTTCGGGTCGTCCCGCCGGATAGCGCAGGCGATAGCGTAGCCCCGCGGCGTCGGGGAGGGTTTCAAGAAAAGCCTCGACCTCGGCCACCGTGTCGAGGGCTTCGCGCGGGGGAGTGACGCCGTAGGGAAAGCGCGTCAAAAGGCAGGGGCGCGCCGCCTGATCGGGGGCGGGAAGGCCGATTGCCGCGCCGATGCGGCGGATGTCGGCCTTCGCGATGCGGGCCTCGGCCAGGGGCGAGAGAACGCCGAGCTCTTCGAGGGCGCGGCGACCGGGCCGATAGACCGTGAGGTCGGACGCGTTCATGCCGTCGCAAAGCGGCAGATCCGGACGGTCTTCCTGAAGTTTCGCGAGAACGGCCGAAAAGAGCGCTTTCTTGCAGACGTAGCAGCGCGCGCGTCCCGCTCGGGCCAAATCAAGGACGCTCGGATCGAAGGGAACGACCGTGACCGGGAAACCCATTTCCCGGGCGTGCGAGAGCGCGCTCTCCGATTCGGCGGGCGCGACGTGCGGGCCCGTCACGTGGTAGAGAAGGGGCGTGAGGCCCGTTTTCTTCGCCGAGAAGGCGAGAAAGCGGCTGTCGAGCCCTCCGGAATAAGCGATCGCGATCTCGCCCGAGCGCGAGGCGCTTCGGAGGGCGTCGACGAGCGCGGCGGGAAGTTCCGCCGTCACGGCACGTCCTCGAAGCGGTAGGGGGTGCCGAGCGCGAAGAGGGCGCCGTTGGGGACGTTTTCGAAGTACTTGTCGGTAAAGACCGTCGCGCGCTTCGTGATCGTCATGGCGGGCCAGCCGCCGAATTCGGCGCCGAGGCCCTTGAGGACCGCCAGCCCCGTGGGGGTCACGGCTTCGCCTTCGCCCGCCCAGGCGCGCACCGGGACGCCGTCGAGCATCGAAAAGAGCGCGGGCGCCGGATAGGGGATCGTTCCGTGGGCGCACTGAATGGCGCCGTCTCCGAGCGGGATGGGGCTCACGACCAGACGGGCGGGACGAAGGGTCGTCATCCATTCGGCGATGAGACCCACGGCGAGAACGTTCGCCATGCGGCCCACTTCGTGGAAGTGGACGTGCTCGACGGGCATGCCGTGCACGCCCGCTTCCCCTTCGCTCAACACCTTCCAGACGGCGGCGGCCTTCTGGCGGGCTTCGTCCGAAAGACGGCTTTCCGCATAGATCGCCGCGATGTCGCCGGGCGTACGGTGAGGGTGTTCGGGCTGGGTGAGGATCTTCGCCGTCACGCCCGCGATGTCGTTGACGTAGCGGTCTTCGAAGCGGATTTCCGCGGGAATGGTCGGAAAGAGACGGCGCAGAAAGAGCGTGGCCGTGCCGCCCGACTGATCGGTGAGCGCCATGAGACCGGCGAGAAAGCTCGCCGCGTTGAAGCCCGCGTGAATGCGGACGGTGAGGATGTCGCGGCCGAAAAGAGCGTTTTGATCCATTGCGAATTCCTTATCGATAGAAGATGGCGCGAAGCGTGCGGGCGGCGGCGCAGGCGGCGCCGTAGCCGTTGTCGATGTTGAAGACGGCGACCCCGGGCGAGCAGGAGGCGAGCATGCTGCGAAGCGCCGTCTTCCCGCCGTCGGCGATGCCGTAACCCACCGACGTGGGAACGGCGAAGAGGGGCTTCATGGTGAGGCCTCCGAGCACGGTGGGAAGCGCCGCGTCAAGTCCCGCCACGGCGACCACCACGTCGCAGCGGTTGATGTCGGGAAGGGCCTTCTGAATGCGCCAGAGCCCCGCGACGCCGCAGTCTTCGAAAAGCCGGACGGTCCAGCCGAGATAGGTGAGGGTGCGCGCGACTTCATGCGTCACGAACCCGTCGGCGGTGCCCGCCGAGACGACGGCAACGACGCCTTCGGCGTGCTTCGGGCAGGTGCGGTTCCAGGCCGTGCGCGAAAGCGCGTCGTAGTCGTAGGCGGCGCGCAAGTCGTCGGGGAGCGCCGCAAAGACGGATTCCTCGAGGCGCGTGAAGAGGATCGGCTTTTCCGCGGGATCGGCGAAGCGCCGAAAGAGTCCCTCGAGCACGGCACGGGGTTTTCCCGCGCAGAAGACGGCTTCGGGAAGGCCGATGCGGGTGTCGCGTTCGATGTCGAAACGAACGCCGGGCGTTTCTTCGGTCATAGTGATTCGGAACGGTTCGTATGCGTGGAGAAAATATACCGCAGGATGCCCGCCTTCAAAGGGGACGGGAAGCAATTCGATACGAGCGGGCAAAGGAGCGAGAAAAGCGCTCAAAAGAAACGGGAGGCCGAAGCCTCCCGTAGTCCCTCAGAGGGGATTCACGTCCCGCGATCAGGCCTTGGTGTGGACCTGTTCAAGGGGACCCTCGTCCGTGAGGACGGGCGCCACGTAGGGGCGGCCCGGATAGATCACGGGTTCGTAGGCGACCGGACGAATGAATTCGTCGCGGGTGTGCACCTGTTCGAGCCCCGTTTCCTCCGTCGCTTCCGAACGGACGACGCTGCGGCCGGGATAGACCACGGCTTCGTAGCGGACCGGCGTCACGAGCTCGGCGCGCGTTTCCACCTGTTCAAGGTGGGCCGCGGCGAGACGTTCGGCGAGGTCGGCAAGAAGCGTCGACTTCGTACGGACAACCGTGTCGGCAGGAACTTCTTCGACGACCGGCGCTTCGGCGACGGGCTTCGTTTCGATCTGAACGAGAACCTCTTGGGCCTCAGCCGGAGCCGCGGGCTTCGTTTCGACCTGAACGAGGTCTTCTTCGGCTTGCGCCGGAGCCGCGGGTTTCGTTTCTACCTGAACGAGGACCTCTTCGGCTTGCGCCGGAGCGGCGGTCTTCGTTTCGATCTGAACGAGCGGTTCTTCGGCCGCGGCCGCCTTCGTTTCCACCTGTTCGAGCGCTTCGGTTTCGACCGATTCGGTCTTCACCGGTTCACTCGTGCGGGCTTCTTCGGCGTGAGCCTTGCGGGAGCGACGGCCGCCGCGGCGGCTGCGCTTCTTGGGCTCTTCCTCGCCCTGGGGCTGCGTCCCTTCTTCGGCCTTGGGTTCCATCGCCGAGTAGTACTGCGTGAGCTGCTCGGAGATTTCGTCCTTGGCGATCTGAAGGATCGCGTCGGCCATGGCGTCCTGCAGAGCGGGTTCGCGGCGGTTTCCGTTGAGGCCGAGATGGCGGTCGGAGGCGTAGCTCTTCGGACCCGTGGAGACGAGCGTGTGCATCATCTCTTCGCGGGTGGGCCAGCCGGCTTCCTCAAGGAGCGGGAGAACGCTCGCGCCGTTCTTGGCGCTCTTGCGCTTCTCGGCGGGCTTTTCTTCGACGAGTTCGACTTCGCCCGAGATGAGGCTCTTTTGGAGACCCGCAACGAGGGCTTCGGTCGATTCGGTTTCGTCGACGACGGGCGAGGCCGCGGAGACGGCGTCCACCTTTTCTTCGGCTTCCGGCGCACGAACTTCCGTCACGGACGCTTCAGCGGATTCGACGGATTCGGTCGCCACCGCTTCGGCGGCGCCGGCTTCAACGGCCTTGTCGGCGGGCTTGCGGCGGCGAGGACGGCGGGTGCGCGCGGGCGCGTCCTCAAGCTTGAACTGCACTTCCTTCGGGCGGGAAGCGGGTTCTTCCGAGGCGGCTTCCTGAACCGGCGCCTCTTCAGCCTCGGCCTTCACGGGCGCGGCTTCGGGAGCGGGTTCGGGGGTTTCCGAAGCGACCGTTTCCTCGGTCACTTCCAGCACGACCTCGGCCGTTTCGCCTTCGGTCGTGCGGCTGCGGCGACGGCGGCGCGGACGGCGGCGACGGGTTTCGCCTTCCTCGGCGGCCGCTTCCGCGGGCGTTTCAGCACCCTGCTGCGCTTCGGTCACAACCGTTTCTTCCGCGGCGACTTCCGTCACGGGCGCTTCGACGCGCTTTTCAGCGGGTGCTTCGACGGGAGCCTTTTCCTCTACAACCGCGGCTTCAGCGGCGACGACTTCGGTCGTGCGCAGTTCTTCGCGCTCCGCGTCCTTCTTCAGGGCCGGACGACGACGCGAGCGGCGGCGGGACTTTTCCATTTCCACGGCCTGCGCGGCGGTTTCGGGCGCGGCGGGCTTGTCCTGACCTTCCTCGGTCGTTTCCGACTTCGGACGGCGGCTGCGGCGCGAGCGGCGTTCGTCCATGCGGGCGCGGTCACCGCGGCGTTCACCCGAGCGGCGGCCGCGGTCCTTGCGGTCGGACTTGGGCTTCTCTTCTTCGCTCTTCTTGGGCTCGGCCTTTTCGGTCGAGTCGCCGCCGAGGTTCTTGAAGAAGTCCATGACGCGGGCGAAGAAGCCCTTTTCGCGCTTTTCGGGCACCGGCGTCATCGGGACGGCGCGCGATTCGGCGCGTTCCGTCTTCTTGGGCTGTTCGACGTGCACGGGCGCGGGATCGCGCGGAAGCACGTTCTTGATGACGGGAACCTGCTTGGGACGAGCGGGCTTTTCTTCGTTGCTCTTCATCGCGTAAGGATCGTCCGCCTTCTTCACTTCAAGTTCGGCGACGCGCTTGAAGCTCTGAATATGGTCGTCGAGACGGTCGTCGTCCTGACGGATGCGTTCGATGTGATAGTGCGGCGTCTCGAGCGACGTGTTCGGGATGAGGACGATCGGCACGCGGTGACGCGCTTCGAGCATCTGGATGTCGCTACGCTTCTCGTTCAAAAGGAAGGTCGCGACGTCGACCGGAATCTGCGCGTGCACGGCGCCCGTGCCTTCCTTCATGGCTTCTTCCTGCAGGATGCGCAGGACCTGAATGGCGCAGGATTCGGTGTCGCGGATGACGCCCACGCCGTTGCAGCGGGGGCAGGTCACGTGGCTCCCTTCGGAGAGCGACGGACGCAGACGCTGGCGCGAGAGTTCCATCAGGCCGAAGCGCGAGATCTTGGCCATCTGCACGCGGGCGCGGTCGTAGTGGAGCGCGTCCTTGAGGCGCTGTTCGACGGCGCGCTGGTTCTTCGCGTCGAGCATGTCGATGAAGTCGATCACGATGAGACCGCCCAGGTCGCGCAGACGCATCTGGCGGGCCACTTCGTCGGCCGCTTCGCAGTTCGTGCGGAAGGCCGTCTCTTCAATGTCGGCGCCGCGCGTGGAGCGCGCCGAGTTGACGTCGATCGCGACGAGCGCTTCGGTGTGGTCGATCACGATCGCGCCGCCCGAGGGAAGCGGAACCGTGCGCGAATAGGCCGATTCGATCTGATGTTCGATCTGGAAGCGCGTAAAGAGCGGGATGTCCTCGTTGTAGCGCTTGACGCGGTTGATCATGTCGGGCATGACGTGCGCCATGAATTGCCGCGCCTGCTCGTAGATTTCGTCCGTGTCGACGAGGATTTCACCGATTTCGGGCTGGAAGTAGTCGCGGATGGCGCGAACGACGAGGTTCGACTCTTCGACGATGAGGAAGGGCGCGGGGTTGGCGCGCTTGAGCGGCTTGCCGTTCACGACGGGCGTGTCGACGAGCGAGGTCGTCTTGCGGCCGTTTTCTTCCGTGACGAGTTCGTACTGGGGCTTGGCGGCCTCGGCGATCGCCTCCCAGAGCTTGAGGAGGTAGTTCAAGTCCCACTGCAGCTCTTCGGCGCTGCGGCCGATCCCGGCCGTGCGGGCGATCATGGACATGCCCGACGGGCACTTGAGGCTTTCCATCGTGGCGCGCAGTTCCTGACGCTCTTCGCCTTCGATGCGGCGCGAGACGCCGCCGCCGCGCGGATTGTTCGGCATGAGGACGAGATAGCGGCCGGCGAGGCTGATGAAGGTCGTGAGCGCAGCGCCCTTGTTGCCGCGCTCTTCCTTTTCGACCTGAACGATGATTTCCTGGCCTTCTTCGACGGCTTCGCGGATCGTGCAGGTGCGCACGTCGACGCCTTCCTTGAAGTAGGCGCGGGAGATTTCCTTGAAGGGGAGGAAGCCGTGGCGCTCTTCGCCGTAGTTGACGAAGCACGCTTCAAGGCTCGGTTCGATGCGGGTGATGATGCCCTTGTAGATGTTGGACTTGCGGGCTTCGCGGCCAGCCGTCTCAATGTCGATGTCGACGAGTCGCTGCCCGTCGACGATGCCCACACGCGTTTCTTCGGCGTGCGTGGCGTTGAAAAGCATACGCTTCATGTTGGCTCTACTCCGGTGGTGGGGCGAGCTCTGCACACGACGGATGCCCGACTCCTGCGGGCAACGGCCTTCCTTTTGAACGCCGACGTCTCCCGACGCCGCACCAAGAAGCGCAACGGGGAGCCGCGACGTACCATCCTCGACGGGAGGCACCGTCCGGTTCTGTGTCCGCCGATCCAAAAGGGGAGGACCCGCGCATGGCACGGGTTGCGCACGCCCTTTCGTCGGCGCGTGGGGAGAGTCACGGCCCGGCCGCACGGGGCGCCGGGGGCTCCATCCCTCACAAAAATCCGCCTTTTCGTCCCTCAGGACGAATTCCCGTTCGAGACGCTAAGCGGCGGGGAAGGCGGGACGCGCGTTCGGGGAGGGAAAAGCGAGGGGCACGCAAAAAAGGGGTTCGCCCGGGGACCATCGTCAAAGCGCAGGTCTCTGTACCATCGGACCTGAGGCTTCGGGGTCGCGCACGGGGCTCCTCGTGGGGATCGCTGCGATCCGTTCGTGCCGATCGGCGCAAGGGGCGTCGGGCCGCTTGCGCGGGGCTTTTCCGCTCGGGGTGCGCATCGCCGTCCGTTCGACGTCGCTGACAGCCCTTCGGGGCGGAACATCCAAAAATCGTGTTGGCAACAAGCTCGGGCGAAACGGCCCGAAGTCGGGCGTTCGCCGGGATGCCGACGATTTGCGGGAGGACGAACTTCCTTCTGCACGGCGTCGGGCATCGGGTTAAAAACCGTTTCCGTTCCGACGACCCGTCGGGAACCGAAACGAACAAATTCACTACAAAACGTGAGAAAATCGCGGCACGACATTCAAAAGGTCGGGCGGGACTTCCCATCGCAACGCACAAGTATAAACCATCGACGCGAATTCGAAGGGTTATCGGGCGGTCGAAGCGGGACGTTTTTCGCATTTGGAAAACCTTTTTTCGTCCCCTCCCGACCGCATACCGACTCATGACAACATCCGACATTCATCCCGAAGACTCCGCGCGCCTCGCGTCGCTTCCCTCGGACCGCGTTTCTTTCGTGCGGATCGGTCCCGACGCGGACGGCCAGCGCCTCGACAATTTCCTCGTGCGCGTCGCCAAGGGCGTTCCGAAGAGCCACATCTACCGCATCATCCGCTCGGGCGAAGTGCGCGTGAACAAGGCCCGCGCCAAGGCGGAGACGCGCCTTGCCGAAGGGGACCTCCTGAGGCTTCCGCCCGTGCGCGTCTCCGAGCGCGCCGTCACGAAGGCGCCGCCCGCGGCCTTGGCCGAGGGGACGGTGCCCGTTCTCTTTGAAGACCGTCATCTTCTGATCGTCAACAAGCCCGCGGGCCTCGCCGCCCACGGGGGCTCGGGGATCTCCCACGGCTTGATCGAGCGCATGCGCGCTTCGCGCCCCGACGTTCCCTTCCTGGAACTCGCCCACCGGCTCGACCGCGAAACGAGCGGCGCCATCATCCTCTGCAAGACCCGCAAGGCGCTCGTTCGCTTTCACGAAATGATGAAGACCCGCGCCGTCGAGAAGCACTACACGTTGCTCGTGAAGGGCGACTGGCCCGACGACCGCCGCCACGTGAAGGCGCCGCTTCTGCGCTACCTGCTCCCTTCGGGCGAGCGCCGAGTCCGCGTGGACGAAAAGGAAGGGATGCCTTCGCACACGATCTTCACGAAACTCAAGCGCTACGGCGCCGTGACGCTTCTCGACGCCGAGCTCCTCACGGGACGCACGCACCAGATCCGCGTGCATTCGCTCTCGGTCGGTTTCCCGCTCGTGGGCGACGACAAGTACGGCGACTTCGAATTCAACCGCCTGGTGGCGCAGGGGGCGCTCGGCGTTCCCTTGAAGCGCATGTTCCTGCACAGCCGCACGCTCGCCTTCGAGCACCCCGTCACGGGCGAGGCCGTCCGCGTCGAAGCGCCGCTCTGGCCCGACTGCGAGGCGCTTCTCGCCGCCCTGGACAAGAAAGGACAAAAATGACCTCCACTTCCCGTAAGTACGACCTCGTCGTTTTCGATTGGGACGGCACCGTCATGGACACGACGGGCCTCATCGCCGAAGGCATCCGTCAGGCGGCCGCGGCGCTCGGCTGCCGCGTGCCCGACCGAAAGACGGCGTCGTCCGTCATCGGACTCGACTGGCGTAGCGCCATGGCGATCGCGGTTCCCGACTGTCCGGCCGAGCGCCTCGACGAATTCAACGAGGCCTACAAGGCCTGGTACCTTCCGCACGAGCGCGACGTGTGCCTCTTCGAAGGGATCGAAGACCTCATGCGCCGCCTTCATGCGGACGGTGTGACGCTCGCCGTCGCGACGGGAAAGAGCCGCGCGGGCCTACGCCGCGTCTTTAACCGAACGAACGTCGAGGAACTCTTTTCGATCACCCGCACGGCCGAGGAAACGGCCCCAAAGCCCAATCCCGACATGTTGGAGGAAATCGGGCTCTACACCGACATTCCGAAGGAAAGAACGCTCATGGTGGGCGACACCGTGCACGACGTCGTGATGGCGCAGCGCTACGGCTGCGACGTCGCGGCGATGACCTACGGGGCGCAGCCGCGGCGCGACCTCGTGCTCTCCAATCCGACGTGTCTCTGTGACACCGTCGCGGATCTCGCCCGGTTCATCGGCTGTTGACAAAATCGCCTGCACAAGCCCCATCTCTAACCGAGAAGCAGTAGGGTGGGGTCGAGCAGGCCGGGCGAAGCCCGAATCTAAGGAAATTCCTTGTCTGCTAAGGAATTGTGCTAGAGTTACTCGTACACACAGAGACCGCCAACAACGATGAAGATCCTAACCTCCTACAGCGTCCGCATTCAGGGCTACGGCTCCGTGCTCGATGACACGGTCGCCGTGTATCGCAAAGCGGTGGATTTCTTCATTGCCGTCATGATGGAGCATTGGGACCTTTTCAAAGGGCTCGGGCAGAAGGATGCTCTAAAGGAGTGTGAGAACCTATGCATCAGTACGGCCAAACGTCCGTCAGTTCCGCATGACTTCTCCGTCGATTTTTATAAATTTCCGTCATACTTGCGTCGGGCGGCGATCAACGCGGCCTTCGGGGCGGTGTCTTCCTACAAAACTCGCTTTGCTCAGTGGCAGGTCAATCCTCAGGGTAAAGAACCGGGGTTGCCGAAGCCCGGACGCATTTTCCCTGCCTTCTATAAGGGGCAGCAATTTGTGCGGGAAGGCCGTTATTGCGCCCGTATCAAGGTTTTCATCCGAAATACCTGGGATTGGGTCACCATCTCCTTGCGCAAGACGGACGTCGACTACATCTCGCTCTATTGCGCCGCTCGGGATGAACTCTGTCCCGCCATCAGAAAGCGCGGCAAGGTATGGTCTCTCGATTTTTCATTTGAAGAAAAGGTAAAACTCAACGAAACAGACATCAAAGATCAGGTGATCGTCGCTGTGGATCTTGGCATCAACAACGCCGCTACGGCCGTGGTGATGCGTTCGGACGGCACTGTCATGGAGAGACATTTTCTTCGTCTCTCCAGAGAAAAAGACTCTCTGGAACGCGCACTCGGCCGAATTCGCAATGCTCAGCGGCACGGGGCGAAAAGGATGCCTCGACTTTGGGGACGAGCCAAGGGCATCAACGACGACATCGCCAGAAAAACCGCGGCCTTCATTCTTGATATTGCAATCAAGGCGGGTGCTCATGTAGTAGTGATGGAGCATCTCGATCTCAAAGGCCGCAAACGCGGTTCGAAACGCTGGCGTCTCCATCACTGGCGGGCGCAATACGTTCAGGAAATGGTGGAGAGTAAGGCGCATCGCGCAAAAATGCGGGTGAGTCGAGTTTGTGCATGGGGCACGTCCCGTCTCGCCTTCGACGGTTCCGGTCGAGTCAAGCGGGATGAGAACAACTACAGTCTCTGCACCTTTGCGACCGGCAAGCGCTATCACGCCGACCTGAACGCATCTCTCAACATCGGCGCCCGTTATTTCATCCGCGAAAGGTTCAAGTCCTTGCCGGAGACTGTGAGGCAGGCACTTTCGGCGAAAGTTCCGGAAGTGCTCCACAGAAGCACGTGCACCTTATGCTCGCTTTTTAGGTTTTGTGCGGAACTGGGGACGCAAGGTCACCTAGTCTCTGAGCTTAACCCGCACCGAGCAAAGGCTGTCCCCCGGACTACAAATGGGGGAAGCCGCATCCATTCAGACGGCTTTGCCGGATGAATGGGTGCGGAGGCTTCACCGCACGAACGTCGAGGAACTCTTTTCGATCACCCGCACGGCCGAGGAAACGGCCCCGAAGCCCAATCCCGACATGCTCGAAGAGATCGGACTCTTCACGGACATTCCGAAGGAAAGGACGCTCATGGTGGGCGACACCGTGCACGACATCGTGATGGCGCAGCGCTACGGTTGCGACGTCGCGGCGATGACCTACGGCGCGCAGCCGAGGCGCGACCTCGTGCTCTCGAATCCGACGGTTCTCTGCGACACGGTCGCGGATCTCGCCCGATTCATCGAAGGCTGACATCTTCGTCACGACGCCCGGGAGACGCTTCTCTCGGGCGTTTTTCCTAGAGAAGAGCGCGTACGGATTGTGCTCTCCGACAAGAGAAGCGAAAAAGGAACAAAAAATCGGGAGAGGGCCGAGACGGGTTCCGTTCTCTCCCACTCATAATGGTCGAGGAAAAAGGCCGAAGCGCGCTCTCGGAGCGCCCTTTGCGAGCCTTCCGAAGACACTCGGAGAACGACCATGACTTTGAGCCGCCGATCCCTTTTGATGGCCTCCGCCGCCGCACCGCTTCTCGTTTCGGGTGAAGCCGCCCGCGCCGCGGATGCTCCTTCCTTCACGCCGCCCGCCAAGGGCCGGCCGATGCTCCTTTCCTTCAACGAAAATCCCCTGGGCCTGAGCCCCGCCGCGCGCAAGGCCGTGGCGGAAGCGACCGCGCAGTCTTCGCGCTATCCCTTCGTGCGGGTGGAAGTGCTCAGGAAGGCGATGGCCGACTTCATCGGCGGCACGCCCGCGAACATTCTCCCGACGCACGGTTCGGCCGAAGCGATCCGCGCCTCGGTCGAAGCCTACATTGAGCCCGGCGTGAAGCTCGTCGTGCCTGAACTCACTTACAGCGACGGTGAGGACACCGCCAAAAAGAACGGCCTTCCCGTCGTCAAGGTCCCGATGGGACCGAAGTGGTCGATCGACGTTCCGGCGATGAAGGCCGCGGCCGCGAAGGCCGCCCAAGAGGGCCCCGTCATCGTCTACTTCGTGAATCCGAACAATCCCACGTCGACCGCCTGCGACGGCGAAGCGCTCCTTGCGTGGATCCGCGAAAAGCCCGCGCGCACGATGTTCCTCGTCGACGAAGCCTACGCCGAGTTTGCGGACCCGAAGGTTTTCCGCACGACGACGGGGCTTGTGAAGGAAGGCTTTGAGAACGTGGTCGTGCTCAAGACCTTCTCGAAGATCTTCGCCATGGCGGGGCTGCGTCTGGGCTTTGCGTACGCGGCGCCGAAGGTGATCGAGCGCGTGAAAAAGCACGTCGCCTACGACATCATGATGAACAACTGCACGATCGAGGCGGCGCTCGCCGAATTGAACGACGCGGACTTCCTCAAGCGCTCGAAGGCTGTGAACGACGAATCGCGAAAGATCCTCACGGACTGCCTCGACGAGCTCGGTCTCGAGTACCTCCCGAGTCAGACGAACTTCGTCTTCGTGAATCTCAAGGCGCCGCTCAAGCCCTTTGCGGACCGGATGCTGAAGGAAGAAAACATCATGGTGGGCCGTCCCTTCCCGCCCGCCGTCGAATGGTGCCGCATTTCGCTCGGTCTTCCCGAGGAAATGCAGTACTTCACGGAGAAGCTGCGCGCCTTCCGCAAGAAGGGATGGGTGTGATTCCGATGTAAGGAAAACGGGGCGGCTCCCTCTCTGGAGCCGCCCCGCCGGAGAATCTCGGAATGTTTTGCCCGATCAGCTCGGACGTGGATGATTGCGGTGGTTTTCCGCGAAGATCCGGTCGATGTCGGCCTGCGTGAAGACGTACTGCTTTCCGCAGAAGCGGCAGGTGACGGTGAGGTCCTTCGAGCCCTTTTCGAGAAGTTCCATGCGGTCGAACTGCAGGAGGATGTTCTCGATGCGTTCGGGCGAGCACGTGCAGCGGAAGACGACGGGCTTTTCGAGCGTTACGCGCGGGGACTCTTCCCAGAAGAGACGGCGGTTCATTTCCTCGGGTTCGAGCGTGAGGAGTTCTTCGTCCTTGGCGGACTTCGCAAAGAGACGGATGCGCTCCCAACCGTCGGCGTCGAAGTCTTCAGGAAGAACGCCGCCCGTCGAGGGGAGCTTCTGCACCATGACGCCCCCGGCGCGCTTGCCGTCGGACGCGAGACGCAGGGTGGTCTCGACCTGTTCGGAGCGGGCGAAGTACTGTTCCATCGCTTCGGCGAAGGAGTCGCCTTCGAGCACCACGATCCCCTGGTAGGGCGCTTCGCCGTTGGGACGGTTCGAAGCGTCGAGGATCAGGGCGCAGCGCGCCCCGCCCGCGGGGTTGAGGAGTTCGCGAAGGCCGGCCTTCTCGGAGATGCCTTCCTCCCAGTCGCGCATCGTCACGTTGATGCGGAAGGAGAGGTCCTTGGAGACGTCGACCACGATGAGACGGACGGGGGCCTTCTCGTCGCCCTGCGCCTGCAACACGACGGAGCCGTCGAATTCGAGCGCTGCGGCGCAGAGAAGGGCCGAAGCCGCCATCTCGCCCACGAGGGTCTTGACGGCCGTCGGAAGGTTCTGATGCTCGACGGCCGCTTCGAGCGCGGGGCCGAGGATCACGGTTTCGCCGCGGACGGCGGCCTTGTCGAAATACAGTTTTTGGAGATTGTCCATACGAAATTGCCTAGAGGCCTGATGTGTTTCCCTTTTATATGGGGGTTCCCGGCGGAAATCTCAAGTCGGGGAGAAGAAAACTTTTTTCTTCGAATGCGTCGGACCTTCGGGCTACAATGAAACCAAGACGCAAAGCTTTCGCGTTTTGCCCGGGACGGCGGAAATTTCCGCTCCCGCAACCACTCCAAAGGAGGAAATCATGACCATGCGAATTCTCGTGCCCGTAGACGGCAGTGCGAGCAGCCGCGCCGCCGTGCGCTTTTTGGCGGGGCGCGAAACGATGCTCGGACAGAATCCCGAGATCGAACTGCTCACCGTGCAGAACGTCGTTCCGCAGCGTCTCGTGGAGATGCTCTCGCTCGAGTCGCTCGAATCCTATTACCGCACCGAAGGGGAACGGGTTTTTGGGTCGCTTCGCGATGAAATCCGCGCCGCGGGCTTTCAGGCGAAGGAGGTCGTCCGCGGCGGCGAGCCCGGCAAGGTGATCGCCAAAGAGGCCGAGGATCTCGATGCCGACCTGATCGTCATGGGTTCGCGCGGACAGTCGCTTTGGAAGAGTCTCTTTCTCGGCTCCGTTTCGAACGCGGTGCTCGCCGAATCGAAGCGTCCGCTTCTGCTCCTTCGCGACGAAGTGCCCAAGACGGGGGATCGCCTGCGCGTCGGGATCGCGGTCGACGGTTCGGCCTACGGCGAAGCCGCGACCGACTACGTGCTCGCGCACAAGGACTTCTTCGGCGCCGATCCGGACTTTCGCGTGCTTCACGTCGTGCGCGACTACGAGACCCTGGTGGCGACGACGAGCGTCGAATACGTGATGCCGACCGTCACGTCGGAGGAATTCGAAAAGAGCACGGCCGAGGAGTTTGAAAAGACCGTCGCGCCGGTTCTCGAGCGCTTTGAAAAGGCGGACGTTCCCGTGCAGGCGGAAAAGCTCTCGGGCTTCCCGAGCGAAGCCATCGCCAAGTACGCGAAGAACGAACTCGACCTCCTCGTGATCGGCTCGCACGGCTACGGCAACTTTAAGTCGGCCGTTCTCGGCTCGACCGCCATGCACATCGCGGCCGAATGCAAGGTGCCGCTCCTCGTCGTCCGCCGTTGATTCCTTCTGCGTGACAGACGAAAACGCCCCCGCGGGATTTCTCCTTCGGGGGCGCGGTTTTTGGGGCAGGAAAAAGAATCAGCGGCCGAGGCGCTTTTTGTCGTCCGCCTTGGGGGCGATGTCCTCGGGCTTGGCTAGACCCGCCTCGATGCAGCGCTCTGCGATCCAGTAGTGGATGAGGACGACGCGCAGCATGGCGACGGCGTTGAATCCCGCGCCCGCGAGAATCAGAACGAGGGCGACCGAGAAGGTGTGAAAGATGATCGGATCGATGTCGAGCGCCGAGGGATTGAGCAGAAGGTAGATGTAGAGAAGAACGAGTGCTGCGCCCCAACCGAAGACCATGAGCATCTGCAGGCGCGAACGCGTGATGGTCGGAAGCGCCATGACGGGCGTTTCCTTGAGGACGGGGACCTTCCCCGTCTTGAGGACGGTTTTGAGCACTTCGATCGATACGACTTCTTCGGGGTCGCGCCCGCCGAAGACGCGGTTTCTTTCCTCTTCGGGGAGTTCGTAGACGCCCGCAGCGTGATTCTTCAGAAGATCGGGCTTTTTGAAAAGACGCAGGGCGCGGAAGATCTGATAGAGACCGAGGGCGAGCGCGAGGGCGACGACGAGAAAGGTGATCGAGCTGGTCATGGATGGAAATGAGTCGGTTGGATTTGGTTGCGCATTGTACGCGAAGGAGAACTGTTGGTGGGCGCCGCACTTTGCTACAATCCTCCATCCATCGTTCCCGCGCTTGGGGCTCGGTAGCCCGCGGGTCTCTCATTGGAGCATCCCACAGTGAACAAACTCCCTCCGTATCCCATCATCGCCCGCGAAGGCTGGCCCATTCTGACGGGCCTCGCCGTCGTCGCCCTTCTTTTCTACTGGGTGATCGACTGGGACTTCCTCGGACACGTCTTCCTGCTTCTTTTCCTCTTCAGCTTCCAGTTCTTCCGCGATCCCGTTCGTGAACTGCCGCTCGACGAGCGCGCCGTGGTGAGTCCCGTCGACGGGCGCGTCTGCAAGGTCGAGCGCGCCGAAGACCCCGTGACGGGCGAAGAAGCGCTCAAGATCTCGATCTTCATGAACGTCTTCAACGTTCACAGCCAGAAGGCGCCGGTTTCGGGTACTGTCGAGACGGTCCGCTACACGCCGGGCACTTTCGTGAACGCGGATCTTGACAAGGCTTCGACCGAAAACGAACGAAACGCCGTGACCGTCCGCATGGACGACGGCCGCCGCATCACCTTCGTGCAGGTGGCCGGCCTCGTCGCCCGCCGCATTCTCTGCTACACGCAGGAAGGAGACCGGCTCGAGCGCGGTCAGCGCTACGGCTTCATCCGCTTCGGCTCGCGCGTGGACGTCTATCTTCCGACCGACGCCGAAGTGAAGGTCACGATCGGCGACAAGGTGACGGGCGTTCTCTCGACGATCGCGCGCATCTGACGTTTTTCGTCGGTCCCGACCAAAACGAAAAAGGTTCGCTTCCTCGACGGGGGCGAACCTTTTCTTTTTTTTGGGGCGCAGGTCGGGATTCAAAGCGGGACGGCCGCGGCCGCGGCCCGCTCGAGATTCGTTTCGACACCGTCGGGCAGGGGCAGGTAGGAGGGAAGAAGCTTCACCGACTCGAGGCGCGGAAGTTCCACGCGTACGGACCGGTTTTCCTCGTCGACGGCGATGAGCGCAAAGCCGGCGGGACGGGCCGCAAGACCGAGCGGACGCAGAAAGCGGCCGCGTCGGACGGGCGCTTTCTCGAAGAGCACCGTCGCGGCGATGAGACGCTGCTCCCGCACGGCCGCAAGGACGCGCGAGAAGACGAGCGGGGAAATCTTTTCGGAAGACTCGTCGCTTTCTTCGAGAATCACCGGGAAACGCTCGATTCGGCGCTCGAGCGGCACGGGGTCGCGGTAAAGCGGCTGACGCTTCGCGGCGAAGGCCCGCGAGAGGGCCGAAAGGAGTCGCTGCGCTTCGTCTTCTCCCGGGACCGTCACGGCGGGGGCGCGTTCCCGCCAGGCGTAGGTGAAGGGAGCGCTCGAGCGGTCGATCACGATCGGATAGCGCGGATATTCGGCGAGGCGCTCAAGCTTCGTCTGAATCGAGCGCAGCGGCGCGCGCACGCCCCGTTCGGAGAGTTTGCGGCGGATCGTCTCGGCCGTCTGCGGCGTACGGGAGAGCGCAAGGAGAAGCTCGAAGGAAAAGGCGTCGTGGGGCATGATGCGAAAAACGGCGCGAACTCCATGAGGACGCGCCGTTTCGTAACGGTCAAATGAGGTCTCAGGCCGAAGCGGAATCGTGTTCTTCCGCTTCTTTCTGATGCGTTTCAATGTCCTGCAGCACCGGGTTGGGACGCCCCGTCCAGTAGAGCCAGAACTGATAGGCAAAGCCCGAAACGGCGTAGATGCAAAAGAGGATGAAGATCGAAAGCGACGGATTGCTCGAAGCCACGATGAAAAGGAGCGACCCCACGGCGATCACCCAGAAGGGAATCGTGCGCACGACGGCGTAGGATTTGCCCGAGAAGAAGGGGGCGTTGCAGACCATCGTGAGACCCGCGTAGAAGGTGACGATGAGAGCCAGCCACGAGCGGTGTTCAACGACGAATTCCGGAAGCTTGTTTTCGACGCCGAGCCATACGAAGCCGCAGACGAGCGCCGCGGCGGCCGGGCTCGGAAGCCCCTGGAAGTAGTTCTTGCTCACGACGCCCACGTTGCAGTTGAAGCGTGCGAGACGAAGAATCGCGCAAAGCGCGTAGATGAAGGCCGTGGCCCAACCGAGCTTGCCGAGGTCGACGAGCGCGTATTCGTAGACGATGAGGGCGGGGGCGATACCGAAGGAAACCGCGTCGGCGAGACTGTCCATCTGGACGCCGAATTCGCTTTGCGTGTGCGTGAGGCGGGCGACTCGACCGTCCATTCCGTCGAACATCATGGAGAAGAAGACGGCGACGGCGGCCGTTCCGAAGTCCCCGTTCATCGCCTGGATGATCCCGTAGAAGGCGGCGAAGAGCGCCGCGGCGGTGAAGGCGTTGGGGAGAACGTAAATACCCTTGGATTTTACGGCCTGGATGCGGCGCTGACCGAGTTCGGAGAGCGGGACGCGGTGGGGCGCGTTCTGATTCGACATGACGATCCCTTGTTTTTGTTTGGGTCTATGAGTAAGAGCCTTTGCATTGTAGCGAAGAGGCGCTCCTTTCGGGCATATTAGCCGTGACGCGGGCGTGAAGATGCAAGCAAATGTCACCGCGTACCGAAGAAAAAACGGCGTCTCCGCGGGGACGGCCCGCGTTTGACTCTGTCCTGCGCGCGGCGGTCGGCTCGGTTAGAATGACGCACCCAACCCAATCATCCTGAAAGGACGATCCATGCCGTTTCTCTTTGCTCCGCCTCCCATGCCCGTGATTCCGGTCGAAGGCGAACGCTACGAATTCTTCCCCGTTCACCGTGTCTACTGCGTGGCGCGAAATTTCCGCGCGCACGCCGAAGAGAACGGTGCCGCCGCGCCCGAGTCGCCCTTCTTCTTCATGAAGACGGCCGACATGATCTGTCCCGTCGCGGAGAAAGAAACGATCAAGATCGCCGTGCCGCCCGAAACCGAGGCCTTCGAGCATGAAGTCGAATTGGTCGCCGCGCTCTCGAAGGGCGGGCGCAATCTTACGCGCGAAGAGGCCGAAGAGGCCGTCTGGGGGTGGTGCGCCGGGATCGACTTCACGCGGCGCGACCTCGTGCGGGAGGCCGCCGCCAAGGGGCGTCCCTGGACCTTCGGCAAGAATTTCGAAGGGGCCGCTCCCGTGACGCACGTGCGTCCAAAGACGCGCGTACCGTACCCCGAGCCCGTCGACCTGTGGCTCTACGTCAACAATCAGAAGCGCCAGTCGGGAAACACCGACGAGATGATCTTCGATCCCTTTGACCTCATCGCGGAACTCTCGCGCTTCGTGACGCTCGCTCCGGGCGATCTCGTCTTCACGGGTACGCCCGGGGGCGCGGGCAACGTTCGCTCGGGCGACCTCATCCGCGCGGGCGTCAACGGCGTGGGCTCCCTCAACGTCGAAATCGTCTGACCGATTGCCGCGAAGAATGGAAAGAAGCCCGTGACGCCTTGCGGCGCACGGGCTTTTCCATGAAAAAAAAGTTTTTTCAGGCTTTCTGGCCGGCGGGCCGGCGGCGCGTCAGCGCCTTGGGTTTCGGAGCGGCGAGTTCCTTGGTGTTGCGGAAGACGTGCAGCGACCCCATGACGCCTGCCATGAGGATGAAGAAGCCGATCGTCATCGTGAGGGTCGGCCATTCGCCGCGGTAGATGAGGGCGTAGATGACCGACGAAACCGATTCAAAGACGATGAGCTGTCCGCCGAGCGCGGCGGGAAGGCGCTGACTCATTTCGTTCCAGGCGAGCATGGCGACCCAGCTGCAGAGGAAGCCGATCATGAGCGCGACCCAGAGAAAGCGGACCGGGTCGGCCCCGAAGGCGCCCTGGGAGACATCCATGAAGCCGAGCGGCCAGGCGGCGACGACAAAGAGAAGAACCGCCACGGGAAGGGCCGTCACGCCCTGAAGAGCCGTCCAGGCCTTGGAGCTGTGAAGCGGGTGCGCCAGAAGCCAGTCGGCGTTCTTGATGGAGAACCACGTCCAGGCGATGACGGCGGCGATGCCGAAGGCGACGCCGATCCAGAATTCCAGACCCGTGGCCTGGCCCGAGCGCTGCATGTATTCGAATTCGGTCCAGTTCGCGATGACGAGGCCCGCGAAGATGACGCACAAGGGCGGCAGAATCGCGCCCCAGGAAATGCCGCGTCCTTCACGCTGATAGCGGATGTTCGAGACGATGGCGACGAGCACGGGAATCACGGCCATGAACATCCCCGCAAGCGGCGCCCCCGCGAGACGGATGCAGATCGTGAGAAGACAGTAGAAGACGACGTTTCCGAAGAAGGGAAGTCGGAAGGCTTCTATGACGTCCGCTCGGGTGAACTTTCGCAATTCCTGTCGGAAAAAGAGAAGACAGGGGAGCGACACGACTCCGAAAGCGATGAATCGGCCCAGTGCGATGAGCACGGGGTTGTACTCCGGAAGGAGAAGCGGGGCGATGTAGATGAGCCCCCAGAGCGCTCCGGCGGCGACGCCGAGCAGGACACCTAAAATCATGTAAAACGACAGCCCATAGGCACGCGCCTTTCACCCGCGTGCGTTTTAAGAGGGACGACTGTTTGTGAAGGTTGTGGCGCCGCCCCCGCGGTCTGCGGCGCCCGCCGTCGGGCGCCTGACCGATCGTCGTTCGCCTAGGCAAAACATCCGATTTCGGTCGACTCGGATCATAGCAAAGGGATAGCTTCACGGCGAGGGGGTTTGAGGGTTAGTCTGTATGTAGAAAAGGAAGAAATTTTCTTCTTCGGAAGACCTCAAGCGGAATGCATCGGAAGCATCAGGGGAATTAGTAAGAAATACGCACCAAATATAAGTAATGATACGTATTTCAGGTGCGTCGATTTTCACTCCTTCTTTGGCTGTCGTCCGTTCCAATCAGCGATCCGGGCTTCGCCCCTGGCCGAGGGCTTCGTTGTCCGCTCAGGTCGAGGCAATGCCCGAGCCCACGATGACGGTGTCCCAGGTTTCGTCCCATTGAATTTCTTCGGTTGCGGGCCATTTCTCCGAGGCGCCTGCGGCCGATAGAAAGCCGAAGCCGCCGAACGCGGCGAGACCGCCCTTCAGGAATTCGCGTTTTTGCATGGTGTTCTCCTTTGTGTCGGAATGTCCGAACGCCGATGGGACGAGCGGTTCGGTCGTACTTTGCACCGAACGGACTGTGCAAAGAAAGAGTGCCGAGTTTCATTTGAGGAAACCCGAGGCAATCCTCGGATTTTCCAGAGTCGCCGAATGTCTCGGGTAGCCTTCAGGCTTGTGACGGGATCGGGAGTCGTACTCGGAAAAATTTGGGCGTGCCCCCGCAATTTGGATGAAGATGACGGGTTTCTTGCGTTTTCGTAAATGGGTTAGGTACAAAGTTCTAAGCCTCATCTTCTAGAGCCTTCCCCTTTTTTCACGCTTCCCTCCATACTGACTGAAAGGCCTTCTCGCAGGACGGGAAGAGGCCTGCCGAACCATTCGACCGAAAAGAGGAAACAGATATGATCGGACGCCGCAGTTTAATTGCCGTCGCCGTAGCTCTGACGGGTTCCGCCATCGTGGGCGGACTCTCTGGGTGCGGCAAAGAGGAGGCCGCCCAACAGGGCGGCAAGACGCTCATTCCCATCGGGATCGTGCAGCTGGTGGAACATGAGGCTCTCGACGCCGCGAACCGCGGGATCGTAGACGCGCTCGCCGAGCGGGGCTACAAGGAAGGCGTCAACGTGACGATCGATCGCCAGAACGCGCAGGCCGATCAGTCGAATCTGCAGAACATCGCGGCGCGCTTTGTCTCGAACGATTCGAAGATTCTTTTTGCGATCGCGACCCCCGCCGCGCAGACGCTCGCCGCGGCCACGAAGACGATTCCGATCGTGGCGACCGCCGTCACGAACTTCGAAGTCGCCAAGCTCGTCGCTTCGAACGAAAAACCCGGCGGCAACGTTACGGGCGTCTCCGACATCAATCCCGTCGCCGAACAGTTTGCGCTTCTCATGAAGTTCGCGCCCGACGCCAAGGCGATCGGCACGATCTACAATTCGAGCGAAATCAACTCCACCTATCAGATCGAGCTTCTCAAGAAGGCCGCCTCCGCCGCGGGCGTGGAAGTCGTCGAAGCCTCCGTTTCGAGCGTCAACGACATTCAGCAGGCCGTGGCGAGCCTCAAGGGGAAGGTTGGGGGTCTCTACCTTCCGACCGACAACATCATCGCGAGCGCCGTTCCGGTTCTCATGAAGTCCGTCTTTGAAGCGGGCATTCCGACGGTGGCGGGCGAAGGGGGCATGGTCCGCGCGGGCATTCTCGCCTCCATTGCCGTGGACTACTACACGCTCGGCAAGATGACGGGCGCCATGGGCGCCGACATCCTCGACGGCAAAAAGAAGCCCGCCGACATGCCGATTCAGTCGCAGAAGGCCGAAAAGGTGCTCGTCAACCTGAAGACGGCCGAGACGATGGGCATTCAGATTCCCGAGGACATCCTCAAGACGGCGGAAACCGTGAAGTGACGGCATACGCGTGGCGCCTTCCCGAGGGAGGGCGCCTCTCCATAAAACCGACGGTGAGCCTCTACTGACCCGTGCTCCCCGAGGTACCGACAACAAAGAAGGAACTCATCATGCTCGATCTTTTGCTCTCCACAGTGGGACAGGGCCTCCAATGGTCCATTCTGGCGCTCGGCGTCTTCCTCTCCTTCCGCGTGCTCGACGCTGCGGACCTTTCGGTCGAGGGCAGTTTTCCGCTCGGCGCGGCCGTGGCCGCGACGGGCATCGTCGCGGGGCTCGGCATCACGGTCTCCGTTCTCCTTGCCATTGTGGCGGGGTGCTGCGCAGGCGCCGTGACGGGGTATCTCACGACGAAACTTCGGATTCCGGTCCTCCTCTCCGGGATTCTCACGATGATCGGCCTCTACTCGGTCAATCTTCACGTCATGGGAAAGGCCAATGTCGGCCTGCTGCAGGAGACGACGCTCTTCACGCTCTTTGAGTCCTTCGGTCTCACGGTCCCGCAGGCGGGGCTCGTCGTGGGGCTTCTTTTCGCCGTCGTCGTGGGCGTGATCATCTACTGGTTCTTCGGCACCGAGATCGGCACCGCCGTCCGCGCGACCGGGATCAACGCCCAGATGGCCCGCGCGCAGGGGATCAACACGGACGGCATGATGGTTCTCGGGCTCGTCATCTCGAACGGCCTCGTCGCGCTTTCGGGCGCCATCGTCGCGCAGAACAACGGCTTTGCCGACGTCGGCATGGGGGTGGGGACGATCGTGATCGGCCTTGCCTCGGTCATCATCGGCGAGGTGCTCTTCGGAGCCTCCACCTTCAAGATGCGGCTCGTCTCGGTGGTTCTCGGTTCGATCGTCTATCGACTCGTCATTGCGGCGGTGCTTGAAATGGGCATGCCCCCGAACGACCTCAAGCTCTTCACAGCGGTGCTCGTCGCCATCGCGCTCAGTCTTCCCCTCATCAAATCCAAAGTGGCGGCCGCCCGCAAGTAAGGAGTCCCGAAGATGCTCACCATCGAAAACGTCAGCAAGACTTTCTTTCGCGGCACGCCCAACGAAAAGACGGCGCTGCGCAACGTGAACCTCAAACTGGAGAACGGGGACTTCTGCACGGTGATCGGCAGCAACGGGGCCGGAAAATCGACGCTCCTCAACGCCGTGGCCGGTGTCTTTCCCGTCGACGAAGGCCGCATCATCCTTGCGGGAAAGGACATCACGAAGATGCCCGAACACCGCAGAGCGGCCCTCATCGGGCGCGTCTTTCAGGACCCGATGAAGGGGACGGCCGGGAACATGATGATCGAGGAAAACCTCGCCATGGCGGCGCGACGTGGCGATCGTCCCGGACTCTCGTGGAGCGAGAAGAAGGAAAAGACCGAGGAATTCCGGACGCTCCTCGCCGAACTCGGTCTCGGACTCGAAAACCGCCTCACGGCGCACGTGGGACTGCTCTCGGGGGGACAACGCCAGGCGGTGACGCTTCTCATGGCGACCCTTCGCCGTCCCGAACTTCTGCTTCTCGACGAACACACGGCGGCGCTCGATCCGAAGACCGCCGCGAAGGTGCTCGACATGACGGAACGGATCGTGACCGCCAAAAAGCTCACGACCCTCATGATCACCCACAACATGCGCGACGCGCTTCGCTTCGGCAATCGTCTCGTCATGATGCACAACGGCGCGCCCGTCGTCGACGTGCGCGGCGAGGAAAAGAAAAAGCTCACGCCCGCGGATCTTCTGCGGCTCTTCGAAGAGGCGGGCGACGCCGTCTCCGACAAGATGATGCTCGGCTGATTGCCGGACACGTCCGAAACCGGAACGCCCCGAAACCAAACGGTCGGGGCGTTCGCGTTTTGTCGTCCGCTGCTTCTTCCTCAGGACTGCACGGCCTTGGGCGCGTCGGAGGGCTGGACAGCAGGTTCTTCGGCGGGCCGGCGGGCCTTCTCGATCGCGATCTCGCGCGAGCGGATTTCGTCGGCGAGCATCGAAACGGCCGCCGCATAGAAGTAGCTGCGGTTGTAGTGAAGAATCGCGCTGAAGGATGGGGTTCCCACGAAGTAGTCGACGCCCTTCTTGTCGTCTGCGAGGATCCAGGGCAGGTCGACAAGGAGGGCCGCGTCTCCTTCGGGGAGCGTCCAACCGCCCTTTGGCCTCACGCCCGCCTTGAGGAGCGCCCCCACGGTCGTGTGGGCCTTGATCCCGCCCGAAGCGGTCGCGCGGAAGATTTCCGCGTCGGCTTCGGCCGGATAGAGAGGTTTTTCCCCGCGCTTCCATCCGTGTTGGAGAAGGAAGTTCGCGACCGAGGCCGCGCCGTCCGCCTCACACTCCACGATGTCGACGTGATCGTCGCCGTTTCCGTCCTTTCCATAGGCAAAAAGCGAAGTGGGCATGAACTGACCGAGCCCGATCGCACCGGCAAAGGAGCCGCGTACGGTCGTGACGGAAAGTCCTTCGCGGTGACAGTAGGCGAGGTAGGCGGCGAGTTCCTTTTTGTAGTAGGACGAACGACGCGTGTAGTCGAAGGAGAGCGTCATGAGGGCGTCGATCACTCGGAAGCGTCCCATGTTCTTGCCGTATATCGATTCGATTCCGATCACGGCCGCGACGACGTGGCGGTCGACGCCGAGTTCCTTTTCGAGGCGCTCGAGCGTTGCGCGGTTTCGCGCTACGAAGTCGACGCCGTCGGCAATGCGTTCTTCGGTAAGGAGATTGCGCTTGTAGAGCGCAAAGTTGCGCTCGGGCGTCGTCTTGCGGTTGGCGTTGGGTTTCGGCGTCGAATACTTCTGCGTGAGCGGCGAATAGCGTGCGGCGGCCACCTCTTTCTTGAGCCAGTCCAACGGAATGTTTTCGTTCTTCGAGACCTGCGCAAGGTAGTCGAGGACGTCCTCGCGCAGAACGTAGTTCTTCACGCGGGACGCGCTCTTCGTCTTTTCGGCCGCTTTGGAGGGCGCGGCCACCTTTTTCTCGGCGGCGGGCGCTTCGGACGAGGTCTTCTCCCGAGCGGGCGCGGGGGATTCGGCCGCGCTAAGAACGGGCCCCGCCAAAAGCGAAACCGAGAGCGCAAGCGGCATGAACGTGGAACGTAACGACATGAAGAAAACCCGAGACTGCGTGAAAACCCTTTGATTCTAGCGGCGCCGCGAACGAAGCCCCGTTTCGCGCAAGGATAAATTGTGACATTCCGTAGGGAGGGGGAGAGTCCTCGAATTCTTTGCGAAGAACCGACTGAAAGTGCGCTCCCGCGTGCTAACCTTCAAGAAAAAAGCCTTTTGAACGCAATCATGACCCACCCAACCGGCTACTTCACACACGACTCGGTGCTTCGTCCCAACCCGATGGAAGAGGCGCCCGACACTCCGGAACGAATCGACGCGATCGAAAGCCGGATGATGGTTCTGGGGCTCGACGATCTGGTCGAGCGCTTCGAGTGCGGTCCCGCCAACGACGATTATCTGCGCCTTGCGCACGACGCCGACTACGTGGAGTCGCTTCGCCGCATCTCGCAGTCCCGTGCGACGCCCGAAGATTTGGAGCGCTTCAACCTTCCCGACACGCCCGTGGGCCCGGGCATTTTCGAGGCGGCCGCCAAAAGCGTGGGCGCGGTCGTCTCCGCCGTCGACGCCGTGAAGGAAGGAAAAGTCCGCAACGCCTTCTGCGCGGTACGCCCGCCCGGACACCACGCGGGACCTGCGCGAGCGGGCGGGTTCTGCTACTTCAACAATGTTGCGATCGGAGCGCTTTACGCCCAGCTGAGGGGCTTTCCCCGCGTCGCCGTGCTCGACTTCGACGCCCACCACGGCGACGGAACGGAAGAGATCCTGGCGGGGCGCGAGAACCTGCACTTCTGGAGTCTCTTTCAGTGGCCGCTCTATCCGGACCGCAGGATGACGCCCGTTCCTGCCAACGTGACGCAGTCGCCGCTTGCCGCCGGGGCCGACGGCAACGACCTGAAAACCCTTCTGGAAGAGGTCTGGATTCCGGAACTGCGCAGTTTCCGCCCCGACTTCATGCTGCTTTCCGCGGGCTTTGACGCGCACAACGAAGAGCACATGGCTCAGCTCAAGTTCGCCGAAATGGACTTTGCCTACCTTACGCGGCGCCTCACCGAAGAGGCCGAGGACCTCTGCGAAGGGCGCCTCGTGAGCGTTCTCGAAGGGGGCTACAGCATCCGATCGCTCGCGCGAAGCGTGCTCGCGCATCTGCAGACGCTCGTTCGCACGGCGCTCGAAAGGAATTCCGCTTGATGTTTTTTCCGAAATCCTCCCTGCGCCCGGGGGTCGCGCCCCGCGAAGTCTTCGGCTGGGCCGCCTTCGATTTCGCCAATTCGGGCTACACGACGGTGGTGCTCACCGCCGTCTACAACGCCTACTTCGTGAACGTCGTGGCGGGCAACGCCTCCTGGGCGACGCTTCTCTGGACGGTCATCATTGCGGTTTCGAGCGCGATCGGGATGGTCGTCATGCCCGTCATCGGAACGCTCGCCGACGCGCACGCCAAAAAGAGGTCGGGCCTCTTCATCGCGACCGTCGTCTGCATCGCCGCCACCTTCGGGCTTACGCTCACGGGCGAGGGAACGATCGTCTGGGCGGCGCTCATGATCGTTCTCTCGAACCTCGCCTTCAACATCGGCGAAACGCTCAATTCCGCCTTCCTACCCGAAATCGCGAGCGACGAGGGCGTCGGCAAGGTTTCGGGCTGGGGCTGGTCCTTCGGCTACTGCGGGGGCCTCGTGACGCTCGGGCTCTCGCTTCTTCTCGTCACCTTCGGGCCGGAGCTCTGGGGGCTCGACTTCGACGGATCGGTCGCGGGAACGCTCTGGATCACCGGGATCGTCTTCGCCGTCGCGACGGTGCCGACCTTTGCGTGGCTCAAGGAGCGCGCGGTGCCCAAACCCGACGCTCCGCGGGCGGCCGCGCTCTTTTCGGACTCGATGGCGAGTCTCAAGAAGACCGCCTCGGCCCTGCCGCAGCTGAAGCACTTCGGACGCCTGACGCTCACGGGCTTTCTCAATCAGTGCGGCGTGAGCGTCGTCATCACGCTTTCCGCCGTCTATGCGACGGCCGTGATGGGCTTTACGCTCAACGATTCGATTCTCCTCGTCTTTCTCGTCAACATCACGGCGGCGGTCGGGGCCTTCGGCTTCGGCTACGTGGAAGACAAGATCGGCCACAAGAAGAGCCTCATGCTCACGCTCTGGATCTGGGTCGCGATGATCGTCGTCGCCGCGACGAGCGAGGGCGTCGTGCAGTTCTGGATCGCGGCTAACCTCGCGGGCATCGCCATGGGCTCGTCGCAGTCGGCGGGCCGCGCCATGGTGGCGGTCCTGTCGCCCGCGGCGCGATCGGCCGAGTTTTACGGGTTCTGGAACATGGCGCTGTGGTTCGCAAACATCGTGGGGCCGCTCACCTACGGAGCGGTCACTTGGGTGTCGGGAAACAACCACCGGCTCGCGATCGCGATCACGGGACTCTTCTTTCTCGCCGCGATCGTCGTTTTGAAGACCCTCGACATGGAAGAGGGCCGGCGCGAAGCACTCGCCTTCGAGAAAAAGGTGGGGTGAGAGCGGGCGCCGGTGCAACCGGTTCGACTCCCATAAAACGGAAAACCCTCGGCGGTCGATCGTCGAGGGTTTGGTGTTTCAGGCGGGAAAGAACGTCAGCGGACGGTCTTTTCACGGCCCTTGTTGATGTCGATGAGACGCTGCGTGTCCTTGGCGAGGTCGTCCATCTTGAGCTCTTCGTAGCAGGTGCGGATCAACTCAAGCGCGTCGTCGCGCATCGGGGTGTTCTGGAATTCGCGAACGACGCGCTGTGCACGCTCGATCGCGGCGACATAAGCGTGGCGCTCGTAGTAATATTGCGCGGTCCGCAGTTCGTGCTGAGCCTGCGCAAGCACCAGACGGTGCATGCGGCGACGGGCGTCGGGCGCAAAGCGGCTCTGCGGGAAGCGAAGAACGAGTTCCTTGTAGATGTCGAAGGCTTCGCGCGCCGCGTTGGCGTCGCGTTCCGACATGTCTTCCGGAAGGAGCCAGGCGATGAAGCTGTCGTTTTCGTTCACCGTGGCGAGCGCCTTCAGATAGAGAACGTAGTCGCTGTTGGCGTGATTTGGATAGCTGCGCAGGAAGCGGTCGGCGGCCTGAATGGCCACGTCCGCGTCGCCGTCCTTCCAGTTGGCGTAGATCGATTCGATCTGAGCCTGCTGAGCATACTGACCGAAGGGATAACGCGCCTCAAGCTTCTGATAGTACTCTTTGGCCTGTGTCCAGTTGCTGTCGTCCAATGCGGCGCGGGCTTCCGTATACAATTTGTCGGCCGACCAGTCGAGCGTCGGGTCCGTTTCCAGGCTCTGAAGCCAGGAGCAGGACGCCGTGGAGAGCGCCGCGACCGCTACGGCCGCCGCACGAACGAGAAATCGTTTCATAGGAATTTTGGAATCCATGACAAACACTGTCGAGAAAGAGTCTCACGATTATAGCGATCCGATGCCGACGGTGGCCTCGGAAGAAGAAGAGAATTTGCTCCCGGTTTTCACGGTGGAAGGCTTTTGGGGAGAGCGCCTCGACAAGGTGCTCGCGTCCCTCATGCCCGAAGTTTCGCGCGCCCGCCTGCAAAAGCTCATCGAAGACGGCAGCGTGGAAGTGAACGGCACGGTCGTCACGAAGGTTCGTCAGAAGGTGACGGACGGCGACGAAATCGCGCTCCTGGAAGAACCCCGCATTGACGAGGCCCTCGCCTTTGCGCCGCAGGAAGGAATCGACTTCGACGTCGTCTACGAGGACGAAGCGGTGATCGTCGTCGCGAAACCCGCCGGTCTAGTCGTGCACCCCGGAGCGGGAAATCCCGACCGCACGCTCTTGAGCGGCCTTCTCTGGCGCTACCCAGAACTCGCGAACGTGCCGCGCGCCGGGATCGTGCATCGTCTCGACCGCGACACTTCGGGTCTCATGGTGGTCGCCCGCACGCTCGCCGCACAGACGAATCTCGTGCGTCAGCTCCAGGAGCGCACCGTGAAGCGAGAATACTGGGCGATCACTCTGGGGTATGCGGCGCGCGACTTCACCGTCGAAGTCCCTATCGGACGCGATCCCCGAAGCCGCACGCGCTTCAAGGGCTTTCCCGGGTCGACGGGCGTGCGCGCGAAGTACGCCAAGACCCGCGCCCGCGCGGTGGATTGGTCGGAAGTCGAAGGCATTCCCGTCTCCTGGGTCGCCTGCCGACTCGACACGGGCCGCACGCATCAGATCCGCGTGCACCTGACGGGCGAAGACCTTCCGCTCGTGGGCGATCAGGTCTACCGCGGCCGCGCTCCGGGACTCGGCGTGAAGCTCGAGAACCTCTTTGATTTTCACCGCCAGGCGCTTCACGCTTCGCGCCTCGGTTTTCTGCACCCCGTCACGGGCGAATACCGTGAATGGTTCGTCGAACCCGACGAAGACATGGCGAACCTGATGGAAGACATCGGCTTCGGTCCGATCGACCGTCCGGTGACGGTTTTTGAAAAGGATTTGGTCGACCTCGCCGTCCGCTGAGGGCGGGGCCGCAAAGGAAAGAACATGCTCAACTGGGAAAAACCGGAATTGGAACTCATCCGGGCCGAGTGGCCCGAAGGGACGTCTCCCAAGGTAAAGGGAATCTTCACTTGCCGCACGGGCGGCGTCTCGAGCGGCCCCTGGGGCGGTCCCGAAGGGATCATGGGTCTGAACGTGGGCCCGCACGTGGGCGACGCCGACGCGTGCGTGCGCATGAACCGCACGATTGTGGGACAGCTCGTTCCCTCGGCCCCGAAGTGGCTCTCGCAGGTGCACGGCACCGCGGTCGTCCACGCCGATGAGGTCGAAGGAGCGCCCGAAGCCGACGCCTCCTGGACCATGACGTCGGGCGTGGTCTGTGCCGTCATGACGGCCGACTGTCTCCCCGTCTTCCTCGCGGACCGTTCGGGGCGCGCCGTCGCCGCCGTGCATGCGGGCTGGCGTTCGCTTGCTGCGGGCGTTCTCGAAAAGAGCGTCGAGACGCTCAAGAAGGCGCTCGGCGACGACGCCGATCTCGTCGCCTGGTTCGGTCCGCGCATCGGTCCCGACGAATTTGAAACGGGCGAAGACGTGCTCGCCGCCATGCTCGAGCGCCTGCCCGAAGCCCGGGACGCCTTCAAGCCCGCCGGCGAAGGACACTACAAGGCCGACCTCGCCATGCTCGCCCGTCAGGCGCTCGCCAAAGCGGGCGTCACCGACGTCGCGGACTGCGGCCTTTCGACTGCGGCCGATCCCGCCCGCTTCTGGAGCTACCGCCGCGACGGCGCCCGCTCGGGCCGTCACGCCGCGCTCGTGTGGATCGAAGCCTGAACTTACTTTTGAACAACGGATTACGTATGCAGCACACCATCCCCGTCGTCGGTTTCGTCTCGCTTGGCTGTCCCAAGGCGCTCGTCGACACGGAACGGATCGTCACCGAACTGCGCGCCCGCGGCTACCGCATCGGGCGCAGCTACCACGACGCCGACCTCGTGATCGTCAACACCTGCGGCTTCGTGAACGAAGCCGTCGAGGAGAGTCTCGAAGCGATCACCGAAGCCCTCAAGGAAAACGGCCGCGTCATCGTCTGCGGCTGCCTCGGCGGCCGCAAGGAAGCCGACGGCAGCAACTTCGTCTTGAACCGCATGCCGAAAATTCTCGGCGTGACGGGCCCCGACAGCGTCGACGAAGTGATCGCCATGGTCGAACAGCACCTTCCGCGCCCGCACGATCCCTGGGACGAGCTCGTTCCCGCCTGCGGCGTGCGCCTCACGCCCAAGCACTACGCCTACCTCAAGATCAGCGAAGGGTGCAACCACCACTGCACCTTCTGCATCATCCCGAACCTGCGCGGTCGTCTCGTCTCGCGTCCGATCGGCGACATCGTGCGCGAGGCCGCGAACCTCAAGGAAGCGGGCGTGAAGGAACTGATCGTGATCAGTCAGGACACGGCCGCCTACGGCGTCGACACGCGCTACAAACTCGACTTCGCCGACGGCCGCCCCGTGCGCACGAAGCTCTACGACCTCGCGAAGGAATTGGGCCGCCTCGGCCTCTGGACGCGTCTGCAGTACGTGTACCCCTATCCTTCGGTGGATGAAATTCTGCCCCTCATGGCCGAAGGCCTCATCCTCCCGTACCTCGACGTTCCCTTCCAGCACGCGCACCCGCGCATTCTCAAGGCGATGAAGCGTCCCGCTTCGTCGGAGGAAAACCTCGAGCGCATCCGCGCCTGGCGCGCCGTGTGTCCGGACATCACGATCCGCTCGACCTTCATCGCGGGCTTCCCCGGCGAAACCGAGGAAGAGTTCGAGTATCTGCTCGACTTCCTGCGCGAGGCCGAACTCGACCGCGTCGGGTGCTTTGCGTATTCGCCCGTCGACGGCGCCGCCGCGAACGAGCTTCCGGGGGCGCTCCCCGACGAAGTCCGCGAGGACCGTCGCCGCCGCTTCATGGAAGTGCAGGCGGAGATCTCTTCGAAGAAGCTCGCCCGCAAGGTGGGGAGCGTTCAGGAAGTGATCATTGACGATTCCGAAGACGAGGACGGCGTCGCGGTCGGCCGTACGAAGGCGGACGCTCCCGAAATCGACGGCGTCTGCTACGTGACGACGAAGCGTCACCTCGAGCCTGGCGACATCGTGCGGGTGCGCATCACCGACCATCAGGAGCACGATCTCATCGGTCTCGAAGTCGAAAACGATTGATTTTCGAAAATTTTTGCCGAGGACCCTTGACAAAATCGGGGTCCTTAGGCATAATTTCAATTCTCCGGTTCCGACAGGAACACGGTGACGGTGCGAATAGCTCAGTTGGTAGAGTCCCGGATTGTGATTCCGGTTGTCGTGGGTTCGAGTCCCATTTCGCACCCCAGAATTTCAAGACCTCGTGGTGGAAACATCACGGGGTCTTTCGCTATGTGCGCAAAACGCCTGCGGGCGATGCGAAGGCGCTCTCTCAAAAAGAAGAAAATTCTTGGGATCTTCGATTTGCCTAGGGGAAAACAAGGGCGCAGAGGGAGGGGCGGCGGAACTACAATAGAGAATACTTTCCCTGCCAGCCTTCTTTTGCGCCGACATGATTTTGACCGTTCAAAATCTTTTTCTCGTTCGCTCTCCGTTTCGCGAAACGGGTGTGCGCGGCGCCGCATCGTTAGATGCCCAAGCCTTGCCGAAGGTTCTGCCGGGGCCGGTTTCCCATTCGTTTTTGTCGTCTTGCTCCATCGATTCCGATCGTTGGAGTTTTTTTTGTTGCTCCCAGAAAAAATGAAACAAACCTTCGTTAAAGCCGCCCTCCTGGTGTCCGCCTGCCTGATGGGCGCGATGAGCCTCCCCGCGAATGCGGAGACGCTCGAAAAGTACCGCGTCGCCATTACGGATCTCGTCCTGTCGCCCTCGCTCTCGGCTTCGGCTGCGAAGACGGTGAGCCAGTCGAGTCTTCGCTCCGACATGGAGGCGGGCGTTCGCAACTCCCGCAAGTTCGACGTGGTTTCCCGCAACACGGCCACGCTCAACGCCATCCGCGCCGAGCAACAGTTCGCTAAGTCGGGCCTTGCCGCGGGCGACGCCGCGCAGGAAGGCCAGCTCTCGAACGCCCAGTCGATCGTTCAGGTGGAAGTGCAGAACTTCTCCTTCGGGCGCTCCGCCAAGAAGGTGCCCAACATCGACAACAAATACCGCGTGAGCGACTACGCCTCGATCGAGCTCGGCGTGACGATCGTCGACACGACGACCGGCAAGATCACGGGCGCCTTCAACGTCAAGGGCAATGCTTCTTCTCCCACGGTGGTGGCCAACTCCGTCGGTTCCGCGAGCCGCACGATTCTCAACAAGGCCCTCGACCGCGCCGTCGGCTCGTTCGTCGACCAGCTCACCGACACGATCTTCCCGATCATGGTGATCCAGGCCAAGGGCAAGCGTCTCTACGTCAACCGCGGCAACGACGGCGGCATGAAGGTGGGCGACACCTTCATCGTCTTCCTGCCCGGCGAAGATCTGATCGATCCGGTGACGGGCGAAAACCTCGGTTCCGAAGAGGAAGAGATCGGCACGGCCAAGGTGACGCGCGTCAATCCGAAGTTCACGATCGTCGAAATGACGAAGGGCGACACGGCTCTCGTGCAGCCGGGCTGCATCCTTCGCCGTCCCGTCAAGTGATGTCCGTCCGAAGGGGATGATCATGCAGTTTTCCGCTGTGAAAATCGGGGTTGCGTCGTTTCTGTCCGTCTTGTCGCTTTCCGTCGCGGCGGCGGGCATCACGACGAAGACCGTCAACGCCTCGGGCTTCGGTCCCGACCGCCGCGAAGCCTTGAACGCGGCGCTTGTGGAGGCGGTCGCCAAGGTCCGCGGGCTTTCGGTCGCGAACGTTCAGGCGACGGCCCGCGCGGCGACTTCCTCCAAGGTGGCGGTCGCGGGCAAAAGCCTCGGCATGGACACGAGTCATGAGTCGGGGTTCGACGCCACGGCGACCGAAACAAACGGGTCCGTCAAGAGCTATGAAGTGCTCGACGCCAAAGAGGACGCCCAGGGCCGCTGGCAGGTGAAGATTTCCGCCGACGTTTCGGTGTACGAAAGCGACGCGTCGAACAACCGCCGCCGCATCGCTTTCGTGCCCTTCCGCATGCCGGAGGAACAGTCGCCCGCTCAGGCGAAGCGCTACGAAGCCGTGGCGCAGCGTCTTTCGCTCGGCGCCGTGGACTACGTGACGAGCACGCGTCACTTCTCTGTCGTGGACCGCACCTACGACGGAGAGCGTCTCGTCGAATTCCTGCGTCTTCTTCTGCCCGACGTCGGCCGCGACGAACGCGCGCGCATCGGCAACAGCTCCGGAACGGACTACCTCGTCGTGGGCGACATTCTCTCCTTCGATTCGAAGGAATCGACCGTGATCGTTCCCTACACGAAGGAAAAGATCACGAAGTCGGAAACGAACGCGACCATTTCCTGGCGCGTTCTCGAAGCCGCGACCGGACAGGTGCTCGCCTCGGGCACGATCAAGAAGGCCTATCCCTCGAAGGACGTGGACGTGGCGCGGCAGATCGGCGAGGAAATCGGCGAAAAGATCACCGACATCATCTACCCGATCGTGGCGCTCGACTACAACAACGGCCGCATTTCGCTCGCGCAGGGCGGCAGTTCCATGAAGGTGGGCCGCGTCTATCAGCTCAACCGCTACGGCAAGGTGCAGACCGATCCGTACACGCACGAGCCCATGGCCCGCGAGGAAATCCCCGTCGGGAAGGTCCGCATCGTGTCGGTGAGCCCCAAGATCTCCTACGCCGAGGTCGTGGACTGCCGAGTGGATCTGACCGGCATGGGGCCCAAGGAATACGTGCTGCGCGCCCTCCCCGAGGAGTCGGGTTCGCGCGGCGCCCGCAAGGTCCGCAAGACCATGACGCCCAACTGGTAAACCGAAAGTTTTCTCTTTTACTGGATTCAACAAATGAAAAAGCAACGCAAAGCCCTGACCGCGGCCTGTCTTCTCGCCTTCGCCGCGACCGCCTGGGCCGCTCCCGAAACGGTCGTGACGAACGCTCCCGCGGCCGCGCAGCCCGTTACGGTGGCTTCCGCCGCGCCGGTTGCGGTCGTCACCGTCGAAACGGTGAAGGACGTCAATCAGTTCCCCGCCGCCGACCAGCATCCGCCCGTTCAGAAGAGCCTTCCCGCCGCCTCCGCCGTGCGTCAGCAGGTGCGCGACTACCTCCGCTCGAAGGGCATCAGCATCGGAAAGGAAAACAAGGGAAAGACTTATTTTGACGGGGTGGCCGACGTCAACGTCAACCGCGCGAGCCCCGACTACGGCAAGTCCCTCGCGATGGCCTATGAAACGGCCTACATGGAGGCCCTGCGTAAGTTCGCCGAGTTCCTCGACCTGCAGGTGGAAAACGAAGTGAGCCGCGAGCTCTTCACGGACAACAGTACGGATGCGAAGCGCTTCACGGTCGATCCGACGAAGACCAAGCTCGACGTCCTTCTCGACAAGGGGACGGCCCTTGCCGAAGCGCAGATCGACAACGCCCTTCGCAAGCTCGGCACGAGCGAAAGCCGCATCCAGAGCATGACGCCCGTCGAAAAGAAGACCTTCCTCAAGAAGGCCATCTCCGACATGACCACGACGCGCGCGTCGCTCGCCTTGGGCGGCATCAACATCGCGCAGAACTTCGTGTCGGAAACCGACAACGGTCGCGCGGCCGTGGCCGTGCTTCTTGCGTATTCGCCCAAGATGGAGGCGGTGGCCGCGTCGCTCGCCCGCGGGGAAAAGCCGATGATTCAGGCGGTCGGTCAGCCGCTCGATCAGTTGCTGCCGCTCAACGATCCGTCGAAACTCGCCGACCTCTACGGTCCGCGCATCATGATCGACAATCAGGGTCCCGTGATCGTTTCCTTCGGTCTGTGGAGTTCCTCCTACAAGGGCGGTGACGAAGACTTCGCCGCCGATGCGGTGGAAAGCGCCTTCCTGCAGGCCGATTCTGAAGCGACCGCCCAGATCGCCCGCTTCATGAACCTTTCCTTCAACACGGAACGGACGACCGAACGCGGCGACTCCAAGGAAGGCTTCATGGAACGTGACGCCCAAACCGGCGACGCGGGCGTTCAAAAGACGGAACGCATCATCACGGACCGCGTGAGCTCGCAAAGCGTCGCGCGTGCGCAGGCGCACCTCACGGGCCTCGAAACCGTTCACGAATGGACGTACGACACGCCCGACGGCCACACGCTCGTCGGCGTCGTCAAGGCCTACCGCTTCTCGGGCATCGAGCGCGCCCGCGAGATCCTCGAAGGACCGCAGGAGAAACCGCAGGCCGAAGAGCCCGCCGCGCAGGAACCGGCCCGTGAATTCCAAAACAGCAATCGCCGCGGAAGCGTCGAGTCGAGTCTCGACGTCTTCTGATCCACTTTTTCACTCATCCGCTTAACCAACCAAAGCAGGACCAAAAAATGAAGAACATTCAGAAAGTACTGTTGGCCGTCGCCGTCTCGGCCGCTCTCGCCGGCTGCGCGACGACCCGCAGCGACTCCCTCGGCCTTGCCGAAAACGAAGCCGTCAAGACCTACGCCGAAGCCTATCAACCGGCCCGCGACATGCTCTTTGCGGGCAAGTTCGACGAACTGAAGGCGAAGGTGCTCGAAAACGGCAAGGACAAGGAAGGCAAGGCGCTCACGAAGGAAGAGGCCTACGAAAAGCTCATTTCGTCCGCGAGCGAACTCTCCATCATGGAACGCGGCCTGCTCGCTCTCAACACCGGGGACGTCGACCGTGCGCTCTTCTTCTTTGACGCCGCGGAAGAAAAGCTCAACCTCGCCGAAGACCAGACCGGCGTGACGGACCAGGCGGCCGGCGCTTCGAAGTCCCTTCTCGCTTCGGTGACGGGCGCAAAGGAACTCGCCGACTACGAAGTCCGCAGCTACGAAAAGGTGATGCTCCTCAACTACAAGGCCCTTTGCTACATGCTCAAGGGCGACCGCAAGGCCTACAACGTGACGCGCCGCGCGATCGACCTGCAGCAGGAGGAATGGGAAAAGTTCCAGCAGGAAAAGGCGAAGTTTGAGGAAGAACACCCCGAACTCTTTGACGAAAAGGCTCAGAAGGAAGCCGCCAAGAAGCAGGCCGCCGCCAAGGCCAAGGCTGAAGCCGAAGCGAAGGCCAAGGCCGAGGCGCAGAAGAAGGCTCAGGCGCAGCAGCAGGCCAATTCGCAGCAGGCCAAGGAAGGCCTAGCGGGTCTTGCCGGGGCTTTCGGCGGCATGTTCGGCGGCAGCGACACGAAGAGCTCGACCGAAGCCGCGGGTAACGCCGCACAGACGGCCGTCGGAGCGCTCGATGCGCTCGCCGCGCTTCCCGAAATCATCGGCGCCATCAACGTCGACGACCGTTCCGCCGACACCAAGAAGAAGGCGGGCCTCGTGACCTCGGCCTACGTCAACCCGTTCGGCGACTACATGAACGCGCTCCTTCAGGAATTCGACAGCCTCGAAGACCGCAGCCTTCGCGACAACGCCCGCATTTCCTACGAAAAGGTCGTGGAAAACAACAAGGACTGCAAGGCCGCCGTCGTCGCCAAGAAGGACGTCATGAAGGGGCTTCGCAAGAATCAGAAGCTCGTTCAGGTGATCCTCTCGGACGGCTTCGCTCCGTACCAGAAGGAATCCTCCAAGTCCTTCCGCGTGGGCAAGTATCAGGCCACGCTCAACTATGCGAACGCCACCCCCGTTGACACGCCCGTGGTCGGCGCCAAGGTGAATGCCGGCGGCAAGACGACGCGCATGTCGAGCCTCACGAAGATGGAATCCATCATCCTTCGCGACGAACAGGACCGCATGCCCTGGCGCGTCTTTGACACGGCCATGGCGCTCCTTCGTTCCGGCATGGCCAACGACAAGCTCGGCATTCTCGGCGACGCGCTTACGTCGGCCGTTCAGCATCCCGACACCCGTTCGTGGCTTTCGCTTCCGAACCAGGTGCTCGTGAGCCGTTTGGTCGTGCCCGCCAACCTCAAGACGATCGACATTTCGACCGTCGACAAGAGCGGCAAGGTGCTCGCCAAGAACACGGTGAAGATCGCCGAAAAGGGTCCGACGGTCGTTTACGCCGTCAACTACGGCACGCATCTTCAGACCTTCGCCAACGAATTCTCGTGGGTGAAGTGATTTCACAACCGTAGCGCGGGAAAGGGGAGGAACGTCGGTTCCTCCCGAACTCCCTGCCACGGAAACCCTGCCGAGGATATGCTTCGGCAGGAGGGTTTCAAGGGAAAGACATCATGAAAAAACTCTCTCTGATCGCCGCCGCATCGGCTCTCGTTCTGGCCGGCTGCGCGCAGCAGCCGGTGAGCCAGCCCGGGACGCCCGAACCCGTTCCGGTGCTCTCCGCCGAAATCGCGCCGGGCGTCACCGTGCACTACGACAACGAGCTCGTCGCGCGGATGGTCGAAGTGAAGGACGCCCGCATCAACACGAGCGCGCGTCTTCCGAAGCTCACCTTCCGGATTCACAACCTCTCGAGCCAGCGCCTTCCGATCGAATATCAGATCGAATGGCGCGACGCTGACGGTGCGCCCCTTCTCGTTTCGAACGGCTGGCTTCAGGCGACCCTGACGGGGAACACCGAAAAGGCCGTTTCGAGCATCGGCAAGAGCGTCGACGCCAAGAGCGCGGCCGTTACGGTCCGCGTGCCCAACGTCACGCAGTACTACTCCGCCGAACCCGATCCGGTGGAAACGATGCGGATGCAGCAGCAGTACAACCAGCAGCTCCTCAACGGCGCCAATCAGTAACAGGAAACAGTCCCATGAAAAAACATTTTCTTTTGATGAGCGCCGTGCTTTCGGCCGCGCTTCTGAGCGGCTGCGCCACGACGGGCTCGACGGGCGGCATGGGCATGCCGGTCATGACGGGTCACATGCGCTCCGTTTCGATCGTCGATTCGTCCGAACGCATCAAGCTCGACACCAAGGTGTCGCTCTCCGACATCATCGCGTTTGCGGAAAACCTGACGAACAAGATGCTCTCGACGCCGGTCATTTCCAAGGCCAAGAAGCCGCCGCGCATCGTCGTGGGGAACCTGCGCCAGAACACGCATGACGAAAACCTGCGCGTGCAGGACATTCAGGACCGCATTCAGGAAGTGCTGCTGAATTCGGGCGCCGTGCGCGTGCTCGACAGCTCGGCCACGAATTTCGACTACATCATGCAGTCGGAAATCACCGACATCGTCACCCGCGCTCCCGACGGTCAGAAGCTCGTCGACTACACGATGAAGATCAAGCTCTTCACGCTCGACGGCGAACTCGTCGGCCAGTGGTCCGACGACCTGTCGCTCTTCAAGTCCCGCTGAGCGCTTTAGCGTAATCTCCGCGCCGTCGTTCGTTGGAACGAAGAGCGGAGGGCTTTGGCAACGGGTTCCCTTGTGACGAGGGAGCCCGTTTGTTTTTGCGGAGAGCTGAATTCAGTTGCAACGGGGAGGGGACGTCGGAACGCAAATGGAAACATTTCTTTGACATCCATCCCGCTACAATGAGGTGAAGAGTTTTTTCGAAAGGGCATCGGGAGAAGTTCCCGAGCCGAAGGCGTGGAGGTGCGATTTGGGTTTTTGCAGAGGCGGGGCGGCCCTCGTCGGTCTTCTTCTGCTCACCTGTGCCGTGAGCGTGCGGGCGGCCGCATATCGCGTCGACGTCAAGGGGCTCGAAGGCAACCTGGCGCAAAACGTCGACGTTCAGGTCAAGACTCTGCTCGCGGGGAGCGCCCCCGAAGAGCGGCAGGCCTTTCGCGCCCAGCTTCACCGCGCGATCCGCACGGGCCTTCGCGCGCTTGGTCACTACCGCCCCGAAATCCGCTACGAATGGGAAAAGAACGCCAAGGGCGAGGAAACCGATCTTCTGCACGTGACGGTGGATCCGGGCGAACCCGTGCTCGTCTCGGAAACGAGCGTCACCTTCCGCGGGGGCGCGGCCGACGACCGCGCGTTTGAGCGCCTCAAGAGGCGTCTCCCCAAGAAAGGGACCGTGCTCAACCACGGGGAATACGAAGACTTCAAGTCCCGCATCGAAGCCGTGGCAGTCCGCAAGGGTTACTTCGACGGCGGCTTCAAGCGCAAGGTCCTCGGCGTCGACGCCGAAAAGCGCGAAGCCTACTGGTGGCTCGAATACGATTCGGGCGAACGCTACCGCTTCGGCAAAACGACCTTCCAGGGTTCGCAGATCGACGACGACATTCTGCAAAACCTCGTCCCCTACAAAGAGGGGGCCTACTACAACTCCAACCGCGTCGCCGAACTCAACAGCCGTCTCTCCGAGACGGGGTGGTTCAATTCGGTGGTGGTCGTGCCGCAGATGGAGGAGGGACGCGAATCGAAGGTCCTTCCGATGGCGGGGAATCTCACGCCCAAGAGCGCGAATTCCGTGGAAGTGGGGGCGGGCTTCAGTACTGACGTGGGGCCGACCTTCAAGACCACCTGGCGAAAGCCCTGGCTCAACAGCCGCGGACACAGTCTGACGGGGGTGCTCGACCTCTCGAGCAAGGAGCAGGAGCTCGGATTCGGCTACAAACTGCCGCTTGCCGAAAACGCGCTCGAGCAGTACTGGCTCTTTCAGGGCGGCTACAAGCACGAAGACCTGAACGACACGAAGTCGGACTCGACCATGCTGTCGGCAAGCCGCAACTGGGACTATGAGGACGGTTGGCAGCGGACGGTGAATCTTCGCTGGTCGCTCGACAAGTTCACGCAGGCCGACGTCACCAACACGACGATGCTCATCACGCCGGGCGTCTCGATCTCGCGCACCCGCACGAAGGGCGGCATGATGCCGACCTGGGGCGACTCGCAGCGCTACAGTCTCGACGTCTCAAGCGAATGGTGGGCGTCCGACGTCGATTTCGCCGTCCTGCAGGCGCAGGTCGCGATGATCCGCACCTACGCCAGAAAACACCGCTTCGTGCTCCGTTCGCACTTCGGGTGGATTGAAACGAGCCAGTTCGACCAGGTGCCGCCGGACCTGCGCTTCTTCGCGGGCGGCGACCGAAGCGTGCGAGGCTACGACTACAAGTCGATCTCTCCGGAAAACGACGAGGGAGAACTCACGGGCGCTTCGCGCCTGGCGGTGGGAAGCGTCGAATACCAGTACAACGTGACGGGGAAATGGTGGGGCGCCGTCTTCGTCGACGCGGGCGAAGCCGTCAACGACTTCAACAGCCGCGACTTCAAGGTCGGGGCGGGCGTCGGCGTACGTTGGGCGTCGCCTCTGGGCCCCATCAAATTCGACATCGCCCGCCCGGTGAGTGACCGGGAAGAAAAGGGCTGGCAGTTTTACATTGGACTCGGGCCCGAACTATGAAGTGGAAGCGTTATCAGTTGATCGGCATGGGAGCGGGCGCCCTCGTCTTCGCGACGGTCGCCGGCGTCTCCTTTCTGCTCGGAACGTCCGCGGGGCTTCGCGTTCTCTCAAGCGGCGCCGAGTGGGCGGTCGACGGCCTCAAGGTGGGCGACGTCTCGGGTTCGCTTCTGCATCTTCGGCTCTCGGACGTTCGGTACGAAGCGCCCGGCATCTGCTTCAAGGCCGACCGCTTTTCCTACGACGTGGCGGGCCGCGCCGTCTTCTCAAACCGCATCGTCGTGGACGACGTTCGTCTGGCGGGCGCCGAGATCGTCGTGCGCACAAAGGAGCTTCCTCCCTCGGCCGAGACGTCCGAAGAGCCTTCCGCACCGCTTACGGAACTGCGTGCGCCTCTGCCCTTTTTCCTGCAAAACCTCGCCCTCGAAGACGTTTTTCTCGATGCGGACGGAACGCAGGTCACGCTTGGCGACTTTCATGTCTCGGGACGGTGGTTCGAGCGCGGCGTGACGATTGCGGACGCGGCGGTTACGGGCGTGCGCGTATCGACGCCCGAAATCGCAAAGGCCGGGACGGAAAATCCTGCCGCCGAAGCTTCCGAAACGCCGGCGGCGCCGGAAACGCCCGCAGCCGCGGTGACCGTCGCTTCGACGGAGAAAACGGAGGACGGGGCGCCCGAAGCGGCGGGGATTCCTTCCGAGGCCGGGCGGGTCGATGCCGCATCTTCGGGGGTTCCCGAAAAAACGGCGGCCGACTCGGCCGAAGCGCCAGCCCGACCCCTGGGCGAACGCCTCACGGCGCTTTTCTCGAAACCGCTTTTGCCGGCCCTTCCCGAAGTGCGTCTGCCCGTCGACATTGCGCTTGAGAAGCTGACGGTTGCGGACGTCGAAGGCTTCGGAAGCCGCCTCGAAAGTCTGCACGCAGCGGCCGCCTGGAGGGAAAACGTCCTCACGGTCTCGCGTCTCGACGTAAAGGGCGAAGCCTCGGGCGCCAAGGCCGAGGGGAGTCTCACGGGCAACGTGGCGCTTTCGGGGGCCTGGACGAGCGATTTGACGCTCAATGCCCGGGCCGACTTTGGAACGCCCGAAGCGCCGCAGTCGGCGGCCGTCAAGGCCCGTCTTGCGGGCGGGCTTCTCGAGACGATGCGGCTCGACACCGAGATCGACGCGGCGATTCCCGCGCCGATCAAACTGCACGTGACGGGCGAAGCGTCGCCCGCCAAGGCGGGTCTCCCGCTGTCGCTGACCGTACGGAGCCCCGGCTTCTCGCAGGATGTTCTGACGCTCTCGAACGTCGACCTTGAACTCTCGGGCTTTGCCGTCGACTATGCGCTCAAGGCCCGCACGCACCTCAAAGTCGATCAAATCACCGAGGGCGATCTCACGCTCGAAGGAAAGGGCTCGGAAGTGGCGGCGTCCCTGACCGCGCTCACGCTCGCTACCGACCGCGGGACGGCCGTCTTTTCGGGTGACGTCGACTGGCGCGACGCAATCCGTTGGCAAACGGACCTCAAGATCGACGGCCTCGACACGGGGACGCTCATTTTCCCGAAGGCTCCGATTCGGCTCTCGGGCGACATGCAGACGAAAGGCATCGTGAAGGGTTCCGAGTGGGCCGGCTCGCTCACGGGCGTGGACCTCAAGGGGACGATTCAAAAGGCTCCCTTGGGACTCAAGGGCTCCTTCGGGATGACGAGCGACGGAAGTTTTCTCTCGCCCGGGCTCGATCTGCAGCTCGGCGTCAACTCGGTGCATCTGCACGGCGAGGTGAAGGTCGCCGACGGAACGCAGCGCTTCAACATCGAGTCGAGCATCAACGCGCCCGACTTCAGCCGCGCGATTCCCGGAGCGACCGGGCGCGCCGAAGGACACTTCCATCTCAAGGGACGTCCGACCTTCCCGATTCTCGACGTCGACATCCGCGCGTCGAACCTGTCGTTCGCCGACTACGCCTTGAAGAGCCTGCGCCTCAAAGGCGGGATCGCGCAGGGCGAAGAAATGATGGGGGACGTCACGCTCACGGCGGATCACCTCACGATTCCGGGCGTGACGCTCGCCGAAGCGAGCGCCCGTCTGCGCGGCAAGGAGCGAAAACATGATCTGACGCTCACTTGGGCGGGAACGCCCGTGAGCGGCGAGATGAAGCTCTCGGGCGACTTCCTTCGCGAGGCGGCGACCTGGGAGGGCGGCGTCTCGAGCGCCTCCTTCCAAACGCCCGCGGGCGACGTGAAGCTTGCCAAGCGCATGACGCTTCGCTATCAAAACGCCGCGCAGTCCCTGCGCGTGGGCGCGCACTGCTGGCGCCACGAAAGCGCCGAGGTGTGCCTCGCGCGCACGGCCGACGTGGACTTGAGCGGAAAGAAGGCCTTCCCCGTACGGCTCGCGCTCGAGCGCTTCGATCTCGGTTGGCTGCGCGACAAACTTCCCCGCAGAACGCTCCTCGAAGGCGTCGTCAAGGGTACGGCGGACCTCACGGTCCCGGCGGGTTTCTCGGGCATTCCGCAGGGGCGCGTGGCGCTTGAAACCGAAGGGCTCAAGGGAACGATCCAAATGCCCGAAGAGGACTTCGTGCTCGGATTCGACGCCTTCACCGTGGCTGGCGAGTTGCGCGAAAAACGGATTTCGCTCGACTGGCTTCTCGACATCGCCGGAAACGGCAGAATCTCGGGGTCTGCCTCGGTGACGGAGCCGCTCGGCGAAAAGAAACTGGACGGGACCCTGCGGATGGAGGACCTGTCGGTCGCGATGGTGAATCCGCTCCTCTCTGCGGGCGAAAAGGCCGAAGGCGTCATCTTCGGAGACCTGCGCTTCGGCGGGACGCTTCTCGCGCCCACGCTCACGGGCGAGACGGGGATCCGCGACGCGCGCGTCGACAGTACGAAACTGCCCTTTGAGATGCTACCGAGCTACGTGACGCTTCGCTTCGGCGGGCGCGACTCCGTCTTCGAGGGCCTTCTCAAGACCCCGAAGGGCGAAGTGAACATCGAGGGGAACGCCTCGTGGGAGACGCTTGAAGCCTGGCGCGCCAAGGTGTCGGTGAAGAGCAAGACCCTTCGCCTTACGGTGCCCCCGATGGCGGAACTTGATCTCTCCACCTACATGAGCTTTGAGGCGTTGCCGGACAAGTACCGGCTCGAAGGGCTTCTTTCGGTCCCCTGGGCGCGGATCACCGTGCAGGAGCTTCCCGAATCCGCCGTGGCGGTGTCCGAAGACGAAGTGCGTCTCGACCGTCCGGGGTCCTGGAGGAAGGCCGCCGATTCCAACAAAAAGCCCGTGCCGCTCGAGAGCGCGCTCTTCATCGTCGTGGGCGACGACGTGCGCGTCGACGCCATGGGACTCAAGGCGCGGCTCACGGGCAAACTCCACGTGGAGCAGATGCAGAACAAGCTCGGGCTGAACGGTCAGATCACCGTTCCCTTCGGACAGTTCCGCGCCTACGGGCAGGACCTGATCGTGCGGAAGGGCGAATTCCTCTTCTCGGGCCCGATCTCGAATCCGCTTCTCACGATCGAAGCCGTGCGCAATCCCGAACGCACGGCCGACGACGTCGTCGCGGGCGTGCGCGTGACGGGAACGGTGCAGCGCCCGAAGGCCGTGATCTTCTCGGAACCGGCGCTGAGCGAACAGGAGGCATTCAGCTACCTGATCCGCGGCGAGGGGCTCGATCCCTCGGGCGACACGGACAACTCGGCGATCACGTCGGCCCTGATCGGACTCGGTTTGAGTCAGGGGTCGGGTCTTCTCACCGAAGTGGGGGACGCCATCGGCCTCACCGACTTCGGAATCGACACCGAAGGGGCGGGCGACAGCTCGCAGGTGGTCGTGAGCGCCTATGTGCTTCCGGGTCTCAAGGTGAAGTACGGCGTCGGGCTCTTCGATTCGCTCGCGACGATCACGCTTCGCTACCGGGTCCTTCCGAGGCTCTACCTCGAAGCCGCCTCGGGCGTCGATCAGGCACTCAATCTTCTCTATCAGTTCGACTTCTAAGGACTAACCCGAAGAAAATCGGCGTGAAGAACAAAGACCTTCACGCCGATTTTGTTAGACTGTTTCTCCGTTGGTTCCGGAACTCCTCCGGCGCAAACCGCTCATCCCGCTCGGGAGAAGACGTTTCGCGAAAGCTTCGCAGCGCGGCGCTTTCGCGAAACAACTTTAAGGAGCCGTTCATGGAAACCAATTCTCGTCCCGATGCGCTGACGACCGCCGAAGTCTTGGAAAAAGTCCTCTCGGGGGCCGTCGTGAAAACCTCTCTGCCGCTCGGAAGGCAGCTGCCGCTCGCCTTTCTCGCGGGGCTCTACATCGGACTGGGGGGCCTCTTCGCCACCCTTTTCTTTTCGGACGCAAGTCTCTCCTTTGCCGTGCAGCGCTTCGGTGCGGGCGCCGTCTTTTCGCTCGGGCTCTCGCTCGTCCTCATTGCGGGCGCGGAACTCTACACGGGCAACACCATGATCGCGGCGGGTGCGGCGGAAGGCCGCATCAGCTGGGGCGCAACCCTTCTCAACTGGGTGCGCGTGTGGCTCGGAAACGCCCTCGGAGCCCTGACCCTCGTCGTGCTCGTCTTTTTTGCGCACACGGCCGACCTCGGAACCATGGCGAACGGCATGTTGGGCGTGGCCGCGGGAAAACTCTCCGCGGGGTGGTTCACGATCTTCGTGAAGGGGATCCTCTGCAATCTCCTCGTGTGTCTGGGCGTCTGGGTGGGCTATGCGGGCCGCACCGTTGCCGACAAGGTCCTGGGCGTTCTTCTTCCCGTCTCGGCCTTCGTGGCGCTCGGGTTCGAGCACTGCGTCGCGAACCTCTACTTCCTGCCGCTCTCGATGGCGCTCTCGGCTTCGGGCTACGTCGCCGAAGGGATCGATCCGGCGCTCTTCACCTGGGCGAACGTCGCCAAAAACCTCACGGCGGCGACGCTCGGCAACACGGTCGCGGGCGTCACGCTTGCGATGCTCTACCGCGCGGCCTGCGCGAAGCGTTGAGAAGGGGCCTCTGACGCGCTCGGACAGGAATCGGGCGCAATGCGGTATCATCTTCAGCATCTTTTGCGCAGAAAACGCGGAGCGAGGGGATCGGTCCGCGACAAGAACGATGACTTTTGCCAAATCGACCCTCTCTCTCCTTTGTTCGCTCCTGTTCTCGGGCAGCCTTTCGGCCGCCATGTTGGGCGAAATGACGGTTCGCTCGGTGCCGGGTGAACCGCTTGACGCGATCCTCACGATCGAGGACGTGGACCTTTCGTCGACCACTTCGATGGTGCGCGTGGCGCCTCCGGGAACCTACCTGCGCGAAGGCGTCGCCTGGCCCGAACAGGTGCAGGATCTGAAGCTCAAGCGCGACGCCTCGGCCGACAACAACGTCACGGTCCGCGTGGTCGGCAGCGAAACGCTCGGCACGGAAAGCTTTCCCCTCCTGATCGAACTCAACGTGGGCGGCAACGTCACCGTTCGGCAATACGTTCTGCACGCCGAAAACGGTCATTTTTCGGTCACGGCCGACCTGCCGCGCCGCACGGTGACGGCGCCCGCCGCCGCCCCCGAAACGTCTGCGGCTCCCTCCGTCACGATGGCCGCCGCGAGCGACCCGAAGGAAGTGAAGGCCCTCAAGCGCCGTCTCGCGAAGAAGGGTCGCTACGCTCCCTCCGTCGTGCGCGACTACGTGGCCCTGAACGGCTTCGATTCGACGCAGCCCTTCAACGTGATCGAAGACATGACGATCTGGTCGATCGCGAAACTCTACTGGCCCGTCTTTGAAGGCTGCACGATGGAGCAGCTCGTCGTGGGCTTTGAAGAAAAGAACCCCGGCGCTTTCCTGCGCGACGACCCCTCGAAACTCGTGATCGGCTCGAAGCTCACCGCGCCCACGCGCGCCGAAGTGCTCGCGATCGATCCGGTGGCGGCCTTCCGCCGCGTGCACGGCAACGACACGGCGATTCCCATGCCCACGCAGAATCTGATCGACGCGCAGGCGATGAGCCTCGAAACCGCCGAAAAGACGGCCCGCGCGCAGACGGAAGCTCGCGAGCGCGGTCTTGCGCCCGCCGAAGTGGCGGCGGCCGGCCGTGCGGCGATCGAAGCCGACCGCGCCGAGCGCACCGAGGCGCGCGAACTGATGGGCGAAGAACATCCCGGTACCGCCCCCGCGGCGGAACCCTCCGAGCCCGCCGTGACGGAAACCAAGACTCAGAAACCGGCCGCGCAAACTCCTGCGGAGTCCGCCTCTGCGGAAACGACCGAAGCCGCGACCGCCGAATCCTCCGCTGAAGCGACGGCCCAAACGACCGCCGAACCCGCGGCCGAAACGACGGCCGCTTCCGAAACCGCGGCTGCCGAGGAGCCCGGCGCTCCCGCACCGGAAGAACTCCCGAATCCCGACGACGCGGCCGATCAGAGCGTGACGCAGGATTTGCTCAACCGTCCGGCGGATCCGGCGATCGCCGAGGCCGCCGCAGAACAGAATGCCGAGGCGCCCGCCGAAGAAAAGCCCGCCGAAGAAGTCGCTCCGGCCGCGGTCGAACCCGCGCAGGATGCGGCGAAGACCGCCGAACCCGCGCCTGCGGCCGAGTCCGAAAAGGCCGCCGCGACCGAAGAGAAGAAGGACGAATCCTCGGGTCTCTCGGGCGGCGTGATCGGCGTGGGCGTACTCATTCTTCTCCTTCTTCTGTGGCTTTTGCGCCGCAAGAAGTCGGACGGGAACGAGCCCGAACCCAAGCCCGAACAGACCGTGACGCTTTCGAAGGACATTCCTCCTTCGTCTCCCGCGCAGCTGAAGGCCCTTGAGCGCACCGTCGACGAAGCCGTCAAGAACGGCACGACCGCGGGCGCGATGGGCGTGGGCGCCGCCGCGTTTGCCGAGGAAAAGGCCCGCGACGGGCAGGAAACCGCAGCTGAGGCGGCTCCAGAAGAACCCGTTGCCGAAGCGAAGACGGAAGAGCCCGCGGCGCAGCCGTGGCTCGAGCCCGACGACGAAATGCCGCCCGTCGACGAGGAAGAACGCAACCGCACGAGCGACAAGGCCGTCTCCGACGTGGTCGGGGATCTGACGCTAGAGCTCGACGAACCCGAAGAAAAGGCGCCGGCTCCCGAACCCGAAGCGCCGGAACTTCCGCCCGTCGCGACGGAAGAGCCCGTCTCGCACATCCGCAGCGAGCGCGAAGTCGCTCAGACCGCAGCGATCGACGGCAAGCTCAAGCTCGCGCAGGCCTTCGTGGGCCTCGGGGCCCTGAAGGAAGCTCGGGAACTTCTCGCCGAAGTCCGCGAGAAGGGAACGGCGCAGCAGCGCGAACACGCGAAGTTCCTCGAAGAGCGCATCGGCGGAGAAAAGGCGTGAGGATCGCGCTCGGCATCGAGTACGACGGCAGCGCCTTTTGCGGCTGGCAGATTCAACCCGACATGCCCTCGGTGCAGGCGACGCTCGAGGGCGCCCTCGGGCGTTTTCTCGCCGTCCCCGCTTCCGTCATTTGTGCGGGCCGCACCGACACGGGCGTGCACGCGACGCATCAGGTGGTGTCGCTTGACACCGAAGTCATGCGCCCCGAGCGCAACTGGGTGCGGGGCGTCAACACGCACCTGCCGCCCACGGTCGCCGTTCTCTGGGCCAAGGCCGTGCCCGACGAATTTCACGCGCGCTTTGACGCGACCGCCCGAACCTACGAATACTGGCTCTACAACCACGCCGTGCGCAGTCCCGTCTACGCCAAGCGCGCGGGCTGGGTATGGCGGCCCCTTGACGTCGATCTCATGCGGCGCGGCGCCGAGTGTCTTTTGGGAACGCACGACTTCTCGAGCTTTCGCGCGGCCGAGTGCCAGGCGAAGACTCCCGTTCGCACGATCGAGTCGCTCGAAATCGTCCGCAAGGGCCGTCTCGTGGGCCTTCGCATCACCGCGAACGCCTTCCTACATCACATGGTGCGAAACATCGTGGGAACGCTCGTCTACGTCGGCACGGGGCGCGAGCGCCCCGAATGGGTGAGGGAAGTGCTTGAAGCCCGGTCGCGGGCCGTTGCGGCGCCCACCTTTTCGCCCGACGGACTTTATCTCACGGGCGTTCGCTATCCCGGCGTCGACATCCCGCAGTCGGGAATGAGTCCCTTCGGATTCGACGACTGACGTCAGCCGTTTGTGCTAACGCGTTTCGACCTTCGACGCGTCGGCGCCTCCGTATAATGTTGCTTTTCGCGGATGCGAATCCGCAGCGGTCCGTTTTCGGTCCGAAACCCGATTTTTTACGAACGATCAGGTCACTCCGATGAGTTGGTTGAATCACATTCTCCCGAAGATCCAGCGCAAGCAGGAACCCCAAGACGCAACGCAGCGCAAGGTCAGCCCCATTCCCGAAGGGCTGTGGACGAAGTGTCCCGGGTGCGAACAGACGCTCTACGCCGAAGAGTTGCGCGGCAGTCTTCAGGTCTGCCCGAAGTGCGGTCACCACATGCGCATCGGCGCGCGTGCGCGCCTTGAAGCCTTCCTCGACCCCGAAGGTCAGGTGGAAGTGGCGGCGAACGTCCGCGCGGAGGACCCTCTTCACTTCGTCGACAGCAAGCCCTATCCCAAGCGCCGCGAAGCGGCCGAAAAGACGACGGGCGAAACGGACGCGATCGTCGTGATGTCGGGAACGCTGCGCCGCGAACCGATCGTGGCGGCGGCCTTCGAATTCAAGTACATGGGCGGCTCCATGGGCTCGGTCGTGGGCGAACGCTTCTCGCGCGGCGTCGACGAGGCGATCCGCCGCAACTGCCCCTTCGTGTGCTTCGCCGCTTCGGGCGGCGCCCGCATGCAGGAAGGCCTCCTGTCGCTCATGCAGATGGCGAAGACCACGGCGGCCGTGACGCGTCTCTCCGAAGCGGGTCTGCCCTTCATTTCGGTTCTGACCGACCCGACGATGGGCGGTGTGTCGGCGTCGTTCGCCTTCATGGGCGACGTCGTCATCGCCGAACCGAAGGCCCTGATCGGCTTTGCCGGTCCGCGCGTGATCGAGCAGACCGTGCGTGAAAAGCTTCCCGAAGGCTTCCAGCGCGCCGAATTCCTCCTGCAGAAAGGCCAGATCGACATGATCGTCGACCGCCGCGACATGCGCGCGCGCATCTCGGTGATCACGCAACTTCTCATGAAGAAGTCGCCCGTGAACGGCATCTGAGGCGGTTTTCCCTTTCGACAGATTCTCATTCGAGGCGCGGCGTCCGATTTCGAGTCGGACGCCGCGTCTCCTCTTTTTCGGAGGTCTCTTCCATGACCGAAACGCAAAACTTCACCACTCTCGACGAGTGGCTCCACCACATTGAAACGCTGCACGCCAAGCCCATCGACATGGGACTCGAACGCATGCAGATGATGGTGCGGAAAATGGGCATCCGCTTTTCCTGCCCCGTGATCACGGTGGGCGGCACGAACGGCAAGGGTTCGACCGTCGGAATGCTCGAGTCGATCTACCGCGCCGCGGGCTACAAGACCTGCGCGCACACGTCGCCGCATCTTCTGCGCTTCAACGAGCGCGCCCGCATCAACGGGATCGAGGCGAGCGACGAAGACCTGATGGCGGCCTTCGCCGAAGTGGAGGAAGCCCGCGAAGGGACGCTCTCCTACTTCGAATACACGGCGCTCGGCATCCTGCGTCTTTTCCAACATTCGAATCCCGACGTGGTGATTCTTGAAATCGGTCTCGGCGGGCGTCTCGACGCCATCAACACGATCGACAGCGACGCGGCCGTCATTTCCACGATCGGGATCGACCACACGGCCTTCCTCGGAAACACCCGCGAGGCGATCGCTTCGGAAAAGGCCTGCATCTACCGCCCGGGCTGCCCGGCGGTCTGCTCGGACGCCGACGTTCCGTCGACGCTTTCGGCCTACGTCGAGAAAATCGGCGCAAACGGGATCTACGCCGGCCGCGACTTCCGTACGGTCGTTCACGAGGACGGGACCTTCGACTGGGAAGGCGAGGGCGTTCGTTTGGAAAAACTTCCTCGTCCCGCCCTTTTGGGCGTCAATCAGTACCGCAACGCCGCAGGCGTGCTCGCGGTGGTGACGGCGCTCCAGGCCAAACTCCCCGTCTCGCGCGAAGCGATCGAAAAGGGTCTCGAAACGGTTCGCCTTACGGCGCGCTTTGAGACGGTGTCGCAGGATCCCTGCCCGATCGTGCTCGACGTCGGACACAATCCGGAAGCGGCGGCGGTGCTCGCCCAAAACATCCGCTTGACGAAGCGCGAGGGCGAACGCACGATGGCGGTCTTCGGGATGCTCGCCGACAAGGACATGGAGAGCGTCGCCCGTTTGCTCAAGGACTCCTTTGACGACTGGTTCATCGCGTCGCTCACCGGACCGCGAGCCGCGTCGGCGACGCTCCTTAAGGCCGCCATGCTCCGCGCGGGCGTTCCGGAAGACCGCATCGAAAGCTACACGACGGTCGAAGCCGCGCTTGCGCAGGCGCGTTTCGTTGCAAAAAATCTCTCGGAGCGCCCGAGCGGCACTGTTAGAATCATCGTGTTCGGGTCCTTCGTGACCGTTACGGCCGCGCTTGAAGCGCTTGCCGCCCACGCGTAAAACGATTCATTCGCCCGTCCCCTTGTGCGGCGGGGTTCCGAGGAGAGAAACATGTTCAATTTCTTCAAGACCGGCGGCAAGGGGCCCGCGGATTCCGATTCGAAGGATCCGTGGGAGGAGGTGCGCACCGAACCCGTGCTGGGCGACAGGGCGCCGGAAGAAAAGGACGCGGCCAAGGTTCCGGCCGAAGACGTTTCGCCCTTTGAAGAAGTGCCGCCGCCTTCGGTCTCCGAACCCTTGCCGCCCCGCGACGATAAGCCGGCCGCTCCTTCGGACCCCGTGATTCCGGTGTGGGCGACGACGCCCGAACCCGAGGAGGAACCCTCGCGCGACGCCGCGCTCGAGGCCGACCGGCCCGAGCCCATGGTGACGACGCCCGTGCCGCGCGAAACGGTGCGGCGCGTTCGCGATCGGGAGCGCGAAGCGCAGCCCGAGGAAGAGTCGGCGCCGGTGCCGACGCCCGAAGAAATCCTTCGCCACAAGCGCATGCGTCACCGCATGATCGGCGCGGCGGCGCTCCTTCTCGCGCTCGTTCTCGTGACGCCCTTTGCGCTCGACGACGAAAAGCGTCTCGACGTCGAGAAGATGAATCTCGACATTCCCGATCCGCAGGCGGTTGAAACGACGATCGCGCCCGAACCCGAACCCGCGGCGGAAAAGCCCGCCCACGGGGACGTGGTGGTCGCGGGATCGGGAAAGAGCCCCTCGACGGGGGCCGCGAACCTTGAAGGGGAGGCGGCCAAGGAGGCGAAGCCCGACCCGACGGCCAAGCCCGCCGAAGAGACGAATGCGCCCGCCAAGGCGGAAGAGGCGGCGAAGCCCGCCAAGCCCTCGGAACCCGCCCGCAGTGATGCGGCGCCCACGGGCGAGGGCTACTACATTCAGGTTCTCGCGACGAGCTCGGAACTCTCCGCCGAAAAGCTCGTCAAGGACATGAAGCTGCAGGGTCTTCCCGCCTACAAGATGAGCGTGCGTCAGAACGGAAAGACCCTCTGGCGCGTGCGCGTCGGGCTCTTCAAGACGAAGGCCGAGGCCGAGAGCGCTTCGGGTCTTCTCATGCTCAACAACTTCGCTTCGAAGCCCATCGTCTCGCACCAGAAGGCCTCAAAGAAATAAGCGGCGAAAATAGGGCGTTTCGGCGCGGAAAATTTCCGCGCCGCGCCCCACGCCGCACGGTCCTTCGCTACAATAGCGCATCTTCGAAGCCCTTCGGGGTTTCCCTTCCTTTTCCCGTTTTCCGTTTCGCTTCATGACCGAAATCGACTGGCTCATCGTCGGCCTTCTCGTTCTCTCAAGCGGCGTCGGCATCACGCGCGGCGTGGTGCGCGAAATTCTCGCCATCGTAGGATGGGTGGCGGGCATCATGCTCGCGCTCGCCTTCTCGGGCGACTTCGCCGACATGATTCCGCTCGAGAGTCTCGGCTATCTTCCCCGCGTGCTGATCGCCTCGATCCTTCTGATCGTGGTGGCGCTCTTCTGCGTGGGACTCCTGGGGCTTCTCATCCGCAAGCTCCTCGAAGTGGCCGAGCTGACGTTTGAGGACCGCGCGCTCGGGGCCGTCTTCGGTTTTCTGCGGGGCGCCGTCGTGGTGTGCGCCGGGGTCTTCTTCTTCGGCCTCATCGACGACGTGAAAACGAGCAAAGTCTGGCAGCAGTCCTCCCTCATCGCTCCGGCGGAGACGGTGATCGACTGGTCGCTGCCGTATCTTCCCGACTGGTTCGCTTCGTTGCGAAACGGATCCTCTTCGCCGCTCTCCGCGGCGGGATTCCTCTCGCGAGCGGGCGGGGGAGCCAACGAATCATGAGAAAGGGCGTGCGTCAAGCACGCCCTTTTTTAATATCTTTCCATAAAGCAATCGGGCCCTAGCGCCCACACTTCCTTTACGAGGGACTCGACTATGTGCGGTATCGTTGCCATGATGTCTTCGGAGCCGGTGAATCAGCGCATTTACGACGCGCTTCACCTTCTGCAGCATCGCGGTCAGGACGCGGCGGGCATCGCCACGCTCGACGGTTTGGAATTCCATATGTACAAGGCCATGGGCCTTGTGCGCGACGTCTTTCGCACGCGCAACATGCGCGACTTGACGGGGAACATGGGGGTCGGGCAGGTCCGCTATCCGACGCAGGGGTGCGCGAGCTCGAATCAGGAGTCGCAGCCCTTCTACGTGAACGCTCCCTACGGGATCGCCTTTGCGCACAACGGCAACCTCACGAACGCCGAAGCCCTGAAGCAGGAACTCTATGAAACCGACCGCCGTCACATCAACACGACGAGCGACTCGGAAGTGCTCCTGAACGTCCTCGCGACCGAAATCTCCCGCGAAACCGTCTCGAAGTCGCTCGACGCCGAAGGGGTCTTCGCCGCGGTCTCCCGCGTTCACAAGCGTCTTCGCGGCTCCTACGCGGTCGTGGCGCTCATCGCCGGCAAGGGCCTTCTCGCCTTCCGCGATCCCTACGGCATCCGTCCGATCTGCTTCGGCTCGAACATGCAGGAAAACGGCAAGCTCGAATACATGGTGAGCTCGGAATCCGTGACGATGATCGGTCTCGGCTTCAAGGTCGAGCGCGACCTCGCCCCGGGCGAAGCCCTCTGGATCGACCTGAAGGGGAACGTTTCGACCCGCCAGTGCGCGGAAAACCCGGTGCTTTCGCCCTGCGCCTTCGAATGGGTCTACTTCGCGCGTCCCGACTCCACGATGGACGGCATCAACGTCTATGCGGCGCGCCTCAAGCTCGGCGAATACCTCGCCGAAACGCTCAAGCACGAAATCGACCTCTCGGAAATCGACGTCGTCATGCCGATTCCCGACAGCTCGCGCCCCTGCGCGCAGCAGCTCGCCCAGGTTCTCAACCTTCCCTACCGCGAAGGCTTCATCAAGAACCGCTACGTGGGCCGCACCTTCATCATGCCCGGCCAGGCCGTGCGCAAGAAGAGCGTGCGCCAGAAGTTGAACGCCATGCCCGTCGAATTCGAAGGGAAGAACGTGCTGCTCGTCGACGACTCGATCGTGCGCGGCACGACGATGCGCGAAATCGTGCGCATCGCCCGCGAGTCCGGCGCGAAGAAGGTCTTCGTCGCCTCGTCGGCTCCGCGCGTCATGTTCCCGAACGTCTACGGCATCGACATGCCGACGCGCTCGGAACTTCTCTGCGGCGACGGGCGCGACGCGAAGGCCGTGGCCGAAAGTCTCGGCGCCGACGCGGTCGTCTATCAGACGATCGACGGCCTCAAGAACGCCCTGCACGACCTGAATCCCTCGATTCCGCGCTTTGACTGCTCGTGCTTTGACGGCGACTACGTGACGGGCGACATCACCGAGGAATACCTCGCCCGACTCGACGCGGCCCGTGCAAAGCCCGCTCCCCAAAAAGATGACGCGGAAGAGGGCGAAGGCACGCAACCCATGTGCTAAAGTTTCCTCTTGCACGCTAAGCAAGTAAACGAAGTCGGTTCGTTTTTTCCGCGCTAGGCGCGTGCGGAAAAGACGGGCCGATTTTTCTTTGTTCACTCCGACTCTCACCGGCCGTTTTCTCGGAGCACCGTTCGACATGCACTCTCTTCCCCTCATCACGACGTTGGTTCTCGCCTTCGGTCTTGCGCTCGTCTTCGGCTTTTTGGCCGAGCGCTTCGGCCGGGCGCCGGCACTCGTGGGCTTCCTTCTCGCCGGGATCGCCGCCGGGCAGCACACGCCCGGGCCCTTCGCCGATCCGGAACTCGCGCATCAGCTCTCCGAAATCGGCGTGATGCTCCTGATGTTCGGCGTGGGGCTTCACTTCTCGGTGCGCGACCTCATGAGCGTGAAGGGAATCGCCATTCCGGGCGCGGTCGGACAGATGGCGCTCGCGACCCTTCTCGGAGCGGTTGCGGCGCACTGGTTTTGGGACTGGAGCTGGGGCGCGGGGATCGTCTTCGGGCTCTCGCTCTCCTGCGCTTCGACCGTGGTGCTCATCAAGGCGCTCGAAGTGCGCGGACAGCTCACCAACCGGGACGGCCGCATCGCCATGGGATGGCTCGTCGTAGAAGACATCGCGACCGTCCTCATCCTCGTGCTGCTTCCGCCGCTCTCTGGACTTCTCGGGGCGCCGGGAAGCGAAACGGCGGGCGGCAACGAGCTGATGAAGGACATTCTCATGACGCTCGTGAACGTCGCCGCCTTCATCGCGGTGATGTTCATCGTCGGCCGCCGAGCGATGCCGTGGCTTCTCTATCAGGTGGCCAAGACCGGCTCGCGCGAACTCTTCACGCTCTTTGTTCTGGCGGCGGCGCTCGGCGTCGCCTACGCCGCGGCCGCGATCTTCCACGTGAGCTTCGCGCTCGGCGCCTTCTTCGCCGGCATGGTGATGCGCGAAAGTCGCTTCGCGCACCGCGCGGCCACCGAGTCGATCCCGCTGCAGGACGCCTTCTCGGTCCTCTTCTTCGTGGGCGTCGGGATGCTCTTTGACTGGCACATCCTGATCGAAGCGCCCGGACAGGTTTTGGTCGCTCTCCTCGTCGTGGTGTTCGGGAAGAGCCTCGCCGCCTTCGGGATCGTGCTCCTTTTGAAGCGGCCGCTCAAGACCGCCCTCACCGTGGGAGCCTCCTTGGCGCAGATCGGCGAATTCTCCTTCATTCTCGCGGGGGAAGCCGTGGCGCTGGGGCTTTCCGACAACCGCATGGTGAACCTCATCGTGGGCGCGGCGATCCTCTCGATCGCGCTCAATCCGGTTCTCTTCGAACTCACGGGACGCGTGGAAAAGCTCCTCGTCTCCCGTTGGGCCTGGGCGCGCCGCGCCGCGGAAATCGGCTCGGAGGAAACGGTAGAAGAGGATCGTCCCGACACGTCGACGCGCCCCATCTTCATGGCGGGCGACGGCCCGATGGTGCTCGACCTTGCGCGCCGTTGGCGCAAGTCGGGCATGAAGCCCGTCGTGCTTACGACGCACCATGAAGTGGCGCAGGAACTCGAGAAGGCCGGAATCGACTTTTTGGAGTGCGAGCCCGACGACGCCTCGTCGCTCGAGAACGCGGGGCTCGGCAAGGCGTTGAGCTACCTCATCTTCGCAAACGGCGCCGAAACGCTTCGCTATCACGCCGTCGCGCAGCGCATCGCCCCGAACGTTCCCTTCATGATCGTCGCCGACGATCCGGGCGTCTGGGTGGACGTCGCCGACAAGGAGGAGTCCAAGGTTCGGCTTCTCACGACCGCCGAACTCATCGAAGGAAAGCTCTGGGAAGTCGTTCTTCGCTCGGCCTTCCGCAAGCAGGCGGAGGATGAGGTACAAAAACAAAACGCGCCCGAAGGCGCGGCTGAGACGGCGGAATCCGCAGGACCGGAGGATACGCAGAATCGCGATCCGGAACCGAACGACAATTCCGTATTTTGGAAAAAGTTGCTCGGAAAAGTCAATATATCGAAACTTCGTAAGGGAAACTGATCGTACGAAAAACCCTCCTTTATTGATTCCGCGCAAGAACTAAATGGGAGGGGGTCATAGAATGGTCGCAGGTGGAGAGCCTTCCTTGTTCTCATGCGAGAACAGACTCTTCGCCAAGACCAAAAAAGGAGAGATTTCCTATGATCGATCGTATTTCCCGTCGCAGCATGCTTACCGGTGCCGTGGCCGCTGGTGCCGCCTCGCTCGCGAGCTCCGTGGTTTCCGCCGCCCCTGCTACGAAGTGGGACGAAACCGTTGACGTGATCGTCATCGGTTCGGGTTTTGCCGGCTTGGCCGCTGCCATTGAAGCCAAGAAGGCCGGTGCCAACGTCGTGGTTCTTGAAAAGATGCCCACGGCCGGCGGCAACTCGATCATCAACGGCGGCATTCTGACCGCCACGGGTTGCCCGCAGCAGAAGAAGGCCGGTATCAAAGACTCGTTCGACCTCCTCGAAAAGGACATCCTGGTTGCCGGTAACTACATGAACGACAAGGCCAAGGTGCACCTGCTCGCCCAGTCCGCTCTGTCCAACTTCGAATGGACGGTCAAGGAACTCGGCGTTGAATACCTGCCCGACGCCATCGGTCAGGAAGGCGGTCACTCTGTCCCGCGTTATGTGACGACGAAGAACGGTTCCGGCTCCGGCATCGTCCAGAAGGAACTCGACAAGTGCAAGGAACTCGGCATTCCGGTTCGTCTGCGCACCTATGTCCAGAACATCATCCGCACGGAAAAGGGTGTTGAAGGCGTTCGCGTCCGCGAAGGCTATCGCTTCCCGAACGAAGGCTCCGGCAAGGAAAAGACCATCCGCGCCACGAAGGGCGTGGTCCTCTGCTACGGCGGCTTCTCCGCTGACGTGAAGTTCCGCATGTTCCAGGACCCGAAGCTTGACGGCTCGCTCGACACGACGAACCAGCCCGGCGCCACGTCCGAACTCTGGCGTGAAACGATGGCCATCGGTTGCCTGCAGGTTCAGGACGACTGGATCCAGTGCGGTCCGTGGACCAGCCCGCGTGAAAAGGGCATGGGCATCGGCTGGCAGTTCAGCCAGACGGCCGCTGCCGAATACGGTCTGTGGGTCAACTCCGACGGCAAGCGCTTCGTGAACGAACTTGCCAACCGCAAGGTCCGCGCCGACGCCATCATGGTGGAAGGCACCGCCGGCAAGAAGTGCTTCTCGATCTGCAACGAAGCCAACGTCGCCCCGTTGAAGAAGCAGCGCCCGGGCTTCCTGGAACGCATGCTTGAACGCAAGATCGTTGAAAAGTACGACACTCTCGACGAACTCGCCAAGGCCGCCGGCATCAACGCCGAAAACCTGAAGAAGGAAGTCGCCGCGTTTAACGAAATCGTCAAGAACAAGGTCGACCCGGTTTGGGGCCGTTACATCAACAACGCCCAGACCCCGCTCACCGAAGGTCCGTGGTACTACGGCGACCTGCTGCCGAAGGTTCACCACTGCATGGGCGGTCTCGTCACCGACAACGACTGCCGCGTTCTCGACGTTCGCACCGACAAGCCGATTCCGCATCTGTATGCGGCTGGTGAAGCGACCGGTATGGTCCACGGCGCCGTCCGTCTGGGTTCCGTCGCCATTCTTGACTGCCTGGTCTTCGGCCGCATCGCCGGTCAGAAGGTCGCCGCGGAAAAGTAAGGCGCATCACTACGGGTTAATCCCGTTCTGACAGAAGGGGTCGCGAAAGCGGCCCCTTTTTAATGGGCGCCGCCTCCGATTTTCCGGAGGCGGTCTATGCATCGCTATAAACGCTTTGTATGTTTGAATGATCTATAGAATTCGGTCTTCTATAGATCATTCAAACATACATTGATCGATATGTATGTATCAATGATGCATAGAACGCGGTCTATGCATCATTTTTAGATACATGATATCGAGCGGTACCCTTTCCGCCGCAGCGATCCGGGTACCAGGCATCACAGGGATGCCGCTCGATCTCAGGCGTGCCAGGGCGCCTTGTCTTCGCAGATCACGCCGTCCGTCATCGTGTAGCCTTCGAGGCTGCCGGCTTTGGTCTGGATGCAGACGAAGGCGATGCCTTCGTCGGCCGCGGCGCGAATGGCACGCTTGCCGGCGGGCGAAATGCGGAACCAGTCGCCCGCCTTGATTTCCACGACTTCGCCGTCGATCCAGAGTTCGCCGCGGCCTTCGAGAACGCCGTAGAGCTCTTCGTTCTGCTTGTGGGCGTGCACGAACGGAACGGCCGCGCCCGCGGGCAGGCGGTTCACCGAAACTTCAGCGCCGGTGAGGCCGAGCTTGTCGTGGAGTTCCGTGCGGGGCGCTTCTTCAAGCGAGATCTTCTGGAAGTTTTCAGACATGGTTTTTCCCTTGGATGGTTGAGGAATCTGTGTCGCGGAGAACCGCTTCAAATTCCGGAATGAAAATACGGTTGCTTTTCTCGAGCAGTCTTTCGAGCTCGGCTAGCTCATCGGGACCGAGGGCGGCAAGCATTCGACGGTGGAGCTCCTCGGAAATTTCCGCGAAGACCTTGTCGAGCGCCTCGCCCTTTTCGGTGAGGCGCAGCCGCAACACTCGGGCGTCCCGGGGATCGGGCTCGCGAAGGAGGTAGCCCGCCTTCTCGAGCTTCCCGGCGAGGACCGAAACGGTCGACTTGGTACGACCCGTACGTTCGGCGAGTTCCGTCACCGTGAGGGACCCGCCACCGAAAAGGTGCGTGAAGAGGTCCCCGTGCGCTGGGACGAGATCCTCAATGCCTCGGTGCTGCAGTTCCGCGATGAAAAACTCATTGCTTCGGGTTCGAAAGAGACCTGCGAGAAAAGGAACGGTGGTTAGGTTACGGTTGGCCATGGCAAACCTTGCAAGATTGTTCGACGTCGAACGAAATACTAGCACAAAGATCGTTCGATGTCGAACGATTTGATGAAAAAAGAGAGGGACCGTCACGAAACGGTCCCTCGCGTCGGAGGATTCGGCGCTCAGCGCAGCATGTCGCGGTGGGCGATTTCTCCCTCGCGGTTGGTTTGAGCATAACGCTTGCGAAGAAGCACGGTTGCGAGGTCGGCCGCGTCCTTGGCACCTACGGTGTCGCTCTCCAAGAACTGCGCCGCTCTCGGGACGATCAGGGCGAGTTCCTTCACGAGCTCCTGCGAGGGATGCAGGAAGTAGACGGCGTTCATCGTGCGAAGCACCGGCGCGACGGGACGCGCCTCTTCGAGCGAAACCGCCATGGCGGCGAGAAGCGTCTGATAGAGGTCGGCCGGGCGGAGTTTTTCGCGCCAGGCGGTGACGTCGTCAAAACGCCCGCCCTTGCTTTTGAATTCCACGCTGACGAGCCCCTTTTCAAGCATCAGTACGGCGTCGGGCTGGGCGACGAGAATCCCCGTACGGAAGTTTCGGCGGTCCGTCTCGCGAACGAGCACTTCGGAGGCCTTCTCGGGAAGGAAGGGAATGAGGCGGCGCGCTGTGTCGTCCGTTTCTGGGAGCTCTTCGGGGTCGAAGAAGACCGCGTGCACGGTGAGCCCTGCGCAGGGCGCGCTCTCACGGCGAAAGAGCCCCGAGGAGACGAAGGGAAGCGTGCCGAGAAAGCGCACGCCCTCGACGTCGAGCGGCTCGAGAAGGGGCGAGGCGGCCTGCGGCAGGGGCTTTGTTTCCTCTTTGTCCGTTTCGGCCGGCGCATTTGCCTCGAGGCGCGGTTCGGGATCGAGCGGCAGGAGCGTGTCGGCGCTGCGGATCTTCGAGAGCCCAACCTGCGGCGTCGTCCGACGGCACAGGAGAAGAACGAGGAGGATGCACAAAACGAGAATAACGAGCGCAAAAAGCCCGAAGATGGAGAAATCCTCCACCATCTGTTCCTTGAGGGCCTGCCACATGCCCGCGAGAATCCGATCCATTTACCGTCCTGCTTTGTTTTTGCGGAAGGCGCCGCCCAGAGCGGAGCGACCCCTTCCGTGTCCGCCCGTTCGGGCGCGGGAGTCTTCTCCCATTTTCTCACCGCGCGGCGGCCGTGCAGAAGGACGAGATGCGGATTTTCCCTTTGCCGCGGCCCGTTGCGGAGCCGCGAGGAAGGCAAAGACGGTCGGAACCTTGAGAAGCTCGCGCTCTTCTTCGGACGCAACCTTCCAGGCCGCGATCGTCTTCGTGCGGATTGATTCGTTTTTCCCCGTCACGTCCTGCGCAACGCAGAGACGCGTATCGGGGCGAAGCGCCTCAAGGAGGCTCGCCAACATCGTGCGGTTGCGGTAGGGCGTCTCGATGAAGAGAATCGTCTCGCCCCGGGCGGATTCGCGCTCAAGCGTGAGAAGTGCTTCGCGGCGCTCCGCGTCGGCGATGGGAAGGTAGCCCGTGAAGCGGAAGTGCTGTCCGTCGAGACCGCTCGCCATGAGCGTCAAAAGAAGCGACGACGGGCCCACGAGCGGCACCACGCGGCCGCCTTCGGCCTGCACGCGCGCGACGATCTGGGCGCCCGGGTCGGCGACGCCGGGACAGCCCGATTCGCTCACGACCGCCATGTCGTGTCCCTCGCGAAGGGGCGTGAGCCACTCGTCGATCTTCGCGGGATCGGGCTCGTGCCCGATCTCGACGATCGAAAGCGAGGCGATCGGCTTCGGATGTCCGAGGTCCTTGAGGTAGTGGCGCGCCGTCTTGGCGGCTTCGACGAGAAAGTGGTCGATTTGACGGGCTTTCTCGCGAACGTCAACGGGAATCACCGAAGTGAGGGTTTCCTCACTGATCACGGTGGGAAGAAGATAGAGCGTTCCCGACATGGGCGTTCTCTTATTGAAGTCCGGGGAGAACCGGAAGGCCGGCGCGGCAGAGCATCGTCGTGACCTTCATGAGGGGAAGGCCGATGAGCGACGTCGGGTCGTCCGAGGTGACGCTTTCCATGAGCGCGATCCCGAGCTTTTCGATCTTGGCCGAACCCGCGCAGTCAAAGGGCTGTTCGCGGTCGACGTAGGCTTCGATCGTCTCGCGGGAAAGGGGGCGCATCTTCACGACGGTGAGCGACTCTTCCTTCTGGGCCTTGCCGTCGGCGGCGAGGACGCAGAGCGCCGTGTAGAAGGTGACGGTTTCGCCCTGCATGGCTTCAAGCTGGGCGATCGAGCGTTCGCGCGTGTGGGGTTTCCCGAGCTTTTCGCCCTTGAGGTCGGCGACCTGGTCGGAGCCGATCACGATCGAGCCCGGGTGCATCGCCTGCACGGCGCGGGCCTTTTCTTCGGCGAGACGGAAGGCCGTCTGACGGGGCGTTTCGCCGGGAAGCGGCGACTCGTCGATGTCGGGACTCACGACTTCGTAGGGAAGGCCGAGACGATCAAGAAGTTCGCGGCGATAGCGCGAGCTCGAGGCGAGAATGAGAGTGGGCATGAGTGAATCTCAAAAAGGTAATGGTGCGGTCATTCTACCGAAAGGCTTTCCGGGGCGCGTCGGAGGCGGCGAGGCCGCCTCCGGCGAAGACCGAGGGAAGGCGGGCGTCAGGCTTCGCGGCGGCTCTTTTCGCCGCGCTTCAGAACGATGCCGCCCGCGAGGAGCCCCGTGAGAAGGAGAAGCGTGACGGAAAGCGAGCGCAGAAGGCCCCAGTGTTCGGCGAGAAAACCGAAGAAGGGCGGGAAAAAGAGGAGACCGCCGTAGGCAAAGAGCGCCACGACCGACGTCGCGCGCTCGAGCGGCATGCCGCCGAAGCGCCCGGCGAGCGCAAAGAGAATCGGAACGACCGGAGCGAGCCCCGTCCCGAAGACGGCGTAACCCGCAAGCGACACCGTCCAGTGGGGCGCAAAGAGGACGATCGTCATGCCGCAGAGCGCGATGACGGTGCCCGTGAGAAAGACGTTGAGGTCGCCGTAGGCGGCGCGCAGACGGTCGGCGACGAGACGGCAGGCGAGCGCGCAAGACCCGAAGACCCCGTAGCAGAGCGCCGCCATGGATTCGGGTGCGCCCTGCACCTGATGCAGAAAGAGGCTCCCCCACTCGGCTGAAGCGCCTTCGGTCACGTAGGTCGCGGACGAAAGAATCCCGCAGAAGACGACGAAGCCCGTCACGCGGCTCTTCGTCTTCGGCTTTTCCGCGGAAGGCTCTTGGAGCTCTTCAGGGACGGGGAGGTAGTGCTGCGCGCGAAGGAGCGCGAGAAAGAGAAGCGCGGCGGGGAGGGCGAAATTCCAGAGCGGCGCGACGGCGAAGGCCGTAAAGAGCGCGGCCGAGATCGAACCCGCGACGACCCCCACGTTGTAGCCCGCGTGAATGACGTTCATCGACGCCTTCTTCCAGCGGCGTTCGACTTCGATCCCCGCGACGTTCACGGCGACGTCGAGGAGCCCGAAGCCGAGCCCCACGAGGGCCGTGGCGACGGCCAGGAGCACGACCCGGTCCGCAAGGCCCGCCACGAGAAGTCCGAGAAAGAAGATGACGGTCCCCGCCATGCTGACGGCCTTGACGCCGAAGCGCCGAACGAGGGCCGCGGCACCCGTGAGCCCCACGACCGAAGCGGCGCCGAGCGCGAAGAGGACGAGTCCGAGCTCGTCGGAGGCGGCGCCCGTCTGCTCCTTGAGCGACGGAATGCGCGAGGTGAAGAGCCCGTAGGCGAGGCCCGAGGCGGAAAAGAAGAGGAAAGCGGCGAGGCGCGCCTGAGCGTAGGTGAGGGTCTGCATACGATACGGACGAAACGCAAGGACCTCCATTGTAGCGTGTTCGGGGAAAATTCCTTGCCCCGAAGAGATCGTCGGGAAAGGGCGGCGGGGCCGTCACGGTGTATCATGAGGATCCCTCCCAAAAAGAATGGAAAATCACGTCATGGACGTTTTGGACGTATTTGAGTTCGCCCGCCGGGCCGAACATCTCTCGGGCGAACTTTCGCCCGAACATCTCCCCAACTTCCGCTCGTTTCTCGCGGACGCGCCCGTTTCGGTGCGCTATGAACTGACGGGCGTGCCGAAGGTGATGAACCTTCCGGGCCTTCACGCAACGATTCACGTGGAGGCGGCGGTGCCGTGTCCGCACTGTCTCGAACCCGTTCCCTACGAGGACGACATCGAGATCACCTTCGCCTTCGTGAAGTCCGAGGCCGAAGCCGACCGCCTGCCGATCGACGAGGACGAACCCGGGGTCGACGTGGTGGTGGGCTCGAAGAAGCTCTCGATCGCGGCGCTCCTTGAAGAGGAACTGATCCTCTCGATTCCGAACATCGCGCACGAAGACTGCGACGACGAAGCGGACTACGAAGACAAGACGCCGGAAACGGAAGCCGAAAAGCGCCCGAATCCCTTCGCCGCACTCGCGTCGCTCAAGAAGGCGTCGTGATGAAGGGTTCGTCCCTTTTGGGGCTCGCGGGCCGTTGGTTTCTGCTCGTCTGGGGGATGCTCGTCGCGACGGCGGGCATCGTCTTCATCACGCGCGCGGGGCTCGGCACGACGCCGATCAGCACGGTTCCCTTCACGGTCGGCGAAATCACGGGCCTCACCTTCGGCGAAGCGACCTTCGCCGTGAACATTCTCTTCGTGCTCGTGCAGTGGGCGCTCCTTCGCTCGCGCTTTCACTACTCGAGCTTCTGTGAACTCTCCCCAGCCAACGCTACGCTTTTGGCTGGGGCTTCCGGTTTCACAGCCTAGGTGGACACAGGAAGATTTCCCGTGTCCGGCTTAGGCTCCACCGGCTTCGCAGCTCCGACATCGTCGGCGCGCATGGATCGGGGCGTCCCACCCCTACCTTGTCCTTCGCTCGATTCGCCTTTCCTGCGCGTGCGCAAGAGGCGCTTTCGCTCTTTGGACTTCTGTTGGTCATCAAAAATCTGCTTCACAGCCCGCGAGGCGATGTTCATCGCCGCAACCTGGTCCGCAGTGAGTTGATGATCTTCATTGAATCGGCAGTCGGGGTTCGTGCAAGCAAAGTGCGCCTGGTCAGGGCGGTTGCTGCGGTGTGTGTGCCCGCATTTCGGGCATTGCTGACTGCTGTAGGCGGCCTGGCGGGGAGTTCCGCGGGAGCCCGCATGGCGGCCTGGCTCGGCTCTTACGGTACGGAGGCCTTCGGTCGCCGCGCCGCACCGCGGCCGGCCGCCGTCATCATGGCCTACACGGGCCTTTCGGAATGGCAGGAGACCGATCCCGCGACCTACATGATCCAGGGGACGCGCGATGGCATCGCGCCCATTTCTGTGACGGACCGCAGGATGAGGGCGCTCGAGCGTGCGGGCGTCAAAGTCCGCTACGAACGTATCAACGGACTGCCCCACGGATTCGGGCTCGGCACGGGGACCGCTGCGGAAGGCTGGATCGGAAGGGCGACGGCCTTCTGGCGGGAAGCTCGTGAGGAAAACTCTCGGCGGGAAGAACGAAGCTGAGGAAGTCTCGGGACGTTGCCTCCTCTATAACGCCAAAGGCCGCCCGGAGGCGGCCACCAAATTACTTCGTGCGGATCATGATCCAAGCCAACACAAGTACGGCAAGAAGTGCGCCGTCAACATGGACGTCGCCCGTACATATCGTAATTGAGCCTGGTATAATCTCCCACGAAGAGTTAGACAGATGCGGAACCATCCTTAACTCCTCAAACTAATGACAAGCCCGGTGTTGGTGAACTGTCCCCACTTTGCGAGACAGATTTTTAATCGATCGGGCGTTCAAGCCTG